>Ga0302200_10004959_pt1 | contig 10560 bp, 3 predicted proteins | sample II_Bog_N3_1_FD_194585 | JGI IMG/M metagenome (GOLD analysis project Ga0302200, IMG submission 194585) | Peat permafrost microbial communities from Stordalen Mire near Abisko, Sweden - II_Bog_N3_1 | ecosystem: Environmental > Terrestrial > Soil > Wetlands > Peat | place: Sweden: Abisko, Stordalen... | reverse complement strand
GCTCCACTCGTGCCGCACTGGCAATCGGGACCGGCCGGTGGGCCTTACACCAACTTGGTGGACAACGGTCACATCACCGGTAGCGGAACCTATAAACTGACAATCACCAACGTCACGGCGGCGGATGCTTCGTTCCAGTATGTGCTGAATCTGACCAGCGGCACCAATTCGGTCAACAGCTCGGCCGCCAGCATTAGTGCGTTCGGCATCAGCGGGGGCACCGTTTATGTTGCCCCGGGTGGCGATGTGAATGGCAACATTTACAATACCTATCTCAGCGGCGGTGGAACGGTGCTACTCGGTGCTGGAACCTATTATGGCAGCATTAATATGTATCCGAATGTCTGCCTGAAGGGCGCGGGCATGGGTGTCACCACTATCATTGGCACCTTGACCCAGGGACAATATGGCTACACCATGAGCATGGAAGACCTAACGGTTGAAGGCGGCATCTCGGCCAGTTCCTATTCGCAAGGGGGTTATCCGAGCGCATGCATCTTCTTCGGTGCCTACAGCCCATACAACAGCGGCGTCTTGAGCTGGAAGAACGTCGAGGCCAAAGGCGGGAACATTGCCATGCAGATCGTCAACGCCTCCACGGTCACGCTCACCGGCTGCAACTTTCATGACAATGGCCTTGGGTTCTCCCACAGCATCTATTTTACCGGCGACTACGGAGTCAGCATGAACAACTGCGTTTCCTCCTGGTCTTACACGGGCGATGGCGCACATTTGGATTTTTCCCAGAGCATCGGGGTTCCCAATACGTTCACGCAATGTGAATTTAACGGAGAAACCGGCCTTGGTATTTTGAATCAGAATTATAACGGTGCCGGGAATGACATTCACATCTATGGTTGCAAGTTCCAATTTGACGGACAATCTGGCGGGGATGGCGATGGCATTGACACTGATTTGAACGGTTACATCGAAGCCTCGCGTCTGGAGTATGACCATGGCTATGGTGCCACCATTCGTGATAATGTCGGTTTGTTCTACGATGTCTTAAATTACAATACGAGCGGCTTGTATTACTCATATGGTCCCGTGGCCTATATCGTGTCCGGCACTACGCCCTACAGCTATGATGCTGCCCAAGCCGACGGCATCTGCGGCCCGAACAATACGGGTGATTGGGTGACGGGCATCGGCGGTGAAACCGAGGGGGTCGTGGCCTTCACCAGCGGCAACCATCCGGTGAATGGCAGCATCACTTGGTCCACCGTCAGTGCACCATCCTCTGGCAGCTACTTCCTCGCAGTAACCTACTCCAACGGCTCGACCAATACGTTGGCCATGCCGATGACCGTGAACGGCGCCTATGCCGGCACCATGGTGTTCCCGCCCACCGGCGGTTCGACCACATACAGCGTCACCGGCCAATATGCCAACCTGACCAGTTCCAACAATGCAGTGACTTTAAATGTATTGAGCCCCGGATTGGGCAGCCCGACCTTGGCCAACTTGTCCATCTACACCCCGAGCGGTCAGACGCCGACGATCCCCGCGGCACCGGCCGCTCCAACGGGTCTGACGTGGTATGCTAACACAAATGCTCCGCGCCTCGATATGACCACTTGGATCACCTTGAACTGGAATCCGGTTGCTGGCGCGACTTATTACAACATCTATCGCAACGGCCTGCCCATTGCGAGAAATATTACCGTCACCACCTTCACGGACAAACATATCCTGGGATGCAACGCGTCCGAATCCTATGCAGTCACAGCGGCAAATGCGGGCGGTGAAGGCTCGTCTGCCAGCGTCAGCGCGGTTTCCCTCGCGGCCTATCCGCTCTCATTGACGGCCACGGCCAGCACAAACTCGGTGATTTTGTCTTGTTCGGCATCGCCGGATGCCACGTTCTACAACGTGTATCGCGGAACCACCAGTGGTGGACCCTACACCGAGATTGCTACCGGCGTCACCAATACCTATACGGACACCGCTGTGGTGGTCGGGACAACGTATTACTACGTCATGACGGCGGATAATGGCACGAGCGAAAGCCTTTATTCGCCGGAAGCCAACGCCAAACCGTATACCCCGTATGCCGGCAGTCCGGTGCTGATCAATGTGGACTTTGGTTCGGGTGCGACGCAAACCGGCGCAGCGGTTTTGGGTTCCACCGGTGACACTTGGAACGCGGTCACCGGCAACACCAGCACCATCGTCAACTCCGGCGGCAGCACCGTAAGCGGCGTCGGACTTAACTTGAGCGCTTATGGCCTCTATACCGACACCGGCGGCACGGCAATGGATGCCGCCACCACGCCGTTGATGGAAGACTATGCGTTTGGCTATAGCGGCACACCCACCGTCACCGTGAGTGTCACCGGGTTGACGGCCTATGCGGGTGCAAATCTGACCTTGGTCATCTATGCGGCGGGGGACGACAGCGGCCAGGGAGCCACTCTCAACTTGAGTGGCGCGTCGGGTGGCAACACGGGCAGCGCCCTGACCACCAGCGCCACTTCGCGGCAGGTGTCGGCCGGATCTGGCGTGGCTTACAATACCTTCACGGGCACGGTTAGCGGTAGTGGCACGCTCACGTTCACGGCAAATATCCTGTCCGGCCAGAGCTTCACCGACGTGAACGGCTTCCAGCTCTATTTGACCGCACCTTGAGTCGGCTGAACCGGATCATTGATCAAACAGGCTGAATTAACATCCGTCCGGCGAGTTACCTCGCCGGGCGGTGTGCCGTCTTCACATGATCAACTCCACGCGCACTCCGTCGGGCAAATGCAGCACCCAAAACAAGGCCCTCCGGCGGCGGCTGTATCACCGCCTCTAGCCACTGCACCGACTCCAGTGCCAAATACTGAAAAATCTTATACTGACATGCAACCGCAGCGGCCACAGACAAACATTTAAATTCACCGATGTGGCGAGCCGGACATCGCAGCGGCAAGTCACTACCTTTCGTGAAACGGCCGCCGTGGGTAATACCCTTTTTTACCTGAATGATTCGGGGGGGTCTGATCCACCTTTTACCTGTAACATTTTTTTGGATTTCTTTAATATCAAGGTGCATGGCGGCAACCTCACCCGGCACCTCATCCTCGACCCGACCACAGCCTGCGTTCGTCGCCACGCGCTGGTCGGTCGTGCTGGCCGCCGGTGGTGGCGACACCACCCATGCCCGCGATGCCATCGCCCATATTTGCCAGACCTATTGGTATCCGCTTTACGCCTATGCCCGCCGCCGCGGTTGTTCACCTCATGATGCTCAGGATTTGACGCAGGAATTTTTCGCCCGCCTGCTTGAGGGCAACTGGGTGGCCCAAGCCGACCAGTCACGCGGGCGCTTCCGCACTTTTCTGCTCACCGCCATGAAACATTTCATGACCAACGAATGGAACAAAGCCCATGCCGCGAAGCGCGGAGGGTGTCAACCAGTGCTTTCGATCGACGAGGATTCTGCTGAACAACGCTATCGGCTCGAACCCGTGGAGCAGATGACGCCGGAAATTCTTTTTGAACGCGGTTGGGCGCTCGCCTTGCTCAACGACATTCTGTTGCGCCTGGAGCAGGAATACGCCCGCGAAGGAAAAAAGGCATGGATGGATGCCCTGCGCCCCGCCCTGACGGCGGATCGGGAATCAATCAACTACCGCCACATTGCCAACCAACTGGATGTCACTGAAACCGCCGCCCGGGTGGCCGTGCATCGTCTGCGCCAGCGCTATCGCCGGTTGATTCAGACCGAAGTGGCCCACACCGTGACTTCGCCCGACCAAGTGGCGGCGGAAATGCGCTATCTGTTTCAGGTTCTCGCTGCCCGATGAAAATATTGTGTAACAACCGCCAGCGTATCTTTCAGTAATGGGTAGGAACACACAATGGATACCCAAAAACTATGTCAGAATTGCGGGGCACCGCTGGCTCCGGATGCGCCCCAGGGCCTCTGCCCCGCCTGTTTGATGAAAGTGGCTCTGGCCACCGGCACCGAACCCGGCCGCAAAACGCCTTGCTTCACTCCGCCCACCGTCGCGGAGCTGGCCCCCAAATTTCCCCAGCTTGAAGTCCTCGAATTCATCGGTCAGGGCGGCATGGGCGCGGTCTATAAAGCGCGGCAAAAGCAACTGGATCGCATCGTCGCCCTAAAAATCCTCCCGCCCCACATCGGGCAGGATGCGGCGTTTGCGGAACGGTTCACCCGCGAAGCCAAGGCCCTCGCCAAGCTGAACCATTCCGGCATCGTCACTATTTACGACTTCGGCCGCGCCGAGGGCCTTTATTTTTTCCTCATGGAATTCGTGGACGGCGTCAACCTCCGCCAGTTGCTGGCTACCAGCCGCGTCTCCACGCGCGAAGCGCTGGCCATCGTGCCACAAATTTGCGATGCGCTGCAATTCGCACACGATCAGGGTATCGTTCATCGCGACATCAAGCCGGAAAATATTTTGCTCGACCGCCGGGGCCGTGTGAAAGTCGCGGATTTTGGTTTGGCAAAAATCATAGGCAACCAAAACGAAGAAAAAACGACTGGTGGCGATAGCGCAATTGCTTCCACCGCATTGACCGATGCCAGCAAGGTGATGGGCACGCCGCAATACATGTCGCCGGAACAGATCCAGGCACCGGGCGCGGTGGATCACCGCGCGGACATCTACGCATTGGGCGTGGTGTTTTACCAGATGCTTACCGGCGAACTGCCGGGTAAGAAACTCGAAGCGCCGTCCACAAAAGTTCAAATAGACGTGCGGCTTGATGAAGTGGTGCTGCGGGCATTGGAAAAGAAGCCCGAACTGCGCTACCAACAGGTCAGCGAAGTGAAGACCATGGTGGAAACCATCACTGGCTCACCCGAACCAATCGAACCTACAGCGCCTCGCTGGTGCTTTAGTTACATTTCCTCGTTGCAACATTTACGGAGTTTTTATGGCACGTTTTGGTATATCTATGAGGGCAAGGGGAGCTTGCAGCTTGATGCCAGTGAACTCACATACGCCGATCATAAAGATTCGTTGTGCATCCCTCTTTGCACCATTCGGGAAATACGCATTGGCCAATACTCGCGATTTGCTAAACCGCTCGGATTGGACTACATCTCGATAACTTACGCAGATGGAAAAATCATAAGAACCCGTTTGTTCACGCCCTGCACTTCACCTTTTGCTGCAACCTGGAACACAAACCGGCTCGTGGCCGAATGGTTTTACGCAATTCAGGCCGCCATCCGCAAGGTGCAAGCAGACAATATAGCGGCAACTCCGCCGTCCAGTGTCCGGCGTGAGGAGGCACAAACTGAAAAGCCCGACAACGACAAAAGTCAGAGTCTCTTCACGTCATCTTATAACAATAAAGCGCCGCGATGCTCGCGCACGGCCATTGTGAGTTTGTGCTGTCTGGCGTTGGCGTTGGGTTTGGTCTTCCTTGGGGTATATGCCATAACCCAGCTCGATCGCTTTAAAGCAGCGAACCAAATGTTCAAAATGGTCTCTGAGCAGCTAGCTGAACTACGAGCTAAAGGCCAACCTAGCCACTTCCACTCATCGGGGATGCCATCGGTGCCAAACGTGTCGGCCTGGGTGGAAATGGTTTATGTCAGTTTTCCTTTTTTGGAAATCGCCCTGCTACTCGCCGCTATCATTCTCGGCTGGGTGGCCGTCGCGCAAATCCGCCGCTCGGCGGGAAGACTATTCGGCATGGGATTGGCGGTGTTCGACGGATTGTTCATTCCGCTGCTGGCGCTGGACTGGCTTTTTGCGCGCATCGTATTCTCCGCGCCAAATACTTCCTCCATGCTCCAGCCGTGGGCAATTTTGCTAACCGTGTTGGTGATCGGGATCGCGGACTGGTTCATCATCCGCACCGTCTGGCGGGCGGTGAATGAAACTCCAGCGACTGGACGACCGGCAGGGACAAACCAGAAAAAATCCAATTGGCTGCTGGTGATACTTATGGTTCCTTTGGTTCTGCCCACCCTGATTTTAGTGGAAAAAAAAGCCGTTTCATCGAAACAATTAGACGAATTGCGCGCGGCTCAGCGGACCAGCGCCGATTTTCATTATCGGGTATTCGAGGCGGATGCGGCGTTGGTGGATAAGTTGATTCCCGCCGATCAAAGAATGAACGGCGTCTCGCCCACAGCCAAATTTCTGTCGCAGGGAGTCGGCGACGGCAGAGACTTCCAGAGTGTGGGAAATTTTTCCGTGGCCACGCACGGTTATGCCTTCACCGATTCACAAGTGGCGGAAATCAGCCCGGACACGCTCCAACTTTTGCTGGCGGGCATCGCTGATAAGCCGGGGATGCTGGCCGATCAAACGGATACAATCTCTGGCGTGTGGTGGCCGGATGGAACCGCAGGAAATTGGAATTACATCCGGCAGGATGGGGTGGCATTATTAGAAGGGGATGGCTTAATTGCTTTGGCATATCGTCATAGCAATGCGCAGGACGAAATCCGCATCGAAGGAGCCGTTAATGAAGACAGTAATCTGATGCAGGGAGGCGGGAACCCGGGGGTTCACGCAAAGTTTCTTTACGAGGGAAATGTCCCGCAGAATGACGCGCTGGCTTTTTTGGTGCCGTTTTTCCGGAAGGACAATTCCGCGCACTACCTCGTGGTCGTTTACGAGATCGGTAATCTGGTGAACATGGCTAATGCACCTGCCGCCTCAACTAATCTTTCGTTCGGCCCGGTGATGGAACGGGTGGTGATGGACTTTGACGAGAATCCGTCTCAAGCTTGTTTGAATCTCGGCAGTGGTGAATTTTATTTGCCACCCTCCGCTCTGGCCGACCGCATCCGGCTGATTGCCAACAAGCAAGGTGGAGAACCGTTCACGGATTTCGGTGCCCGCGGTGATGAAAGTTATGACTGGTTAAAAACAAGCGGCGTGGATTTGATTGGTAGCCGGGCAGCGGATGGCAGTTTGCGGTTCAAATACATTGGGCAGCCGCCGCATTATAATAACGGCTGGAAAGGTTTTGACACGGTTACTCCCAACGAGGTCATCCAGACATTGCAATCGTCTCTCTTTTTTGCCGGCGATAAACCGAATCTACCGGATGTTTATATAAACTCCATGGATCCGAACGACGAGGCGACCAGGAAAGCCAGTTATATCGTCTTCCGCACCCACGACGGCGATGTGGGCGTGATGAAAGTCCTTGGCACGAGCGAAAACCCGTCCGGCGTGAAGATTCGCTACAAACTTTTGCAAAACAATGTAACGACCACCACCTCCGTCAGCCTGCCGCCCGCCGCCGCACAAAATCTTTCCTTCGGCCAGATGGCCATGCGGACAATTCAGGCCAGCGAAACCGAAACCAACCTGTTCCTCAATCTGGATACCGGCGAATTGCTCACGCCGCCGGAGGACATTCGTGCGTTGTTCAACGAGTCTTATGCCACACGCATTTCTTGGGAGTGGCATGACGATCCTCGCGCCTTGAAAATGCGTGAATGGCTGCGAAGCTCGGGGGCGAATCTCATGGTGGGTGATGGCGGGCGGGGTTCGGAACAACTAGAAATCCGCGAAGCAGCGGCCTTTCCGCCTAATGTCATTTCAAACGGTGTGGTCGTTCCTTTTGGATTTGATCAGGCCGATGCCAATTATCTCGCGACCCGCCTCCAACGGATGCTGGATGGTTTGCTAAAACAAAACCAGAGCAACAAAACCATCTGGACGCTACAACCGGGATTTGATCCACGATTGAATGAGCGCCAGGACTCGTTCTGTTTCAAAACTTCCAAAGGCGCGGTCGGCATCCTTCAAATTGTCGATGCTGAGGGCAATCCGGCTGGCGTGCGAGTCCGCTACAAGCTGGTGCAACAATAAAGCAGCGGCTTTAAACACGCGCCGATTAAGCGAACGGAAAAGCGAATCAGAAACGGGAAGTTTGGTTCAGTGGAATGTTCTCAATTTTAAAGGGAATCGTTTGGCGCGACTCGGGTATGGCTAAATAAATCACCAGTTGCGCTCCTAGTGGCGGCAGGGTATTGAAGCGATAGACATGGTGATGATTTTCGATTGCGGTCATAACTTGTGAAGGTTTCAAAGATCGGCCCTGTTTGTCCAAAAGAGTTATTTGGTTATCACCGAACGGCGCAATTACAACATGGTCCGGGTCGTCTAAAATAAACTCCAAGGAATTCTTCCAGTCCGATGGATATTCCTTTGGAATCATTGCCCCACTTTCAATCACCGAATTTGTCTTTTTATACTCAATATCCTTGGTCGCAAAATTTACGAGGCCTGCATAAGCCAGTTTGACGTGATTCATCTTCAGCAGTGGAGCGTCGAATGATTCGCCAGCGTGATGCATAAAATCTTTAATCGAAACCATGCCGGCGTTGGTGGCACTGAGTCCGATTAATTCAACTTTTCCTTCCAGTAAGCGAATATTCTTGGGGTGGGTAGATTGGAAAACCAGCGGCACAAGTTTTGCAACATTGCGGCCATCTCCCATCACTGGTGGTAATGCGTCGAATCGCCAGTTGTCATATCTGACCTTAACATTCTGCCCGGCATCGTCCGTTCCTTGGTTGATCCAAAGTTTGCGAATCCCCAGCGCATTGGTCAGTGGACCACCGGTAAAATTCAAAATCAGATTACAGGTGGGTCGATTTGAACTATAGCTCGGGTATATTGTCACGGGTTCGTATGTAACCTGCAAATCGGGCGGATCTATCCAAGGCAGCCGGATGTTTTCCAAGCTAAAACGCACCCTGTCTGAAATTTCGGGCGCATCCACAAAAACAACCAGATTCAAATTCGTTGGGGGCACCTCTGAAAATCCGTAGTAAAATTCCGTGTGCGAGCCAAAGACTGACTGGCTTGTGCTGCCGGTCGTGAGAATTTTCCCATCCGCCTCTTCAAATGCCATACTGACAAGCTTCCGCTGTGGATCATCAACTTTAAGCAGGACGGTCTTACCCTTTAATTTGCCCGCTGCCGAGTCGTCTATGATCAGGCTTCCCGGCGGCGCTGGGTCGTTCGGTTCGTGCTCATAGCTGATTTGAATCTGATATTTATCAAGCGTGGGCTGGTGGAGGATTTCTCCCGGCTTCGACATGAAATTCGTCAGGATCGGCGTGTTGGTGTTCGGCGTAAAAAAACCGGCTTCGGCTTCAAGGTGCCGGATTGTCCTGGCATTGGCAGCGGGTGCTTTCAAGCCGCCAACCGACTGCCAGAACCCGAGCCATGTTCTCGTTGGCGACCATCCGTCGCCGGCAAGAGAATTTTTATTTGTTCGCACCAAATCCATGCCTGTGTCGTCTACGGCCTGAATGATTTTAACCTTTGACATGCTGATGGCGCGGTCAGCCTTTTCGCCGGTGAATTTCAATCCGAGGGAGCAATCAAGGTCTCTAGAATCACCGGAACAGTATATATCAGCCACGCTGATTTGAAGCCCATCAATTTGGGTGCTTGCCAATTGTGCGCTGGCACCAAGCAATCCGCCTAGATGAAACGACCATAGTAAAACGACGGTTCTTCGAGCGAAAACTTTCATAATTCTAAACGCCGACTCGCGTTCAAAAGCAATTTCAATTTCAGGTTCATTGGTCGGGCTTCAATGCCCAATACTCCCAAATTCGTTGCTGACATGCAACCGCAGCGGCCATGAAGGTTTGCAACTTGTAAACCGATTATTTATGTCACGGAAAATTTCATAGTCCGAATGCCCATTTATAACAATTTTCAAACTGATCCTTGCTCTGCCATTGGTCTACATCCACTTGGCCTTTGGTCAGTAGAAAATATTTTTTAGCCTCCGCCGGGTCTTCCGCCAGTGCTGCCAGATGCGCCGCCTCACATCCGCAGCCACCATGCGAAGGGCTTTGAACCAAACCGCCATGGCGTAGCGCAATCAACCTGGATTCAACCAGCTGAACTCTCGACAGCAGTGACAACGGTCTAGAAAAAATAACGCACAGGGGAAAAATCCTTGCAAACCAGTGGAACCGTAAGAGAATCAAAGAAAATCACCCAAAAAGGCCACGCGCGTAGTGGGCCATGAACCAGATGGGCAATCCCAGTTAAAATGAAACCAGCAAAAACAGTCGTTTGGGGAACCGTGGGGTTGCTCGCAATGGGCTTCGTTCTCTGGCTTGCCCTGCACAACCACACCCCGCGCCGAACCATGGCCGCCGCCACAGCACAAGTCATTACCAATCCGCCAGCCACGCCGCTTGATGTGTCGGCTTGGTGGTGGCCCAATGCGGAAGAATGGATGCGGCTGGCTTGGATGTCTTGCGAAGCCAATCCAGTGGCGACCTACCCGGATTGCAAGATCAAGTGGCACTTGCCGTGGCAAAGGCGTGGCAGAATTTTCGTGATGGCAAGATTTCGGATGCCGAGCGGGCAATCGGCCAGGTTCCAGACGAGGACATTTTTATCGTTCCGCCAACCCGGACGCGGGCACAATTCTGGCAGCGTGTTTTTGTCGGAATCATGTTAACGATCAGCCTGACGTTGATGGCCATTGTCTGGCTTTTTCCAGAAAAACTTTCCGGCATAAAGCCGGTGAATGTCACCGAGGCGCAAGTGCGTGAGTTTATGAGTTTGGTCAGCACCAATCCGAACCCACTTGTTCCCG
>Ga0302200_10004952_pt1 | contig 10571 bp, 13 predicted proteins | sample II_Bog_N3_1_FD_194585 | JGI IMG/M metagenome (GOLD analysis project Ga0302200, IMG submission 194585) | Peat permafrost microbial communities from Stordalen Mire near Abisko, Sweden - II_Bog_N3_1 | ecosystem: Environmental > Terrestrial > Soil > Wetlands > Peat | place: Sweden: Abisko... | reverse complement strand
TCTCCTTGTCGAAGTTTCTTTTCACCCAACTATGCATCAGACTAATTTCCACTAAATCAATTTTCTTGTTCAAGGCCTCTTCTAGTCCAGCTTCTAATCCTACATATTGCCATATGCCCATTCTTACATCCTGTAATATAATCCCTAAATCCACATCACTATCTTCCTTCGCTTCCCCCCTCGCATAACTACCAAACAAATACACGCTTTTTACCGGCTTGTCTTTGAAGTAGCCGGCAACCGTTTCTTTTATTTGATCTACCGTTAGCATTATTCATTACCTGTTTAACCACAATATCACAACCCCAGTTATAAGCATATTCACCAACGCCAGTGGGATCAACGACTTCCATCCTAATTTCATCAATTGGTCATACCGGAAACGCGGCAGGGTCCAACGGATGAACATAAAGAACAGGATCATGCAGATCACCTTGGTCAGCAAAACCATAATACAAATCAAAGCGAAAAGGATAGGCGCCACCCCATCATGAACCTTATCCATGAACGGAAAATTATACCCACCGAAGAACAAAGTGACCATGATAGCGGAACTTACAAACATATTTATATACTCAGAAAACAAATAGAACCCCAATTTCATCGAGGAGAACTCCTGGTGGTAGCCCATGTTCAATTCACTATCACACTCTGGCAGGTCAAATGGCGCACGCGACAGCTCCGCGCAAGCACAAGTGAAGAAAATAATGAACCCCAACGGCTGCTTGAAGAAATTCCACGAAAAATATCCATCGCTCCAGAAGCCATGCTGCTGCGCTACTATTTCGCGCAGGCTCAGTGACCCCGTCATCATTAACAGCGCTATTAAGCTGATACCCATCGCCAGCTCATAAGAAATGGCCTGCGATGCCGCACGAATACTACTGAGCAATGAAAATTTATTATTCGAAGCCCATCCGCCGAGCATCACACCATACACCCCAAGGCTCACCACCCCAAACACAAACAAAATACCAATATTAATATCCGCAACCTGCAACGAGATCACGCTGCCACTAGCAAGGGTAACATCAGGCCCCCAAGGCATAACAGCGCTTGTCATGCAAGCTGTGAGCATCGCCAGACAGGGGCCTAAAATGAAAATGACACGCGTAGACCGGTCAGGAATGATCTCTTCCTTGAAAAAAAGTTTCAACCCATCGGCAAGGGGAAGAAATAACCCAAAAGGGCCGGCACGGTTTGGCCCCACACGGTCTTGCATAATTGCCGACACCTTACGCTCGGCCCAGGTAGCATACATTGCAATGCCCAATGACCCTAAAAGGATCACCGTGATCAGTATAGCTTTTTGAATGATAAACGCTGTATCAATCTGTAGTAACAGCATAATGTTGCAAAAGTAGTTCTAGTTGGTTAAAAATTGATGATTTTAGTCAAGATTTATTGCCTCTAAATCTTTTTTAAGTTGTAACAAAAAAACAGTTGCCGCGTCCCAAACAATTCCGAAATCAATTCTAAGTTATTCGTGTCCTAATATATTTCTAAGTCCTACAATCTTTTGCCACTCAACACCTGAATTTTTAGTCTTTGATTCATCAGCAATATGGTTTGTAGCCTCGCCAATAATCTCCAACTACTTCACTATTGCAACCCTACTCTTTTGCTCATTCAAACCTTTGCTCGTCATAAAATATACTTCTTTAAAAGGCTCATCTCGTTTATATCCCTGCGCTATCCAACTCTTTGATCCAGACATTTGCACAATGAATAACATTAAGATTTAGCACCCTTGATGGCAGCAGGCTGAAAATCATCCGAATGTGCAGGTCCTGCAATTTTCGATAAATCAATATTCGGTTTATTCACTTCACTAATATCATGAATATCCATAAAGAACCTTGGCTCCTTGCCTATTACCTTGTCCAAAACAACAGGTGTTTTTTTCGTTCCTATGTAGTGACCCTGGGCAATCACACTGCTACGCTTGATTGGCGACGGGCCTTCAATCACCCAATCCTTCGCTTCCTTCTTATGAAACCGGCAATCGTTACAGATAAATTCCTCTACCTCGCCCCACTGGTCCTTGCGCGCAGTTACCCGGAATACTTCGGGCCCGCGCATCCACAGACGAACTTTACCACTACAGGTAGGGCAGTCGCGATGCGCGTCCAATGGCTTTGTAAACCACACCCTGTTTTTGAACCGGAATGTTTTATCCGTTAGCGCCCCTACCGGGCACACATCGATCACATTACCAATGAACTCATGATCCAATGCCTTATTGAGCATGGTGCTGATCTGGGCATGGTCGCCACGTTCCAGTATGCCATGTTCTCTCTTGTCGGTGAGCTGGTCAGCGGTGAATACGCACCTGAAGCACATGATACAACGAGTCATGTGCAGCGAAATAAACGGGCCAATGTCCTCCTTCTCAAACGTACGGCGTTTGAACTCATACCTCGTTCCCTCATTGCCATGTTCGTAGCTAAGGTTCTGGAGATCGCACTCCCCTGCCTGGTCACATACCGGGCAGTCAAGCGGGTGATTCAGCAACAGGAACTCCACGATGCCCTTGCGTGCATCTATCGCTTTCTCGGAAGTAATATTCTTCACTTCCATACCCTCCATTATGGTGGTCCGGCAACTGGGCACCAATTTGGGCATCGGGCGCGGATCCTTTTCAGAACCCTTGCTTACCTCTACGAGGCAGGTGCGGCATTTACCACCGCTATCTTTCAGTTTGCTGTAATAGCACATCGCCGGTGGGGCAACTTCACCACCTATCATCCTGGCAGCATTCAATATCGTCGTACCCGCAGGTACGTCTATACTGATATTATCAATCGTAACTTTCATAATCGAAAAGTCAAAAATTTAAAATCTAATATCAAAATTTCTTCCCCCTTTTTGCCTCATACCTCGGTCGTTCCAAATAAGGCGTGCTAAAATACTAAGCTCCCACAGCCACATGTATAGGATCTGCGTAATGTGCCAATCCATAATTCCTTGTCTGCGATTCCTCAGGGTTCTTTATGTGCCATTCAAATTCATCCCTGAAATGGCGGATAGCAGCCGCAACAGGCCATGCCGCAGCATCGCCGAGCGGGCATATAGTATTACCTTCTATGCGGCGCTGTATGTCCCACAGCAGGTCCACATCGCTCATTTTACCCTTCCCGTACTCTATGTTTTTGAGTATTTTATACATCCATCCGGTACCTTCCCTGCACGGGCTGCACTGTCCGCAACTTTCATGGTTATAAAAACGCGCCAAGGTCATCGTATGCCTTACCACGCACTGGTCTTCATCCAGTACTATGAAGCCACCCGACCCCATCATGCTGCCCGTCGCAAATCCACCATCAGCCAGGCTTTCATAATTCATGATCCTGGTATCACCCTTCGCGGTTTTCAGCAACAGGTTTGCAGGCACTATCGGCACTGAAGACCCACCCGGTATACATGCTTTCAGTCGCTTGCCATTGGGTATACCACCACAATATTCCTCACTATACAAAAACTCCTCTACAGAGATCGTCATGTCTATCTCATACACCCCCGGCTTCTTGATATTCCCGCACACCGACAGCAATTTGGTACCCGTCGACTTGCCCACACCTATTTTGGCGTACTCCTCACCGGTCATATTGATGATTGGCACCACCGCAGCTATCGTTTCCACGTTGTTCACTACTGTGGGCCGCATCCATACCCCTTGTATCGCCGGGAATGGTGGTTTCATACGAGGATTACCACGCTTCCCTTCCAGAGATTCTATCAGCGCGGTCTCTTCGCCGCATATATACGCCCCGGCGCCGCGATGCACATAAATCTCACAGTCAAACCCCGATCCCTGAATATTCTTACCCAGCCATCCATTATTCTTAGCCTCAGCTATCGCCTGGTTGAGAATGTCAGGTATCCACGCATATTCACCACGTATATATACATAGGTAGTATTGCTGCCCAACGCAAAGCTACTGATCAGCAGCCCTTCTATAAACAGGTGCGGATGAAATTCCATCAGGTAACGGTCCTTAAAAGTGCCGGGCTCTGATTCATCAGCATTGCACACCAGATGACGTGGCACTCCTTCCGGTTTCGCCAGAAAGCTCCACTTCATCCCGGTAGGGAAGCCAGCGCCACCACGGCCTCGAAGGCCGCTCTTCTTCACCTCCTCCACTATGTCGGCCGGGGCCATTTTCAGCGCCTTTTCCGCCGCCCGGTAGCCACCGTGCTTCCGGTAGGTATCAAAATAACGGATACCTTCTATGTGGTCGTTTTCTAATAATAATTTTACTCCCATATACCTAAAACCCTTAACCGGGCCTTTACTTATTATCTAATATTTCGGTTAGCTTAGATTCGCATATAAACAATCTTTAAGTTTACTCAGCAAATCACAACGTACTATTTAAACGGCAATTTGCATTTCAATTTCTCTAAATCCAATAGCGTGATTTGAATTTTCAGGCTTCCTGTCTTCAAAACACATTTCAATAACCTCATGTATTTTTTTCGTCGCTTTGTCTATGATCTCGCCATCCGAATGACAACCCTTAAATACCGGACATGAACCAACATACATATTGTCCTCATCCTGCTCAATCAACATCGGAAAATGACACTTTTTTGTTCCATATCCTCATTTTTTGCCACTTTAAGGTTGCGGCTCCGTCACCATTATATAATCCTCCATCGGCGTAAAAAAGAAATCAGCCCAGCCGGAACGATGGCTATTCATTTGCTCCTCATCCGGAAAGCCCGTGTGCTTCAATATCACCTTCGTGCCTGCTTCATCTTCTTTCAATAAATAATGTACTTCCGATGCTTTTGCATTTGCAGGCCAGTCACCGGGCTGCCAACTGTAAGCCAATTCAAACTCACTGGCATTCCGCACTTCCCCTGTCACCCACCCGTCAAACATTTCAAACCTTCCTCCGGGCTTTTTCTCTAATACCGCATCGTCCCCGCTCCACTTCCTGATCAACATTGCATCCGTAAGCAGCTCCATCACCCGTTTCGGTGGGGCGGATAAGATAAACTCCATGGAGAGGTCGTATGCCATTGTTCTAGTTTTTGGCTTGCGCCCTAAGTTCTGCTATGATCTGGTCTACCTTTTCTTTTGTAAGGTGTTCGCGGTACGTTTTGCCCAATTGCATCATCGGTGCATAACCGCACGCGCCCAGGCACTCGGCAGGTTTCAGTGTAAATAAGCCATCTACAGTAGTTTCACCCTCGGTGATGCCCAGCTTTTCTTTGATGTATTCAATGATCTGGTCACTGCCATTGAGCATACAAGGCCCTGTGCGGCATACCTCAAACAGGTACTTGCCCATCGGTTTTGTATTGAACATGCTATAGAATGTGGCCACTTCATACACTTCGATAGGCAGTATATGCAGTAATTCAGCAACATAGTCCATCACAGGGGCATCCAGCCATCCACCAAACTCATCCTGCGCAATATGCAGCACCGGCAATAAAGCACTCTTCTGCTTCCCTTCAGGGTAGTGCGAGATCACCTCCTGCACTTCCTTTAGCTTTTGTTCTGAAAATTTGATACTCATTTTTTCCTTTTAAGTATTTTTTCTAATGCCCTAACATCTGCCATGTCTTTTGGTTTCCCAAAGGCAGGTTTATTTGCAATCAAATGATTGATATGTTTGACTTTCTGCCACGAGCGCCCATTTAATAAAACCTCCGGTTGCCTGCATTCTCTTAGGGTATTCGCCCAGCCTATGTGTCCATATTTTTCTCCTTAAACGCTCCGTTTCTTGCAGTCTTTCTTTCCAGGTACGATCTGCCCAAAAAAATATATCTTCATCTTCGGCTTCTGCAAAAGTTATCCTTTTACCCGCGACTACCATCTGTCTTTTTCTCATTTCCTGATTTTTTATAACATTTGCCTCACCTTCTTTTTTCACCTAACTGTAGAGCTACGCATCTAACTCCCCAGCTATCACATTCAAACTACTTAATGTAATGATCGCATCACTCAGCAACCCGCCTGATACCATCTCCGGGAATGCCTGGTAATAAATAAAGCAAGGCCTGCGGAAGTGAAGCCTATAGGGCGTCCTGCCACCATCGCTCACCAGGTAAAATCCTAACTCACCATTGCCGCCTTCCACCGAATGATATACTTCCCCCGCTGGTGCATCTATCTCACCCATTATGATTTTGAAATGGAAAATAAGCGCTTCCATCTTAGTGTACACATCCTGCTTAGGCGGTATGTGGTAATGGTCGGCGTCCGGCGCATAAAAGATCTCTTTCTGTTCCGGAAATTCCTTTTCTATTTTAGCGATCTTTTCCATCGCCTGCCTGATGATGCTCACACTCTGCCATATCTCCCCGTTGCGCACCATGAAGCGGTCGTAAACATCGCCCACAGTACCCACTGGCACCTGGAAATCAAAATCTTCGTATGATGAATACGGGCTGGCCACTCGCACATCATAGTCCACCCCGGCAGCTCTGAGGTTGGGGCCCGTAAACCCGTAATTGAGTGCCCGCTCTGCACTTATTGGCCCGGCGCCTATGCACCGGTCCATAAACACGCGGTTCCTGTTCAGCAGCGATTCAAACTCTTCCATCACTTTTGGAAAAGTCTCCATAAAATCATTCAGTTTCGTCCAGGAAGCAGGTGTGAAATTGCGCTCAAAACCGCCTACCCTCCCAATATTTGTGGTCAGCCTCGACCCACATATTTCCTCAAATATCTCGTAAATTTTCTCCCGTACCTGGAACACATAAGTAAATGGAGTCAGCGCACCGGTATCTACCGCTATCACCGAATTACACACCAGGTGGTCTGCAATACGCGACAGTTCCATGATGATCACACGCAGGTATTCCACACGCTTTGGCAATTTAAGGCCCAGCAGTTTTTCTATCGTCATGTGCCATCCCATGTTGTTGATGGGCGACGAGCAATAATTAAGCCTGTCCGTCAGCGGTGTCACCTGGTAGTATGGCCTGCGCTCCGCGATTTTTTCAAACGCACGGTGTATATATCCTATCGTAGGCACCGTCTGCAGCACACGCTCGCCGTCTATCTCCATGATATTCTGGAACACGCCGTGTGTTGCAGGGTGCGTAGGCCCTACGTTAAGTGTGGTGGTCTGCTTCAGCACAGACTCCTCCGAAAGTTTTATATGGTGCTGCGGATGTGTTAAATGTTCTGACATTTTTTTCTATTTATAGCCATTAACCTTGTTGCTTCTTGCACCTCGGATCTAATGCTCGCTGCTTCTTAACCTGTTTATGTTATCGCCTATGTTCACCAATACTATTCCTAAACCCATCCCTAATGACAGAGAACGCAATATGTCATTCTTCGTCAGCAGGGCGGTCACGATCACGCCAAACAATGTAGCATTGATCACCAGATGCCTGAACCTATAGTAGGTACTCATCACACCGGGCTTTTCCCTGAAAAAATATAACATAAGGTCCTCCATATCAAAAAGTTTATGTGTTATCCCCGGCCAAACATTTGATCGTCTTTGTCCCTGCGGGTGGGGTCTTCCATTTCATATTCCTTGCGCATCGGGAAATAATCCATCTCATCCACATTGAGTATGCGGATCAGATTGGGATGTCCCACGAAATTGACGCCAAAGAAGTCATAAGTCTCACGTTCCATCCAGTTTGCGCCAGAAAAAAGTTGCGTTGCGGTAAAAACATCCGGCTGCGACACGGGCACATATATCTTAAACCTGATCCTTACATTGTCTACCAGGTTATGGAGGTGATAAACGATATTCAGTTCTTCATCCTTCCGCTCGGGGTAATGCACTGCGGTCAGGTCCGTTAAAAAACGGAAACGCAGTTCTTCATCGTCATAGAGGAACTGCATCACTTTTAGGTTCATTTCAGCAGGCGCCCTGAAACAGAGCATTCCAAACGGGTCTTCCCATTCCGTTAGCGCTTCACCAAACTTTGCCGTCAGCCGCTGTCTTATTATTTCGTTGGTCACACTGTTAAATTAAAAGTCAAAAGTTAAAGCCAAAAAATATGTAACGTACCGTAACCTATTTCTAACGCCCCACAAAACAAGCATTTCCATCAAATTATTGAAAGATTAAAATCCACGGTTTTTGATATTAATGTTTATCTTTTGCGATCTTATTGGATCGCGTAGCTTTCCATCAGTTCCTTATATACGCCACTGCTCCTCCTGCGTAAACTCTCGTTTTGAACCAGGTCCTGCAATTTCATGATGCCGTCTATTATGCCTTCCGGCCTTGGCGGGCAACCCGGCACATACACATCTACGGGTATTACCTGGTCTATACCTTGCAACACAGAGTAAGAATCAAAAATACCGCCAGAGCTTGCACAAGCGCCTATGGCAATCACCCAGCGCGGTTCAGCCATCTGCAAATAAACCTGCCGCAATATCGGGCCCATCTTTTTAGCTATGGTACCCGCAACAAGCAGCATATCGCACTGGCGCGGCGTAAAACCCATACGCTCAGCGCCAAATCGGCCAAGGTCGTAATTCGCACCCATCGTCGCCATAAATTCTATACCGCAACAAGACGTAGCAAATGGCAACGGCCATAACGAATTCTTTCGGGCAAGCCCCACCACCTTATCAAACGAGGTAGAATAAAACCCTTCACCGGAATAGCCCTCAGGCATCTCCACCATCTTCACTTTCGTATTATACTGAACCGGACGCATAAAAATTAAAGATTAAAACTAAAAAATTAATATACCTATGCTATGCTTTTCATTTTTAAAAGGCCGGCAGCAGTAATTTTTGCAATCTCATCCGCCCCTTCATCAATGAATTTCTTATCGCTACTCTTCCCACTCCAGCGCACCCTTCTTCACGATATAAATGAAACCACACAAAAAGAAGGCAACAAATAAAACCACTTCCAGAAATACATCCAGGCCCATGTGCTGTGCAATAAAGTATTTGAAATTTACCGCGTAAGGATAAAAGAAGATCACCTCCACATCAAAAAGCACAAAAAGTATGGCTACCAGGAAGTACTTGATACCCATGGGCTGCCGCGCATTGCCTACCGCAGGTATACCGCTTTCAAAATTGATCAGCTTGTCATGTGTCCTTCTTTTCGGACCCAGCAAGTGCGTAGCAAGCATCATTACAACTACAAAACCCACAGCTATCACTAACTGTAAAGCCACCGGGAGATAGTTAATTGGCGTATTAGTTGCCGCAGCCTGCAATAAAAGATTCATATATGGTCCATTACCTTTAAAACATGGAAATGCAAAGCTACGCTTAACCAACGAAATTGCAAACGCGAGCTACCGTGATTTCAATCATATAACGTAACTTTTAATGATCCGTACTCCCGGCAACGCTATTTCAAAGCATTTTGAAAAAAGAAGTACTTATCTCGTCGTTTATATTCATAACGAACCCTTCCTGTTTTCATTACGATTGCCCTTACAAATGAAGAGAAGCGACACGAGATCTGCGACCATGCAACCGGATTTTACCTACTGATTTTACATCATTTGGATATTCCGGACGCCAGTTTCGCCTACTTCAGCCAATCTTTCCCGAAATAAGGCTGCAAAGCTGCCGGTATCTTTATCCCATCCGGCGTCTGATGGTTTTCCAGCAGGCAGGCGATGATGCGCGGCAATGCCAGCGAACTACCGTTGAGTGAGTGCACCAGCTGGGTTTTCCCGTTCCCGTCCTTGAACCTTATCTTCATCCGGTTGCTCTGGAATGTTTCAAAATTAGAAACAGAACTCACCTCCAGCCAGCGCTCCTGAGCGCCGCTGTAGACTTCAAAATCAAACGTCAGCGCAGATGCAAAACTCATATCGCCGCCACAAAGGCGCAATATACGGTATGGTAGTTCCAGCGCCTGTATCAGCCGCTCCACGTGGTGCACCATTCCGTCAAGCGCGTCATAGCTCTTCTCCGGATGGCTCAGTTGCACGATCTCCACTTTATCAAATTGGTGCACACGGTTCAGCCCCCTTACATCCTTGCCATAAGACCCCGCCTCGCGCCTGAAACAGGGCGAATAAGCGGTCATCTTTATCGGTAGGTCTGTTTCTTGCAGTAAGGTGTCCCGGTACAGGTTGGTCACCGGCACCTCAGCAGTAGGTATCATATAAAAACCATCTGCCGTAATATGGTACATTTGGCCCTCCTTATCCGGCAATTGCCCGGTCCCGAATGCGCTCGCCTCATTCACCATAAATGGCGGGCAATACTCCGTGTACCCTGCTTCTGTATTATAGCTCAAAAAATAGTTGATCAGCGCCCTTTGCAATTTCGCGCCCTGCCCCATAAACACCGGGAACCCCGCCCCAGTCACCTTCGTTCCCAGTTCCAGGTCCATAAGGCCGTATTTCGCGGCCAGCTCCCAATGCGGCAATTTCTGTGCGCTCAGGTGGGGCATAGCGCCACCCGTGCGCACTACTTCATTGTCCTCCGGCATTTTGCCATAAGGCACACTGCTATGTGGCAGGTTAGGGATCCTCACCAGCGCTTCGTATTGTTCTTTCTCCAGCTCAGCCAGTTTCTGGCCCACTTCTTTCGCTTGTTCCTTATACTCCGCCACAGCGGCCTTCACCTGCTCCGCGCCCGCTTTTTCACCCTTGGC
>Ga0302200_10004943_pt1 | contig 10577 bp, 8 predicted proteins | sample II_Bog_N3_1_FD_194585 | JGI IMG/M metagenome (GOLD analysis project Ga0302200, IMG submission 194585) | Peat permafrost microbial communities from Stordalen Mire near Abisko, Sweden - II_Bog_N3_1 | ecosystem: Environmental > Terrestrial > Soil > Wetlands > Peat | place: Sweden: Abisko, Stordalen... | reverse complement strand
CCGAGGCTCGGCCCCATCCGTGTCCATCCGTGAAATCCGTGGTCAAAACATTCGCGTATTTCGCGTGGTTCCCGCCCCCTCTCTGCGCCCTCTGCGCCTCTGCGCGAAAAATGGGTTTTCCCGGCTTTCGGTCGCCCTTTGCCCCACCCATCCGTGCTTATCCGTGTCATCCGTGGTCAAAACGTTCGCGTATTTCGCGTGGTTCGCGGTTCCCGGCCCTCTCCGCGCCCGCTGCGCTGCGCGATCATCACTTCCCCGGTTTATCTTTGTGTCCTCCGTGCCTTTGTGGTTGCCATATTCCCGCCTTGTCGCGCCGAAGCATAAAGGGGTCGGTTCTTGAGATTGACATATCATTGTGGGTGGGATCGGGTCTGGGAATGGCGCGCAAACTGAGCGTGGAATATGCCGAAAAGGGGTCAGTTAATGGTATTGTCATATTCCGTTGGCGGCGACCACCTGCCGTCTCCGGCCGCCCCGCGTCGCACCGCCTTGTTTGAGGCGCGTGGCGTGGAAATTTGACCACCGAGAGAAAAATCCGGGTGCAGCAACAAATGATGGGTAATCGGCGCGATAAAACCGGGTGGCGCGTGGCACGGGGAATTCTCGGGGTGGTGGTGAAATTCCGGTTGGGTCATTACAGAGTCTCCTCACCTTGTTTGCCATGGGGCAAGGGGGTATTATGCGGCGCTCGCCAGAGACACCGCTACGCGAACGGTGCATGTCAGCGTCCTCGTCGTCTCCGGCCGCCGACGGCCCCTCCTGCCCCTCCGTGAAATCCGTGGTAAAAAAGCTCCCCGCCCCAAACCGCGCGCCCCGCACCCCGCGCCTTCTTCTCTCGCCAAGCCGTTGGACATTTTTAAGAATCTTGTTCCCGGGCGTGCCGCACGGCGTCAGCGAGTTGTTGGGTGGTGGCAATGCGTGACCGGGGCAACGGTGCCAACGGCGGTGACACGGTGCAAACCCATTTCACCGTTATCGTCGTTTCCGGGCGCATCTCGACACTGCCCCGGTTGCCACCGGCCGGAAGGCTCGGCCTGGCGGACCATTCCGTGCCCTCCGCGCAAATCATGCAATAATATGCAATATAGTTATTGACAAACGGCATAAAAGAACCTATTGTTACTGCCGGACAACGAATGAACGCGTCCAGATCAACTTCATGTTTTTCGTTTGGAACCTGCGGAACCCGCCTCCAACGGCCCCCCCGCGCGGCCTGGCGGAAATCTGCGGTTGCCTCCCGTCTGGCCCGCCGCCGAACAAAGCTCCCGGCAAACCCGCTGCCATTTTGCCCAACCCAAGCTTCAATCATGAATCCAAGCAATTTTAACAGATTTAACGCGGTATTTAACGGTGGATTTGTTGGCTTTTAACGCTATTCAACGCTTTTCAACACCATTTAATACCATACCCCCCTTCACCGAGACCACCCTGTGCCAAAAATTACCAATCCCCCGCTTGACGAATGGGGTTTGTGTGTCATGTTGGCACTATTATGGCAGCACCAAAATCCAGTTTTCTCGACAAGGTTCTGGGGCGGATCGGGCGGTTGGACACCGAGGGGTTGCAAACCGTCGTCCAACGGCTGGCCCGCGAGCGGACCTTTCTCGAAACCCTCTTCAATACCATCGAGGACGGGGTGCTGGTGATGGATGAACAAGGCCGCATCATTTACTTTAACCAGGCGGTCACGCGGCTGATAGGTTTGCAGCCGAATGTGGAGGGGCAGCACATCAACCAGTGTCTGCCGGAGGTGGATTGGAAGACCCTGGTGCGGAATGACGAAGAGGGCGGCCGGCGGGTGGTGCGCCATGAGTTTGAGGTGCATTATCCGCGTCCGCGCTTTCTGCGGTTATACGCTGCGGCGCTGGATGGCGACGCCATCGGGAGTTCGGGAGTGGCGCTGATCCTGCACGATGCGACCGAGGCGCGGCAGAAGACCTTTGAAGCGATTGAAAGCGAGCGGGTGCAGGCGCTGACGCTCCTGGCGGCGAGCGTGGCCCATGAGATTGGCAACCCGCTCAATGCGTTGCACATTCATTTGCAGTTGATGGAGCGCGAGGTGCGCAAGCTCCGCCCGGAGCCCAAGCCGGTGAATGTGGGGGGCAAGGGCCGGTCGGCGTTGCCGGGGCCGGAACTGGGGGAAATCGCCGGGAAATTGGAGAAGTATCTGGGGGTGGCCAAGGGGGAGATTCACCGGTTGGACTACATTATCACGCAGTTTTTGCAGGCCATCCGCCCGGCGGCGTTGCAGTTGAAGCCGGCGGCGCTGAATGCGGTGGTGGAAAAGACTTTGGACTTGCTGCGGCCGGAACTGGAGAATCGCGGGCTGACGGTGAAAACGAAATTGCAGCGCGGGCTGACGGCGACGCCGATTGACGAAACGCAGATGCAGCAGGTGTTGGTGAACCTGGTGAAGAATGCGATGCAGGCGATGACCAAGGGGGGCACGCTGCAATTGCAGACGGGGGAGTCGCCAGACAGTGTCTGGGTGAGCGTGACCGACGGCGGCGGGGGGATTCCCGAGGAACAGATCAGCCGGATTTTTGAGCCGTTTTACACGACGAAGAAGAAGGGGACGGGCCTGGGCCTGATGATCGTGCAGCGGATTGTCCGGGCGCACGAGGGACGCATCGAAGTGGAAAGCCATGTGGGCCGGGGGACGACCTTCCGCATCTGGCTGCCCCTGCACGAACGCCGGCCGCGTTTGTTGCAGGAAAAAAACCCGGCCACCCTGAATTTATGACCGTCAAACCGACATTGCTGATTGTGGATGACGAAAAGCCGACGCGCGAGGGCCTTCGGGCCGCGCTCGAGGAGCGTTACGACGTGTATCTGGCCGAGGACGCGCAGGCGGCCATGGAATTGCTGGAGCGCGAGACGTTTCAGGTGATGCTCACGGATTTCCGCCTGCCCAACGAGGACGGAATGAAGCTGATCGCGCGGGCGAAATCGCTGGCCCGGCCACCCGTGTGCATTCTGATGACGGCCTACGGCTCGGAGGAACTGGCCGTGGACGCGATGAAACGCGGGGCGGACGATTACATCGCCAAGGGCCGCCTGCAAATTGACGAGTTGGAACTGCGGATCGCCCGGTCGCTGCGGCAACAGAATTTGGAGACGGAAAACGTGGCGCTGCGCCAGCAGTTGGAGGTGAAGTTTGGCCTGGAACACATCATCGGTGAATCACCGGCGATGAAGGAGATTTTTGAAATCGTCCAGCAGGTGGCGCCGACCCGGGCGACGATTTTGCTGGGCGGGGAAAGCGGCACGGGCAAGGAAGTGTTTGCCAAGGCCATTCACCAGGCGAGCCCGCGGGCGCGGCAGGCGTTTGTGGCGGTGCATTGCGCGGCGCTTTCGCCCACGCTGCTGGAGAGCGAGTTGTTCGGGCATGAAAAAGGGGCGTTCACCGGCGCTTATGAACGGCGGTTGGGCCGGTTTGAACAGGCGCAGGGCGGCACGCTGTTCCTGGATGAAATCGGGGAGATTGACGCGGCCCTCCAGGTGAAGCTGCTGCGATTCCTCGGCGAGCGGACCTTCGAGCGGGTGGGGTCGAACAAGACGCAAACGGCGGACGTGCGGCTGATCACGGCCTCGAACAAAAATCTGGCGGAGGAGGTCAAGGCGGGGAAGTTCCGGGAAGATTTGTTTTTCCGACTCAAGGTGGTGGAGATCAACCTGCCGCCGCTGCGCGACCGGGCGGGGGATGTGCCGCTGCTGGCGCAGAGTTTCCTGCGGGAGTTTGCCCGCGAGAATGACAAGCCGGTGACGGATTTCACAGTTGATGCGCTGCAACTAATGCTGCACTATGCGTGGCCGGGCAATGTGCGCGAGTTGCGCACGGCCGTGGAACATGCGGTGGTGCTGAGCCGGGGGGAGAAAATCACCGCGCGGGACCTGCCGGCGTCCCTGCGGGCCGGCCCGGCGGGCGCAACCCCGGCGGCGAAACCGAATGCTTTGACCCTGAAGGAGGCGGAGCAACAATTGATCGAACGGGCCTTGAAGGAAACCGGCGGCAATCGGACGCTGGCGGCCCGGAAAATCGGCATGAGCCGGCGGACGTTTCACCGGAAATTGCATCTCTATCATCTGGAAGGATTATAAATTATGTTTTGGGCGGAGTTAATTCAGCGGTTCATCCACAAGTTGGACGTCGGCGCCGGGTCCCGGTGGATGCGGCTGCTCATGGTGGGCTTGATGGCCGGCGGCCTGGCACTCTGGTATGACGTGCTCAATTTCAAGAATTTTTCCGCCCCGGAAGCCATGGACTCCGCCCAACTCGCGCGAAATATCGCGGAGGGCCGGGGTTATACCACCGACTTCATCCGGCCGTTGAGCGTGGATCTGGTCCGCCAGTGGCGGATGGCCCGGAGTGCGGGCGGGACAGCGGGGGCGTATACGGACTTTGCCCGGGTCCAAACGGCGCATCCGGACCTGGCCAATCCGCCGGTTTACCCGGTGTTTCTGGCGGGCTGGATGAAGGTGCTGCCCTTTCACTACGCGGTGCAATTGCAGAAGAGCTTTTGGTCCGAGGACGGCCGGTTCCAGCGCTACGAACCGGATTTTTTGATCGGGATCATCAACCAGTTGCTGCTGCTGGCGGTGGCGGGGCTGACGTTTTTGATCGCCCGGAAACTGTTTGACGCGGAGGTGGCGTGGGTCTCCGCCATTCTGGTGTTCGGCTGCGAAATGTTCTGGCGCTTCAGCCTGTCGGGTTTGTCCACGCTGCTGGTGATGGTCATCTTTCTGGGTTTAACCCGTGTGTTGATGGTGCTGGAGGAAATGGCCCGAACCCCGGAATCGTCCGATGCCAAGTCACAGCGGCTGGCCGTGCTGGCCGGCGTGCTGACCGGGGTGGGGGCTTTGACCCGTTATTCGTTCGGCTGGGTGATCATCCCGGTGGTGGTGTTGCTCATCCTGTCCGGGGGGCGGAACCGGGTGCGGCGGGCGCTGCTGGCCGCCGCCGGGTTCGCGGTGGTGCTGGGACCGTGGGTGGCGCGGAATTACTGGATCAGCGGCACGCCGTTCGGGACGGCGGGTTTTGCCGTCATGGCGGGAACCCCGCTGTTCCCGGGCTTTCAATTGGAGCGGTCATTGCACCCGGATTTGACCCTGGCCCGGCACCTCACGTTTTATCTGAAAAACTCTGCCTGAATCTGGGGGATGTGCTGCAAAATGATCTGCCCCGACTGGGCCGGAGTTGGACGGTGATGCTGTTCTTCGCCGGATTGTTCCTCGGGTTTCGCGGGGTGCCGATCCGCCGGATGCGCTGGTTCTTATTGCTGAGTCTGGCCACCCTGGTGGTCGTACAGGCGCTGGGCCGGACCCAGTTGACCGGGGAATCACCGGGGTTGAATTCCGAGAACCTGCTGGTGCTGACACTGCCACTCATCATGATTTATGGCACGGCATTTTTCTTCACCTGCCTGGATCAGGTCGAGTGGCCGTTGCAATTGCCGCTGGCCCCCCTGCGCTATACCGCCATGACGGGGTTTGTGGCCTTGATGTGTCTGCCCCTGCTGGGCGCCTTGTTCTCCCGCCCGGCCAACCCGGTGGCCTATCCGCCCTATTTTCCCCCGGAAATCCAAAAGTGCGCCGGCTGGATGAAGCCCGATGAAATGATGATGAGCGACGTTCCCTGGGCGGTGGCGTGGTATGGCCGCCGACAATGCGTGTGGCTGACCCTGAATGCCAGTGATGATTTTTATGCGATCAACGATGAGATCAAACCGGTGAAAGCCCTGTATCTGACCCCGGAAACCATGGACGCAAAGATGTTCAGCGAGGGGCTGCGCTCGCTGGACAACAGTTGGGATCATTTTGTGCTGGAAGCGGTCGGCCGGGGTCGGCTACCGGACAAGTTTCCGCTGGTGAATAATCCCTCCGGTTCCGCCGCCATCAGCTCCGGCCTCTTTTTGACCGACCGCGAGCGCTGGCTGCTGACGCCGCCATAAGCCCGAACCACCCCAAGCTCCGCGCCTGCCTAAAAATTTCCGTTTTACAAATTTCTAAAAGGGGGGGTGGCGTTAAATGGCGTTAAATGACGTTAAATGGCGTTAAATGACGTTAAATTCGCAACTTCAAGGCGGTGGCTAGGCGCATAAGTTGCCGTTATTATTTCTCGTAGCGACAGATTTATGCAATTCCGGGATGCATGACCGCCCGACGGGCGGCGGAACCGTGTTCCGCATGCACCCAGCAGAACGTATGAACTTGAGGCTGACGCATTCATGCGTGATCCTAAACTGAGAATACGCTTGAATATACCGATTGTAAATAGTTAATAGGCATAATATTGCATATTTTGCGCGGCGGAGAGTTGCCTTGGGCTGAACTTCGGAAAACCCCGCAGAAACGGGGACGAGGCAGAACACAGATGCACAATGGGCACAGAGCGGGGACGCCCTGCGGGTGCTGATACAGGAAGAAACGTTCCGCAGACGGGCAACTGAGGATTGGATCGGGCTTTCAGCCCTTGGTTATTCGTTGGTCAGGGAACCTGGGGCGAGGGCCCAGGCTGGTATGAAGGCGGGCCTTGGGCTCTGAATGCGGCTACCAATCAACACGTTCCATAGATGTTTCTTAAGCGGGATGCGAGACAGCAGACTTGGAAGTCGGCGGTACTTGGCATCCGGCCGGTGGAAACCGGGGCAGTGCCGAGATGTCCCCCCCGCCAAACGCAATGAAACCAAGCCCTTGACCGCCCGTTCCATTAGTGCTAATTCTGACGCCGTTCGGTGCGGTAAAACAAGGTCATCCGGCGCGTCGTCCCATCACCGTGGGCGGTTGCTTTTGAAAGCCAGGCCCGGCGGCGCGGGCGCGACGGTCAAGCCAGGGTGGGTTGAATGGTTCCATTATGACAACGAATGCCGGGCGTTCGGAGCGCTTTCATCCGCAATACCGCGAATTGCACGCGGAGTTGCTGGCCCGCCCCTTTCCGGTGGTCTCGGGCCTGGTCATGGTGGCGCATCGCGTCCTGCTCTTCACACCGGCGGAAGCGGCGGTCCATCACGCCGCCGTGGCGGCGTTGGCCGCTTATCCCGGCGTGGAGGCCACCCCGGCCGAGCATGGCTTTCAACGGCTCCGTTTCGGTGCGGCGGACCTGCGGATTGAGCGGCATACTGAATTCACCGCGTTCACGGTCATCGCCCCGCAAACCGGGGCGCCGTTTGTGGAATCGGCCATGGAATTGCTGCCGGCCGGCTGGCTGGAAGGCATCCCCGGCCGGATTCTGGCGGCGGTGGAAATCGCGGGCGAACCAGTGCCGGTGGAGGAGGCCGGCACGGCGAAGACCATGGAACGGGTGTCGGCGTTCTTCAACAAAGAACGGCTGGTCGGCGGGTGGGTGGTGGAGCGCGTCGCCTCGGTCTGGAGCCATTTCCGGCTGGAGGAACGCGGGGCCACGCATTTTTTGGTGCAGGGCCACCGCCTGACCCGGGGACGGCATGGCCGGCTCCTGCAGCGCCTGGTGGAGATCGAAACCTACCGCCTGGCGGCGATGCTGAGCCTGCCCCTGGCGCGCGAACTCCTCCCGCAAATCGAGGGCCTCGAGGCCCGGCATCTCACGCTCGTGGAACGCATCGGCGCGATGGATGCCGGGGACGAGCGCACGCTGCTGGGTGATCTGACCAATCTCTCGCTCACCACCGAGCGGCTCCAGGCCCGCTGTGGCTCCCGGTTCAGCCTCACGGAATCCTACGCGCGCATCCTCTCGGCGCGCCTCCGGGAACTCCGGGAGGAACAAGTGCCCGGTTACCAAACCATCAGCGAATTCTTCGACCGCCGGCTGGCCCAGGCCCTGCACACCTGCAAGAAAGCCGATGCGGGACTGGCCGCCCTGTCCGCCCGTCTGCAATCCACCACCAGTTTGTTGCGCACCCGGGTGGAGGTGAATCTGCAAAGCCAAAACCAGATGCTCCTGGCCAGCGTGGATCGCCGTGCGGCCGCCCAGTTGCGGCTCCAGCACGCCGTCGAAGGCCTCTCCGTGGTGGTGCTCACCTACTATCTCGCCAACCTGCTGAAAATTGTTTTGGAAGGCACCGAGGCTGCGGGGTTTCGTCTGCCTACGCCGCTCATTGTCGCGCTGGTGGTGCCGCTGCTGGCGGGGACGGTGTGGTGGGTCGTGCGGCGCGCCAAGCGCCATCCTGACCCTTGATTTCAAGGCGGTTCAGACCGGCTGTTGCTGGGTGAGACAATGCAGCGACCCGAAACCCCAGACCAGATCCACCGCGTGAATGCCCACCACCGGCCGATCCTTGAACAGCTCGCCTAAAATGCCCAGCGCCACGCGGTCATTGGGATCGTTGAATGTCGGCACAATGACGGCCGCGTTGCAAATGTAGAAATTCGCATAGCTGGCCGGCAGCCGGACCCCGTCAAAATACAGCGGCGCGGGCATGGGCAGCGCGATGACTTCCGGCTTTGACCCGTCCTCCAGGCGCAAATCCGGGATGCGCTCCCAGTTTTCCGACAGCGGCCGGTGGTTTTCGTCCTTCGGGTTTGGTTCCTTCACCAGCACCAGGGTGCGGGGGTTGACGAACCGGCAGATGTCGTCAATGTGTCCGTGCGTGTCATCCCCTTTCGGCCCCTTGGCCAGCCAAAAAATGTTGGTCACCCCGAGATAATGCTTCAGGGTCGCCTCGATTTCCGGGCGGCCCAGCCCCGGATTGCGCACCTGAATTTTTGGGTCGAGATAACATTCCTCCGTGGAGAGCAGCGTGCCCCGGCCGTTCAGTTCCATGCCCCCGCCTTCAATGACGAAAGGGCGTCCGTTGTATTCGGCGTGGATCAATTCCCGGCGCAAGAGGCGGGCGGCGGTTTCCGGCACCCGGGTGTCCTTGCGCCAGTTGTCATACTTGGCCCAGCCGTTGAAATGGAAATGAACGATGGCCATTCCGGGCCGGGCGTTGCGTCGGACAAAAATCGGGCCGGTGTCACGCGTCCAGCCGCGATTGGTGGGATGGACGACAAACAGGATTTTCCGCAAATCCACCCCCACATGTTTCAGGACACGGCGGGCAAAAGCTTGGTCGGCCTCATGCCGGACGATGAGGCGGATTTTTTCCCCGGCCGAGATTTTGCGGATCATTTCGCCGTAAACCCAGGGGATGACCTCGAATTTCCCCGGCCAGTCCGTCCGGTTGTGAGGCCAGCCGAGCCAGGTGGCCGCGTGCGGCTCCCATTCGGCGGGCATGACCAGGCCGGGAGGGACGGCGGCGGGCGTAAATTTTTTGGGCGACGGCATAAAAGTCGCACTAAAATAGAGGCTTTCCCGCGCTTGGAAAATGAAATTCTGACGCCCCATTGGCCGGAGGGCGCATCCCGACACTTGCCCCCGGATCACCCATTGCACATCAGCGAATCTGCCTCAGCGCCGCAGCCAAAAAGAGGACTTAAACCGCAGATAAACGCAGATGAACGCAAGATGGGAGAGAAAATGGGGCGACGGGAAATTTCCACCGTGGAGGAATGCCGGGATGATTTTCACGGGCCAAAGGGAGGGCTGAAATTGACGCATGGCAGTGCAGCGGGCGAACCTCGACTTGGCAATCGGTCCGGGAACATTGAACCACGGATTTCGCGGATGGGCACGGATAATTCGGGGGTTATTTTGCGGCGCGCGCCAGAGACGCCGCTACGGCGCGACAAGTCCGCCCTCATCCCGGCCTTCCCCCTTGGAGAAGGGGAAGGGTTCGGCCGGCTCGGGTGATTACGACGGTTTTAGAGGCTCGGCCATGGGTGGCGGCTTCGAAAGCGGTGTCGCCGCTCACGCTCTGCCACCGCACTCCACGGGCGGTAGCCGCCTCGCACACGTCAAAGTTCATGGGCGGGTGCCGACCTTACAGGCCGGGGTCCGGTGGGGGGACGGTTGACCCAGGCCTCCAGCCTGGGCGGTAACATGACGGGCTTACAGCCCGGGTATCGCGGCCTTTCAGGCCGCTGGACGCGGGGGGGACCACCCAGCCCGCTGGGCTGGGCTGAGGAATCACGGCCCGTTGGGCCGGCGCCGGTGCCGGGCTTAATTCACCAGTTGCAGCCGGAAAAAGCGTTGCGTGCCCCCGAAGTTGTTGGTGAGGGTCAATGAGCCGTTGGTGCCCGTCGCCGGATTGCCCAGCGGCGTCCACGCCGGGTCGGTGAGGTTGATTTTATATTCGAGTTGATAGATCTGGCCCGGCACCGCCGGCCAATTGAGGAACAGATTGGTGCCGGAAGTTTGCACGCTCAAGGGTACGGCCAGCGGATAACTGGCGGAGAAGCTCAGATTATCAATCGCCAACCCCTGAGCTTTGCCGGTGGAATCGGTCATTTGCCACACCAACCACAGGGCCGCCCCGGGCGGCCAGTTGGTGATGGCCTGGTCCAGCACGCTCAAGTTGGTCTGGTTGAGCGGGGCGGTGCCGTCCACCGCCGCTCCGCCTGCTTCCGGCGAGTTCGCCGCCACGGCGGGCAGGTTCACATTCAAGGCCGGAATAAAGGCGGTGGCCTGCGCGCCGGCGGGAAAGAGGTTGGTGCCGGTCGGGTCAATGACATAATAGAATTGCAGGGTCTTGGGCAGATTGGATTGCCGCCATACTTCGGCG
>Ga0302200_10004937_pt1 | contig 10580 bp, 8 predicted proteins | sample II_Bog_N3_1_FD_194585 | JGI IMG/M metagenome (GOLD analysis project Ga0302200, IMG submission 194585) | Peat permafrost microbial communities from Stordalen Mire near Abisko, Sweden - II_Bog_N3_1 | ecosystem: Environmental > Terrestrial > Soil > Wetlands > Peat | place: Sweden: Abisko, Stordalen... | reverse complement strand
CCGGAGCTGGCTATTTTTCGCCGTGCTATGCATGATCTTCGTGGTGATGCTGGTGGTGCCACTGCTGCTGTTCGGTTGGCTCTCCGTGCATCTGCTGCACGCGCTGGCGGGGCTGACCTCACATTAGCAAAGCCGTCGATTGCGGTAAGATTGAAGGAGTCGGGGCGTAGCGCAGCCTGGTAGCGCATCTGCTTTGGGAGCAGAGGGTCGTCAGTTCGAATCTGACCGCCCCGACCAGCACAACTCGTTAAGATTCAATATGATGCGCTGCGTTTGGCTAGCGCATCTGTCTTTTGCGGCTACATCGATGTAGATAAAGATGTAGCGGTGACATCCTCACAGAACTTTTCAAAGCATCACCTAGAGCAATTCCACCGAGAGATTTCTTTGGTAATTTTGGTGGCGCACCTGGTTCGGGAGCAGGGGGTCGTTGGTTCGAATCCAATCGCCCCGACCACTTCAAATCCTTCAGAGTCAGGATGATGCGCTAGCTGCGGCTAGCGCACCCGTCTTTTACAGCTACGGCAATGTAGACGATTTTGTAGCTGTGCTTTCATCCAATGATTTCTCGGGGATTTCCTTGCAGGATTTCCTGCTGGAATCCTCGATAGCGAGCCCGGTTCGGGACCAGGGGGTCGGAGATTCGAATCCTCTCGCCCCGACCATATCTTCAAAGCGAGCCCTTTTGGCAATCATGTCAAAGGGCTTTATATATGCTTGAAGTTTGACCAAATCTGAAGATGAAGCCGCTGGCCGTGGAGAAGGTCTGAGAGACGCATGAGACACCTAAAAGCAGATATCGTCTATAGAGCCACTAACAATCTACGAGAAGGAGAGAGCCAGATAGCACCACTCCAGACCTTGCGTGCACTGCCATCCGGAGTTCTCGTCGCAACGGGTGTCGGAACCTCCCTAAAGTCCTATGATCGCGGTTTGACTTGGCAGCGATTCGGTGACAGTTCGTTGGCTGGCGAAGACATTTCAGATATAGCAGAAGGTAATGGTTGTGCCATCGTCTTAACTCGAGGACAGTGTCGGACTCGCGTATGGAAAGGGGATCTGAGGGAAAATCAATGGGTCCACACATCTGATCTTCCAGATGCAACTCATGGGTACGTGAGCGTGTCTTCAGTGGGTATTCTTATTGCCGCACTGCAAGGAGGAAATCGGCTACAAGTATTTGTCAGTTCCGACAACGGGGTGAACTGGAAATTGAATTACGAATCGGTAACTTCCGGAACATTGAACCAATTTGTGATGAATGCTTCCGGAATTGGTATCGGCATGTTCCTTAACCTGACGGAGATTCAGGACGAATCAGATTTTGAATCTACTCTTCTGGCTGTAGATTGCTTGGCCCCACGTGCGTTGGACCGTCGAGTCGTCCACGCGAATATCCAGTCCGGACTGAGTGATGGTCAACACAAATGGATCCTCGGAGCAAGTGGTGGGATTGTGTTTGGGTATGACAGTGCGACTGGCACCCTGGAAACGAGGATGGCGTTCGATAATGAGCAACTTAACATCACAGGTGTTCACTTTAATCAAGGGAAAATGTGCGCCATCGCGGAGGAACCTGAGCCTCCTGGCAATATTTGGGTACTTTACGAGAACTCTCAACGTCAATGGGGCTCCATTAGGACGGGCATTAGATCTTACGTCTATGGCAGTCAATTGGCCAGAGACTACCTGCTGATACTTACTTCAACTACTATATATAGACTATTGATCTCAGATCTTTTCGCCCGGAGAGCCAGCTGACAGCTGTGCCTCGCCCAATTCCATCCGACGGAGAAATCGCAAGTCTTAACAGTTAGGAGTCGCCCGATCCCCTAATCCTCGCCCCAGGATGGAATAGCTGTGAAGCTAGAGGCCGACGGAATTTTGACGAGGCACATCCGCCAAGCCATGAGCTAGCTGTAGGTAAAAACGTAGCTGTCAGAGCATCCTAGAGCCGCAAAGATCAATGGATACCGGACACTGCGCGGTAGCTTATTCAATCGAAAGCACTTATTTCCACTCAATCTCAACAGATTTCCATAAGCTATCGAATCTGCTTTGGGAGCAGAGGGTCGTCAGTTCGAATCTGACCGCCCCGACCAGTAACAACACTTTAGATATCAACTAGATGCGGTGGCTTCGGCTAGCGCATGTATAACCGGCTATCCGGATAGTTGACTTTGAACCTCCCGCGAAGTCGTTTCTTGGCGGGTACGAATCATTCCTAATTTGGCGAGGGTTTCTCCACATGGTCAATGATGATCACGTCGACCGCAGCCTTCTCCGCCGCGAGCTTCAGTCCAAGCTGCTGTTGAACCGCCTCGAATAGATTGGGCGCTGTATCTGTCGTGTCAGTCTCCGCCGGAAGTTTCGGGGGATGCCCCTTGAACTGCGAATCGTCCGGCATAAACGTCACGCCGATATCGAACCTCACGGGAATTCCCGTTTGATTTACGACCGGCCGATCCAGCACAGCAGACTGCAAGAAATCGGTGAGGTCATCCAGAGTCCCATTATTGATTTGCAGCTTCAAGCCTCCAGGTGCAGGCCGGAAGCCCATGCCCGGCAGTGGACCCTTGACCTCCGTCGGCGTCAGCTTTTGTCCGTCCTTTCCAACCGACAGAACGAAAGCGGGAAGCTCTCGTTTGTCCCGATGGACCTTCAACTGGAATCGGTCTTCAATCAGCTTCCGCGCCATACTCCTCAGTTGCTTGTCATTGGCTAGTCCATCCTGATCCTGCCTGGCGTCAACGTCGTATCGATCTTCGTCCACCCAACTCGGAGCGCCGAGAACCTGCTTCATCTGCACGTTGTAGGCAAACGAGATCAGGTCGCCGAGAGACGCGTTCCGAACCGTAAAGTCATGCCCATTCGTGGTCAGCCGCTGCATGCTGGTCGCACCCGACGGGTTCGGCTTGATCGTGGCCACGGAGAAGGACGGATCGGCATCCGCCGGTAGCAGCTTCGGAGGAGGAGGAGGAGGAGGAATATCCCAGGCTGTCTCCGGCGTGGCGCGTTCCAGAGGTAGCGCGATCGGCGTCGTGTCTTCCATCCAGGTTCCCGCAATCGACTTGCCGTCCTCAGACATCTTGCCTTGATAGCTGCGCGGGACCACCGTGACGGTGAATTTCAGCACACCACCCTGAAAGTTGACGGTAGCTATCGGAGAGGGCTGGCCGCCCTGATCGATGCTGTACCACACGGCCTTCAAGGCCCCCGCGTCCGTCCTGGAAATCTTGAAGATAAGCCGTAGGTCGATCTGGGGATGTTGGTCTGTCTTGGGAATGTGCAGAGTGCCCTGCCAAGTGCCGACAATGTCCGTTGCCGAAGCCGGTGTTGATGGCTGAGGCGCGGGTGCAGCCATCTGCGATGCGGGCGCCGTAGTCTGGGTGTACGCACATGCTCCGTTCGTTGCAAGCAGTAGAGCCATCGCTCCGGCGGCACAACACGTAAACCCAGGCGAGGCCTTCCCGCAATCATGGAATTTGCGTCCCGTCCGCCCCATCCTCATCTCAGAGAATCCCCTTTCCTCACCCTTCCAGACGATTGCGAAATGCGCAAACCTGCGAATGGAATGCGAGAAGGATACACCAGCAAGACGGGTGTGCTTTCTCCTCGTTGCTACCGTATTACCAGCCATTCGTCAGTTGCCACTTGAAGCGCCGTAATGCTTGCTGTACTTCCAGCTTCTATCTAGGATTACTCAGGAGTGTCGGCTTAGAGGAAGTGATCGGCGTACATCAAACTTCGAACCGCCCGTGAAGTCTGCTTTTCAGTAAAGTAGCCTGGGTCGGGTGGGTTAGTGGCGTCTTTACTGAAATTCCGTTTTTCGTGCACCATAAGAGATTACTTCCGAGTTGGCGACATCCCCCTCGAAATACTACTTGGGTCTGTCGTCCGTCTCCGGTGCTGCAGCGGTGTGCACCGGTTTGGCCACCGTCAGCGGAATCTCTAGCGTGCCCACTTTGTCGGCGGAGCGGTCGAGCACACCCACGCGCACAAACAACGCGCCCGCCGGAAGGTCGAGTTGCTGAAAATAGCGGAACGGCGAACCCGCAAGCTGTCGGGCCTGCTCCGCAGTGAGGTTCAAGTCAATCGCCTGGCGCAGGCTGGTCACCACATTGCCGTCGCCGTAATAGGCCGCCAGGTCGAACTCCAGCGAGCCGTGCAGCTTGCCGTCCGCTGCGGGCTTCAGCGCAATCTCGCTGCCGGGAAAGGCGTAGGTGAATCCGTAGCGCGCCAGCGGCTTGGCCTTCAGCTTCACATTGAGCACGCCAAACACGGCCGGATCGCCCGCCCTTGCTGCCTCCGCACTCGGTTCCACCTGCACATCGAACAGCACGCCCTGCGAGGTAGGCAGGCTGCGCGTCATCTCGCGGCGCATGTCGACGGGCCTTGCCGGATCGGAAGAGCTGGCCGCGGCAAGCGTCAGGCCTGCCTTCGGAGTTATCGCGCGCGGGTCTTCGGCGTAATACTCATAGCGGTACGTGAGCTTGATTCCGGGTTTATCGACCTCAACATGGATGCCGTGGTGGCGTCCGTCGTAGTCCGAACCGGGAGTGGTGTAGGAAAGTGTGTAGTAGTCCGAGCCCGCCGCCACCGCTTTGGCAGCCAGCCCGGCTAGATCGTTCGAGTTGTAAAAGGCTTCGCCCCCGCCTTCTTCCGCGATGGCCTCCAGCGACAGGTCGTCGCATGCCCGCGCATGAAAAGCCGCATAAACGCCGCCCGAGCCGATCGGGTAGACCGTCACCTGTGCCGCCGCCAGCGCACTGAAGACCTGATGAACCCACACCTCCGGATATCCGCCAGGACAACCCGGTATCACGCCACCGAGCCCCGTCAGATCATACCCGTACGCAAACCAGATCAGATTCTTCCTTCCCTTGATTTGTGCAGCCGCCGCGGCAACCTGACCCAGCGCCTCCAGAGTCATTGGCACTTTTGGCAGAGTATCGATCACCGGCTCCAGGGAGTCCACGGCCGCGGTCAGTAGTTCCGAATCCGTCGTGGGACCCTGTAACACCCGGAGCCCTCCCGGAGAAAGGCCCAAAACCGTCGCCCGCGCGCCTGCGGGCATCGAGCGCAAATACTTTTTCGCCTCCTCCTTCATGTTGTGTTGCATCCAGAACGCCTGCCCCACTGTCAGCGGACCGCTTATCTCGGACTTGAATATCACGCCCGTGGGCGGAAGATCCGGCGCGGTACTCACAGCATCCAGCAGAATGATGTTGATGGGGCCGTCAGGCATCGGCGGCTGCAGGTTCGTGTATACATGCGGCGGCAGCTTGGGCGGCGCCGGCGACCAAGTAGTAGCGCTGCCGAACTCTTCAAAGGACCTGATGGGTTGCGGCTTGCCGTCTTCTTTTACGATGAAGTCGCCTTTGCCGAGCCCATGCACCGGCCTGCCGTCCTTGTCCGTCACCGTCACGTCCACAATCGTTTCGCGCGAGTAGACCTTGATGGTGGGCGCGGTGGAGGTCTGTTGGCGACTGAAGGAAAGGGTGGTGCGGTCCTCAGCGTGAACTTCCGAAGTAAATCGATAACGCAGACCCGAAGTCACTGCGATGAATAAGATTGCGAAGAGACCTGCCCGCCCAAGGCGCATCGGATCCTCCTGCCGAATCTGGCGTGTGCGATTCACCCTAATCGCTCCGAACAGCGGTTGGCAACATTCGCCGAATTGCTGTCCCTATACGACCATGGGTCGCCGCGCCCATTGACTGTGGTCTGGGCCGAATCACCGCAATTCGGAAGCGACCTTCGAACCGCCTGCAAGGTCTGGCTTTGAGTAAAGTGCCCGGGATGAGTCCGCCGGGGGCGTCATTACCGCAGACCCCGTATTTCATGCACATCAGAATGCAGCCTAGCGGGGCTCGTCCCGTCGATGACTCAGGCCATGTGGACAAGCTGGTCCACGAATCGTTGCAGTGAATCAGGGTTACGAAATGCGTGGAGTTCTGCGCTCGGCGCGTACTGTGCGATCGCTTTCAGCAGAGCCGGACGGCTTTGCCAGCGGTAGGCCAAGACCCACCACCAGAAATCGATGCGTTCGCGCGACCGTCGAATTGCGCGATGAGCGCAGCATAAAAAAGAGAAGTCCAGGAAGATGACTGTGTCAGCCGCGCGAAGGCGAGTCTCAACAGCGTCAAATTGTCCCAAGTCACCGTCGATGATCCATCCGTCCTTCGCGACAAGCAGGTCCTGAACGGCGACCCACTCATCCCGAGGCGTAGCAACGAGGCCCGGTCGCCAGAAAACCTTGTCTAGTTCGACCACGGGAAGTCCCGTAATCTCGCCCAAGCGTCTCGCGAAAGTCGATTTGCCTGACGCACCACGACCCATGATCACCACGCGCTTCATATTCGGCAGCTTACGCTACCGGTGGTTGAACTGCCCGCGAAGTCGGTTTTCGCTAAGTTCACTCTTGCGAGGTCGCAGTCATGCCATGGCTTTAGATGTAAGCAAGAACGTAGCCGTCAAAGCACTCTGGAGCCATCAGGATCAAATGGGCCAGACCCTCATGCGGTAATCTATTCAATCAAAATAACTTATTTCCACCCAATTTCAATAAACCTCCATCAGCGGCGTCAACTGTTTTGGGAGCAGGAGGGGCGTGAGTTCGAATCTGACCGCCCCGACCAATCTATACACCAGCCTGATTGCGCTTCGTGCCAGAGGCACGCCCCTAGCATCATCATCGTCGCAGTGTGTGGACGCCGCCATCGCCTTTTGTCTCGCAACGATGCGTCCCGATGGTCTTCCAACGGCACTAACTCCATCCCTTGGGCAACCGCGTCTTGCTTATGTCATTTCTGTCGCTCCGTATACTCTTCAAAGGCATAAATAGCTATATCATTGAAAGGTAACGAGTTATAAAGTAGTGTGTCTTATTTGCCACACATTGTTGTTGCAATGATTGGGGTTGTGGGCGAGTGTATACGATTTACCACACCCCAGATTCATCGGTTGGACGGAGCCTCCCAGAGTTAAATGCGAAAGCCCGGCACGGTGGCCGGGCTTTCCTTTTCTTACTTACTACTTCCAGTATACCAGCTTCACCGTAACTCATCTGCTATCTATGTTTTGAATGGAATCATGGGGTTAGGTCGTTTAGGCACTTGACAATCGATTTTGCTGAGGTTTCTGGCGAAAGAATTCTTGGGGCAGATAACAAACGACTGCGAGCTTGAAGCTCAGGGGGGCGGCGGATCCACAAAGGCAACGACGGAGATTCTGCGCGTTGCGCAGAATGACGACGTGCGAAGGGATGGATGATGGCTTGGGAGAGTCGTTGGTGTTGGGAAGAGGTACATCGACCCTACGCTCTCGTAAGCGCTTGCATGGCATTGCGTGGGGTAATCTGAATATGTTAAAAGACCCGGAGACGATTGTCTCCGGGTCAAGGTAGAACAAACGCTCACCGGCTGGTTGAGCGCTCTAAGGACGAGCTTTGGGCCCTGGGCTCGTCCTCTTCGCTCTGGGCACCTCGCCCGCTTCCTCGCACTGCCGCGGGGAAGCGCGTCCAACGAGGGGTCTCCACAACGAATGTCTGTCAGGAAGTCCTGGTTGCCGACTTGTGGAAGTGATTCGTCGGTCTGTCCCTGGTTTTTCTGGTCTCCTTCATGAGCTCTTATTGCAAACTTTGCGACCTCCGAATACCTGTCTTCGATAAGCCGTACGGATGGACAGATTGCATCCTGATGGCCAAAGTCATCAGAGTTCACCTAAATCCTCCCTCCACAATGGTTCTCCCGCAATTGCAATGAGATAGAGGGCCCGACGGAATCGCTAGTCAGTCTGGATGCTGCTGGCGCCGCATACAGCAGTATCCGAATGGATACCAACGAGCACCCATTCGGTTCCCCTGATTCGGCGAACCACCCGTTATCTGAAGATTCGTCGCCGACTCAGCTACACTGTGAGGCACCGGAGGCTTTGATGAAGGCGCGGCTCCTCGTCATCTCGGGCACGCTGAGGGGCTCGACCCGAACTCTCATCGACGGCCAGCTCTCCGTTGGTAGCGGTACGTCCAACGGCCTGTGCCTGATGGACTCCATGGTTTCGCAGAATCATTGCAGGATTGAGGAAGTGGGCGAGCAGTATCAAGTTGTCGATCTAGACAGCGACAGTGGTACGTTTGTGAGCGGAATCCCCGTACGACGCAAAGCGGTCGAACACGGAGACACTATCCACATCGGAGACTCTGAATTGGTATTTCTGCTCCGCGACGACGATCCAGACCAAGACTCGCGGGCCCACCTCAACGGGTCGGGTACGATCGCGGAGCCTAACCCGACCCGCATCCCTGCCCCCCTGGCTCGCCCGAGTTTCAGCGAAGAGGTGGGGCGCATGGCGCGTGATCTTGCCGCCTTGTTCAAGATCAGTAACGTGATCAACTCCATCCGCGACTCTGAACTGCTCCAGCGCGAACTACTGAGGCTCGTCTTCGAGGTCGTCCCGGCCAGCGACGGGGCCGTGGTTCTGGTTGCCGATCCCGACGAAGAGGAGTATTCGGTATGCTCATGGAACCGGCGGCGGGGTGCTGAGTCGTCTGTGGAGATTCAGCGACCGCTGGTCCATCGCGCGATCTGGGAACGGGAAACCGTTCTCACCAACGCCGCCTCAGACTCGAGTGGAGCGGAGAATACACTCTGTGTTCCGCTGGCCGCCGTTGAGAAGACCATTGGCGTGATCTACCTGATTTCGCCGGACCCGGCAACGCCTTTCTGCGAGGACCACATACATTTCCTCGATTCGGTGTCGCGAATCGCGGCGGTCGCGCTAGAGAACATTCTGGCCCTCGACGCTCTAAGGACTGAGAACCGTCGATTGAAAGCCGAACTGAATCCGACTCGCAAACTGGTGGGGGAAAGCCGGCAGATTCATCAGGTCGAGGCATTCATTTCGCGCGTCGCGCAAAGCGATTCCACTGTCCTGATCCGGGGGGAGAGCGGCACGGGCAAGGAAGTTGTCGCGCGCGCAATCCATCAAAGCAGTCCGCGGCATGATTGTCCGTTCATCGCTATCAACTGCGCTGCAATTCCGGAGGCGCTGCTCGAGAGCGAGCTGTTTGGGCACGAGAAAGGCGCATTCACTGGCGCAGTCGGCCTGAGGAAGGGGCGGCTGGAGGTAGCCGCCGAAGGCACGCTGTTCCTTGACGAGATCGGGGAACTCGCCCCGGCGATGCAGGCAAAACTGCTGCGAGTTCTGCAACAGAGGGAGTTCGAACGGGTGGGTGGAACTCACTCCGTGGCCTTTAAGGCGCGCGTTCTGGCGGCGACCAATAAGAACCTTGAACAGGCGATCAAGTCGGGCGAATTTCGCCAGGATCTGTACTACCGGCTCAACGTCGTTTCGGTGACCGTCCCGCCTCTGCGCGAACACCGGGACGACATCTCGCTGCTTGCCCTGTACTTTGCCTCAAAATATGCGGAGAAGAGCAAGCGGCCGTTCAAAGGCATCTCCCGGGAGGCCCGCGCATTATTGACCGGCTATAGCTGGCCCGGAAACGTCAGGGAGCTGGAGAATGCAATCGAGCACGCGATGGTGCTGGGTCTCACCGAAGAGATTTTGCCCGAAGATCTTCCCGTCTGCATGATCGAGGAGCAATCGTCGCAAGTCGCTGGAGCTCGCTACCACGAGGTGCTGAATCAGACAAAGAAAGAGTTGATTCTAAGCGCGCTGCGCGAAACCAGCGGGAGCTTCCCCGAGGCGTCGCGGCTGCTCGGTCTTCATCCGAAGTATCTGCATAGACTCGTTCGAAGTCTGAATCTGAAGGGTGAAACGCGCTAACGCCGCCCTGCGATATTCCCGCCTGGTCACTCCGACATTTTGGTGCGGGACGATCCCAGGAACTGGTAGCTGATGCCCGCGCTAACTCCGTACGGATGGATCGATCCGAAGGTGAAGCCGGGCCAAACCTGGTACTCGAAATCTGCTAGCCGCAGCCATACCCTTTTGCCTAGGCGCAGATCAACGCCTGCTCCCGGAGCGACGACGAAGTAAGTTCCTGATCCATAGCCGAATGGGAAATCGAAGCGGCCGCCACCCACCAGCACTTTTACATAGGGCACAAAGCCCTTGGGACGGAACGACCACCGGGGTCCCGCCAGGATTGTCGACTGGCGCTCGCCAAAGTCGGGGTAGACCATGCGGCGGGCTTCGGTCTCGATGCCGTATCGCCATTCAAGATTCGCATCGACATAAATGCTTGCGCCCGTGATCGTGCGGTCTCCGTAGTCCGCCTGGAAGTCAGAGAATGTCCCGCCTGCGGTAACGTACGCTCCCGGCCCACTGGCGGTCGGCAGTGCTTGAGCGAACGCCGCATGCCTGGGAGCCAGCGCAAGCAGCACCACGCAACAGCAGAGCCGTCGTCGCAGCCAGCGATGAGACACAGCGGGTATGGTGCATTGCTTCACTGGGTCACCGTCAGCGTGACATCCATGGAATGCGTGACTCCGGTGCCAGTCCCAGTTGCTGTTACCTGAAACACGTAGGTGCCTGCTGGCGTTCCGTTGACCTGAAGACCGCCGCATCCGCTCAGCCCAGAGGATAGGCCGACCAGCAGAAGCAGCATCAGC
>Ga0302200_10004936_pt1 | contig 10581 bp, 4 predicted proteins | sample II_Bog_N3_1_FD_194585 | JGI IMG/M metagenome (GOLD analysis project Ga0302200, IMG submission 194585) | Peat permafrost microbial communities from Stordalen Mire near Abisko, Sweden - II_Bog_N3_1 | ecosystem: Environmental > Terrestrial > Soil > Wetlands > Peat | place: Sweden: Abisko, Stordalen... | reverse complement strand
CCACACCGAGCAGGTTGTGCTGACCTTGCTGAGATAAGGAAAAATATCCTTGACGCTGCATTTTTTCTCTTTCATGATTCTCATCGCCAGCTTAGGACGTGGCGTATATTGCCTCATCAATCTGTTGAAATTGAAAAACGGGCATTTGCTTTGATATTCTTTTTCATGTGCCGAGGAATAGTCGATGAGCGCACGCACGACCATTTCTTCTTTGGCAAGCTCATCCAGATTTTTGCACAGATCAGGTTTGTCCTGCGCATAGCGAATAAGCGCCGGCAGTCTGAAAAAATCCCACCATGTAGTAGGAACTGCGCCCAATTTCAATTGCGCCAGCAGCATCCGTCCCAAATAGAGTGCCTCTGCAATGGAAATGTCGACGGCAGACCTGGTGGCATGGACCAGACGCAAACCAGCGTGGATCTTCCCCCAATCAAAGTCACGTAATTTCATTGTGAAAAAGTTCGCAAGAGAGGGATCCGACTGACGCGTGGAATTGCTAAAATACAGGGTTGCCGGCACCTCCCCGGCAAGTATGTTGGTCAATATCCAGGGTTTGTATCTCTCCACATTGAGCTCGGGACGAAACGCGTGTTCCATCATCAAATGATTGAGGTCGGTGCTGCTGAAATGGGATGATTTTTCCGTATCCCGCATTGCCTTCAGAATAAAATTTTCAGCGCTGTCATCAAAAATTTGCTTCGCCATCCAGGTACGGACAATAATTTTTTGCGTCGCAATGGGTAGGCTCTCTTGTTGATATTCGCCGTAATAACCCTTGGCTTTCTGTAGTTGCCTTGCCAAGGCGGCGCGTGATTGTCCATTCATCTGGCAAAAAGAGATCGACCTTTCGATGAGGGTGGCGGGCCTGTCGCCGGGGTTTTCCGGCAAGATATCGTCATGGGTGGCCAGCAATTCATACACATACCTGTTTTCACGCTCAAGGACAGACTCGACGAGATTGCTACGATCGTCTGGTACCACCAGTTCATCCTTGACTGGCACTAGCGGGGGGGACAGTTCATTTTGCGCATCGATATTGTCCCTCATCGATGCAAAGGCTTCAGTGCGAACGGATGAAATCGGCACATGCGGCTCTGCCTTGAATCCGGGCGGAGCGAACGGAATGATCTTGGGCGGCGGCGACGGAACGTTGACAACACGATCAGTTTTTTTGCGCTCGCTTCTCATGGAGTTACGCATCATCTTTTCTCTGAAATCATGCGATATTTCGCGCTGATTCAACGAGCGATCAATACTGACTGCGCGCCGGTGACGCCGGTGACGCCGGTGCTGAAATGGCTGCGATACATCCGATGTCGATACCGAACTTATTTTCTCCGGAATCGACATGTTTGACTCACGCTGCAGGGCATTGGCGGCCTGATGATCTTGCGCGTTGCCGTCGCGGCGGGGTATTGCACCGGGCAGAGGGTCAGATGCCGTCGTTACACGGGGAGTTGAAAAGACGGACGTAAGATACAGGTACATCAGAACATTGATCCGAACGGGACCTGATCTTGCAATATGGTCAGCAATCGCATTGAGTTGCTCTTGCGTTTTCTGACGCCTCCTGTGATTGGCAAATCCTGTTTTATTTTCAAAAATACCGGCACAGTTCCTATATTGCGCGCTTTGACTTACCACTCGATTGCTTGGCATGACAGCCTACTCCTTACTCAAAATGATCCGGTTGGCACCGGCTCCATTTGTTGTAAAAAAATAAGCCTGCATCCTAAATTGTCTGGTGCTAGGCTTCTTTCAAAAAAAGTGGATGCGTCTCTGAATACGATAAGACTCGGTGGCATCGGAGGCATCAGGAGCGCTACCGCGTCAATCGACATACACCTGCTGCCAATCAGATGCAGGGGTGATATGGTTTGTATTGCGACCGGGAGGGCTTGTGGGGTAGTTGTCGACAGAGATGTCGCCTCAACGCATGCAGCGTTCTTTAGTACATCGCCCCGATAGTGTGCGAGATTGCGCGGAACTTCGTCTTGCCATACCTCGTCACGGGTCGATCCAGAGCAGCGCGCTCGATGCGGTTGCTCTGCTGCCTCATAGACTTGCTCACGCTGGTACGCAATTGCCTCGTCGCGCCATCATGACGCTGCGCTGGCGTGACAAACTTCAACCTGTTGTGCGTGTCTTCATGGTCATGCCATGGCACAAATTGCAGTGTCCGGGAACGTGCTTGACATCCCTGTCTTCAAACGACGTGCACGGATAGTCGGGCGGCACTGGCGGGATGGAACAACGACTGCGCCAACGCGTTGTCGTTGCTCATACGGGTTTTTCCTGTAGAAGGTGCAACACCCTGCTTTATCAATGTCGCCAGCATCGTTGTGCTTTTCATTGACAGGCCATTGTCCACGTGCAGGACCACTTCGCGTCGGGCCCGAACATCTGGCCAAACTGGCTCGACACAACAGCAACGATGCTGGCGCAATAGCCGGGCTAGGCCATGACGATGGCAATGCCTTGCGCGACGCGCGCGACATTGTGTTCGTTGAGACCGGCCACGCAAATGCGGCCGCTGCGCACCAGATAGATGCCGAACTCTTCACGCAGACGATCCACCTGCGCCGCGCTCAGGCCGGTGTAACTGAACATGCCGCGCTGTTCCAGCAGATAGTCAAAGTTGTGTTGCGGCAAAGCTTCTTTGAGGGCCCCGACGAGCGTCTGGCGCATGGCGATGATGCGCGTGCGCATGGCGTCGACTTCGCCAAGCCATTGCGCATGCAAGGCCGCGTCGCCCAGTACCGTATTAACCAGCTCGGCGCCATTGGTCGGCGGACTGGAATAATTGCGACGTACCGTCGCCTTGAGCTGACCGAGCACGCGCACGGCGGCATCGGCGCTTTCGCAGACCACGGACAAGCCGCCCACCCGCTCGCCGTAGAGCGAAAAAATCTTGGAAAAAGAATTGCTCACCAGAAAGGTCTGACCGGCCGCGGCCAGTGCACGGATGGCGTAGGCATCATCCTGCATGCCGCCGCCAAAGCCCTGATAGGCAATATCGAGAAAGGCAATCAGACCACGCGCCTTGATCACCTCGATGACCTGATCCCATTGCGCCTCGCTCAGGTCCGAACCGGTCGGATTGTGGCAGCAAGGATGCAGCAGCACGATGCTATCCTTGGGCAGTTGCTGCATGCTTTCCAGCATGCCGGCAATATTGACGCCGCGCGTGAGCGGATCGAAATAGGGGTAGGTGTGCGTCTTGAAACCTGCACCTTCGAAGATGGCGATGTGATTATCCCAGGTTGGGTCGCTCACCCACACTTCGGCCTGTGGAAAGTAGCGCCGCAGAAAATCAGCGCCGACCTTGAGCGCACCGGAGCCGCCCAGGGTCTGAATGGTGGCGATACGCCCCTCGCCCAGCGCCGGGCTATCAGCACCAAAAAGCAGTGCCTGCACAGCGGCGCGGTAAGGCTGCAAGCCTTCCATGGGCAGATACAGACTGGCGCCGTGCGGCCGTGCCTGCAAACGCGCCTGCGCGGCCTGCACCGACTGAAACTGCGGAATGATGCCATCGGCATCGTAATACAGACCAATGCTCAGATTGACCTTGTTCGGATTGGGATCGGTCTTGAACTGCTCCATGAGCGAGAGGATGGGATCGCCGGGATAGGCTTCAACGTGGTGGAACATAAAAACTCCAGAAAGTGACAAAAAAACGGCGACCGCATACTGTCGCACAAAAACACAAAGACCAGCGCGCAATCGAGCACGCCAGCGTCAATCCGACAGATAGATCTCGACCCGCTCGTTGCCGCGACCTTTGTTCTGTCGCTTGAGCCTGATCGCCCCGAGCTCGCCTGTACGACGCACATGCGTACCGCCGCAAGGTACCCGGGCAAAGCCTTCCAGTTCCCAGTAACGACGTTCGTTTTCCTGGTCGTCAAAGGCGGTATGGATGGCCAGATCGGCAGCAATGATGGCATTGGCCTGCGCCGCAATACCGGGCAGCAACGGCGCCAGACTTTCCGGCCAGGCGAAATCAATGCGCGCCTTGTCCTGGGCGATGTGCGCGCCGACCTTATCGACCCCGCTGAGCGTCTTGCAGACCAGTTCCAGCACGAGTTCGGCGGCAAAATGCAAACGCATGAGGCGGTATCGCCGATGCCAGTCGATCTCGACTTGCACGTTATCACCGACACCCAGCGCATGGTTGTCGGCCAGGGTATACACAATTTCCCGACCCTGTTTTTGCGCGGCCAGCACCGGCCATCCGCCTATGCGTCCCTGATCGCTCTCCTGCCCGCCCGAAAAGGCAAAGAAAATGGTTTCCATCAAGGTGATCTGCGCGCCAGCGACGGTGGCTACGGTAGTAATCAGGACAGTCTGGTAGGGGTTGGCCCAGAAGGTTTTAATTGTCATGTCTGGTTTATGAAAAAAATTTCACACATCAATTCGCCGGCGCAACAAGAAGCGCTTTTATGGCATATTCTCAATATCGCTGTTGGCCCCTATCCTATACCAAAGATCCTCACTGAGATTACTGACTATGCTTGGCATCCACGATCTTTTTCTGTTCATCGCCTCAGGCTTGCTGCTCAACATCATCCCCGGTCCAGACGCCATCCTGATCATGTCGCGTAGTGCCGCACAAGGATGGCGGGCGGGGTCCGCTGCCGCCCTGGGCATCGGCAGCGGCACCTGCGTTCATGTAATCGCTGCCGCGCTGGGTTTATCGGCAGTGCTGGCCACTTCAGCACTGGCCTTTACCGTCGTCAAATGGATTGGCGCTGTCTATCTTGTTTATATGGGAATGACATTGCTGCTGAGCCGCAAAAAAACCACCGCCCCGCGCGCAGCACCGTCTGCGCTGCCGCTACGCAAGATTTATCTGCAAGGTTTCCTGACCAATATATTCAATCCCAAGGTGGCGCTGTTCTTTCTGGCCTTTGTGCCGCAATTTATCGAACCACACGCAAGCCACAAGGCGCTGGCCTTCATCGTGCTGGGTGCGGTGTTCAATATCAACGGCATGCTGTGGTGTCATTTTCTGGCGCTATGCAGCGCCCAGGCCGGCCGCCGCTGGAACGTACCGGCCACGGCAACGCACTGGCTCAACCGCGGCATCGGCGCTTTGTTTCTTTGCTTTGGCATACGATTGGCACTGGGAGAACGTTGATCTTTCATCTGCGGCAATGAAAATGCAAAATATGCCAACATGCATTGGATGACATGGATGGCGTGTCAATGCAATTTCATACAGCGCGCTCCATCGCCGGGTCCGACGAAACGTGCATTGCTGCAACAATAAATACGCAGCATACATCTCCAGCGACATTGGCATGTCGCCCAGCTTTAGGGTGATAAGCTTCAATCACTGCCATCAATACGGTCCACGGCACGACCACTTCCATCGCCAATAGAAAGCGTTCCCGATGTGCCTGTTTCTTCTTTCAAAAGCGAGCGAGACAAAGATGGCGTGTTTCATTGTTCTGACACGGCATTAAATTATCCGACTTTATCGGGTCAGCGGGAATAGGTCAGGACGTCCCTAACGTGTGCGCTGCATCGCGTGTTCACTGCCAATTTTCACCTTAAATCTGTCCTTGAAAGGGAAATAATAATTTTCAGCATTAATTTTTGCTTTTTCAAAATCACTTGGCAACGCTATATTTTTAGTTTCAACAGCCATCTCCAAATTGATCATCATTCCAGAAGCTGTATTTTTACCCCTGATTACATCAGTTAACAAATCAGGACCAGTTACATGAAATATTGTTTTTTGATATTTTCTAAATTCAACAAGCTCTTCTCTTTTAGCAAATAAATTACTATATGGTCTATTTTTAATTAAATAATCTTTATTGTTATTGAATCTAACCATCATTTCATTGATCACCTCCTTAATCATATTATTATTTGGCAAACATGCAATATTGCCATTTCCAAATCCGATGAAATTAGCGCCATCATGCTTTATTAATCTATTTAATAAAATATCATTATTCATTGCCTTGAGATTGATATTCTCAACAGAATTCACAATAACATCATCTGTATCGAGATAAATCCCCCCGTTTTTTTCCAATAATTTATATCGAACCGCATCAGACAAGGCCGGCAAATTTTTTGTATTTCCATTACGAAATGTTGCATACAAACTTGATAACTTACCATCACCGATAAAATCTTTATACAAATCCAATGTTTTAAGATCAACAACTTTCAAGTTTGAAACTTCATTGTTTATTTTACTTTTGATAGCATTAAATATGTTTTCGTTATTCGCATCAACATATAAAGCATATTCATATCCTGAGCTTTTTTTTGCATTATTAATAATATTTTTCACCAGATGATCTTGAATATCACCGCCAATCCATACTGAATGAATTTTTTTAGGTATTGGTTTAGCATGAGATGGTACCTTGGGGATATTTCCAAAATGCACTAATTCCACATGCGTCGACGCTGGAAAGCCATTTTTTTTGGCATTTAAGAAATCTTTTTCACCACCAAATTCCCACTGAACATGATTTGGTGATTTTTCTCTCCATGCAAAATCACGTGAGATTGAACCATCAATATACACAGGGCGCCATGCTCCCTGATTTGAGTCGTATTTGATAAATCTTGTATCCCCATTTTTATCCTTTACCTTGTATTTCATTATATTTTTATCTTTAATGATCTCCACGCCATCCAAGGGCATCGTCACATCTACACCTGGAAGCATTTTGGCAGGAACTGGCACAGGTTCCAGCGCCAGTTTTGGGGTGCCATGCGGACTTAATGGATAACCAATTCTTCCATCCTTGAGTCTCGTTGGTGGCTTAAACCAATTTTGTTGATTATTTTGGCCACTTCTATTTCGACGAAAAAATTTGAGGGCCTTATTAGCACTGATTCCCTGTTTGAGCAAACCGGCTTCAACCCTTACGCCGAAGACAGCGCCCAGTATTCCAAGTGCGCCGGCCATCAATGCTTCTCTTTTACAGTCATCAGCATGGTCCGCACGATCAGCCTGTGATGCCTTTATCAAACTGACCGATACAAAAGCACTGTCCAAGGTCAGCGGCACCATCAGACGAGCCCAGGCGGCACTGCTCGATGCACCTGGAATAGTGAATGCGGCAAACATGGCAGCTTTTTCCAGAATGGCAGTGGCAGCCTCCATACCCTGTTGTGTGCGCTGTTCTTCAGTGCTAAACATCAGGTAGTTAATATCCGATGAGAGCCGATCCTTTTCATTCTCAACCATTCTGCTGAGCAAGGTATCTAGATTTTTTGGCGTGCTGAAAGCAAATGGCAGCTGACTGATTTGTGGGATTGAGAAGCTAAATTCACCATCGTTTTCTACATATTTGATTTCATTACTGAAAGCGGTTCTATTATTTTTATACTTATCTCTCTCATAAAAATGGATTTTATTTAAAATCCAATTATGAAACTTACTTGTTTCCGGCAATCCAGGAATTGTTATTTTTTTATAACCGCTAGATACATATATATCTATATTTTTTTCAGGCGCTTCAAAAAATATGGGGTCGTTAACACTGAACAACACACCACCATTGCCAGCCGGTATGAAAAATGCCCCATTGACGTTAATATCATGAAACGCCACTTCTTTTGCACCACATTTTCCTTCCATAAAATCCATCACTGCCAGTTTTAAAAGTGGATTAATTTCAGGTGCAGCCAAATACTGAAGACAGCGCAAACGCATCATGTCGATATAGTATTTTTTCATCCCCTCTATATGGCTGGCACTATCGAAATAGCGTAACAGCTGAGCTTGCATATTGCGTTGAAGATCGTTTTTTGTCAGATCTTCAATCAGTTTTTTATGCTCAAAGCTTTTGATTGCATATTTTGTAGATCCGTAACGGTTATTTAAATCACGCCGATACTGCCCAGTGACGATGTCGATCAGGGAATAAATGACGGTATTTGCATTCTCTGAAATGGGATGCGAACCACTAATGCCAACGGGTGGCAGAATATGGTAGGAAATAATGATTTTACTGTCTGGCGTCAGTCCGGTTTTTGTTCCGGTCTTTTTTTCATATGCTGAAATTTCTTCCTTGATATAATTTTCAACGAAAGAAGGTGGATTCAGGATCGGATGGTATAGCTCGGCAACATTCTGTAATTCTTTTTCAGCGGCTATAGAACGCATTGATTCTGATGTATCCATTCCCGGCAACTTCTTTGCCGGGTCAAAAATCTGAGTCCACTGCTTTTTATCTATCTTCGCATCAAGGTCCACCATACGATACAAAACAAGCTCTCTGGCGCTATCGGAAAGCTTGGAAATATCTGTCATATTTTCAGGGGGCAGCTTCAGTTTTGCTGCGGTATTTTGTTGGTTGAAAAGATAATTTTCATACCACGATATTCCCGGACTGGCATCGACATTGATTTTGTAAAGCAGGAAATTATTCCGTCCAAAGTATTTATTTCCATATTCCATGCCGCCTTCTTCTGTCTCTGAACACCTCAGGAAACGTATTCGGGAATCGCTGAGAAAATTCGAACCTATCGTATAGGCATGCAGATAAGAAATGGGTATGTATAAATCACCCTTGAAAGTTTTTTGTAGCATCCCCTCTGCATCTAGCATCTTGCCCGGTATGTGATATGCCGATTCAGCGCCTCCCCGTTTGACCAGTCCGAGCAACGCCGGACTTCCCGCCTGCGCATCGATATGCACTTCCGATAGCGTCGGTAATTTATCCGACGCCTGGTTTTCATCCATAAAATCATCGGCTTTCAGCTGGCCATAAACACAGTTGTCTTCCAAAGACGCTCCGGTAAAACCATTGGGATTTAATTCATAAATATCATAGAAATCTTCCCCATATTTCTGTCTTGCCAGTCTGATGGCTGCCTCCTTCGTTTGCGAAGCAATCAGTGCGGGCACTACAAGCATATTTGGCAAAGTGTAGAAATTTTCTGCGGGCTTGAGTCCGCGCAGATAAATAGACTGTCTGTCTTTCACGGATGCTGCGATGTATAGTTTTTCGTCAAACGCCCTGACCAACATGCCTTTATTGTTTGCGGCCAGACCGAGTCGATATGTGCTTGTCGGTTCTTTTTTTTCACTGCTGCTGCGCTTTACTCTTCCTGCGCCAGGTTGCGCTGCGTGTTCTTCTTTATTGGTATTTCTTGATGCAACAGATGCGACAGATGTTCTCATCGCCCCCCAAATTTCTGTTTGCTTTTTTTCAACATCACGCTCATTTTTTCTGCCGACTTGATTTTGTAAAATGCCCAAACCCTGTGAGTGATGCCAGTCTGAATCCCTATCCTGAACCTTGTATCGGTGTGAAAGCTCATTTGCATTTCTTCGCGCAATTGCTGACGCAGATTCACTACTGCGAACTGAACTCAGAATGGAAATCAACGATACAACGGCCTGAGCAGTATCTTGCTTGCTCGCATTCTTTGTATTTCTGCCTGGCGTTTTTGCCATTTTATGGATCAGCGCATCGTTCTGCAGTTGGCTTCCATTACGTTTATCTTGGTTGGCAGTATGGTTGCCGATAGCCTGTCGGGTTTGCTGGTACAGCGGGGGGATTCGCGTCATGAGATGTGTTGTGTGACCTGAAGCTGATTCGTGTTGAATCTAGCCTTTTGGCGATAAAAGATAATACCCACGAGAATTATATGTGGAAATTTTTTCTAAAAAATGCCTCATTGTTTCAAAAAACGAACCTAAAAAAATCGACTTTATTACGGAAATACATTGCTGAACACACTGCCTCCCCACCTCAAAAACCAAGACACACGGAGGTGTTTCAGATGTCCAATAATCGTGCCAGAGAATTGAAGATGGCCCCCGGCGTTCTCGCTAGCCACCTGGCGACAACATCTTTCACCATGACACGTGCACTAGGTAGTTTGAAGCAATGCATTTCGGTTTCAAGCAAACTGCGGCGGTGATATCCGGTCCATTTCTCACATAGCATTCAACCTAAATAATGGGTTGTACGATGCGTTCCTTACGTGCTGCAACACCCGCCGTATTCTCCTGCCAACATTGCGCATTTTTTGCGTAGCGATCACGACAGCGCCGCGTTCGGTAATCGCCTCATGAGAGATTTTGGTGCCATACGCACGATCACCACGGACGGTGCCAATGGTTTTTGCAGCGGATCTGTTGGCTAGTAACGCAAGTTACATCGATGCGTCACCGATGCGGTTATCAGTCATTTTTATGATGCTAATTTCCAGCGTTTTAGCGTCTATCCGAAGATTGATCTTGCGCCATTGCCGGCGATATTGCGGCACCGTGCGTCTTGGTTTTTCACTCGCCTTCTTCCGGCGTCTTGATGGCTTTGCTATCGACCAGCAAAGGCAAAATTCGATGATCAGGCCTTGACTGCCTAGGCGCAGCGAGACGTCGTAGCGGCGTCTTTACCCACTGCGCGGCAAGGAACTGCAACAATGATCGGTGACGCCTGCCACGCGTTCCCGCAGAGCTCGGCCCAGAAAGCGCGCTGACTGCGTTGCCCGGCCAGCGCGCTTTCTGAACCGAGCGCATCTTCCAAATCAAGCGTCAACACGCCCTAGAGCAAATCCTCATTGCCAAGCTCTGCTTCATTGTGGCTATCGCCG
>Ga0302200_10004934_pt1 | contig 10584 bp, 9 predicted proteins | sample II_Bog_N3_1_FD_194585 | JGI IMG/M metagenome (GOLD analysis project Ga0302200, IMG submission 194585) | Peat permafrost microbial communities from Stordalen Mire near Abisko, Sweden - II_Bog_N3_1 | ecosystem: Environmental > Terrestrial > Soil > Wetlands > Peat | place: Sweden: Abisko, Stordalen... | reverse complement strand
ATTGTCGGTGAAAACGTCGCCGGCCAGCCGGTTGTCGGCGAGTGTGACGGTGGCGACGGTGGTGCCGTCGTAAATTTTATTCACGCCTTTGGCGGTGACGGCGAGATTGCGCGGCGTGATGTTCGCGGTCGCGGTCGGCGCGGTGACGGAATAATTTCCCGCACTCGCGCCGGCGAGCGCGAGGCCGGTGACGGAAACCGTTTTGTTGGTGCCGACATTTTTGTCGGCGAACGCGCCCTTGGCCGCCGCGCTGTTCAACGTCACGGCGTCGCCACTCAAAATAGTGGCGAGCGTGGCGTTGCTGAAATTCAGCGTCGCGGACGGAGTGCCGTCATAAAGCTTGTTGTTTGCCACGGTGCCATTCACGGTCAAGGCGAGTTTGCCGGTAGTCAGCGAAAGATTGCTGGACGTGCTGGTGGTGAAATTCACATCGCCCGCATAAACGGCGGTGATGGTGCGATTGGGGTTCACGGCGGAAAGCCGGTTGGTGCTGAACGCGGCGAGGCCGGAGGCGTTCAGCGCAGCGGTGCCGAGCGTGGTAGAACCGTCCTTGAACGTGACCAAGCCGGTCGGCACGCCGCCGGCGGCGGCCACGGCGGTGACGGTGGCGGTGAAAGAGATACCCTGCCCATAAACCAGAAAATTGGTGGCGGCGACCAGCGCGGTCGCGGTACCGCCTTTGCCGACGTTGAAGGCACTGCTGGTGGCGCTTTTCAATCCGCCGGCGGTGGCCAGCAAGGTGTCGCCGTTGGCTGCCTGGGAAATCCTGAAATTGGTGAACGCCGCTTTGCCGGTGGCATCGGTGGCGACACTGGTGCCACCGCCGAGGCCGGCGCCTTTGCTCAAGGCGAGCGAAACCGTGACGCCGCTTTGCGCGACGTTCGCATTGCCGCTGTTTTTCAACTGCACCACGACATTGGTGATGGTCGCACCGACGACCGTGCCGGCGGGCTGCGTGGTAAAGGCAAGTTGCGTGGCGGTGGTGGCGGCGAGTAGGGAAAAACTGTTCATCAAAATCGTGACGAACAAGGTGACCGCCCGTTTATGGACTGCTTGGCTAGGTTTCATATTGCTTCCGACTAAATTCCATCCGCCTTCATCGGCGAACAGTGAAGCGGATTTAGCAACTGGCAGGCCACCGGTGAATTTTTTCCGCCTTTAAGTCACGATTGAGGGTAAAGATTTCCTGATTTTCCGCCGGCGGGAAAATCCTGCCGCCACGATTGTCAGCTTATGTGACAGCCGGTGTCCAATAAACCGGACAGTTCAGTCAATGCTACCACCGCATAACGGTTGGATGAGGATTTCCGCCGGCAATATGTTCCCGAAGAAGAAGTTAAACGCCACACCCATTTGCAGGCGGTGGCGTGGACGGGGAAAACGACGGCGGGAAAACGATTGGTTCAAAAAATAAAAAATGGATGCGGAATAAATCCCGCATCCATTTTAGAGAATCAGCTTACCCGCTCAAACTTGGCGGCGGAGCAGCAGCAGCAAACCCAGGCCGCCGCTGGCGGCCAGCGCCAGCGAGGACGGTTCGGGAGTGGTGACGATACCGTTCGGAGTTAGCGGGGCCGTGGTGAACTCGGTAATGGGCGAATCGGAGCAGCTAAATCCGGTGGTGGCACTGGCATCGTGGCCGATCACCGAAGCGTAGCCGCTGTCAAAAGCATCCACGCTCCAGTAAGACGAGCTTTCACCGCCGACCGGTTGGGCGTGCTGGAGGGTGACCAGCAGATTGCCGCCGGTGTAAGCATAGGCATTCTCGAACGTGATAAAAGCCGAAACAGGTCGCGAGAAGAGCGCGAAGGTGGCGAAGGAATAATCTAATTTCCGTTGCTCGTGATGATTGATGTCGGTTCATCCTTTGATGTGCCGTTTAAAGCGGCTAGCTCGCCGGCTTCACTTCGCTCCCTTCGCGCGATCCATCGGGTTTCAACGGCAAGGATTCGGATTAACTAATCCCGGCGACAAGGGGCAGAAACTGGCGTGACGCCGGGTCGTAGGCAAACAGCTCGGCGGTGGCAATTTTGAAAAACCAGCCATGGAGGCGCAGCGAACCGTCCATCAGCCGGTCCTGCACGCAGGGATAGCTGTGCAGGTTATCGAGGCCGAACAGTACATTTTCCTCGGCGGCGGCGGTTTCCCGAGCGCCGGTTTCGTGCAGGTGCGCGTATTCATTTTTTAACGTCGCCACCACCGGCGCGGCCAGGTTCAGCCAGTCGCGCAGGTGCGGCGTGGACGGGCTGACCGGCTGGTCCGCCAGCAACGCGGCAATCGCGCCGCACTGCGAATGCCCGCAGATCACGATATCTTTGACGCGCAGCGTTTCCACGGCGAACTCGATGGCGGCGGCGGTAGAATTGGTGTCGCCGCGCACGTTCGCCGGCGGGACGATATTGCCGACGTTTTTGACAACGAACAAATCGCCCGGCTGACTGTGCGTGATCAACTCCGCCAGCACGCGCGAATCCGAGCAGGTGATGAACAGGGTGTGCGGGTTCTGCCCTTCCTGCGACAGCTTGCGGAATAGGCTCCGATAATTCCCGAACGCGTCGGTGCGGAACTTGTGAACGCCTTCAATGAGCCGTTGCATGAGTCAAATCAAGGTTAAACCACGAAACAACCAAAACCCACAAAAGGAAAGCCGGCCGAAAAGCATTTTGCTTTCCGGGCCAGGCGCGGGTTTCACAGTTTGAAAAATCATGGCGCGAGGGTTTTGTTTTTGGCGCGGGATTCCTCCATCAGCCGCACCTTGAACTTTTTCAATTCACCCTGCAACCGCGGATCACCGGTCGCCAGGATTTGCACGGCAAGAATGCCGGCGTTGCGCGCGCCGTTGACGGCGACGGTGGCCACCGGCACGCCCGGCGGCATCTGCACGATGGCCAGCAGCGAGTCAAAGCCATCGAAGGCTTTGCCAAGGATCGGCACGCCGATGACGGGCAGCGTGGTGAACGCCGCCGTGACGCCCGGCAGATGCGCCGCGCCGCCTGCGCCAGCGATGATGACTTTCAAGCCGCGCGGGCCGGCGGCGGAGACAAATTCCTCCAAGCCGTGCGGGTCGCGGTGGGCGGAGATGACTTTGGCCTCGCTGCCGATGCCGAATTCCGCCAGCACCTCGGCGGCGGCTTTCATCACGGGCCAGTCAGAATCGCTGCCCATCAAGATGCCTACAAGGGGTGAGTTGGTGTTGCTCATGTGTATTAATTTTGATTTCGCCAGTCCATTTTACCGGGACAAAAGATAGCAACCCGGCGGCGAAATGCCAAGCCAGGGAAATGAAAAATTCGGACAAAAGAAAACGGGCCGGCGTTGCACACAGTTGGTTCTGTCGCCGGCCCGTCAAACCGTCTTTCGACAGGAAAAACGGAGCGCCCGTTCTCAAGGGCGATAAAAACGTAGCCCGTCCCGTGCCAGCCGCAACCGAATTTTGAAAAATCTTTCCCGCCCGCGCCAAAAGCGTATGCTCGGGCGAAGCTTGAAACGGCGAATCCAATTTTTTGTCATCGGCCTGGCGGCGGCGCTGGTTTTGGGACAGCGCGCGGCGGCGGATTCGCCGTTCATCGTGGATGCCTGGAACACCGGGGACGGCCTGCCGCAAAGTTCCGTCATCGCCATCACGCAGACGCGCGACGGCTATCTCTGGCTCGGGACGCTCAACGGCCTGGTGCGGTTTGACGGCAACGCCTTCACGCCGTTCAACGTCAACAACACGCCGGCACTGCCGGACGACCGGGTGGTTTTTCTGTTCGAAGACAGCCGGACGAATTTGTGGGTGGGCACGGACAACGCCGGTTTATGCCGGATTCAAAACGGCGTCGTGGAAAATTTCCCCACGGATGCCGCGGCCGGCAAGGTCATTTTTGCCGCCGAAACGGAAACCGGCGAAGTCTGGTTTTGCACCATTGCCGGCCGGTTTTTCGCCGCCCGGGACGGCCAGCCGGAGGCGCACCCGATGGCGTTTCCCGCGGCGCTGTTTGACGAGGTTTTCCATCAGCGGGCTGCGGGTCGCGCGGGCGTTTCCTGGCGTTTACAGAACGGGCTCATCGAAAAATTTCGCGGCGAGCAGCCGGAAAAGAGTTTTGGCCCGACGCCGTGGCCTTATTCCCAAGTCACCACCGTTTTAAGATCGCCGGACGCAAAATTCCGGCCGATTATTTTTGACGCCAACATCACGGCCACCTGCGCCGACCGGGACGGCAATCTGGTCGTCGGCACCTACGGTTCGGGCGTCTATTGGTTTGATGCGGCGGGCGGGTGCCGGCACATCTCCACGGCGGAAGGCCTGTCGAAAAGCTATGTGCTTTCGCTGTGCTGCGACCACGAAGGCAATCTCTGGGTGGGCACTGATGGCGGCGGGCTGGACCGGATCAAGAAAAATTATTTCAACCCGCCCGCCGGTTTGGCCAGCGGCGTGGCCAAATCCGCCGCCGAAGATTCGGCCAGCGGCATCTGGGGCGCGTTTAATGCGCAAGGGTTGATCTATGCCTGCTCCAACCGGGTCAGCAGCTACGGCATCGGCCTCGGTTCAAATGCCTGGTCGGTGCTGGTGGACCAGCGGCAGCAGGTGTGGGCCGGCTCGCGGGGCGAAGGACTTTTCCGATTGGCAGCCGGCCAGTTTCAGCGCGTGACAGAAGCCGGAAAAATCGGCAACCAGATTTTCGCGCTGTTTCAAGGAGCGGATGGGAAAATCTGGGTGGGCAGCGAAAGCGGCCTGGGCGGCTACGACGGAACGGACTGGAAATTGTTTACCACCGCCGACGGGTTGCCGCCGAATGCCGTCCGCGCTTTGGCCGAAGACGCCCAAGGCAGCCTCTGGATCGGCACCGAAGGCGGCGGCTTGTTCACCTTGCGCGCGGGGAAGATTTCCGCAGTGAATGCACCGGCAAAGGATGTTTCCTCGCTGCTGATGGACCCTGATGGCGTGCTGTGGGCCGGCACTTCCGGCCACGGCCTGGCGCGGCTGGCCCAAGGGCGCTGGACGAGTTGCGCCGCGGCTGACGGACTGGCCAGCGACGACATCGGCTATCTGGTCGAAGATGATCTGGGCAATCTCTGGCTCGGCTCGTATGAAGGTTTAATGCGGGTCAGCAAGCAATCGCTGGCCGATTTCGCCGCCGATCCGAGCCGGAAAATCTCCTGCCGCACGTTTCTGACCCGCGAATGTTCGGCCGGGGCGCAGCCGGCGGCCATCCGCACGCACGCCGGCAAACTACTGTTCCCGACGATTTCCGGGCTGGTTTCGCTCGATCCAGGGGAACTCCGGCCGAACACCAATCAACCGCCGGTGGTGATCGAATCCGTGCTGGTGGACGGCGTGCCGCAAAAGAACAACCCGTTAAGCTCCGCCTGGCCGGCCAGCGTCACGCTCACGCCGGCGAACGAGCAGCTGGAAATCCATTTCACCGCGCTGAACTTTTCCGCGCCCAAACGCGCGCAGGTGGCGGTGCGGTTTAATTACCAGCTGGAAGGCCGCGACAAAAAACCGACCGACACCGGCAGCGAACGCAGCGCGCACTTTGGCCGGCTGACGCCCGGCAACTATGTTTTCCGGGTCACCGCCGGAAACGAGGACGGCTTCTGGAACGACACCGGCGCGACGATTGCCGTGACCGTCGAACCGCCGTTCTGGCAGACGCGCTCGTTTGTCAGCATGGCGACGCTGGCGCTGCTCGGCGCACTGGCGGGAATCATTTATCTCGTTTCTACCGCGAAACTGAAACGGCAATTGCGCCTCGCCCAGCAGAAGGAAATGATCGAACACGAGCGCGCCCGCATCGCCCGCGACCTACACGACCAGCTGGGGGCGAATCTCACGCAGGTCACGCTCCTCGGCGAAATGGCCGAGCTGGACAAAAATCTGCCGGCTGAAATCGAGCAGCACGCGCAGCAGATCTGCGCCACGGCGCGCGAGTCCACGCGTTCACTCGATGAAATCGTCTGGGCGGTCAACCCTGCCAACGACACCCTGGAAGGCCTCGCCAACTACGCCTGCAAATACGCGCAAGATTATTTTGCACTGGCCGGCATGCGCTTCCGCGCCGAACTGCCCGTGGGCTTGCCGCCCGCGCCGATTCCGCCGGAGGTGCGGCACAATGTTTTTCTCGCGTTCAAGGAAGCCGTCAACAACGTCGTCAAGCACGCGCACGCCACCGAGGCGCGGGTAAAATTGCAGTTGGCACCGGGGCAATTTTTCTTGAGCATCACCGACAACGGCCGCGGCCTGGGCGACGGGTCGGCGAAGAAACTGCGGAACGGCCTGAAAAACATGCGCCGGCGGCTGGCCGACGTGCAGGGTGATTTTGAAATCACCACCGCAGCGGAAGGCGGAACGGTCGTGCGGTTGACAGTGCCGATTAAAACCGAAGCCAAAACGGATACAAAATGAAACCAAAAGCCGGCCGAACCCAAAAACATTTACGGCAAAGAATTTCAGCTGGCGACAGGCGGCTTTCTTACTTTTAACGTATGCCTGTTTCCATATCCATCGTCGAAGACAACGACCAGCTACGCGGCACGCTGGCCAAGGTGATTGGCCGCACGGAAGGATTTCGCTGCGTCAGCGATTACGCCAACGCCGAGGATGCGCTCGCCAATTTGCCGAACGTCAGGCCCGACGTCGTGCTGATGGACATCAACCTGCCCGGCCTGAGCGGCGTGGAATGCGTCCGCAAGCTCAAGGCGCTGCTGCCGCAGACGCAGGTGATGATGCTCACCGTTTATGAAGACACGGAGAACATCTTCAAGGCCCTCGCCGCCGGCGCCAACGGCTATCTGCTCAAACGCACGCCCACGAAGGAATTGATCGCGGCCATTCACGAAGTGCAGCGCGGCGGTTCGCCCATGACCACGCACATCGCGCGGCTGGTGGTCCAGTCGTTTCAAAAACCCGCCGCGGCGGCAGCGCAATCGGCGGACGCGCCGGCCGCCGAATTATCCGAACGCGAACAGCAGGTGCTCGACCTGCTGGTGCAGGGATTGATCTACAAGGAAATTGCCGAGAAACTGAACATCGGCTATGAGACCGTCCACACCTACATCCGCCGGATTTACGAAAAACTCCAAGTACGCACGCGGACGGAAGCGGTGGCGAAATTCCTCCAACGGTAGGTGAAGCAACGTCGGAATTGAGTTTGAATTTCCGGCCGCCGCGCCGCCGCCTTAACTCGCAAACAAAGCCACCGGCAATGGCAGGTGTTTATTTCGGGGAACCCAATGTCCGGCGCACGAAACCGTTGTCATTTTGCAGCACAATCTGATCCGGTTCAGATCTGCGGCAGTCGAAAACAAATCCCATTTTTAGACGCATACGGCCAGGAACACCGGTCTAATTGTCGGCCCCGCTGGGCGACTGGACATTTGTCGGCGTCATGGGCTTTTCCTTGGCATGTTCGCTGTAGCTGATGAAGCCCGCGCCGAGCACGATCAGCACCACGCCCACCCAGCGCACCGGCGAAACCTGCTCGTGCAAAAACCACATCGCAGAGAACGTCGCAAACACAAAGCTCAAGCCCGTCAGCGGCCAGAGAAAACTGATGTCGCTCTTGGCCATCAGCACCAGCAGGCCGATGAAAAAGAGCGCCTCAAAAAAAATGCCAAGCCAGATCATCTGGCTAGTCAGGCCAGATTTGACGACGCGGAAAATCTCGGCGGCGGTGTAGCTGTTCACGTCGCCGATCTGGTTAATGCCCTTTTTGAGGAGCACCACGCCGGCGGATTCGCAGATGAGGCCGACCAGCATGATGGAAAGCAGTTTGATCATGTTACAAATCTTGATGGCGGATGAGCTGGATGCCAAGTCTGGAAACGAGCGCTTTCACCCGCGGGCTGACGAGGGCATCGAATTCATGCTGGAAGCGGTCGAGCGACGGGTGCGCGTAAAGCTCGGAATCGCCAACCGGCAATTCGGGCAGCAGCTTCAAAACATACTCCTCATCCACGCGTGAATCCTGCAGCAGGCCGAAGGTGATCTGCGCGTGGCGAATCGGCTTGGCCGATAAAACTTTTCTGGCGCGACGGGACAGAAATTCAAAAATCGCCGCGTGCGAAACCTTGTAAAACAGATGGCCGCGCGACATCCGCCGGCTGCGCGCCAGGCAATCGCGCGTCAGGCGCAGATGCCGGATGCGCAGCTCAGCCGCGTCGGCCATGAGAATTTTGAAGATGACCGGATGCAGTTGCAGGTGCAGATGGCCATTGACGTGGTCGAGCGGCAGGCCGGTGGCGTGGAACTTTTCAAACTGCGCGCGGATCTCGGCGCGGAGCGGTTCGCGCAAACCGCGCTGGAAAAAATAGCGCAGGCCGACGCCGATGGGAGAACGGCTGAATTCGCCGCGCGCATTGACGAGGCCGGGGATTTTTTCCGGCGGCAACGCAGCGCGGCCCAAGAGCAATGTAAGATGCAGGCCGACGCCGAGCCGGGGGTTTTCCTTGGCGAGCTTCACCGCTTCGTCAAACCCGGGTTCGTTCACCATCAGACTCGCCGTCGTCAAAATGCCTTCGCGATGCGCGCGAATGACAGCGGCGTTCACGGAAGGGGAAAGGCCGAAGTCGTCGGCGTTGACGATCAACCGGCGGATTGACGACGGAGGGCGGACGGCGGATTGCGGATTGGAAACCATCACGGGCCTCACACAATGGTTACGGCGTTCCGTAACTGGAAGTTTTCGCGCCGACCGCAAAACGCAGCCACGACTGGACAATCAGCGCGAGCTTGTGGGGCTTGCTCAATTTCAGCGGGTGCGGGCCGAAGACATCAAATCGGCCGCGCTCCAGTTTTTGCAGCAACTGCCAGTAAACCGAACCCATCAATTCGGCGGCCACCATCGCCGGTCGGTCGGCCGGCGGCAAGGTTTGTTGCGCCAACACATAAAAATGTTTCGCGCGGGCGGCGACGCTGGCGGCGAGCGCGAAATAATTTTCGGAGAATTTGGAATTAAAGATTTCGGCTTCGGTGACGTTGAACCTTTTAAGTTCCGATTGCGGCAGATAAATTCTGCCGCGCGCAGCGTCGTTTTTCACGTCGCGCAAAATGTTCGTAAGCTGAAGCGCGTTGCCGAGATGAACGGCGTAGGCGTGGCAGGCCGGATTCTGATAGCCAAAAATCTCGATGCTCAACAACCCGACGACGGCGGCGACGCGGTAACAATACAATTCAAGCGGCTCGTAATCGGCATAGCGCAGCGTGTCCAAATCCATTTCGCAACCTTTGATCAGCTCGTCGAACAAAGCGAACGGCAGCTTGAACCGGCGGATGACCGGCTGAAATTCCTGGTTGAGAATGAATTCCGGCCGGCCATTTTCACAGGCGCGGCGGATGTCCGTGCGCCAGGCGGCGAGCTGTTCGCGGCGTTTTTCGGCGGGGATGGAATCTTCATCCGCGACATCGTCCACGGCGCGGCAAAAGGCGTAGAGCGCGGACATGGCGTCGCGTTTTTCCCGGGGCAAAAGGATGAAAGCCAGCGCGAGGTTGGAGGCGCTTTTCTTGGTGAGCGCACGGCTATGCTGCATGGTCAGGGCCCCGGCGGCAGCTGGCCGGGTTCACGTCGGGGCGGCAGGCCGCCGGTCTGGGCCAGCGTGGGGTTGGTGGGCCGATGATGGCGCTGCTTGCGCCGCTTGCGTTTCGATTTGGCGTTTTTCAATACTTTCAACCACACCACCAGACCACCGATGGCGAGGCACACCGGCAGCAGAAAGGCGCCAAAAATCAGCCAGTCAACGATCGGGCTGTCAGCGGTGGGCATGTAAAATCGGTTCATCAGTCGGCGGCAACGGCAGTTTCACCGACGTCACCGGCGGCGATTTTCATGTTTAATCTTTGCATGCGATAACGCAACGAATGGCGGGTGAGCTTAAGCTGTTCCGCGACGCGTGTCAGGCTGAAATTGTTTTTCTCCAGCATAGCCTGGATCAATTCCCGTTCCAGCCGCTCCAACGCGAGATCCAGCGATTCGCCGGGGGCGACCGCGACCGGCGCCTCTTTTTGCAGGCGTGACTCGACCATAAAATCCGGCAGGCTGGCCGGCTGCACTTCGCGGGCGGTTTCCAAAATCAAGGCGCGTTCGACGACGTTGCGGAGTTCGCGCACATTGCCGGGCCAGCGGTGGCCCAGCAGCTTCTGCCGCGCGGCGGCGGTAAAACCGCCGGTGTTTTTATTCAAGGCGAGGCGAAAGATTTTTAGAAAATGTTCCGCCAGCAAAATCATATCCTGGCCGCGCTCGCGCAACGGCGGCAGGTTGAACTGCACGACATTGAGCCGGTGAAACAAATCCTCGCGAAATTCCCCGGCGGCGATGGCCTTGACGATGTCGCGGTTGGTGGCGGCAATCAGGCGGACATTCACCCGCAATTCTTCCGTGCCACCGACGCGGGTGAACGAGCCGTCCTCCAGAAACCGCAGCAATTTCGCCTGCAGCGGCTTGCCCATGTCGGCGATTTCATCGAGAAAAATCGTGCCGCCATCGGCTTCCTCGACGCGCCCGTGTTTTTGTTTGATGGCGCCGGTGAACGCGCCTTTTTCGTGGCCGAACAATTCGCTTTCCAGCAGTTGTTCGGGAATGGCGGCGCAGTTGATGCGGACGT
>Ga0302200_10004932_pt1 | contig 10586 bp, 8 predicted proteins | sample II_Bog_N3_1_FD_194585 | JGI IMG/M metagenome (GOLD analysis project Ga0302200, IMG submission 194585) | Peat permafrost microbial communities from Stordalen Mire near Abisko, Sweden - II_Bog_N3_1 | ecosystem: Environmental > Terrestrial > Soil > Wetlands > Peat | place: Sweden: Abisko, Stordalen... | reverse complement strand
CCCCCCCCCCCCCCCCCCCCCCCCCCCCCCCCCCACCCCCCCCCCCCCCCCCCCCCCCCCCCCCCCCCCCCCCCCCCCCCCCCCCCCCCCCCCCGGGGGGGTGTTTTTGCGGGGAAAGTCCGCCTATACTGTTGATGCATATGGTTTTAGTGGGTAGTTACCAGGCGCTTTTTGTGCGCTTTTGTGCACTTTATCGGCGTTTGGCGGGTGGACGATTTTTCTGAAGGCATCTTGCATGAAGTTTGCCCTGTGGACGACTACCTTCATTGTGCGCTTTTGGGGAATAACTCTCGGCAGGGCTGGCCCGCTTTTCTTGCGCCCATAGTGGTTTGTTTTGTTGGGTTTTGAGATGGCAGGGGAAATTGTGGGCTTGACAAAAAGGGGGCCGAAGCTGTGCCCTTTCAAGGCAGATACACAACGTTCCGCGTGGAACACCACGCCAGGGCCTGTTCACACACCATTGCCCGCTAAATATGGCAACTGGCCAGTCCGCGCTTCTCCAGATACCGCTGGTGGTACTCCTCGGCGCGCCAGAAGGTTTGCGCCGCCTCAACCTTCGTCACCACCCGCTTGGGCAGATAGTTCCCGGAGGCATTCAGCTGGGCAATCTTCGCCTCTGCCTTCGCCTTCTGCTCTTCGGAGTGATAGAAGACCGCCGAGCGGTACTGCGTGCCCCAGTCCGGGCCCTGACGGTTCATCTGCGTGGGGTCGTGCAGGGCAAAGAACTTGTCCAGCAGCGTCTCGTAGCTCACCACAGCCGGGTCAAACTCCACTTCCACCACCTCGGCGTGGCCGGTCGAGTCCGTGCACACATCCTTGTAGCTGGGGCGCTCCAGGTGCCCGCCCTCATAGCCAACCGCCGTAGCCGTCACGCCGGGAATTTGCGCAAATGCCACCTCCACTCCCCAGAAACAACCCGCTCCAAACGTCGCCTTGTTTACCAATTTGTCCACAGTAGGAACCTCCACCTCATTGGATGGTCTCACCCGCAATTAGTTACAGAACGAATCAGGGCCCGCGTCATCCCCGGAAAACTCCCTTCTTCGCAGGCGCAGGCCATCTCTCGTATAGTGTCTCCATCCGTATGACACCATTTCTGTACGCTCTCAAACTTTTGCTTGCCGGCGCACTCGCTGCTACCGGCATGGGCCAGCCTCAGCCAGCCAGCGACGCGGCCTCACGCATCTTTGCCGCCAGCTCCGAGATCGGCAAGACCCTGCCAGGCTCCACGGAGTACGATGCCGCCTCCGGGAGCTACCGCGTCACAGGGGGCGGGTCAGACATGTGGGGCACCTCGGACGACTTCCACCTTGCCTGGGTCAAACTCTCCGGCGATGCGACCCTGACCGCCGATCTGCGATTCCCGCCAGACGCACCCGCGCCGCTGGAAAAGGGCGTGCTCATCTTTCGCCAGAGCCTCGATTCCTCCTCGGCCTACGCCGACATCGCCCTCCACGCCGATGGTCACGCCACCCTGCAGTACCGGCTCAAGCCAGGCGGCATCACCGCTGACGTTGTCGCGCCTCAGCACGCTCCCACACGGCTCCGCATCGAGCGCCGGGGAAATCTCTTCACCACCTACACCGCCATCGGCGACGGCCCCTTCACAGCATTCTCATCGCAGACCGTTGCCATGACCGGGCCCGTCTATGTCGGACTCGGTGTCTGCTCCCACAACGCCAGCGGACTGGCCACCGTCACCTTTTCCCATGTCAGCCTTACCCAACCCTGAGCCGGGCAAAAAATGAGCCCCATATCCACCAGTCTTTCCTGGCGGATATGGGGCATTTCTGTTTCGGGGCTTATCCTGGTTAGCTCTTCTTCGTCCACTTGGGCTTGCCCTTGAACTTGCCCTCAAAGCTGTTGCGGTGGCGATCCTTCACGTGCGGCTTGCCATCGGCGTCCATCTTGCCGCTGGGCCGGGAGTTGCTGCCACCCGGCGACGGCTTTGGCCCGTCAAAGCTGCGCGTGGGGCGACCAAATGCCGGCCGGCCAAACGACGGACGGCCCTCGCCACCCTGGGGACGGGGACGGAAATCTCCACCCTCGCGCGCCGGGGCACCCGGACGAGGCGTGAATGGACGGTCCCCCCCGGGTCGCGGCATAAACGGACGTCCCGTCGAAGGACGATCCCCGGCTGGACGGAACGCCGGCCGGTCTCCCGCAGGACGGAAGGAAGGGCGGTCGCCACCCGGACGCGGCGTAAACGGACGCGAGGGGCGGTCGCCAAAGGTACGCCCGGTCCCCGTCGGGCGAGGACGGTCAAAGCTGCCCTCGGGACGCGGCGTAAACGGTCGCGGCTGGAAGGGACGATTCCCGGCCGGACGTGGCTGGAACGGACGGTTTCCCGCCGGACGCGGCCCCTCGGACCATGGCTTGTCAAACTGCGGCTTGGCACCCTCAGGCCGGTCGCCCTGAGGGCGGTCAAACTGGGGACGATCACCCTGCGGACGGGCAAACGCGGGGCGATTCGGCTTGGGCCCGCGACGGTCATCCTGAGCCCCCGTCACCGGCTCAATCTTGATGCCACCCGGCGTGCGCGGCTGCTCGGCGTAGGCATCCACCCACGGCTTGCCGGCACGTGCCGGACGGGCACCAGGCGCTGCCGACGGACGGCCCGGACGATCTGACCGCTCAGGGCGTGCGAAATCCGCACGCGGCGCTGCCGGACGAATCTCCAACTTCGGGCTGCTGAACGTGGACGCGGGCGTCGGAGGCGGCGTCGGGCGCTCGCCCTGAAAACCCTCACTGGAGTCGTGCTTCACGAATCCACCGGGCTTGGCGAAACCACCCGGTTTGCTGAATCCACCGGGCTTGTTGAAGCCAGGCTTCACAAATCCACCCGTCTTGCCAAACGAACCGCCTCTGTCCTGCGAGCCAGGCCCGGTCAGCGGCCGGTCCTCCGCCCGGAAATCCGGACGCGACTGCCCCTCTCCCGACGCAGCCGGAGTGAAAGGGCGACGCGGGCTATCGGCCTGGAAGCCGGGATTGCCAAAGGGACGGCCACCAGGGCGCGCATCCGGACGGAAAGCAGGGCGATCGCCAGTGGGCCGGAACGAGGGACGGTCCCCGCCTGGACGGAATGCCGGACGGTCTCCCGCCGGACGGAACGAGGGGCGATCGCCACCTGGGCGCGGAGTAAATGGACGGCCTGCTGCCGGACGTTCCCCGTCAAAGCGCGGCTTGCGGTCAAAACTTGGCCGGGCCTCGCCATCAATCGGACGTGCCGGGCGAGCAAAATCACGCGGCGCACCACCTGCGGCCCGATCCTGGGGCTTGAATCCCGTGCGCACTGGGCGAGCATACCCCGGCCGACCATCGGCCTTCTTGTACTGCACGGTACGCCCGGCTTCGCGCGGCAACTGGGTCATCGCCGGCAGCCGCTTGGCCTTCTTCTTCAGCTTGCCGTCCGCGCACAGGCGCAGTTGCTCGACCTCGTGCGCTTCCAGCTCGCGCAGCTTGCCCGGCTCCTGGTCCAGCACCAGCGGACCGTATCCCACTCGGCGAATCTTCTCCACGTGGTGGCCAATCTCTTCAAACATCTTGCGCAGCTCGCGGTTGCGCCCTTCAATCAGAATCACCTCGTACCAGGGATTGTCTCCCTGGCGCATGAGGCGAATCTGCGCCGGGGCCGTACGCACACGGCCCGTGCCCGTTCCGTGGCGGCCGCGCTCAATCATCACGCCCTGACGCAGAGCGTCCAGAGCCTCTTCCGTCGGCTGGCCGCTCACCTTCACCAGATAGGTCTTTTCCACGCCCGAGGCGGCGCGCGTCAGCTTGTTGGCCAGCTCGCCGTCATTGGTAATCAGCAGCAGGCCCTCGCTCAGGTAGTCCAGCCGGCCCACCGGGTACAGCCGCTCGCCCTCGCGCTCAAAGAACTGCATCACGGTCGGCCGACCCTCAGGGTCGCTCACCGTCGTCACAAAGCCCTTGGGCTTGTTCAGCACAAAGTAGCGGATACGCTCCGCGCCCTGCAGCAGCTTGCCGTCCACGCGGATATGGTCGCGCGCCACATCGGCCTTCGAACCCATCTCCGTCACCACCACGCCGTTCACCTGCACGTGGCCGCCCTCGATCAGCTCCTCGGCCTTGCGCCGCGATGAGATCCCAGCTTTGGCAAGAATCTTCTGCAGCCGCTCCAGCTTCGGCGCCGGGCCGGTCTTGCGCAGAGGCTCTTCCAGCTCGTCCTCGGCATCCGTGGCGGCAACCGCCGATGTAACCGGCTCAGCGGCCTTCTTTTTGCCGGTTTTCTTGGCCTTCGGTTCGGCAATTTCTTCCGCTGCCGGGGCTGCCGCGACCACAGGCTCGGCAACGGCTTCAACCACGGCCGCTTCCGGCGCAACTTTCCTGGCCACTGGCTTCTTGGCCGGCGCGGCCTTCTTCGCTGCGGCCTTTTTCGCGGGAGCTTCTTCCACCGCGACGGGCTTCGCAACTGCCTTCTTCGCCGCAACCTTCCTGGCTGGCGCTGCTTCCGGCGTCTTTGCATCTGCTTTCTTCGCCGCGGCCTTCTTCACCGGCGCGGCTTCGGCTACAGCTGCCTTCGCGGCAACCTTCTTCGCAGGTGCTTTCTTGGTCGCCGTGGCTACCTCGGCAACTGCCGCCTTCGTCTTGCTGCTCGCGTTCTTTGCCACGGCGGGCTTGGCCGCTGCTTTCGCAGCCTTTTTGGCTGGCGTCTTCGCCACCGGAGTCTCTTCGCTCACGGTCTGCTTTTTCTTGCTGGGGGTTGCCTTGGCCCGGGTGGGCCTTGGTGTGTTCGTCATGGGTATTCCTCAAATCTCTCTTGCGGGCCATCTCTCGACGGGCGCGGGTACTGTCGCCTGACTCAGTTTGGGAGCTGATCAGGCCGACGGGTTGGTATCAACATCTGCTGCCGGTCCATCTCCGGCCTCTTCCGATTACTCTTCCTGCTCGGCCGACCCATCGTCTTCAGCGGGCTCGGAATCTTCCCGGGCCTCCTCTGATTCATCGGCTACAGCGGCAAAAAGACTGCCGCTTTCTTCTGCTGGCTCCTCCGCGCCCGAGTCTTCGCTCTCGCTCAACTCCAGCGCAGCCAGCTTTTCAAACTCCTCCATCGAAGGCAGCTCAGAAACATCCTTGAGCCCGAAGCGGAGTAGAAATTCCTTGGTGGTCTTGTACAAAATCGGCCGGCCAACCACCTGTTTCCGGCCCGCGGTCGTAATCAGCTTACGCGCCATCAAACCGCCCAGCACGCCTCCTGAATCAACACCGCGAATCTCACCCACCTCCGGCGCTGTCACCGGCTGCTTGTAGGCAATCACTGCGAGGGTTTCCAGCGCCTGCAGCGAAAGCTTCAGCGCCGGCTTCAGGCTCCTCACGAAGGCCCGCACAGCATCGTGGTACTCCGGTTTGGTCGCCATCCGGTAACCGCCGGCAATCTCCCGAATCTCAATGCCTCTCGGCGCTGCCGCATACTCCCGCAGCAGCTCGTTCAGCAAGCCACGCACAATCTCCCGCACCTCGCGGTCCCGCTGCCGGGCCTCCCGCTTGGCTTCCTGCTCCAGGTCCACCGCGGCGGGCTGCTCGCCTGCCTCTTCCGGCGTTTCCGCTTCGTGCCCCTCGGCAACTTTCTCGGCCACGCTCTCGGGCGGCAAGCCCATCTGGCCCGGCTCCTGCCCCGCGTCCTCGGCAGCGCCATCTTCCAGCACAAAACCCTCAGCCTCGTCGGCAGCAACAGCTGCGGCGGCCTGCTCGGCCTTCCAGGCCAGAGCCTCGTCAGCGAACAACCCGGCCAACTGGGCCAGAGTTACTGGCTCCTCAGCGGCATATATGACAGCTTCCAGCTTGGCTTTCAGACTCATTCGAAAAAAAGGTACCTTAGGTATCGTACCGGAAGTCGGGCAACCCTGCTGAACTTGCCCGCTGAATACTGCCAAAGTGGTATCTATCTACCAGTTACCTTACGGCCCAGCGAAGTATGCCGCGTTCGTCCGCACCTTCAATCCCGGCCGGCTCACCTTCACCGCCAGCTGGTGGTACTCCGCCGCGTGCTTCGCTGCCGGAGCCTTGAAGACCAGCGAATAGAACGGCCCGGCGCTGGCCACGGACTGCGCCAAGCGTGTCTCCAGCTGTCCGCCATTGCCCGGATTCAGCGTAATTCCTCCGGAACTCAGCGCCAATGCCGGCAGCGACAGGTTCGCCCCCACCACCTGGTCGGCGGTCGTCACCGGGTTCAGGAAACGCCGTGAATAGAACTCGTCGCCCCCATCCGGCGTGCACAGGGTCACCCGCGCCTCCCGCAGCCCGTTGGTCATCTCCCGCAGCCCGTCATAGTTCAGCTGCTGCGTGCGCGCCGAGTACACATGCGGCAGCTCGGCCATCGACGGCCAGCCCACTCCGGTCCATATCACCAGCTTCCGCCCTGGCTGCTTCTCTAGATTCGTCAGAATCCCAAGAAGCGACCGCAGAGAAAGCTCCATCTTCTCAATCGAGGCTTGCCCGCCCGCGGAGTTGCGGATCGTGTGCACCGTCGGGTCGATCCGATCCAGAAAATTCGCCAGCGCATTACCATCCGTCGTCGGCTTCGGCTGCACCTTCAGACCCGCATCCGTCAGCCAGAAGATTGAGGTCGGCAGCGCCAGGTGCCCGCCATTCTGCCGGAAATACCGCTGCATCCCAGCCCGCTGCAGCCCCAGCTGAATTACGCCGGTATTGACCGTGTCAATCACCAGGATCATCTGCGCCGGCATCGTCTCCGGCACATCCGGACTGGCCCCGTGGAAGACTGTCACCTTCTGCGCCTGCCCGTTGTCGAGCACAGTGAAATCTCCCGGCCCGAGGTCCGTTACCACTTTGCCTGCCGCGTCTGTCACCACCATGTCCAGCCGCACAAGGCCCGTCACATCCGTCGCAAAGCGTGTGCCGGCCTGCGTTGGCCGCGGCAGCAGAACTGGATTGGGCACCGGGTTAGGCGGCGCATTCTGGCACGTCGCCTCCGCACAGCCCATCGCCGCTACCAGAACCGCAAGCACACCACACAACTGCCCAATACGCATCGAAGAGCCCTCGCCAGCATGCTACACCCGGCGATGAGCCTTCGCTGCCCACAAACATCTGCGCCTCATCCCCCCACGCAAATCACGCGGCGGAATGAGGCGCCGACAGTCTCTGTCGCCCCAAAGTTCTAGTGTGCAAACTGGCGGAAGATCCAGAACAGCGAGCCTGACAACAGCGCCGCCGCAGGCAGCGTAAACACCCAGGCCATCGCAATCGAGCGCAGCGTCGACCACTGCAACCCGCTCCCGTTGGCCACCATGGTACCGGCAATGCCGCTGCTCAGCACATGCGTCGTACTCACTGGCAGGCCAAAGTTGTCGGCGGCGATAATCGTCGCCATCGCGACCAGCTCCGCCGAAGCCCCCTGCGCATAGGTCAGGTGCTCCTTGCCTATCTTCTCGCCCACGGTGATCACAATCCGCTTCCAGCCGACCATCGTGCCCATGCCCAAGGCCAGCGCAACGGCTACCTTTACCCACAGCGGAATAAACTTGGTCGACTTGTCCAGCTGCTTCTGGTAGTTCGTCAGAATCGTATCTTCATCGCTTGAGAACGCCGGCGTATGGCTCTTGTGGATCAGGTTCAGCGCCGTGCTGGCCACATACATGTCGTTACGCACGTTCTGCTGGTCGCGCGCCGGAACCGACTTCAGCTCCTTATACAGGCCCACTTCATGGCTGATGTCCTCCACCAGCTCCCGCAGCGCCACCATCGTCGTCGGCGTGAACTTCTTGGTGCTGATGAAGTCGGTCACATCCGCCCGCGCGTCGCTCATCACCGCGTTCTTGTCCACGTGCGCATCCAGCACCCGCGTTGCCTGTTCCGACACTGCCACAAAGGTCGCCGTGTCCCGGGTTCCCACCGCGTGGTTCAGCGCATAACCGGTCGGCACCGTGCCAATGAGAATCAGCATGATCAGCCCCATGCCCTTCTGACCGTCGTTCGACCCATGCCCGTAGCTCACCCCCGTACAGGTGCCAATCAGCAGCAGCCGAATCAGAAACGGCGGCGGCTCATCGCCCTCCGGCGCCTTGTACAGCGCTGGAATCTTCACCAGCCACTTGGTCAACGACATCAGCAGGAACGCGGCTGCAAAGCCGACCAACGGTGAAATCAGCAGTACCCGGAAGACCTTCGTCACCTGGGCCCAGTCCACGCCGGCCGTGCCAGAGTGCGCGCTCATCAGCTGGTTGGCAAGGCCCACGCCGATAATCGAACCCACCATGGTGTGCGAGCTCGATGCCGGCAACCCTAACCACCACGTGCTCAGGTTCCAGATGATCGCCGCCAAGAGCAACGCGAAGACCATGGCAAACCCGGCTCCCGAACTCACCTGCAAAATCAGCTCTACCGGCAGCAGCGAAACCACCGCAAACGCCACCGCGCCCGACGACGTCAGAACCCCAATCAGGTTCCAGATTCCCGACCACACCACCGCAATATGCGGTTCGAGCGAGTGCGTATAGATCACCGTCGCCACCGCATTCGCCGTATCGTGGAAGCCGTTCACAAACTCAAAGCCCAGCGCAATCAGCAGCGCCACACCCAGCAGCACATACGGCCAGGCGCTCACGAGCGCAATGTTGCCCATATCCTGCGCAATGTTCCAGGCGCAATAGAACAGCCCCGCCAGCAGAATGCCGATGAAGATTGCAGCCCCAAGCACACCGGGACCCTTTTTCAACTTCTGGTCAAGCAGAGACGGGGAAGCCTCAACAGATGCGACTGTAGCCATGGTTAGAACGCTCCAAGTTTGGTCAACACTCGGAAGCTAACAGGCTAATCATTTCCCTATTGTGAATTTGCACCCTGTCGGCGCGTGAATATTCGATGAATGGAGCAATCCCGCTCTACGCCAGAAACCGGAAGAGGCAATACAGGCTCCCGGAGAGCAGCGCAGCCGCGGGCAGCGTGCACACCCAGCCCATCGCAATCGACCTGATCGTGGACCATTGCAGCCCGCTCCCGTTCGCCGTCATTGTGCCCGCAATGCCACTGCTCAAGACGTGCGTCGTACTCACCGGCATCCCGAACTGGTTCGCCGCAATAATCGTGCCCATGGCGATAATGCCAGCTGTCGCTCCCTGCGCATAGTTCAGGTGCTCCTTGCCGATCTTTTCGCCCACAGTAATCACAATCCGTTTCCAGCCCACCATTGTGCCCAGCCCCAGCGCCAGCGCCACCGCTACCTTCACCCACACCGGAATGAACTTCGTCGCGTGGTCCAGCCGCTGATTGTAGTTAGTCAGCACCAACTCCTCGTCCGAGTTGAAAACCGGCGTCTCGCTCTTCTCCAGAATCGTCAACGCCGCGCTGGCCACATACATGTCGTTGCGCACATGCTGCTGGTTGCCCGCCGGCACTGACTTCAGCTGCTTGTACGGGCTTACTTCTGCGCTCACCTGCAAAATCAGGTCGCGCAGCGCCGGCAGAGTGTCAGGCGCCAGTTCCTTGGTATTCAGGAAGTTCGTCACCACGGCCCGCGGATCTGCGACCGCTACAGGAGCCGCCACGTGCGCATCCACCACCCGCGCCGCCTGGTCTGACACCGCCACAAACGTCACCAGCTCCTGTGTGCCCTGCGTATGGTTCAGCGCGTAGGCCGTGGGAACCGTACCAATCAGAATCAGCATGATCAGACCCATGCCCTTCTGACCGTCGTTCGATCCATGCCCGTAGCTGACGCCGGTGCAGGCGCCAATCAGCAACAGCCGAATCAGAAACGGCGGCGGATCCTGGTCTTTCGGCGCCTCAAACAGCTCAGGATAGTTGATCAGCCGCTTGGCCAGCAGCATCAGCAGCGCCGCGCAGCCAAAGCCCACAATTGGCGAAATCAGCAGCACTTCGAAGACCTTCCCCGCCTGGTTCCAGTCCACTCCGGAGGTACCTCGGTGTGCACTCATCAGCTGGTTTGCCAGCCCCACGCCCAAAATCGACCCAATCATCGTATGCGAACTCGAGGCCGGGAGCCCCAGCCACCATGTCGCCAGGTTCCACATGATCGCCGCCAGCAGCAGCGCAAAGACCAACGCAAACCCGGCTCCCGAACTCACCTGCAAAATCAGCTCCGCCGGCAGCAGCGATACCACCGCATACGCCACCGCACCCGACGACGCCAGCACCCCAATCAGATTCCAGATGCCCGACCAAACCACCGCCGTCAGCGGGTCAAGCGAATGCGTGTAAATTACCGCCGCCACCGCGTTCGCCGTGTCATGGAATCCGTTTACAAACTCAAAGCCCAGCGCAATCAACAGCGCCAATGTCAGCAGGAAATACGGCCACGGTCCTGGCAAAGACACTGGGCCAATATCTTTTACGATATTGAATCCGCAATAGCCGATTCCAGCAAGAATAAAGAATGAGAAGAGGACGCCACCGGAGATCCCGGGGCCCTTCTTGAGTTTCTTTGCAAGCAGCGAACTGCTTGGTTCAGGAGCAACTAACGTTGCCATGCAGGAAACTATCCCCAATCCTGGATGTCGCTCAATCCCTGCGCAGCGTTCGATCGCGCAGAAGCACTCTCCAGATTCACCTGATTATAACAATCGACTGAACTTCCCGCAGCACAA
>Ga0302200_10004930_pt1 | contig 10587 bp, 8 predicted proteins | sample II_Bog_N3_1_FD_194585 | JGI IMG/M metagenome (GOLD analysis project Ga0302200, IMG submission 194585) | Peat permafrost microbial communities from Stordalen Mire near Abisko, Sweden - II_Bog_N3_1 | ecosystem: Environmental > Terrestrial > Soil > Wetlands > Peat | place: Sweden: Abisko, Stordalen... | reverse complement strand
GAAAAATCCATCTCAACTTTGTGCCCAAAAAAACCGGGGTCATTGCGAGGAACAGCCTGTCCCGACACATCGGGAAAGCAACCTCACCCAAACCAGGTCGAAGGATGCAACTAAAGACGAGGCCAAACATTCCCCGTGATTTAGGCGATTGAAAAATGAAATAAACAACATTTCCAATATCTCCCTCTCTTTTGGAGAGGGCCGGGGTGAGGCCTAACATTCTCGACGATTTAGGCAAGTGAAAATGAATATTATAATTAATTTTATCAACCACAATGGGAAAGAAATGGGAAAATAATGGGGAATTTTCAGAACACAAACAATTGATAATCAGATAACTAAGCAAAAAAACATTTTTTTGTAAAAATGGGAAATTTCAGACCCGGCATTTAGAAACTACCTAGGTAAACAGTGTAACATTTTCGTTACATTTTGTTACTTTTTCGCCCACTTTACAAATCATAACTATATGAAAACCAATCCATTAATAAGATAAACACCGAAAAATATTTTTTGTTACATTTTAGCCTCCTGTTCTACACATGGATCTCCCGCAACCCAATAACCCGCTGCACGGCTATACGCTCGAAATGATACTCAATCACCTCGTCAGCCAATATGGCTGGGAGCAACTCAATGAGCGTATCCGTATCAATTGCTTTTATGAAAATCCATCCATAAAGTCCAGCCTGAAATTTCTCAGGGCTACCCCATGGGCGCGTGAAAAAGTGGAAAATCTTTTCCTGGCATCTTTACGTAAGTAATAACAATGGGGATTGGAATATCTTTTTTATGATCAGCATTGCCGCATACGAATAGCATCCATGCAACCTGGTTATAAAAACATCATATCCAACCCATTAATTTTTGTTAAAACAATCTCGGTTTTTTACCATTAACAATTTGCACCATTTTTTGGCACACCTTTTGTATAATACAATTAAAATGAAGTTTATGAAAAAGAGAACAGTAACCTATTTCAGTAAAAACAGAGCCCTGAAAATAATGGAACGCCCTATTGATGTTGACCTGCAAACATTGCTCAGCGCCACTTTCGCAATATCGCGCAGCCATGTGGTTAAAAATCACATCCAGGATACATTGATACAGCTTTCTACACCTGTTTACAGGCTATCCGCATAATATATTGCACCAGCTTTATATGAATGAGCATGCAATTGAGGTACTTTATCCAGTGCGATTTGATTTCTTCCATAACAGGTACTTCACTTTCCAAATTCGGGAAAACAGTATATACAAGGTATAAAAAAACTCCGGAGAACCGGAGTCTTTTATAAATGCCGGTTAAACACACTCAATGTACCGGCGATTTATTATTTGTAGCGTACGAATACCCGCTGATTCTTAAATTTTTGTACCTACGTCCTGGTTGTGTTTAAGTACTTTCGCTTCAATGTAGAATATGATCTCTTCCGCTATATTTTTCGACTGGTCACCAACCCGCTCTAATTTCCGGATGATAGAAAGTATATATAAAGCATCTTCCACCACGTTCATATCCGCCTTTATACATTCACTTACCCTCGCCATCGCATTGGTATTTATGTTATCAAGCACTTCATCTCTTTTAAAGATACTACGCGCCAGTATCGTGTCTTCTTTTTCAAAAGCTATACGGGTATCGGCCAGTATTTTTATTGAATCATCAAACATGCGTGTCATATCTGTCTTGGTAAACAGCGATTGGTCGAAATCGTTTACCGCCTCAATGATATATTTACAGATGCCTTCGGCAATATCGCCTATACGCTCCAGGTTGTTATTGATTTTGAGTACCGCGAGCAAGAATCTCAGGTCTATAGCCACCGGGCAATAAAGGGCAAATATATCTTCACAATCACGGTCTAATTTAAGCTCAAAGGCGTTGACCCTTTTTTCTTTCAGCACTACTTCCCTTGCCAGGTCACGGTCAAAATGCAGCAGCGCGGTCCTTGATTTCTGTAACTGCGATTCCACAAGGTTCCACATACTCACCACTTCCACCTTCACCGCCTGTATCTCGTTTTCCAACTGTGTCATAATAATAATGCTCTTTTAATAATTAACTGATTTAAGGGGTTTAACTGAATCTTCCTGTAATATAATTTTGTGTGCGTATATCGGCCGGGTTGGTAAACATCTGTTTGGTATCGTCATATTCTACGAGCTCGCCTACATAAAAGAAAGCGGTTTTATCGCTCACGCGCGCAGCCTGCTGCATATTGTGGGTTACAATGATGAGCGTATAATTCTTCTTCAGTTCATGAAACAGTTCCTCAACCGTTGATGTCGAAATAGGGTCGAGCGCCGAAGTGGGCTCATCAAACAACAGTACCTCTGGCTCCATAGCTACCGCCCGTGCAATACACAAACGCTGTTGCTGCCCGCCCGAAAGAAACGAACCCTTCTTGTTGAGGGAATCTTTTACTTCATTCCACAACGCCACCCTGGTAAGCGAAAGTTCTACGATCTTATCTTTTTCGGCCTTTGGCAATTTTATGCCATTGAGTTTATACCCGGCAATAACGTTATCATAAATGCTGAGATTAGGAAACGGGTTTGGCCGCTGGAAAACCATGCCTATTTTCAGGCGCACGAAAATGGGGTGCATTTCCATCACATCCTCTCCGTTCAGCATTATCTTTCCTTTAGCCGTTGCCCCCGGTATCAGTTCATGCATCCGGTTGATACCGCGCAGGAATGTGGTTTTACCGCAACCCGACGGGCCCATCACTGCCACAACACAATTACGCGGGATCTCGATATTTACATTTTTAACAACATGGTTATCGCCGAAATACGCGTTGTAATCAACCGACTTTACAATTGTACTTTCCATTTCCTGGTTATGATCTTTGTAAAAATGTTTAATAGCAATACCCAAATAAGTAAAATACAGGATGCTCCCCATGCAAGGTCATGCCAGTCGTTATACGGGCTTGTAGCATAGTTAAATATGAGCAGCGGCAGGCTTTGCATCGGTTTGAAAATGTTGGTTGATAAATAGGGGTTGCCAAATGCGGTAAACAACAGGGGCGCGGTTTCCCCGGCTATCCTCGCTACCGAAAGCATCACCCCGGAAAGGATGCCGCTGATGCCGCACGGAATGATGACTTTCAGGATCACCCGGTGAAAAGGCATTCCTAAAGCGAAAGCTGCTTCGCGCAACGAATCAGGCAGCATTAATAAAGTTTCCTCGGTGGAACGGATAATTATGGGCAACATCATAATAGCCAGCGCCGCGCTACCCGATATTGCCGAGAAACTACCCAATGGCTTTACTAACCAGAAGTAAGCGACAATACCGATAACTATAGATGGCACGCCCTGCAGGATATCCACACACAAACGGCTCCAGTAAGCCAGCCGGCTTGTTTTATTCTCGCTCAGGTATATGCCGCATAATATACCAAATGGTATAGCTATTACTGAAGCTACTGCAATAATGATCATGCTGCCTGCCAGTGCGTTGGCGATACCACCGCCCTTTTCCCCAACAGGTTTCGGCAGGTTTACCAGGAAGTGCCAGTTGATCTTGGTAATGCCTGCCTGTATAATGTATATGAGAATAAAGATCAGCGGCACAACGCAGGAAAATGCAAGCACTATGGTCAATACCTGGAAACCGGTACTCTTTCCTATCCGGTATTTAACTGCGGTTTTCATAAAATATTAATTTGTGAATTGCTTGGTTAATCTTTTCCCGATCATATTGATCACAACAGTAACGAGGAACAATACGAGTCCCAGTTCTATAAGTGCAGAAAGATAAACAGGATGATCTGCTTCCGTGAATTCATTGGCTATAACACTCGCCATTGTATTGCCGGGGGCAAAAATGCTTTTAGGGATAAGGCTTGTATTACCTATCACCATAGTTACCGCCATGGTTTCACCCAGCGCGCGGCCCAGCGATAAAAGGATACCTGCAAACAAACCGGATTTGGTATAAGGTAATATCACGCTACGAATAACTTCCCAGCGCGTAGCCCCTAAGGAGTACGCAGCTTCTTTGAGGTTTGAAGGCACCATTTTTATCATTGACTGGCCAAGTGATGCGGCATAGGGAATGACCATTATGGCAAGGATGAGCGAAGCTGTAAAAATGCCTACGCCCACCGGTTCCACACCTATTTTTGTTTCAAAGACTCTTACTATAGGCACCAACACCGCCAGCCCCCAGAAACCATAGATCACTGATGGTACGGCTGCAATAAGCTCCACCGTATTTTTAAGCAGGTTAGGCAACCATCCTTTCGGATAATATTCTCCGAGAAAAATAGCTACGGCAAATGAAAAGGGAATAGAAATAAATAACGCGAGGAAAGAAGTAAGCAATGTGCCCAATAAGAAAGGATAGGCCCCGAAAATGTCCCTGACGGGGTCCCAGGTCTTTCCCCACAAATAACTAAAACCAGTTGTTTTAATGGACAGTGTTGATTGAATGATCAACGTCAGCATTATTCCCAGCACCAGCACTACTGTAGCCAATGCCACTATTACCAGTGTACGCCTGAAAACATTTTCTGCCCGTATCTGGCGATGCGAACGTTTTATTCTTTTAATCCCTTTCACGGCATCGCGAATTTTTGTAGAAGTAATTACCCGTTCCAGTATATTCTCGGAACGGGTAATCAGGTTATTATCAATTGAAGTTTCCATTATAAAGTAATTGCAGCATTATTGCAATATCGGCTTACCGTCGTAGGTAACTGATTTAAGAATAGCATCTCCTACTGATACGGCTGCAGGTGAAAGCGGCGCATAATTAAGCGGCCCGCTATACTGCTGCCCGTCATGTATCATCCACTGGATGAGCTTCAGCATCTGGGTAGCCTTTTCTGCGGTACGGTCGCTATACTTCTGTTCTTTATACACCAATACCCATGATAAACCGGATATAGGATAACCATCAGGCGCATCCGTATTTGTCAACGAAACTTTTGCATCCGGAGGTATGCTGATATTGGCGGCAGCGGTTACACTGGCTATGCTTGGGGTAATGAAATTACCGGCCTTGTTCTGCATTTTACCGAATGCCATATTGCTCTGTACGGCATACGCGAGTTCTACATATCCAATACCGCCGGGAGTTTGTTTGATATTGCCGGCAACCCCTTCGTTACCTTTGCCACCAAGCCCAATCGGCCAGTTTACAGAGGAGCCTTTTCCTACTTTTGATTCCCAGTCAGGGCTAACCTTGCAGAGATAAGTAGTAAAGATATTGGTAGTGCCGCTGCCATCCGAGCGGTGTGCCACCTGGATATCGGTAGCTGGCAGTTTTACGCCTTTATTGATAGCCGCGATCATCGGATCGTTCCATTTTTTGATGTCGCCAAGGAATATTTTAGCGAGTACGTCAGGGGAAAAATTCAGCGTATCTTTCAGATCAGGCAGGTTGTAGCTGATCACTACGGCGCCTGCCGTAACTGGTATGATAACCACAGGCGATGATAGTGCTGAATCCTGCTTGCCGTTCAGCGGCGCATCTGAAGCCCCGAAATCAACGGTTTTGCTGGTGAGTTGCTGGATACCTCCGCCTGAACCTATAGACTGGTAGTTTACTTTCAATCCGTTCAGCTTATTGTACTCGGAAAACATTTTTGAGAACAATGGATTATCGAAAGTGCTGCCCGCGCCCAATATAGTATTATCGGCGGTGCTGTCGGATTTCGACCCGCTCCCGGACCCACCGTTACAGCCTGTCAGCATCATACCACCCGATACTATGATCGCGACTGCGGCAAGCGCTAATTTTTGTACTGTTTTCATAACTTATCTTGTTTGTTTGATTTGCTATTTTGGTTGCATCAGCCGATAATCCACCATTACTCTTTAACCCTTTTTATCAATATTTCGTGGTGCCCTGCTTTGGATTGAAAATGTAGTAGAAAGTCAGGCGGTATACAGCATCTGTACCTTTTATACCGGTTACGTTGCTATTCTCAGATGTATACGTCACTTTAGAATCAGCTGTGTTAGTGCCTGTAGCGCTAAGCGAACTGGTATACGTATTCATCCATACATTCGGCATAATATGCACGTTTTTAAACGGCATATAGTCAAATCCAAATGTTACAAATTGTTCCTTTGTACTTGCATCGTATTGTGATACGGTGTTACTAACCCAGCTCTTTGTATTAACATTGTTTGCAATTGAGCTCAGGTCGCCGCTTGGGTCATAATTATCAAAACGGGCAAAGTAATTTAACCTTGGATCCCCGTTATGTGCTGTAAGTACCCGGCCACGCACATAAAACGACATTGCCATTGTGTGCTGTGTCCTGTAATAGGTCTGCCCATCTTCACCGGTAACCTTTATACCGCTCATAATAGTATTCTGGAAAATTTCAGAGCCTATAGTCAGCTTGTTCGTATTCCATGCAAGAAACAATTTAGTCATGTTACGGTCTGCATATTCAGGGCCGTTGTTGCCAGCAATACTTTGTTTTGCACCAGGAACATATACACCCCATGCAAGTTTTTCATAGTCCTGGTAAACATCAATAAGTAGCCTTTTGTTAAAGAACTTAGCATAAACATCACCGTAAAACCATTTATATGCATCGGTCTCTGGCTTTGCGCTGTTGCCATTGCCTACCATCACCATATAGCCAAAGTTGCCTTTATTGTCAAACCAACCCTGCAAACTTGCGCCCATATCAAAAGAAGGTGTACGGCGTATATCCGATATTGTTCTTTCTATCGAACGGTAACCCCATACTTCCTCAGCTGTCTGGTCGTTCCTGTCGGTTTTTGCGAATGATGGCGTAGCCTGTGATCCTACTTTTAAGTCCGAATTCTTGAAAATATTTTTCCACTTTACATCAGCATACTTTACATAAGGGGTGAATTTGCCACCTGATGTAACATCACCAACAGATGTTCCGTTACTGATACTGCCTGTGTTAAAATCATCTTCCGCAGCCAAAAGAACTTCAGCGGAGAATTTCTGGCTGATATCGTAATTGTAACCCAGATAAACCCGGCGGAACTGGAACTCGTTCGCATTGGCCGGCATCCCGGTATATTGGTTGGAACCACCCCTATATACAGGAGCAAGAGCCGTACCAATATTATCTGAACTGCCTTTATAGGCAAAATCACTAAAGGCGTATCCCCATAATCTGCCACCTGGCTTAAACTCAGTGGTAGTGTCGGCCATCTGGGCCTTAGCAGCGCCTGCTAACAGTAATAATAACGAGCAATAAATGCTCAGCTTTGTAATTGTTCTTTTCATTGCGTGTGTTTGTTTAATTGAGTGCAAAGAAAATACCCGCTTATTATGCCAATGTTACCCCAATATTAACTTAATGTTAAGTCGCTATCGGAATATTTATAATTTGTGCGTTGCTTATTAATATTTTTTAATGTGCCGTGTGGTATGTTTATTGTACCCAAATAATAAACTTCAGTATGCCTTCAGAAAAAGGGAATAATAATGAAAATGTTTCGAAAAAGGAGCCTAATGTAAGCGACCATTTAGCCAATGAACGCACATTTTTGGCCTGGATAAGAACCAGCATCGGGATAATGGCTTTCGGTTTTGTAGTAGTAAAATTTACCTTGTTTATCAAACAGATCTCTTTGCTTTTAGGAAAGGAAACAGTTGTTCGCCAGCATGGGTACTCTTCTTTCATTGGAATCTTACTGGTATGCGTGGGCGCGGCAACCTCTATATTTTCTTACTCAAGATATGCCACTACAAAAAATCAGTTGAATACCAATAACTTTAAATCCTCATCCCTGCTGATTGTTATACTGACTATTTTGATATTCTTAATCAGCATTTCACTTGTTATTTACCTGATACAATCTGTCTGACACAGGGAGGCGCTATTGGTTATAGCAACTTTTACTAACTTCATTCGCAATAACATAATTGAAATGACCGTCAGCGAAGACCTTTTTTTAGAACGATATACCAAACTCAATGAACGGCAAAAGGAAGCTGTTGACCATATTTACGGCCCGGTAATGGTGATAGCCGGGCCGGGCACCGGCAAGACCGAAGTGCTCTCCATGCGTATAGCCAATCTTATGCGCAGCGAAGCCCAGGTGCAGCCGCACGAAATATTGTGCCTCACTTATACCGAGGAGGCTACCAGCTCCATGCGCCGCCGCCTGGTGCAGATCATAGGGCCGGCGGCCCATAAAGTCAACATCTATACTTTTCATGCTTTCTGCAACAATGTTATCCAGAACAACAGCGAATCTTTCAGCCTGCGCTCCCTGCAACCGATAACCGACCTGGAGCGGACGGAAATATTGTATAAGATGCTGGAAGAACTGCCACAGGGGCACCCCCTGCGCAAACTCAGCGGCAATATATACTTCGATTCAGGAAAGATCAGCCGGCTATTCGACCTCATGAAGCGGGAATACCTTCCACCGGCTTACATTTCTGACGCCATAGATAGTTATATAAAAGGCCTGCCGGAAAGAGAGGAATATATTTATAAAAAGGCGGGGAAAGGCTACCAGAAAGGCGATGTAAAACATGCGCTGATAAATGAAGAAATAAGGAAGATGGAAGGCACACGCTCAGCCGCGCTGCTGTTTGATAAGTATGAAGAGCTGATGAAAGAAGCCGGGCGTTACGATTTCAATGATATGATCATCTGGGTACTCAATGCATTTAAAGAAAATACTGCATTGCTGCAAAGCTACCAGGAGCGTTACCAGTTCATACTGGTTGATGAATACCAGGACACAAACGGATCGCAGAATGAGCTGATCAACTTCCTCACGTCTTATTGGGAAGACCCGAACATATTTGTGGTGGGCGATGACGACCAGGGGGTATATGAGTTCCAGGGCGCACGTATCCGCAACATTGTTGATTTTTATGAACGCTACAAAGAGAGTATAAAAATAATAGTGCTTCCGCACAACTACCGCTCATCGCAACTGATATTGGACAAAGCGATGGCATCTATACAAAACAATAACCAGCGGCTCATTAACCAACTACAGGAACTGAATTTAGACAAGCAGGTCATAGCAGCCGCGGAGCGGTTTAAAGATGGGGAAAACGATGTAAAACCCGTTGTTAAAGTTTATAACAATATAGTGCAGGAAGAGTGTGATATAGTATTGCAGGTAAAGCAATTGCAGCGGGCTGGCGTGGCGCTCAACAATATAGCTATACTATACGCGCAGCACAAGCAGGCCGCCAATATCATGGCTATTATGGAGCGGCAGGGCATACCTTATAATGCAAGGAAACCTGTAAACATCCTGAAAGAGCCGCTCACAGAGCAGATATTGAATGTGCTCTACTACCTGGATGAAGAAAAAAAGAAGACCTTTGAAGGCGAAGAAGCATTATTTGAACTGATGCATGCGCCATATTTCGGAATAGCCCCTACCGATATTGCACACCTGGCCCTGTACCTGCAACACAGCAGGAAAGATAAAGGCCCTATACGCTGGCGGTTATTACTGTCCAATGTTTTATTGCTCGAATCCCTCAGCCTCCGTTCCGCCAAAGCGATGGCGAGGCTGGGCCATTGCCTTGATAACTGGGAGGTGAGCCAGCTATCGCTTCCGCTTCCCTTGCTGCTCGAAAAAATAATCCATGAAAGCGGCATTGTGGCATACCTCGTGCGCAAAGATGGCCATGATGTATGGAATATACAGGCGCTCTATACCTTCTTTGAATTTGTGAAAGACACCTATGCCCGCAACCCCAGGATAAAACCCGCAGGCCTTCTCGAAATGGTGAAGCGGATGAACGATGAAAACATCTCACTGCCGTTGCAACGTGTGATACAGCACCAGGACGGTGTACACTTTTATACAGCACACAGCGCCAAGGGCAATGAGTTTGAATACGTATTCCTGATAGGCGCCACCAAGAATTTCTGGGAAGATAAAAGGGGCGGCAACAACGAATACCGTATGCCCGATACCATTACCGCAACCGCTGAAGACAGCCAGAAAACCAATAAGACAGAAGTGGCCCGCCGCCTCTTCTATGTAGCCCTGACAAGGGCTAAAAAATACCTCAATATTTCATTTGCCACAAACGACAATGCCGGCAAATCGCTTGAGAGGTCAATATTTGTAGATGAGATATGCCCGCGTAAAGAAGATATAGAACAAACTGTTCCTACTGAAGAACTGGTGAAATTTATGGAACTGGCCATACAACCCGTGCCGGAGGTAAGGATACAAATGGCCAACGGCCAATGGATAGAGCGGGAACTACAGCAATTTGCCGTGAGCGCTACCTCGCTATCTAAATACCTGCACTGCCCGCTTGCTTTTTATTATGAGAATATTCTTAAAGTGCCTTTCCAGAAAAATGACGCGCTTGCTTTCGGCAGCGCTGTGCATAGCGCCCTGGAGCGCATGTTCCTCGATATGAAGTGGAAAAAAGGCGTCTTCCCCGACAAAGATCATTTGCTGGGCGCGTTCAAGTCAGCCCTGTTTTCAGAAGCCTCCTGTTTCACGCCGATCCAGTTCGACCGCCGGATGGAACAGGGCACAACATTGCTGGGCGAATATTACGACCACTACATCCATAGCTTTCACACAGATGTGGAGATAGAATTGAAAGTGCCGCGTTACCTGCTCGATGGT
>Ga0302200_10004927_pt1 | contig 10589 bp, 11 predicted proteins | sample II_Bog_N3_1_FD_194585 | JGI IMG/M metagenome (GOLD analysis project Ga0302200, IMG submission 194585) | Peat permafrost microbial communities from Stordalen Mire near Abisko, Sweden - II_Bog_N3_1 | ecosystem: Environmental > Terrestrial > Soil > Wetlands > Peat | place: Sweden: Abisko... | reverse complement strand
CCCATTTCACAGGCTCTTCAGGCACGTAACACACAATCCGACTTACACGAATTTTCCAACCAACTGATCCTGTTCAACTTATAGCCGGACAGCAGTGATCGCGATTATGGTCTTGCTGATTGGCACCGAAGGCTCAATATCGACCATGTAGTTCGATCATCTGACCCAACGCGGCTTAATGCGGCAGATTGCTCCTATGACGCTGTAATTTCCTCCGGTGTGCTGGAGCATGTGGATGAGGGCGGGGACGGTGCCAGTGAACTCGACGCCGTATCAGAATTGTATCGTGTACTGAAGCCGAATGGTCTGCTATTTATTTGGAACCTGCCGCGACGCTTTGGACGTGAGTGCATTTATCCCTTATTTCGCCGAACCGCCCATCAGCGCCGGTATCTAAAGAAAGAAATCATCGAGATCCTGCGTGGAGCGGGTTTCACTATTCCATACATTCGCTCCCACGAACTGATACCACTTTCCATTCTAAAGCGACTGTCGCGATATGTTTCGCCTTACACGTTAGTTGGTCTAGACTATGCCGCGTCCGAACGTCTCTGTTTTTTGGCCCAGAATTTCACAGTTATCGGAAGGAAGTGACAGTCCACCTGAACAGGACTTGCGCCATATGTGGACGACCGGTTAAGTTGCTTGACTGCACATGAAGGGTGGAGGTCCGAATGTGGCGGACGGCTCCAGTTGCCGCCGAAGTGGAGTGCAAGTGGGACGAGCTGGCGAAGGAACGGCTGGCAAAGCTTATGGTTTTCGCCTCATTCAATGAGCGTGCAGGGTTCTTTATTGGAAGTGTATTGATGGACAGGGCTGACTCAATAAAGCTATAATATATTTAGTTGTGGATCTTGATCCAGCGCGGTTGCGGTATGTGCAGAAACCAAGCGCATCAGCTCTTCTGGTTTGAACATCCAGCTTCGAAGGTCGTCTGAGAGCCTATCTTGTTTGTGAGTCCAATGTTGCCCAAGCTATCGATTTGTATTCCGGCCTACAATCGGGCCAAATATCTGCCTGCGCTGCTGGACTCCGTCCTCACACAGAATTACCCCAGCATTGAAATTGTGATTTCGGAGGACAACTCTCCGGAGCGCCGACAGATTGCCGAAGTCGTCGAGGGATATAGGCATCGAGGTGTGGACTGTATTCGATATTCTGAAAACGAGAAGACGCTCGGTTTCGACGGGAATTTAAGAATGCTCTTCACTAGGGCTACCGGCGACTACTGCGTGATGATGGGCAACGACGATCTGCTATGCCCAGGTGCGCTGAGTACCATAGGCGCCTTGCTCGCCGCGCATCCCGAAGTTGCGGTTGCAATTCGGTCGTATGGTTGGTTCCACGACAACCCCGCGGATATGGAGCAGGTAGTTCGGTATTTTCCGGTGACCAGCATCTTCGACCCTGGAGAGGACACAGCGGTCACGTTCTTTCGCAGAGTAGGGGCTTTGGCCGGTCTCGTCTTCCGCCGCGAAGATGCGGTTGCAGTTGCGTCGGATCGATTTGACGGGACTCTCTTTTACCAAGTCTATCTTGCTGCCGAATTGCTGCTGAGGGGGCATGGTTTATACATAGCCGAAACGATTGCAGTTTGTTACGAAGGCAAACCCGATTTTGGTCAAAGTTCGGTGGAGCAAGGTGTCTTCCAACCGGGGATCTACACCTCAGACGCCCGGATTGCCATGATTCGCGGCATGCTCGACATCGCAACATACATGGACAAGACCCACCACTGTTGTATGCACAAGAGGGTTTTGAAGGACCTGGGCAACTACTCGTACTGTTTCCTCGTGTTTCAGGCGACTTCTCGCTTCGCTGACTTTTGGAGGTACTATCGCATTCTGGGGAAAATCGGTTTCAACCGGAACCCCCTGTTTCATCTTTATTTTTGGAGCCTTGCTCTGCTAGGCAAAGGCAGATGTGAATCCGCTATCAAGTTCCTGCGCTCCACCCTGAAAGCTACGCCGCGCCTTGGTAATATTGCATCCGGGAGATATTTGGAAAAAGCAATCGCCCCGTCTTCGGGCAGGCCTCGGAACGGGCGCGACTGAACGGTCCAGTGGAGTGCGCTGCCCTTTACGATAGATTACGCTAAAGCATGATTATCCATACAGGATCATCTTGTATTGGAATATGCCAAGAGATTGCAGGTTGCGGAGGCGCGGGTGTATGCTGCTGTAGCGCGGAAGGAAAAATCGAGACACCAATTTAGTTACATGTGAGGATAATTGTCAAAATGCCAAGCGCAATCTACAACTACAAATCGGCTTTTTACTCTTTTACAGCCCCCGGTGTAATCAGGTCGGCTCACGAGATTGTGAAGATTGTTAAGGATGCCCTCAATCCCAGGAGTGTCGCCGACGTGGGATGTGGTACAGGCACATGGCTGAAAGTTTGGTCTGATTCCGGAGTGGGAGACATTTTTGGAATTGATGGAGACTGGATTCGGCCAAATCACCTCGTGATTCCGCTTGACAGATTCAGGTCGATGGATTTGAGTGCTCCCACAGCGTTGGTAAGAGAATATGACCTTGTACAATCGCTTGAGGTAGCCGAGCACTTGCCCAAAGCGGCCGCCGAAGCTTTTGTTTCATTTCTTTGCTCCCTCGGTCCGATAGTTCTGTTCAGCGCAGCAATTCCCTATCAGGGAGGGAGGGGCCATATTAACGAGCAGTGGCCTGAGTATTGGGCGGAGCTGTTTATGCGCAAGGGATATGTCGCCATCGACACGATCCGCAATCGTGTCTGGGATAATCCAAATGTAGAATGGTGGTATTCTCAAAACATCCTGATATTCGCGCAAGCTGAGCATCTCAAATCGCTGGAAGGGCTTAGTGAGCTTTATGTAGTTCAACCGCAAGGATCTCTCACTAGAGTCCATCCGCGATTGTGGCTCGAAAGAAATGGAAGACCATTGCCATTGGAAAAAATCGTTAAAATGCTCCCGGGGAGCGGTTTTCAGTTTTTCCAGAGAGCATTTCGAAAGCTAAGAAATATGTTCAACTAATGCCACAATGAGCCGACCTTGATAAGCAACATTTTACCTGACACCGCTCGCACAATTTGGTCAAGCAAACTAAGATCTGGCTTGGCATAGATCCAGCAGCGGCATCGTTTCCATCTCGCGCCTCTGACTTTCGTTTGTGGCGCGAACAATCGTTCAGCATTAAAACCGTGGAATATCCACGGAAATGTCGAACTGCTACTACCACCTCGGCATAGCCGGTGGTTTTCACTTTTGGAATTGGGCGATAGTGAGCATTTGCCCTACAGATTGGAAGGGTAGGTATAGTCTAGCTATGTGCGATGATGCTGTCCGAAATCCAGAGCAAACCCCAGAGCCGCTGGTTGCGGTTCTTGTTCCATCTTATAACCAAGAAAAATATATATTTGAATGCCTAGAATCCATCAAGAGTCTGAACTATAGAAGACTGGAACTCATAATCAGCGATGACTGCTCTCGAGATGGCACCTTCGAACTGGCAAAGCAATGGACACGGGAGAACTCAGGCAGATTCGAGCGTACTCATGTTGTACGGCAAGACAAGAATATCGGCATAGTAAGAAATCTACAGTATTTGTTTAATAATGCTCAAGGCGATTATTTGGCATACATCGCAGCAGATGATGCATTTGTCGAATCTGCAATTTTGGGTCGCGTGGAAATAATGCGGAGGGATCGAAATGTTGACGGGGTATTTGGGAACGCACAGCTGATTTCAAATACTGGAGGGGTGTTAAGAGAACGATTTATACCGCGGTGGATTGCGAGAGAGTTGACTTCGCGAAGGTTATTGGTCTCCAGCCTCCTGCTGAATTGGCGCTCTCCCGGCCCCGTGATGATGTTGAGAAGGGAAGCGGTTCTTGAGAATGGGAGCTTGGGCATTCTGCCACCTGATTTGCAAGGTGAGGACAAGTATATCTACATCCGCCTAGCTGCACACGGCAAGCTGCAGTTTATCGATGAAGTTGTTGCAAAATATCGCGTAGTGCAAGATAGTCTATCGCGAACGCCATCGCTGCACAGGGATGTTTTCGAATACTGCTTGCAGAGCGACAAGAGGAACAGGCATCTAGTGTCCGGCCTCGACCGATGTGCTATTGAGATTAGAATAGAAAGATTTGATCTGGAACTGAACAAAGGATGCGCCATGATTTATGAATTGAAGAAGCTATTTCTTCGTTTCCTGGCCATGCAGTTGAAAATAATATTGTTTATTCGTGCCATAATATGTAAGGCATGGCCGCTAGAGGAGAGTGACAAGCGCTGCTAATGGCTTAAGTTGAATCGTGCGTAAGCCAAAGGCGGGACACATCGGTGGCAGGATCGACATTTATGATCCGTTCTTCCAGGTAAAGTTTCTCGCCATTTGTCCGAGCCGCCCTACCGGGCCGCCGAGCTCGCCCATATGTGTTATTCGTCCAAGCGAATATACTGCAAACGCGGCTGCAGCTACGCAACCGATCAACATTCCCCAGCGCGTTAGGGCTGTGATAATATCCACGCCAACGCATATCGCAAGCGTCACGGCGGACACCATGAGAACGGACCTAGACCAGTGGAATTCTATTCGCCGCCAGGCGAGCCAATATACGAGCGGCAGGTAGAGGGCGTACATTGCAAGGTATGCTATGCCTGTAATCTGTAGCCCGACAACTGGCGCCAAGCCTGTGATGAGACCTGTTGGGACGAGCCATGCAAAAGTTTCGGTGGAGAAGTAGGTCTTTCCATCGCCCGCCGCGACAATCAAGAAGCCCAATGGCCAGCTTACCACTTTGAGAACATCGCCCAGTACCTGCCAACGCAGAATCTCGATCGCTGGAGTGAAGGAGGCCGCATAGAGCAAATGAACGACCCACGGCGCTACCGCCATCATAGCGATGAACACGGGCGCGCTCAGGAGAGTGGCTATCTCCGTTTGTTCGTTTACCAGGTTCCTGGCAGCCTTGTGGTCGTGGATCACACCGGTCAATCTGGGGTAGTAGTCTGTCCCCATCGCCATGAGCACAAAGGATACATACTGCATCGAGATTATCCAGGCAGCCTGATATTGGCCAAGCGACTGCGCGCCGAGAACTTTGGCGACATCGATCCGTATCCAGAGTTGCGCCAACTGTTGAACAAGCCCTGCGCCCACCATTGCGATGCCAAGGCGAAGAAGCATCTTCCATTCGCGCGTTAGCTCCGGTAGGGAAACGGTCTCCGTTCTGGCTTTCGGGAGTCTCGACACGTAAACGTGGCCGAGAACAAAGCTCGCCAAAGGGACGATCAGCACATATGCAACCAAGCCGGTCTTGCCCCATCGCCAGAGCAAGCCGATACCCAGCACAGTACTGATTGCCGATCCATAGACATTGAGACGGGCAATATCGCCTATGCGACGCATGCCTTGGATCAACGCTGCCTGCGATGCTCCTGCAACCGAAAGTGCAACGCCTATCGAAAGCCACCCGACCGCGCCAGAATAGGAGGCTTTACCCAACGCATAGACAGCCAGGAACGAACGCAGAGACCACACAACCAGCCCGCCTGCGCTGGCGAGGACCATCGTGCCCCAGAACAACGCACGTCGCGCCACCATAATCGCGCGAGCGTCCTCCTTACTGTAGGCCTCCGCAATCTGGCGCGTACCCACCGGGCCCAAGCCCATGGTGGCAACCGTGGATGCGGTCCCCATTAGGCCGGTGTATAGGCTGGCTAAGCCCACACCCACAGGCCCGAGCAATACGGCCAGAACCTTGGAGCGCAGCACCCCGATTGCGATATTGATGAACGATGCACCTCCAATAATGGAAGTGCTTTTCAATATGCGATGGTACGATGCTTTCGCCTCAGTCATCCTTGAGCCGCTGCTTTCAACGCGACAATCGCGGACGTAACGCCTGCATCTTCCAACTGCGGTCCCATGGGCAAGATGAGCAAGCGATTGGTCCTGCTCTCCGCAATGGGAAACCGGCCCGCAGCATAACCCGCATCCCAATATGCCTTTTGTCGACTGAATATAGACATTAGGATAGGACCGTATTTAGTGGAGTTCCCCTCACAGGCCTCAGCAGGTCCTCTTCATAGTCTTTTTGCTTAGGAGGCGCCTTTGAAGCAAAGGCCAGGACCTCCTCGATCACTCTGGCTTGCTGTTGCGTGGTAAGCTGCGGGAACATCGGCAGTGAGATGATTTCGGCCGAAGCGCGTTCGGCCACGGGGAAGTCTCCCACACTGTAGCTGAGCGAGGCATATGCCTTCTGCAAATGCAGGGGAATTGGGTAGTGAATTCCCGTGCCAATGCCCGCATTTTTCAAGTGGCCGATCATGCCGTCGCGGTCGTTGGTGCGGATTACATAGAGGTGATACACAGCGCGAGACCATGAGGGTTCAAACGGAAGACTGATAGCTTCATTGCTCGCCAAAAGACGGGTATAATCGGCTGCGCGGTCGCGGCGTTGCGCGTTCCACGCCGGTAGATGAGGCAACTTAGCGTGCAATATCCCGCATTGGATCGCGTCCAGCCTCCCGTTGTAGCCCTCCACGTCGTGATAGTACTTCTTCGCCTGGCCATGATTGCGCAACATCCTGATTTTGTCGGCGATACCGGCGTCATTCGTGGTCACTGCACCGGCTTCGCCACACGCTCCCAGATTTTTCCCAGGGTAAAAGCTGAATGCAGCCGCGCTACCCATGGTCCCTGCTTTCATCCAGCGATTGAACTTTTTAGAGAAATATTCAGCACCGTGGGCCTGACAAGCATCCTCAATCACGGTGAGACCGTACTGGCTGGCTAACCTCAGGATCGAATCCATGTCGGCCATTTGGCCGTAGAGATGCACCGGCACCACTGCGGTTACCGGTCGTCCACTCCGCCGACTTATGAGCCTCCCTAATTTGTCCCGAGAGCACTGCCGTTCCAGGAACTGTTGCAGCATCTCAGCCGACATGTTGTATGTGTGCTCGTCGATATCTACGAATTCCGGGAGTGCACCTGCTTGCGAGATAGCTTCCGTTGTGGCAATGAACGTATGCGGAACGGTCAGTACCACATCGCCGACTTGAACTCCACAAGCCATGATGGCAAAGCGTAATGCATCTGTACCGCTGCTAATGGCTATAGAATGATTTGTGCTACAGAAGGCGGCAAAGGCCTTCTCAAATTCCTCCACCATGGGGCCGCCAATAAAGTCAGCCGTGTGCAGTGCCTGGCGAAAGACGCCGACAAGTTCGCGCTCGAGTTCCAGATGGGGAGTAACCAGATCCAGAAAAGGAACACTGATTGAACCGCCCTTAGAAATGGACATTGGTACCCTCCACGGTCTCATCAATGTAACGAAAAACTCTGGCCGGGTTTCCTGCCACGATAGCGTTAGCCGGAACATCTTTGGTGACAACGCTGCCTGCGCCCACAATCGCGTTCTCGCCGATGGTGATGTTGGAAAGAATTGTCGCGCCAGAGCCGACGGATGCACCCTTATTTACATTTGTCCGTTCGACCTTCCAGTCGGCTTCGGTTTGCATACTTCCTGTGGCAGTGGTAGCGCGAGGATAACTGTCATTGATAAACATCACTCCGTGCCCAATGAACACGTTATCGTCGATGACAACGCCTTCACAAATAAACGAGTGACTCGAGACCTTGCAGCGCTTGCCGACACTGGAATGCTTCTGGATTTCGACGAATGAACCGATCTTTGTCTCGTCCCCTATCTCGCACCCGTACAGATTGATGAATTTCGAGAGACGGACGTTCTTTCCCAACTTGACGTCATCCGAGATGTAGTTATAGGAGTTCACAGATAGACCATGGATCCTCTCTTGCGCAGTGACTCACTGGCTACTTCCAGCATCTTGACTACCCGCAGTCCTGCGCATCCATTGTTGAATGGCTCATGCCCATTTGAAACACAATCCACAAAATAGGACAACTCCTTACTCAGAGCCTCGACCCGTTCCAGTTGAGGTGCCCACATATCGCCGGACCTGTAGTTCACCAGCAGTTCATAGACGCCTTCGCTGTTGGTGATCTGCACTCCCTTGTCGTATACCTTCAGTTTTTCATCGGCTTCGAGATCGTTCCAGACCAGCATTCGCTTTTCTCCGCCGATAAGTGTGGTCCTCACCTTTACCGGCGAGAGCCAATTGACGTTGATATGCGCAATGACCTTCTCCGGGAAATACAGCGTCATGAAGGCTACATCCTCATAGTCGTTCAGATGTTTCTCCCCGGTCGCAACAATCGCCTCGGGACTTACCTTGATGAGGTAATCCATAATCGAAAGATCATGCGGTGCGAGGTCCCAAAGAACGTTGATATCGTGTTGGAAAAGACCGAGATTAACGCGAGTGGAATCGTAGTAATAAAGTTTTCCCAGGGTTCCTTCGTCGAGCAACTGGTAGATTTTCTTTACTGCGCTAGTGAATAGGAATGTATGGTCAACCATGATCTTGAGATTCCTTTGCAGGGCAAGGTCGATCAGTTCCTTCCCTTGCGAGGAAGTGCTGGTGAACGGCTTCTCAACAAACACATGCTTGCCGTTCTGCAAGGCGGCTTTTGTAAGCTCGTAGTGCGTCCAAACAGGAGAGACGATGGCGACAGCGTCGATCTTAGTGGACGAGACCACATCCGAGGCGTCTGCCGTGACATTGATTGTCGGATATGCCATTTGTGCGCGCTTCCTCGCGGTTGGACTAACATCTGCGATTGCTAGTAACTGAGAACCATCCTGACTCACAATATTTCTCGCGATGTTGGGTCCCCAGTAGCCGTATCCAATTAATCCGAAATTCACGATGACCTTGCCCTTTCAATAATCTGTTGAATGCAATCACGTATTTCGAAACTGTACTTTACTTTGGTTCAGATTAGCTTCGCACATACGACCACTGCCGATTCACCGCAATTAGGACCTCGAACGCCAGCAGCAGAACCTTATTTACCGTAACTATAATTCACTACTCAGCTCACGACTGAACTGGCAACCCGCCGCTGCCCAGTCTGAGCGCCGGTTTGGAGTGTTAGGGACTCACTGAGCTGAGGAGGCACTTTTTACTTGGCATCTCCGGCTTCGTTCGGATGATGGTGGCGCTTTCCAAATTAATTATAGGGGATTTTCAGGCTTAAAACATCCGCCATAGTCCTCAGCACGTGTTTCTAAACGCTCAAGCTATAGATTGAGCAACTAAGCGCGAACAGACTGTTTACAGAATAGCATCATTTTGAATCGGGCCAACCGCTCATGGTCTTCAGAATTATTCTGAGCGTTCTCTAAAGCCTTCGCCATGAAAGCCCACAGGATTCCCAGGAGAAATCCGCACACTGTGGCGACCAGGACGTTGCGGGTACGCTTGGGAGACGATTTGCGATCCGGTGTGACTGCGGGGTCGACAACCTGAATGAGTGCGCCCTCCTTTGCCTCGTCGAGCTTGGCGGCCTCGAACTGCCGAGCAAGGATATCGAAGATTGTCTCGTTGTACTTAACATCGCGCAGCTTGCGGACGTATTCGAGACTCGCCTCGGGAACTAGGCCTTTGGGAACGATGAGTTCGCCGGTGTGGGTGTCTTCGGTGCCGCCCAGCTTGGCCAACTGCGCGCGCAAACCCTCCAACTCCCTCTGTGCCTGCACCAACTGGGAGTTCTCCGCGGTTGCATACGTCTGCATCCCCTGAATCTGCACCTCCCTCGCTGTGATCTGCGCGCGAAGTGATTCCGCCGAATCAATCAGGGCGCGCGATTGGCTGTCGGGCTGGATTACTCCTGTAGTCTGTTCTGTCTGCTTCAGTGCCTCTTCGGCGTTGGCCAGGTTGTCCTTCGCCTGCTCAAGCTCCTGCTCGAAAAAAAGCCTGCGCTGGGAGGCCTCCGTGATGGCAAGATGTTGAGACAGATTTCGAAACTGATCGACATAGCCGTTGGCAATATCCGCTGCGCTCTGTGGATTGCGGTCCTCAACCGATATACGGATCAGACCATCCTTGCCGCTGCCATCCACGGTTACATGGTTCTCGAACGCCATGCGTGCATCGGAGAGATACCGCGCGTGGTACTCCTGCATCAGGCCGAAATGCCGCACCATAGCGTCCTCTACCGTGCGGCTCTGTAGCATCCCGACGAACATGTCGTTGGCGTTCTTGAGGCCTAGACCGCCAGCCAGCGCAGCCACGCTACCCATGGAGCCAAGCTGGGAGGCCAGCGCTGTGCTCATGGAAGAGCTCTGCTGTGGTGGCAGCAAGGTCACGGTAGCGGTATAGCTCTTAGGCTGAAGAAGCGAGATCACGATCGCGAGGATGGTGAAGACCGCTGTGACCCAGAAGATCAAGCGCTTCCGCTCGGCGAGGACGATCAGAAGATCGAGTAGGGATATTTCGTCGACTTCCTTTGCGACGCTTTCGGCGACGCGCGGGGAGGGAGGAGAATCAACGTGTTCATTCAGTTCGGGAAGCGTAGTTTCAGTCGTCATTGGTTCCTGCGGATTGGAGACTGGCGCGTATCCCTGCATTCTACAATGAGGCGCTCCAAATCCTGTCACTGCTGTCCGACTAATGACCTGCCATTCTGCGGCAACTGATTGTTGTTCATAGGTTTACGGGTCATTTTTTCTTGCCG
>Ga0302200_10004909_pt1 | contig 10609 bp, 12 predicted proteins | sample II_Bog_N3_1_FD_194585 | JGI IMG/M metagenome (GOLD analysis project Ga0302200, IMG submission 194585) | Peat permafrost microbial communities from Stordalen Mire near Abisko, Sweden - II_Bog_N3_1 | ecosystem: Environmental > Terrestrial > Soil > Wetlands > Peat | place: Sweden: Abisko... | reverse complement strand
ACCCTCGACGGCGCGCCTTACACCAATTCCTGGCTCCCGCTCGATAAATTGCATCCCGGCACAACGCATCTGGAATTCACCGTGGATTCGCAACCCAATAAGGAGCGCGGCAAGGCCTACGCGGATCGCCCGCCATCCTTCCGCTGAGGAGCGATCGAACAGGTTGGTTGCCCCATCCATGCTGTCATCCTGACCGAAGCGAAGCGGAGTGGAAGGACCTGCGTCTCGTCAGCATGTCGGAAGGATGGGACTGCTAAAAGTTTCCTCTGGGCCGCCTTCCGGGTAAACTATCAACATGGCGGAGATTCAGCGCAGAAAAACACCCACGGTCACCATAGGCCAGGTTCGCGTCGGCTGGGAGGTCCCGGTCGTCGTGCAATCGATGACCAACACCGACACGGCCGACATTCCCGGAACCATTGAGCAGGTTGCGGCGCTTGCTCTGGCGGGCTCTGAGCTGGTCCGCGTCACCGTGAACAATGAAGAAGCCGCCGCGGCCGTTCCCTATATCGTCGAAGGGCTCGACAAGCGCGGCCTCCGCGTCCCCATCGTGGGCGACTTCCACTACAACGGCCACCTGCTCTTGAAGAAGTTTCCCTCGACGGCGCGAGCCCTGGCCAAGTACCGCATCAACCCCGGCAACGCTTCTATCGGGAAGAAGGATAACGATAACTTCCAGGTCATGGTGGAGTGCGCGGTCGAGAACCAGAAGCCCGTCCGCATCGGCGTCAACTGGGGCTCGCTCGATCAGCAGTTGCTCACCCGAATGATGGATGCGAATTCGAAGCTCGCCAACCCGCTTCCCGCGCGCGAAGTAATGATGGAGGCGATGGTCGTCAGCGCGCTGGATTCCGCCAAAGCCGCGGAGCGTTTCGGCCTGCGCCACGACCAGATCATTTTGTCAGCTAAAGTTTCCGGTGTGCGCGATTTGATCGACGTATATACGAGCCTCGCCTCGCGCTGCGACTACGTGCTGCACCTCGGACTGACCGAAGCCGGCATGGGTTCCAAGGGTCTTATCGCATCCACGGCTGGCCTCGCGCCGCTGCTCCTTTCCGGCATCGGCGACACCATCCGCGTGAGCCTCACCCCCAAGCCCAACGGCGATCGGACGGAAGAAGTGCAAGCCGCGCAGCAGATTCTGCAATCGCTCTCCATCCGCAGCTTCATGCCCCAAGTTACAAGCTGTCCCGGCTGCGGCCGCACCACCAGCACTTACTTCCAGGAGTTAGCCGAGCAGATACAGAGTTACCTCCGCACCTCCATGCCCGAGTGGCGCAAGCAATACCCCGGCGTCGAGGAATTAAAGCTGGCAGTAATGGGCTGCGTAGTCAACGGCCCCGGCGAATCCAAGCACGCCAACCTGGGTATAAGTCTCCCCGGCACGTTCGAAGAACCCAAAGCCCCTGTGTATGTCGACGGCAAGCTCTACAAGACCCTCCACGGCGACACCATAGTAGCCGAGTTCAAGCAGATCCTCGACCGGTATGTCGAAAGCCACTACGGGCGGAGCGCGAAGAGCGAAGAACTGGTAGGTGCACGCTGACAACCGTGAAGGCAGATTGTCAAAAACGCAGAGAGGTGGTATTCTTAATGTAATTCCGCAACGGATGGCGTATTTGCTTATCCGGGCCGGAAGGGGCAAAAGACTGGTGCGGAAAAGCTTAGGAACGCTACCCCAAAGCGACTAAACGAACTGACCGCGAAAAAAGCCTGTTTTAGTGCCGGGATACCTTGAATAAAAATGGAGCCTCACAGGCTCCATTTTTATTTGTACAATGCACTGGGTGAAACGAATGGACGGAAATTGGTCGGAAATCATCAAGAAGGCCCTGCAACTGGGTCTCGAAAGCTCGAAGGGCGCAGTGCCTGGCGCCAAACTACGCCAAATCATTTCACGGATCGCACATGATTTCAGCGAGCAATACCCCCCTCCTGGACATGAGTCCGAAAAATTTCGCGAGTTCCTCGGCCACTTTCCTTCCTTGCTCACGATTCTGTCGCGGGATGGGCAAGATATTCTTGTTGCCCCATTTGATAGGCCGGAACTCCTTGTCATTTCAAACACGCAGCAAACTCAAATCCGCGAAGATTTCTTCGAGGCCTTTACACGCATCCCGCGAGAATCTCCCCCAAAAGAGCCTTGGTATGAACGAAGTACAGATAGCATTAGATGGGCGTCAGCTTTTGAAACCCTTCCGCCATTGGAATTCGTCCGAATCCCACCCGCAACACTTGAACAAGAACTTGCGGACAGAAGGAATTTCTCCTCTTCAACAGAGATCGAACCGCAGGTCCGGCAGACACTCCTCGCCACTCTTGGAGACCACGCTGCGCTTTGGGCTTTTTCTGGAGTCCTTAAAGAGTACGGCCTCGCTTACAAATGGCACTTGTTTCGCTTTCGTGCGTTGGTCCTGCGCATCAGAGCCTGGTGCAACAGTGAAAACATCGATTGGCGTGAAGACTGGCTTCTCCCAAAAGCTGACCAGCCTAGCAGAACCAAGGAAATGACACTGCAAGCCTTCATCGACGGACCGCGGAATCCATATCGCATCGAAGGATTCATGAAAAACCTGAGCGATGAAGACATGAAGCGCATCTCTGTTCCATTGGATATAGTGCTCAAACTTCTAGAAAAGTGAGTTGGTACATGAAAACAGCTATTCTCGCAGGTATTCCAGTGGGTTATGTTGTCACAGCGAGAAGCGCCCTTTCCAAGGTCGCATATCTACACAGCACCTGGTCAATTAAGTTTGTACCAAGCTCCCGAAAGGAACCCGAGGTTTCTGAGAAGCTGGTCCAGCAAGCTCTCGGTCTAGCGGCACAATCTGCAGAGGCCCATGTCATTGGGTTTTCCGCTCAGAGGAGCCGGCAAGATATTTCGGATCGAATCAAATCGTTCTTTCGTTTTCGGTGGTTTGATCACAGCTTGCTCCGGTACTTGGGCAGTTCGGACCCGAGTGAGTTCGTCCGTGGGATAACGTCCGTCTTGGAAGAGGAGTCCGAATGGGCGAAATGCGTGAAGCCAAAAGACACTAGCTCGCCACTTCTACTGCCGGAATCCTCATTTGTCCCAGAGAGAGCACAACTTAACTTATGGCGTCACGCATATGCCTATGGCGACGCCGGGAACATCATAGGAGCTGAGAAAGCAATCAAGAGCTTTGAGAAATCGCACAATAGAAAGGTGAATAGCGGGAGTTTCAGATCGTATAAGTGGATAGACCGAAAGGATCGGGTATTCGACCAAGATGGACCCCGACATGGCGTGGCACCTTTCCCTCGGGGCTGGAAATACTCATATCAAATTGAAGAAGGCTTTCATTTTGATGTGACTCACCTGGAGGGTCACGAGTTCGTCTTGATCGACGCAAACGGCAGGGAAAATCTTGTAAAGCGCGCGTCCCACCTGAACCTTGATCCCCATGGATATGTCAGGAATTCGGCGAGTTGAACTCTTTTCCAGCGGGAGTATCAGTGCGCACAAACCTTCGAATTGCGTTGTTCAGCAGGCTTCTTCGCTATGCGTATTCATACTCCAGCGTCTCCGAATCGACCTCGATTCGCTTCGGCGGCGCTGTGCCGGGTGCCCCCGGGTCTCGCTTCTGAGACCAGGAGTCAATAGAATCCCCTCCCGAATTACTTACGGCGCAGTCGGCTAAAGAAACGGATTCTCAATCCGCACACCCTCTACCACCTGCCCATGCTGCAAGTCATCCGTCAGCAGCTTCGAGCACCCAGCTTCCACTGCGGCAGCAAGGATCAGCCCGTCATACACTGAGTACCCGTAACGCTCGCAAATACGCGAAGCTGTTCGGTGCGTGCCCAGCGTAAGCGGCAGCGGATCGGGGCAGGTCATTAAGACGCTGTCGATAATCTTACGAATCTCCGGCCAGCCAAATCCAAATTTCCGGCGCAGAGCGTTCATCAGTTCATTCAGAATCTGGACACTGATAACTCCGCCCCCGTTTACCAACCGTTCGGCCACATCCAACTTGGCGCTGTTCTCGGCAAACGCATAGATCAATACATTGGTATCGAGAAATACCTGCGCACTCATCTTTCCGCCACGGTTTCCGGCTTCGCTTGATTCACAGGCTCATACGGCCCGCGCGCATTCGCTTCTTCCCGATCGAACTTGTAACCAGGAGGGAGTTTGAAGCGCAACCGGCGCATCTCCTCCAGCGCCTGCCTCCGCCGCTCGTCGGGAGAAACCTCAAACTTCCCGTTGCCTTTGGGTATAAGCTCAATCTCGTCCCCTTCGCCAATCCCCTGCGCTGCCACCAGAGAGGCCGGCAGCCGCACCGCAAGACTATTTCCCCATTTCGCAACTTTCATCGCGGACCTCCAGATATACATCGCTCATTGTATATCCAATCTAGCCTTTATATCCATCCTCATTCGAATGAGGTGCGCTGCCGCACATCCCAGCCGCTACATTTCACCAGTTGCCCGCGTCTCACCTCTGAGAACCTTTCCGAAAACTGTGCCAAGCCGGATACGGCGTCTCAGCCAGGGATGCTTTCCTTGTCGCTCTCGAAAAAATCGGCGTCACGTTTGCAGATAATTATGCGTCTGAGGCGCATAATCGGAATTGAGTGGAAGAAAAGGCCGTAACCTGCGCACAATCATGCGCGTGGCTACGAGACGAAAGTCCGCCTGCATGAGCGAACAAAAACTCCCACGCAAGCCGCAAAAAGCGGCCTAACTCCTTTATATCCGCATATCTGCAAATAACTCCTTTGAAAGCACACAGTTACAGCACCACCCGTGCCGTAACCCGATGAAAACAAGGCGGATCTTCGCAGAGATAGGGGGGGAGGGGAGGTTACGGATGCATTAACCCCCGGGCTACCCCCATACTGCCTTTGTCTTTCCAATTCAGGTGATGGGCCGCACAGCAAGAAACGCGCGGGCCGGATTGAATCGACCTGGAGGGCCAGGATGATAAGGCGACTGGGATGGATTGCGGTACTGTTGGCGGTAAGCGTAACTTTGTTGTCGGCTGGTTCGCAGAAGCCCTGCCTCACCGCCGAAGAAGCCTCCAAGCTCGTCAACAAGGACGTCTGCGTAACCGCCTATATCTATGACGTGGTTCAACTTCCCGACGGAACCCGCTTCCTGGACGTTTGCACGCCACAGACCCCCGACGATGCCTGCCGCTTCACCATCGTCAGCCTGTGGGAGGACCACGACGAGGTCGGCGAACTCCAGAAATATCGCAACATGAGCGTGCAGGTTCGCGGCATGGTGCAGCCCATGCACGGCCGCGCCGGAATGGTCCTCAGCCATGCGCGCCAGTTCAACGGCGGACCACCCAAATTTCGCCCCAACCCCAGGCTGGCTCGCGGCTTCAATGCCGAACAGAATCGTCCGCCCGTCAACGACCCCAACCTGCGTTCACAAGGCTCAGGGCGCGCCTTCATGAACACTCGCGATCAGGAGTCCCGGCCTGTGAAGTAATCCCCGCCAACCCCAAGTCCTTCTTGCAGATAGCGTTACCGCCAACGGACCATGTTTCGCCGCAGTTCGGCCAGCGGATAAAGCGTCCCTCGCCAGAAGACCCCGCCCCGCTTGAGCGTCAGAATCATCGACCGCAGAATGGCATACAGCAAGATCGCCGTCGACGGAGCGAAGAAAAGCGCCATCCACGCCGGAACCTGCGTGACGCGCCGGTTGGCGATATACGTCAGCGCGATGAATGCGTAGGTAAGCAGGCCGGCCACAAGCCCCCATCCGCCAGTAGCCATCGCCACCAGCGGATAGAGCATCTGCACAGCGAATCCTAAACAAACAAAAAGAGTTAGCCATACCCTGTATCGAAAGCCCGCAAAGCCATTTTTCTCTAGCAGCCCGACAATGCCCAGCGCGCCCTGTATCCAGTGGATCTTCGCCAGGCCGGGACCCACGGCGACGCGCGGCGAATACCCGCCGTGCTTCACCATCCATGCAAAGGACAGGTCTTCGATAACCTCCATGCGCAACTTCTCCAACCCGCCGAGCCGCACGAAAACTTCGCGGCGGACGAGACTGAACCCGCCCGCGCCAAAGAAGTCCCTTGCGCGCGGGTCCGCGACCTTCCACAGGCGTATGCTCCACTGCGACATAGCCTGGAACGCGGCAAAGGCCGCACCCTCAGAGCTGCTCTTGAACAGCAGTGTGAGGATCAGCACAAGTTGATCGGCGTTTTGCTGCAACGTATAACGCAGGGCCAATTCCAGAGCCCTGGGACTAAATACAACGTCGGCGTCGGTAAACAACAGCCAGGGCGCGGTGGCGCACTCGGCTCCCAGTTGCAAGGCATGCGGCTTGCCCAGCCAGCCCCCGGGCAACTCACGATTGTGGATCACATGCAGGCGATGCGGTCCGCGTTGCGATTCCTCGGCTACCTCGTTCATTCGATTGCCCGTGCGGTCCGTCGAGCGGTCGTTAACCGCGAGGATTTCAAGCCGCAGCCCCGTAGAAGCAAGGAGCGATCGCAGCGTCGCCTGGATGGCATTTTCTTCATTGCATGCGGGAACAATCACGGTCAGGTGCGGACCGTCGCCGTTGGGCAACTCCGGCAATGCGGTCATGTCCAGGCGGGTCAAATCGGGCAGCGTCGGCATTCCCCGCAACGCGGCAACAGCCTGCCACAACCAGCCCAGAGCCAGAAACCAAGTGACGGTGACAAATCCAAATGAGGCAACGTGCGCCGCAATCATGTTTCCAGTATCACCGAACTCCCCCGCCCCGGAGCCCCTGCCGTGCCTTTTCAAGACCGGAATCAGGCCCCTGGCGCATCACCGTAGGTGCGGTTCAATGACCACTCCGCGCGCTTCGCAGCGTGCGCAAATAACCACACGCAAAGGTGTGACAAAACGTGCAAAAAGCGCACATTTAAGCCCGTTTTAGTGCGAAATAAGCGCAAAAAACGGTTTTTTCGATGCGTTTTTTGCGCGCCAGATGCGGGTTTTAGTCAGTTTTCGATATCGTTGATATCTTCGATATCAATGCTAGCATTATCGCGGTACAATGGACGCGTATGGCGACGCTGCTGATCCGCAATCTCGACGGCCAGGTCAAACAGAAGCTAAGGGTCCGCGCCGCGATGAACGGGCGACCGATGGAGGCAGAAGCGCGCGCGATTCTTACGGCGATCGTGAATCTTGTGCCGACTGCCGAAATGCCTGAGCCGGAACCCGCCCCTCCTGAAAAGGAGTAAATCGCCGGGGTGCCGGCCTTCCTCCCCGATCCCCAAAAGCGAGGGATCGGGGGCACCCTCAACTTAATAATGCGCGGTATGAGACCGGGGCCACCCGCCAGGTTTCCGCAGGGAACATCCCGTCTGTCCCCAGGTTTCAGGTTTCTCCCAGGTTTCTGTCCGCAGGTTTCGCAGGGAACGTCCCGTCTGTCCCCAGGTTTCGAGGCAACTGCAACAGGTCCCGCCCATACCTCCGGCAATGTCGTATACACGACAGACGGCTACTTTACATCACGGAACACCAATGGCCCAGGGACATTAATTGGGGAGGCGATGCATATGAAGGATTTTGGCAACTCGTCAGGAGGGATTTTTGATGCAGCATTTGCCGATGCTTTGCATCTTCAATATAAGCATGCACCAGCCGGAGGAGACAATGATTTAGCTGCATCATCGGCTTTCCACAGTTATATCGAAAACGCGTGCCCTGCAACTTGGTGACCTCATGAGAAAACACATTGCGATGTCCATCACTTTCTTAGCTCTTATTGCGTCGCTCTTGCAAAGCGCCGGACAGTCCGTGACTGAATCTGGATGCCGCGCTGCGACTGATCGTATTGTTTATGATGCGCCGCCACGACATCCCCATCGAGTCGCCTTGGTGACTATTGATGAAACCAGCACCAACTCTGCCATCGTTATACTTGACGATGACATGTATTACAAATCATTGGACTATGGGAATCATTGGTCGCGAATAGATTGGCCTGAAGGAGCTGTTCTTTCTGCACAGTCAAATCGCAATGTTGCTTACGGGTATGTAAAAAATGGAATAATTCAGAGATCAATGGATGGCGGTCAGCATTGGACTATACCTCGCATTACCATTGATGGAGTTCCATCCAATCAAGCGGCTTCCAGGATCAGCGGGAGCGATAGTTACATTGCTGAGATTGATATCGCAGCTGTGAATCCTACTAGGCCATTAACCATATACGCAACGATCAGAATCGTTCCCCAGCGCAATAATAAGTCAACTGGACTTCCATCTTTTTTCCTCGAAGGAATGTATGTATCGGAGGACGGGGGAGATCGATGGATGAGGTTTAGCGACAAAGTAGGAATCTTCGATGAATACCCAAGACGAGTTGTTCTCGGTATAAATCCAGCCGATACGAATATAATGTTTAGTGAAGGCGAAAGAGACATACTTAGGTCTAACGATGGCGGGAAAACATGGGATGCCGTCGGGGAAAGTGAGATTCTGCATTCACAGCCTTCTGAACGAAAGGATGGCGATAATAAGGGCCCGTCAGTAAGTGACACTCGGCCTCTCAATGTGGAGGAATTCTCGTTTGAGTCGAACTCCAAAGACACTGTTTATATGTTATCAAGAAAAGGAATATATCGGTCTTTCGATGCTGGGCGCACATGGAGTTTACTTAATATTGGATTCGATAGCCTGGGAACAATTAACAGCGTCGCCGTGGACCCATCGAACAGCGATATCTTGCTTGCAGGAAGTTGGGCCGGGCTATATCTGTCCGAAGACAGAGGGTGCCATTTTCATCAGCTAATCACGCCCTCCAAATAGGCTGTGCCTCGCCAAAGTGTGCCATGACGGCCGAAACAGGAGGTAGGAATGTAGACCGAATGCAGCAGCCTTGCTGAATGGAAGATGGAGGCGGGCCCTCCGGGGGCGGGTTGCAGGATCAGCCCTCAAACCACCCGCGCTGCGTGGGGGTAGGCTCCCAGGTGGTGAACGGAATGGGAAATGGCGAGCTTGACTCGTCAGGTGTGTGCCAGGAAGGCGAACGGAAGTGAGAAGCTCCATGCCCGCTGGAGGGAGTCAAGATAGGTTTGACTGTCGCTTCAACAACGCGGAAAATGCAGCGACAGCCTGTTGTGACCGATGGGTTTACTCATGGTTCAGTCGCACAAAATCGCGAGCGAATTTCATCGATGTAGTCGATTTTGTAGCGGTCAAAGCACCCAGAAGCCACAAGGTTCAACAGGGATCGGCAGACGCGACCTAAACATATCAATCAAAAGCACTTATTTTCAACACAATTCAACAGGTTTCCATAAACGATCTAATCTGTTTTGGGAGCAGAGGGCCGGGGGTTCGAATCTCTCCGCCCCGACCAGTAAAAACAACCGGCAGGTGGCCCGCCCATCTATTCTAATTCCTTCGATCGTTAGCCAAGATGGAAGGCTGTGCCCCATTCATCGCGGCCCTATCGCGATGAATGGGCCGCGAAGTCTTGCCTTCCACTCTGACTCGATTTCAACCGCTCCTCGAACACCGGTCGCGTAATGGTTGAAGCTGCTCCACTGGTAGTCGCCTGGAGCCGCAACCAATCCGCGCTTCACAGGATTACGGTGAATGTAGCGGATCCCATCGGAGCGAGCTGCTTCGCCGCGGACATTGCTGTCATAGTATCGCTCCTGCCAGAACTTCTCGCGCCGACCTCTCAGTTTGCGCGAAGTGATTTGCTTGACGGCTTTGAGAAACTGGGCGACGAGGATGGACGGCGGCTCGTTCATCAGCAAATGGACGTGCTCGGGCATCAGGACGAACGCGTAGACCCTCGCATCCTGCCGCGCTCGAGTCAGTTTCAGTACGGCCTCGACTGTTTCCCTGGCACCCGGCGCGTCGAGGAACGGAAGTCTGTGAAAGGAACTGAAGGTGATGAAGTGGAGAGCATCCGCCTTCTGAAACCGCTTTAGACCGGTCGGCATGGCTCCATCCTAGTCCGCCCGCCATATTAACCCAACGCCCGCTCATCGCGATAGAACTGCGATGAACGGGGCACAGCTTCTTGTGGCTCATAGCGATTTTTATGACCGGGCCACCTGCCAATTGATTCCACTTGAGAATCTGTGCTAACCATACCGGGGATCCCTGGCGTCAAAGGTCTGGCACAAGCTGAGAATCATTCCGACAGTTTTCGGTTCGTCACTGCTTTGAGGCTTTGGGCGGCGGTAAAATTCTCGGCTTGGGGAGCGTACCTATGTCTCGCACGTTGGCTTGCTGTATCGCCCTGATAGGTCTTGCCGCGCCGCTTTTGGCGCAAACTGTGACGCCGGACGCGAATACGCCCTCGTCAACCCTGCGGATCGACAGCCGGGCTGTCCTGGTGGACGTGGTTGTGACCGACAAATCCGGCAAGCCGGTGACTGGGCTTTCGCGGGATGCCTTTGCGGTGACGGAGCAAGGTAAATCGCAGACAATTGGATTTTTTGAAGAGCATGCGGGAGCTCCTCCGGCGCCCAAAGAGATGCCGAAGCTTCCGCTTGACGTCTTCAGCAACTTCTCCCCCTATGCGCAGCCGGCCGCGGTGAACGTGTTGCTGCTGGACTCGCTGAACACGCGGATGGAGAGCCAGGCCTTTGTTCACCAGCAGGCAATGAAGTTTCTGAAGG
>Ga0302200_10004906_pt1 | contig 10614 bp, 7 predicted proteins | sample II_Bog_N3_1_FD_194585 | JGI IMG/M metagenome (GOLD analysis project Ga0302200, IMG submission 194585) | Peat permafrost microbial communities from Stordalen Mire near Abisko, Sweden - II_Bog_N3_1 | ecosystem: Environmental > Terrestrial > Soil > Wetlands > Peat | place: Sweden: Abisko, Stordalen... | reverse complement strand
AGGATACAAGTACATCTTAGCTTTAGGCAATTTAATAATTTATGATTGATTTTCGACTGAACATTTGTTTCCTTCTATCCAGCTCTTCGGGCGTAAAAAGTTCAGCAGCGTCAATTTTGCTTAGTTATGCTATACGGTCTTTGATCCTTTGCAGTTTGGGCGATGCTTCAGTCATTGTTATTGAGACTGGCAATTAAAGCGAACTATTATAAAATTTAGGAGGGTAATTCGTTAAAATAGGCAAATAGTAGAGACAAATTCAGTTTTCAGTGATTCAAACTAGTCACTATTCATATTATTGACAGTTAGTTTGGGCAGTTAATAATTTTCATGCGAGAAAAGAGGTGAATGGTGAATTATTATTAAAATTCGTTTGAAGAGTCATGCTCTTCATCCTTAATCGCAAGTTTTTGCATCCATAATTTAAAGTATATACTTGGTTATTTTAGTAATAAAGGTATGAATTAAAGTAGGAATCATCATCAATCTAATGCAAATTCTCTCTTTTTTATCAGTTAAAGTAGTTGAAGCAAGCTCTCTTCGGTTATTCTTTCTTTTTATTTCATTTTTAAAAGACTTCTCCACATTTTCGGTAAGGACTGTTGATACATCAATAAATTATAATGTTTTGTCTTAATAAGGTCACAATACTCTTCTTGGTAAAAATTGTTCGCTGCTTTGAGCTCATTATTTCTAATTATAAACATAAAAATTATGAATAACATAATTGTGAGCCTTTTACTAATTGACTATATGGTCGAGGATTACCACAATATCTTTTCGAACTGTTCTTTGCAAATGGCTTCTTTGTTTCATTCATACGATTAATATTTTTAATTTAAAGATGACCTGACTTTTTGGTGGAGCATGCTGCCTTTTTAATTTTGAAAACCTTTTATTTTTGAGGAGTTTTATAGCTTTGATCGTCTTGATAATAAAAATGAGATTAAGGATTGATGAATTGAATGGTAATCATCTGATTTCCTATTTTATTTTTAATATGATAACAATAAAACATTTGTTAAACAGCAATAATCTGATTTGCCTCCGTTTGAGTTTCAAATTTAAAAATAATCGCAATAAATGCAACATTTTATAGAGTTAAACATTCTTTACTTTTCGTTCAAGGCAAGGAATATTTTTGAAAGACCGTTTAAATATTTAATATATTTTTTAGCTTAAGTTTATTCCAGTATGAATGATCATATTGGGGCAAAATAATATTCAATAAGTTCACTTTCAGTTGCCTTTGAATATTGTTTCTTCAGCTTGCAATACGTTTACTTCGAGGAACCAGTGAATTCGATGAACTTCATTTCTTATTAAGATTGTTTGATTGCAAATTTGTGTTCTTTGCTTTATTGCTATTTCTAAGAATATTTCTATTGAAGATAACAGTTTTGAGCTTCATCCTTGATTTTAATAAACGGATGATTCTCATCATGTTTATAATTTTGACTCAACTCACATTCTGAACAGAGATTGAATTATTTACAAACCAAGCATCGATATCGGTCACCTTGAATCTCCTTATTATTATTGCAAGCATTACAATGGCAACTTCTATGAATTGTATAGTTTTTATTTTTACTGACCAATTATTCTTGAATGGAAATCATTTTACTGGTTATTTATTCCATAACTCGCTCTTTCGTCCTTTTTTTGAACTCTTAGAGCTGGTCTACAAGCTCTTTTCTTTTTTGCTATACATAATATTGGGCATAATTTGGATCAATTCCCTATGATTGATTGGCTGATTTGGTGGGTAGCCAGTGAAATTGTGATTGTTTGACTTGCTACAAATAGTATTTGATATTGATATTTTGAGTTAAGGAGACGATAAAATCTTCCTGAGATGAAAGAGTGATTGCCTAATTTTGTGTATCTTGATAGTAAAAATGATAGATATAATGAGATGTGAGACTATAGGCTTTGATGATTTTGCTAATTATTTGGTAGTAAGTAAGATCGGTTATATCCATTTTTATGATCTTTTCTTTTCCTTAAATGAGATAGGCAATTTTGATTATGTTACTCTTCTTCATATAAACAATATACAAAACGAATGTATTTTTAAAGATTCTTTCCACAAAATCCTCAAAATACAAAATACGATTTGTCCTTATTTTAATATTTCAAATTTGAATCATTTCATTATAATTATCGCAGACCAATTTTATATATTTGAATCATTACGAAATGCACTAATAAAGGAAAAATACCAATACGCGGCTGTCTTTTACGCTATTAACCTTGCTGTCAATGCTCTCATATTTGGTTCATCCCCAAAATCTAACAGTCAGCTCCACTTCCCAGTATGTGGGAGCTACAGTAAATTATACTCTCACAGTTGCCAATCATAATCAACCCAAAAATGTATCATTCGCCTTCAGCAGCTGGTCATACACAACTCTCAATCCATATTCTACTTCAACTCAAGTATTTTTGTTAGGATCCTAACTTTCTTTAGGATTTTTTCCTCAAGTTATTCAATGCCAAGTCCCATCAGTGAGTTCGACTCAAGCATTAACTTTTACTTTAACCAATATGCTAAATCCTTCTTCATTAAAACCATATTTATTAACAGTAAGTCTTACAAACAGTACTTCCACACTGACACTTATGGCAAATCTCACAGCTACTCTACTGCAGGATTATGGATTTTATCCAATCGGCTATTCATCAATAATAGGTCGAAGCAGCACTGTAAGTTTTGATATTTTATGCCCCAATTATATTGACAAAAATACCACTCTTAATCTCAACTTTAATTCTTCTCTAATTGCCATCACCTTTTCAACGCCCTCAGATAACAGTTATACAGTCAATCAAGGGAACGGAACAGTATTAATGACGAGCTGGGCATCAGTGGCGGTAACTTTTTTGACAATTGTAAACGTGGTAATAGTGAATCCGCTGGCAGCAGTATCGACAACAATAAATGGTGTACTTTCCTTCAAATCAAACAATGTAACATATAGCATTCAAACTGTATCGTCGACTATCACTTTGCAAGCTGTAGCTTTTAATAGTCTCATTGTTACTTCTCCACTTTATTATGGAACTAAATCTTCTCTGGTTATTACTTCTTCTTGCAATTATACACAAGTAAACAGTACGAACGTATCCAATCCGGCATATTCAATAATGTCTTATACTTCTTCTGAAATTCAATCAACCAACACTTCTAATTGCCTTTTGAAAAGCAACTCCTCCTGTATTCACACTTTGATGAACAACTATAGTTTGACTTATTTTCAAGTGGGTATTGGTAACTTTAACTTTTCTACTTTCACTCTCACTTCTTATACTTTTTATGCTGGAAGCTACTATCCTCTGTGTAAAAGTAGCGCGACTGTCACAATTACTGCACAAGTAATAACTCCATCTATATCACTTAGTAGTTGTATAAATTTGATTGTTTCACAAACAAATAGTTTAGTAATGGCAATACCAATAAGTTCTGGTCAAGCTGGGGACATTGTTTATATATCAGGGTTAAGCGGAACTATCACAAATACAAATGTCTGGTCATCGATAGCAATTGGATCAGCATATTGGTATACATCGATCCTAAATTCTACGAACATCGTAGCGAGCAATATTACGACTGGAGTTAATACAATCTCAATTGTCCTTACTTACAGCAATCCTACTCACACAACAACAAATAATTCATTGACAGCTGTAAACATCTATCGCGGAACAATAATATATGCCTCAATGAGCAATACGACTTCCAGTGCCTTATGCCAAACTTTGTATGGCAAAACCATAAGCACCTCCTCTCTCTTTTCATCCAGTTTGGTCACATATAGTTCGGCCAATATTTCTCTGGACATGAACATGCAAATATATGATTACAGTCAAACGGATTATGTCATCATCTCTGTCAATAGCAGCGGATTACAAAATCAATATCCCTTAGCCGGTTCGCTTGTTGGAATAACTCCTTTTTACTTGATTAATGGTGTCTCAGTCGCGTCTACTCAAATTAATAGTACTACTGTTTCTTTGGCATTTAATGCAAATGTTACAATGCCTTCTTCATCTTCTCCTATTTTAAAAGTAACACTTGGAAATATAATAAATCCTCCTATCGCTGGCAATTTTTGGCTATCAATAGCTACATATGACTGGTCGTCAGGAGGAGTAAAGTAGATTCTGACAACTTCAAGTCTTTCAATTATAGCAAATTCTTTATCGTCAACTATTTCTAAAATATATTTATTGCAAAATAATAGTCTTTCACTTAGTTTGATGAATGCGAATCGAAATATTCTGTCCAAAAACATAAGTAGCACATCTTCCTCTATGACAATTACTCTTCCGTCTCAATTAAGTTGTAGTAATGCAGTTAATCGTACAATCAACACAAATTGGTTCATTGGAGTTTCAACTTCTAATAATAACTCGATTGGAAACACCACATTTTTAGATGTCAATCTTGGAGTCTGCATGGTCTCTTACTTCACAGGAACCCTATCAATTGCAATATCAGAGGTATTTATGAATATTTCATCAACGGTGACTTCAGTAGCAGTAAATAATTATTGTGGCGACAATTGCTATCAATGCTCTTCAACGATAGCATGCACTGCTTGCTTTAACATGACCTACAACTCAGCTATAAATTTTTATAATGGTAGCTGCTTCAGCACATGCCCGAGTTCCACCTACTTGGCAAGCATCGGTTTCTGTCAAAGTTGTCATATTTCGTGTGCCACTTGTAGCGGAAGCAGCTATCTTAATTGCACCTCTTGCTCAACATTTTATTCTCTCACAACAGGAAACTATTGTTTATCAATTTGCGGAAGCAATAAATATTAATTCAATGGGGGTTGCGTAAATTGTCATCCCAATTGTTTGGCTTGCATTTCTTCAACAGACTGCTATGTATGTAAAGTCAATGCTACTCTTATTAATTCTGTATGTTCTTATGCTAACTGTAATTCTCCATGCTTGACATGTGAAGGTTCCCAAAGTACTTGCACTTCCTGTTCCAATTCAATGGCTCTCTATCAATTAACTTGCTATAGCTCATGCCCATCTGGAACTTTCAAAAAGAATGTAGGGAGTGCTTCAACTTGTGCAACAATAAGTGAATCTGCAACCTATATTCCTATCACTATAACTGGATTGATTGGTATTTTGGGGATTATTGCTTTAAGAGTTTATTCTAATAAAAAAATCGGAAATGAATCAAGAAGAAGTCGACTCTATTCACAAGAGGATAAAAATAGGGCAAACTATAAAATTAATATCGTTAGAACCAGTGCAGTCTTATTTAGTTACTTGGAGTTGATTGCGGCCATTGTAGTCATTGCAAAGAATAGTATGTACTCAATTGAAACAGTGAGCGCTGTCATTGGAGTTGGAATTGCTCTGCATTTTCTTTCCAATATTTGTTTTCTGGTTGGGTATATTCGTCTTGTGGTCAAAAAACGAATTGAAAATTAAGCCAATAGACGTAAGAATGATGAGGAACCTTAAGATGAATCCAAGAATAATCTGTCTCTTCGCAACAAAATAATAATTGCCTTATCAGTTATTTTTACTTTTAAAACCTACAAACTTTTGTACTCAAATATTTTTGTTGATCGATAAGCTATATCCATCAGGGAAACTGCCATTTAGCAGCAATTAGAATAAACTCGCAACGGAATTATGGACCCGAAAGTCTCAATCCCCTCATTAGCAATCAAATCGACATTAAAATAAAGAAATAAAATATCTTAAATTGATAAATAAAATCGATAAAGAAAATTGAGTTAACAGTCAATAGCTTCAAGAAAGCCTATCAGGTCAAATTCATTTGATGAGCAGGGAAATGTTCCTATAATGCAATCAATTCCAATGAAAATGGCTTAATCTTAAAATGAGTTTAGAAAACTGAACCATCCGTTCTTGACTTATTTGACTATCCTCAATGTTTTGCTCGCGACTAGCATGATCATAATAGGATCATCCTTAGAAATATACTACTCCCAATTCATTAACATGCTGCTGTGGGGGATTGATTGCTTGCTGGTAAGTATAATATCTTTGGGATTGACAACTTGGGATGTCTGGGTCTTTGCCAATCTAACCAAAGATGAACAACGCTCTGAGATGTCGAGTCGTGAAGGCGGGGACGTTAATCAAACTCATTAAAATTTAAAAAACTAGTTAGAAGTTGATATTAAAATTGAACCACCTCTTCCAAAAATATCTCCCAAATTGTCTCCCAAAAAATCAAGTCCAAGATAAAGATAAAGAAAATAAAGTCAAAAAAAGATAGATAAGCCATCACTTTCCATGGAGGGGGTCAGAAGCAGTATTAAAAGAGAATGCGATGCAGATGAGTAAACAGTCTAAAAATCTTATAATATTCCAATTCTAAAAGTATTTTAAAACTTTGAAGAGAAGGAATAAACTGTGATAAAGGAGACAAAAACTAAAAAATTTAATACGAAGAATGGAAAAGGAGTTAAGAGGCAAAATAGAAATAGAAATCAGTCCATCAGTCAGAGTAAAAATGTACCAATTGGAGAAATGTGCGATGATCTCTACATTAACTTTAACCAAAATTAAGATAAGGAAAAAGATACCTTCGAACTTGGTTCAAGGCGTTCAGGTTCACCCAACAGATCCTTACAGGAGGAAACTTTGGGTTTGGAGGGAGAATTCGAGGATCAGCCTCCTAACTTTGCCGATATCAGCTAAATTGAATTGGGTAGACCTGAATTGGCAAACCAAACTCTTGAATAGGACCTAGTCGAAGGGCACTTGCCAGCCAAAGAGACAACTGAGAAGCTCGAAAAATGATAGATTTTATTATTATTTTTTTCGATTGTAGAATGTTCCGAGCAATCCCAATGAGCAATAAGCTGTGCTTCGACAAAGACGTAAAGAGGTCATGGAAAATCCATGAGCAAAAGATAAATAACTTGAGGAGTAGTGTCAGTAACGAGCGGCCTGAGAAATTTAAGTTTCTGGATAAAAGACAAAAGAAGGTTGCATTGGCCGAAGTGCGTAATATGGAAGTAGACCGATAAAATCAGGCCCTTTTAAAACGAATGAAGGAGATAGACTCTAAAGGTATGCAAATTGAAATTCAGAATACAAGACCTCATACACTCGTCTCTATCAAGATTTAAGTGATCAAAAAAAGAAGACTCTCAATGAGCCCTACCGAAAACGGGAATTGATGAAAGTCATCTAGGAAAATCAATAGCTTCTGAAGAGACTGCAACAAAAGCGCAGTTAATACAGCATTAAAAAGATGGAGAAACAGCGCAAGCTCATATAGAAGAATATCAGTCTTATAAGCTAATTTCCTTACAAAAATTTTCCGAACTCTCATACTCAAGTGAATGTACTCCTATTAGCATATAGATGTGGGCGACGAGTGAAAGCTTCTTATCCCATACTTCCCACACTCCAGAAGTTAATTTTACCTTCAAAGAGGAGAGAGAAGTGGAAGGCGTAAAGTTTCAAATATCAACCTATCTCAGCAAGGGGTAAAGTCTCCGTAACTCAGCAATTTTTATTTATAAATGGAAGGAGTGGAAAAACGCAATGAAAAATATAGAATATAGCTACCTGAGGAGAAGGCAAAGGACTTGTTGAAGATTAGCTACTGTGGAAGCATATAACGAATGATAAGTCACCTGAGCATAGACCGAGATAAGCAAATGTGCTTTTTAAAGTACAGTCCCGAGCCTGATATCGTTTAGATGTGATTTCATATTAACTATTTAAAATGTTAAATTGGCTAACAATCGGTCACTTTATTTTTTTAAGAAAATGAAAAGATCATCAATCTGGATTTATAATTAAATTCTAACTCCCACTGAGCTATCCTCTAAAACATAAAAGTCATTTCTTAATTTGAATCTTTAATATCATTATCACCCTATATTTATGATATTCCTTCTCCTACTTCTGATCAGTCCATCATTCATAGCAGCATGCCCCAAGAGTGTAAGCAATGAACTTTAACTCATTGCACTGCCACTCGAATGCTTCCACAAACTGTATGATTCTTCTAAATTCGACGGGCATAGAATTTCTAGAGTAGTCAATGAGAGAATCGAGATGTATCGTAGAATGCTGCAGTAGATTAAGATGTCGGACACCTAATACGTGTAAACCTCACCAGTAGCCAAATGGGCTCAGAATTAGGCCCAAATTTTCATCAGCTTCAAGCTAAGTCATCGTCAAGATAGTCCTACGTGTTCAGACATACGTTCATAAAAATTTTAGACTTCTGCTGTCAATACAACAGATGGTAATATTGCCTATAAAACTTTTCAAGCAGAAACAAACTATTCTTCATTTACTTATAAAGGTATGTCCGTCCTGATTTAGGTGAATGCTTTTTCACGAACTAAAAATTTTTGTTTACTCTTAATATTAGTTTTGATGGACTGCTTTCAAATCTCACTCTACGTAAGGAAGGATTAGGTCAGTATACTCTTGTGGGAGATAAGGCATAAAAGGGTATTTGGTCCAAACCCTTTACCAATCATTTGAAAGCTGCAATTTGGCCCTAAATGCGTAAAAAATATTCAGTAGACATGGATAAATACTTTTAACTAACAGTTAATTCTAGTGAATCCAGCTCTAAAGGGAAGAAAAGGAGAAGACCCAAGAAGGAAGAAAAGGAGAACGAAGAAAAACAATAAAATGTGTAAAATAATGCTGAATTATGATTTCATGCAGTAGTATCAACAAAATCATTTATTCATCGCCATATCAATATATCATAAAATTGATAAAAATCAATAAAATAGGTTCTAGCCATTTTAAATGGAATTTTACTACTATCCTTTAACAAATTGAATTGGATTTAAATAATAATATAACTTATGTCAGCAAGAGAAAGCCTCTATGACTCAATTCACCAGTTGAGATAAGTTTAGCGCAAATCGATTCAGCGTATTATGCTCACAGGTTATTTTAACTAAGAGTAAATCAAACATCACTCAATCAATACCGAACAATTCGTAACCAGCAATCTATGAAGATTAAAGATTCCCTGAAACCCTTCGCGAACATTAAATCGTATATCTATATGAAAGGTGTTTTCTATATTTTGCTCATCGAGAGTATAAACATTGCTCACATCAATGCTTACTTATAGTCTTTTCATTCTCAAATAACTAAACGATCAACACTGCTCAATGCTGTTCGGATTGTTCATCAAAGCTACTAAAATGCCAAGTTTTATTTTAAAGGAATTGACTGCGATAACAATCAACAGCCTGGCCCCATTCTCATAGATACATAAAAAACAGAATAGCAAATTCAAGAACGTACTTATGAGATCTATGAACTGTTTATGGATGGCGCAAAAAAGAAGAGTGAGAACCCCGCTCATAAAATAGGGACTATGATAGTCCTAAGTAACGAAGATATGTCAATTTTAATCAGCAACAGATTCATGAGTCTTCAAGAGTACATAGATCTTTACATTGGGGAGATGAACGTTGATAGAGATCAAGAGTTCAACTACCCTCTTCCCCCTTCCTTTTTCTAAATAATGGAATTTTTATAGTGTGAAAATTATGAAAATTTTAGGATACGATGATCATCAGCAAATATTAATTTAGAGGGATTTAATCTTATTAAATTGAATCTGCAGACATATTGAATACTAAAATATGCGATAAAAAATAAGTCAGGTCAAATTATAGCCTTATGTTTGTAATCAATCGTAATGTTGTTGATGATATTGTGCGTTTAAGTAAAATAATATTTTTCTTTCTTTTAAGGAATTCCTTTCTCTCCAATGAAATATATAAAATTAAAAATTAATATATGCTACAATCAATTAGAATGTCAGCTAAACTTAATTTAATTTTATCTAGACTTAATTTAAAAAATGGAATTCTTATTATTATCTGCATGTTCGCTCTCCATGGCACCTTCATTGATACAGTCTGTCGATTTTTTTTGTTTTTATGGCTCCAAATCCTTCCTTAAATCATTTTGAAGCTTAGAAACCCAAAAGCCAGTGCGATTTTATATGGAATATTGCTCATTAAAATTTATTATTTTCTCATTTATCCATTCGCATCTGCTGTGGAAGTTTTACTATGCTTACGCATTATTATCTGGGTCGTCATCAACTATTGTGAAAAGTTGATATAAAAGAGTTATTTCTCCAGGAAAACTAAGATTAGCAATAGTTTTATTGGAGTCAATATTGTTTAAAAGACGAGCAGTAATTCCAATATCAGAATTGAAGCTTACAGAATTTGCAAGTTTTGAAACTAGATGGACGTTACTAATATTCTTACAATAAACCGTGGACCGATGCTCTAAAACAAGGGATTTCTATAGAGGTCCATATAATTTATTGATTGTTTATCTTTGCTGCCACTGAGTTGTAGAGATGGCTGTTGACCGATTGGAAATACTCTGATTTATTTTCATTTTTATTTATATTTAATAACAGTTCAGATCAAATTTACACTTCCTAATTTAAGTATAGCTTTGCCATGATTATTTTATAAATTTGAACAGCTTTGCTTGTGCGGATCAAACGTACCATTTCTTAATAATTATTATTATGCAAAAATGTAAATCGTAGATTGGTCGAAATACTTCTGAGATTGACATGAATGC
>Ga0302200_10004881_pt1 | contig 10658 bp, 6 predicted proteins | sample II_Bog_N3_1_FD_194585 | JGI IMG/M metagenome (GOLD analysis project Ga0302200, IMG submission 194585) | Peat permafrost microbial communities from Stordalen Mire near Abisko, Sweden - II_Bog_N3_1 | ecosystem: Environmental > Terrestrial > Soil > Wetlands > Peat | place: Sweden: Abisko, Stordalen... | reverse complement strand
CATCGCCGGCTGAATACCAAGCACACGAAAGAAATTCGGCGAGACTTCGAGCGCGCCAACAATATTGGGCCGGTCTCCGCTTGGCGAAACGCTCAGGCCGCGCGTTTGAATAATGGCTATGTCTTCAAGCGTCTTTGCAGTGCTCTTCAGCCGCATCATGTGCCGGTAGTTATCTGGCGCTTCAACTCTCTTGTCGTGCTCCTGCACTAAAATCTCTCGCAAAACTACCAGCCGGTCTTGATCGGGGAATGCGAATGGCTTGAGCAGCACCGTATTCACAACGCTGAACATGGCCGTGACCGCGCCGATGCCCAGAGCGAGCGTGAGAATCGCAGTCAGAGCAAAACCAGGCGAACGCCGCAGTTGCCGTAACGCAATGCGCACGTCGCGCAGAACCTCTTCGGTCCGCGGCAGCCCGCGCTGCACTCTGTACTGTTCGCGCGTCTGCGTCACTCCGCCAAAAGCACGCAGTGCGGCGGTTCGAGCTTCGACGGCATTCATGCCTTTGCGCAGGTTTTCTTCCGTGGCTAAGTCAATGTGGGCTCGCAGTTCTTCATCGAGCTCGGCATCGCGTACGCGACGGCTAAAGAGCGCTTTCACGCGGCTGAATAAAGTGCGAATCCAATCCATAGAGTGTCCTGTCCTGCGTAAGAGCTGGCCAACGTGTTTTGAAAGGGCACGACTTCAGTCGTGCCGTAAAGACTCAAAACTCAGTTCGGCTTTAGCCGCTGAGGGATGTCTAAATGAATCCAAGGCCGTAAAGAACAAAAAGGGGCAACACACTAGCTGGCCTCCTCGAGGAACCGAGCCATGGTGCCGGCAATGCGCTTCCAATTCTCGGTTTCTTCGGCAATCTTTTTGCGGCCAATGCGGCTAAGCGTGTAGAAACGTGCACGGCGATTACTTTCAGATGTGCCCCACTCCCCATTGATCCAGCCTCTCTGTTCGAGCCGCAGCAGAGCGGGGTAAATGGTGCCCTGGTTCATGCTCAGGGTCATGCCGCTCACCTGTTCGATGCGCCGCGCAATGCCGTAGCCGTGCAGCGGCCCCATTGACTCCAGCGTCTTTAGCACCATCAGGTCCAGCGTGCCCTGCAGTACATCGGATTTCTGGTCGCCCATTGCCTCTCCTGTTGAACCTCTGACTATACGATGCACTGGCATAGTCAGATTGTCAACAGGAATGAGAAGGTTGCGCAGGCGCTGGATCTTTTGTTCTGTATTGTGATGGGTTATCGTTCTTGTGGAAGTGAATTCGATGCGTGTTGCGGAACTTATTGCTCCCAAGACATTCCGGCTGACCGAGATGCTGGTAGAAGCTCCCGGTCCTGGAGAAGTGCAGGTTCGCATTCAGGCCGTGGGCGTCTGCGGATCAGATCTGCACGCTTACACCGAGGGTGCGGTCGGCAGCACGCCCAATGTCTATCCAATGGTCCTGGGCCACGAGCCGGCAGGTGTAATTCAAAAAACCGGCGCCGGCGTCACCGGGCTGGCTGCGGGCGACCGCGGCGCGCTTGAGCCCGCGCTCTACTGCTATCACTGCGAGTTCTGCCTGACCGGCCATCACAATGTCTGCGCGAATATTCGCTTTTTGTCGAATCCCGGCCACCCTGGCTTTTTCCGCGAGTTGGTGAATCTCCCGGTCGCAAATTTCCGCCCCATCCCCGGCGATATGGCGTACGACGCGGCTACTCTCGCCGAGCCTCTCGCCATTGCAATGCATTCGCTCCGTCTGGCGTCCATTCGCCGAAGCGAATCGGTAGCTGTTATCGGCGCGGGACCGATCGGGTTGATGACCATTGCAGCGCTGCGAGCCGCAGGCGCGGAACGAATCTGGGCCATAGAACCGCTGGCGCATCGCCGCGAACTCGCTCTCGCGATTGGGGCGAGTGTTGCGCTTGAGCCCGACGAAGCTGTCGAGGAGATTCTTCACGCAACGGGCCAGCGCGGTGTGGATTGTGCGTTGGACTGCGCAGCCGGAGCAGAGACCACCAATCAAGCCGTCCTGCTTGCGCGTAATGCGGGACGCGTCGCGATCACCGGCATCCACTCGACGCGCAATGTCGCCATGGACGGCTCAACCATGCGGCGCAAAGAGCTGACCATCTTTAATGTTCGCCGCTCGAATCACGAGACCGATGAGGCGCTGGAATTGTTGCGCACAAATGCCGCGTGGTTTGCGCCTGTGCTCACGCATTCAAGATCGATCGACCGGATCGAAGAGGCCTTCGAAATTGCCAGCCAGTATCAAGATGGCGTGGGAAAGATGATTGTGCGGCCGTAGGGTTGCGTCCCAGCCGCAGTCGAAATTCTGAGGGTAGCGCTCTTCAACCTGTAACCAGCAGGACTGGCTCAAACGCCAATCAAGTGTCGCGTCGCGAAGAGCGCTCAATCAATTTGGCAATATCATTCAACCAATCGTCGGCTCCTGCATTCGACGGAACAACTAAATCAATTTCAGGTCTGATGTAAAGATCGTTTCTGTCCCGAAACAGGATGAGGGGCGCTGCGGAGATTGACCGAGTCAGCGATATTGCATGGTCCGTCACAGCGCCTTCGTTGTCTGCAATCGCGACGGCATCGGCAGGCAAAATTCCAACCAGCGAGGCGTGAAGGTCGGCAATAGAGTAGCACTCATCTACCGAATAGCCCGTGCTTTTCAGGGCAGCAATTCGATTGAAAACATCTGAACCAAAGTGAACGATTCTAATGGCCATTCTTCGCGTCTCCGAATTTCAATTGCGGCAGTCAAAACAGCCTTCGACAATTGGAAATAAGTTGCAACTGAGTGGCCACTCAGTGCGCGCGGTGCGCTTTAACGCGAAGAATTCTGCTAAGTGACAGTTAGGATTGGCGCTTGAAAAATGGGCGGCGCGGCAAATGAAGTCCGAAGGAGTGTATTAATTACATAGAGATGTAATTCCAACAAGGTGAGTCATATAGGCGCAATCGCCTCAAGCTTATCTATACGCTCTTAGCCAACCAGTCAACGGTTTCTTTGCATCCGGCCTCTTCTCTTGGGGGCCATCAGTGTTTGGTCCGATTCGCGAGATGAAGCTGAGGGGATGGCTGGCCTTGGAGAACGATTTTAGAACCCTTTTCTTCATGTGCGCATGAATTGGAATCGTTACTGCGGTCCGGCCCGCCGGAATCAAAGGCAAGGCGATTAACCGGCGGGCGCGAATTTAGATCGCCGCAAATCGCTCTGACGCTTATATTATTGCTATCCAGGTTTCGTTCTCCCCGGTTTGTTATTCCCCCTTGGACAACCAATAGAATCGGCATTTCGCTGCGGTTCGCCAGCGCGAAAGATTCAATATGACTAAGATTCAAAGCACAGTTCCCTCGCACCGGTTGTGGTCATTCGCCCTGACCTGTTTCGGGATTCTCGCTCTTTTCGGCTCAAGTCCGGTGTTTTCACAGTCCCCTGTGCCAACCGTGACGGAACTGGCGATTGCGTCCGGGGGAGTTTCTGTGTCGAGCGTGCCCCAGGGGTCGGTCCTCACCTTGACGGCGACGGTTACCGCGGGATCAGACACCGTGACTGCCGGCCAGGTGCTGTTCTGCAATGCCTCGGCGCCGCTCTGTACCGATATCAACCAGTTGGGTACGGCGCAGATTACCCCGGCCGGAACGGCCACGCTGAAGACGCATCTGCGTTTGGGAATCGACACCGTGAAGGCGGTGTATCTGGGTACGCCCAACGGCGCCACGGCGTACGAAGGTAGTTCCTCCGGGCCGTTGAACATCACCGTGGTTGGAGTGACCTCAACCAGGGTGACGGCATCCGGATCGAGCGGTTCCTACACGCTAACCGCAACGGTCGGTGACCGGCACTCGCTGGTACGGCCAACTGGCACGGTCTCGTTTCTGGATACGACCAACGGCAACGTCATCCTCGCGACCGCTCCATTGACGAACATCACGGAGGGGGACTCCACCCTTTCTGTCCCGTCTACCCTTTTTGCCCAGAACAATGAGGATGTCGTCGCTCTTACGGGCGACTTCAACGGCGACGGTAATCTGGACCTGGTCGTACAGGGCGACGATAATGCTATCGCCTTGGGGAACGGGGATGGAACTTTTGCGCTATCTGCGTCATTCGCGGCGGGGATCAAACCCTCCTTATCAGGCGACTTCAATAATGATGGGAAATTGGACCTGGTGGCGGGCAACGGTCCAATTCTGTTGGGAAATGGAGATGGGACCTTCAGTTCTGGGCCGAACTTCCCCCTGAGTTCTACATTGGTTGTGGGCGACTTTAACAACGATGGAAACCTCGATGTGTTGGGTTCCGATGCTTCGGGTGGCTTGGTTATGCTGCTCGGCCATGGGGATGGCACTTTCACTTCGGTTTCCTTGGCTTCGATGCCACATGCTAACGGGATCGCCGTAGCGGGAGACTTCAATGGAGACGGGAAGCTGGACGTAGCTCTGGGAACGGGCCCCGGCTCGGGCGTCATCCTGCTGGGCAATGGGGACGGTACTTTCACCCAGGGCGCAACTCTGCCGGGCGCTCCTTACGCGGCTGCTGACTTCAACGGGGACGGAAAGCTCGATCTTCTTGTTGGTAGCAACTATCTGAGCGTCTATCTAAATAATGGCTATGGCACCTTTACTCAGGGAACTGACATTGAGTTCTACATTTACACTAATTATTCAACCGTGAACTCCGGGCCTATATTAGTAGGCGATTTCAACGGGGACGGCATAGCCGACATCGAATTTAACTTTCAACTGTATGACGGGCAGGGGCCAGGATGTCATGTCTCGGCGTTGTTGGGTAAAGGAGATGGGACCTTCCCCCCAACCCTGTATTTTGATTATTCAAATATCGATTGCGCCACAAGCTCCAGTTTGGGAGATATGGACGGGGACGGAGTTTCGGACTTTATCATCAACTCGTCCTATGGGTGTCCCGGCCATGACTTTTGCTACGCTTTCCCTTTGACAGCCGTACTAAACCAACCCGCCGCATTCCCGGCCACGGCCACGGTGACCGGCGTAGCTGTGCCAGGAACCGGATCACATGCCGTGGAGGCAAGCTATTCGGGCGACGCAGCGTACGCGGGTAGCATCTCCAGCCCGGTATTGCTCACTGCGACCACGCCTGCAGCCCCACCTGTCTTTTCCCCGGGAGGGGGCTCCTATAGCCGAGCGCAAACCGTCACAATCACCGAGGCCTCGACAGGAACTTCGATCTACTACACTACCGACGGGACCATCCCCACACCCAGCTCGACCCTTTATACCGGACCGGTCCCGATAGCGTATTCAACGACCCTCCAGGCGATCGCGTACGGGGGCACCTATGGACCCAGCCCGATAGCCTCGGCTGATTACGCCATCCAAACGACAACTGCCAATCTTGCCCTGAGCGGCCCTGACCCTTACACCCTGACCTGCACGGTAAAGGGAACCTCGATTGGCGGGGTGGGTGGGCCTACGGGATCGGTTACGTTTACTGATTCGGCCAGCAGCGTTCCGCTGGGATCGGCATCTCTGGGTGCCTCCACGCTCGGGCCGGACTTCGACCCGCCAGTCTCATTCCCGGTTGGCAGCGCCGGGCCGTTGTGGCTTTCCGGTGATTTCAATGGGGATGGAATTCCTGATCTGCTTCTGAGCGCCGGGGGGACGATCGAGATCATGTGGGGACAGGGCGGTGGCACATTCCTGGCGCCTATCGCCTCCGCGTCGGTTGATTTCACCAGCGTAGTGGCAGGGGACTTCAACACCGATGGGAAGCTCGACCTTGTTGTTTCCAACGCCGGAGATGACAGCGTGTCGATCCTTCTGGGAAACGGTGACGGCACTTTCTCCGCCGAACGGAGATTAACTTCCGGGGACAGTGTGGTGACCGGGGATTTCGATGGTGACGGAAAGCTCGATATTGCCGTGGCAGACTCCGTCAATAACACGGTCTCCATCCTGTTGAGCAATGGCGATGGTACGTTCAAGACTCCGGTGTCGTATTCCAGCGGGAATGCTCCCCATATGAAAGTGAGCGGCCATTTTCACGGCGGCAGTGCACCGCTCGACCTTGTGGTGAGCGATGCCGATGGGCTCACGTTACTGGCGGGGAATGGCGATGGCACGTTTCAGGCGCAGCAAACTGTGGCTGCCGGCATCGACGGACTCGTCACCACGGCCGACTTCAACCAGGACGGCAAACCGGACCTCGCAGTGGCTGGCATTAGCAATCAAAAGGTTACAGTTCTTCTGGGTAACGGCGACGGCACCTTTCAATACTCGCCCCAGCTTGTCACGACGGGGCTGCCCGCCACGAGCGCGATTGCGTCAGGCGACTTTAACGGCGACGGAGTTCCAGACGTGGCCATTGGAGCTGAGCAGACCTCCATCCTTCTGCTGTACGGAAAAGGGGACGGCACCTTCTCTTCAAGGGCGAATTTGTCCACACCGAACGCTGTCACCGGCCTGGTAGTGTCGGATTTTACCGGCGAGGGTTATGCGGATCTCGCATACTCCACCACGGCCGGTATCAGCGTGACGCTCAACGTAAAAAGAGATTCCGCTACGGCTTTTCTCAGCAATGTGCCTATCGATACCGCGGTGGCCAACCATGACCTGCAATGCAGTTATGCGGGGGACGCGAATTATGCGCCCAGCCTTTCCAATGTCATCTCGCAAACGTACACTGCGGCGGCCGCGCCTGTCTTTTCGCTTCTGACGGGCGACTATCCCGCATCTCAACCGGTTAGCATCACTGCCACGGGCCCGACCGCCATCTACTACACAACCGACGGGAGCACGCCGACCACCGCCTCGACGCTGTACACGGCATCGTTCACAGTTACATCCTCGATTACGCTGAAGGCTATTAATGTGCCTCCGGGTTATCAAGCCTCAACAGTTTCTGAAGCTGTGTACAACATTGCCGCGGCTCCGCAGATCGCATTCAGCGGACAGACAGCGACGATTACCGACAGTACCAGCGGGGCGGTCATCTACTATACGACCGACGGCAGTTCGCCTTCGACAAAATCCACCAAATACACGGCGCCGTTCACCTTGTCTCAGACCACGACGGTGAAGTCGTTCGCGACCGCGGCCGGTTACATCAACAGCCCGGCGGCATCCGCGACGCTTAACCTGGGGGTCCCGCCCACCTTGACCGCCACGCCGTCCGCCTTGTCAATCTTTAAGAGTCAGGCACTCTCAGTGACCATTGTTGTGGGCGCAGTCAGCGGAAAGGCAACGCCGACCGGTTCTGTGGCACTCACCAGCGGCAGCTATTCCTCAGCCTCTGCGACCCTCGCAAGCGGCCAGGCAACGATCAACATTCCGGCAGGTTCGCTCGTCGTCGGCAACGCTACATTGACAGTCACCTATACGCCCGACACTGCCGGCTCATCCGTATATTCGTCGGCCACGGGAAGCGCAACGGTGACCGTGATAGAGGACTTCACAGTGGGGCCACCGAGCGGCGGTTCGACTACGGCCACAACCACTCCTGGCGGTAATGCGACATATTCGCTGGTCCTCACTCCAGCTAGCGGCGAGACATTTTCCGCCGTGATCGATCTGACCGTCACTGGACTTCCGGCAGGGGCAACAGCAACGTTCTCACCGGCAATCGTCCCGGTTGGCGCGGGCGCAACTCCAGTCACACTCACTGTGAACGTTCCTGTGACTGCATCCATGCTGCCTCCCGGCGAACCGATTGGCTCGATGCCAATGGCGCTGGGGCTGATTGTCCTGCCGCTTGCCATTATCCGCAGAAAGCGCCTGACGGGGCTGGGTAAAACCGCATGGCTGATTCTGCTTGCAACCATCGGAACCTTGGCGATCGCGGGTCTCATCGGCTGCGGAGGAGGAGGCGGCAGCCAGTCAACTCCTCCTCCGCAGTCGCAAACCTACACGCTCACGGTCACGGCTACCTCCGGATCATTGTCGAACTCGACTTCACTTACGCTGACAGTGAATTAGCCGACTGGCCGAGGGATTCGTCCGGATTTGAACCCTCTTCCGTTGTGGTCGAGAGAACCACAAGATCGAGATCTATCCGACTTACAGAAAGCCGTTCGATCTAATAGCGAAAAGGGTCAAAACTGAAGAATGGTAGGGACGGGGAGATTTGAACTTGAGCCGTTATGCGGGCGTCTGAGCCCGCAGGCGAAATCCTGAGCGCAATCGAAGGATCCGTTCCGCTGAGCTTTACCGCAGGCTGGATTTGAAACAGGATTTAAATGGTCGGGACGGGCAGATTTGAACTGCCGACCCCTCGCACCCCAAGCGAGTGCTCTACCAGGCTGAGCCACGTCCCGACGCAAGACGAACCGGTCCGCCGCGGCGGACCGGTTTCTGGGGTTCTTGATTAGTCTACACCGGTGCACCGCTGTGCGCGGTCAGTGCGCGGGGGGAACGTAATCCGATGGAAGCGCCGAGCCGGCGCCGAAAAAGAAGTCTTCCATTTGCTCCACGAGAAACTGCTGCGCCTGGGGGGTCCAGGGCTGCAGCCGGTACTCATTCAGCAGCATCTTTTGCCGGTCAACCCACTCCGACCATGCGGCTTTGGAGACGTTCTTGTAGATTTTCTGGCCAAATTCCGAGTCGAAGGGCGGTTCATCCAAGCCCTCCATCTCCTTCTTGTTACGAACGCAAAATACAGTGTGCGACATGCCTCGCTCCCAGATTCCATTGTATTTGATACCAAGCCACTCCGCCGGTTTCAAAGTAGCCGACTATCTTTCAACTGACTGTCCTGCTGCCCTTCAGGAAAATTGTGAAGATTTTATAACCGCTCTGAGGAAAGCAGGAGCACAATCGCCAGCATGGTGGACTTGGGATTACCCAAGCCCGCGCAGCGCCCTCCCCTTCCCAAACAGACAGCCAGGCAGGAGAAATTGCCGGGTGTCGATGCCGCGCAAGCCCCTCGGGCCCATTTTCTTCAAAGATCAGGTTCCGGAGGAAGTCACGTGCCCCAAGAGAGTGTTCAAAGCGGCTTGAGCGAGGCCGCCGCTTCTGGTCTCGCCTATCTCACGTTTATTCCGGCAATCGTTTTTCTGGTCGTTGCCCCTTACAACCAGAACTCCAATGTACGCTTCCATGCGTGGCAATCGATCTTTCTTTCCATTGCCTGGGCGATAGTTTGGATTGCGCTTATGGTGATCGGTGTGATCCCGATTCTCACTTACTATTTTGGGGTGATCACCTCGATTGCGGCCATTGGCTTTTTCACCCTGTGGGTGATTGTGCTGGTCCAGGCATTCCTTGGCAAACGGCTCAAGATTCCCGTGCTTGGTAACTTTGCGCTGAAGCAGGCCAGCGCCAGCGGCTCTTGAATGGAATCGATCACCACTCTCTCGGTTGGAATCAGCGCCTGCGGCCTTTCTTGCCGAATCGGCGCTTTCCCTTCGCGGCCGGTGGCGCCGCGCCTGAGTGCTTCGCATTCTTGCGGATCTTCTTAGCCTGCCTGGCGCTGGGATTCGCGGTCTTGCGGGTCGCAGCGGGCACTTCTTCGACAATTGAGAACTGAAGCTTGCGCTCCTGCGCCAGCACACGGTCGAGGATCACCTGCACGCGGTCGCCTGCACGAAACCGCCGGCCCCATCGGTCGCCAACAATTTCATGCGTGTTTTCTCGCCAGGTGTAGCGGTCGTCGCGCAGCGTATCTATGGGCACCAGCCCCTCGACAAACAGATCGTTCAATTCCACAAACAATCCGAACTTGGATGGATTCAGCACCAGCGCGGCGAACTCCTCACCAACGCGATCTTGCATGAACCGCACTTTTTTCCACTCCACCAGTTCGCGCTCGGCCTCGGCTGCCCGACGCTCGGTCTGGCTGGTCTCGTCGGCAATCTGATTGAGCTCGGCCTCGGGGATAGGCGGTTCACCGGCAAAGAGTTCTTCAGCTTTGCGGCGCTCCTGCGCACGGATGTGAGGCGCCGGTGACGGGCCGTAGGTTCCTTCATGGGGATGAGTCCATGGTGAGGCAAGTCGATCCTTGGTCACTTCACCGTGACCTTCAACGCCCGCACGCAGCAAAGCCTTGGCAATGCGATGAACGATCAGGTCAGGGTAGCGCCGGATCGGCGACGTAAAGTGCGTATAGGTGGGCGCAGCCAATGCAAAGTGCCCCTCGTTCGCTTCGGAGTAGCGTGCCTGCCGCAGAGAGCGCAGCATGAGGTAGCTCAAAATGCGCTCCTCGGGCTTGCCCTCGATTCGCGCCGCCAGCTTCTGGTACATCTTAGGAGTGACGGCAATGTCCTCAGCTACTTCGTGCACTCGCGGCTTGCGTCCCTGGCCGTATAACTCCCGCCGCTCAGCCTTCATCTGGATGCGCTTGACGGGAAGCGGACCGAGGCCAAGCGAATAACCAAAGCTCGCGGCCAGCTCTTCAAACTGCACCACGCGCCGGGGCTCGGGCTTCTCGTGAATGCGGTAGATCGACGGCACGCCCAGGTCTTCAAGCCAGGTAGCAACGCACTCGTTCGCCGCCAGCATGAACTCCTCAATCAACCTGTTGGCCCAGGTGCGCTCTGCGCGCGTCACGCCGCGCATCTGCCCCTGCTCGTCAAACTCAATCACCGGCTCGGGCAAGTCGAAATCGATCGAGCCTCGCTCCTCGCGCCGCTTGTTCATCAGCGCGGCGAGTCGCTGCATCCGCTCTATCTCCGGGACGAGTGAAGCGTATTG
>Ga0302200_10004880_pt1 | contig 10661 bp, 14 predicted proteins | sample II_Bog_N3_1_FD_194585 | JGI IMG/M metagenome (GOLD analysis project Ga0302200, IMG submission 194585) | Peat permafrost microbial communities from Stordalen Mire near Abisko, Sweden - II_Bog_N3_1 | ecosystem: Environmental > Terrestrial > Soil > Wetlands > Peat | place: Sweden: Abisko... | reverse complement strand
CACATTCGCCGGCCCCACTCGCGCGGTCAGCTTGAAGTCGTTTTTTCGAATGCTGCGGTCGGCACCGCCGCGACATTTCTAATCCGGCGCAGCTTTCAGGGGGTGGAGACGCGGTAGTACTTGGCGTTAATGCCGGTCGTGTTGGTGTCCGTGAACTGCCAGGAGCCACCATTGAGATTGGTGTAAATAGGCACCCACTGAAAGGGCGGGGATGAATTGGTGGTGCAATAAACGCGGCTGCTCACATTGGTGGTGGTAACGAAGTTCAGTGTTAATCCGGCATTGGGGGTTGAATTATTCAGCGCCAGCGCGACCGACGGCGGCAGGATGACGGTGACGGAGACTACGCTGCTGGTGATGCTGCCGTACGGATTGGAAATGACCACTGAATAACTGCCGGTGTTCGCAGGTCCTGCGTTGGGTATGGTTAAAAGCGGGCTGCCGACGACCGAAAGTTTGCGAATGCGATTGTTGCAGGCATCCGCAATAAACATGTTGCCGGCGTTATCGAGAGCTAAACCGGCTGGGCCATTTAGTTCAGTTTGGAAGGCAGGGATGCCGTCCCCGTTAAAACCACCATCGCCACTAGCAGCAAAATTACCCTGATTGACTTCATTGCTCACTACAATCGTGGGGGTGCCTCCCGTAAAACCAGTTCCGGCTAAAGTGGTGATAATGCCGTTAGTCTCGACCTTACGGATTCGGTTATCCCCACTGTCAGAAATAAATAGATTTCCGGCAGCATCGGCGACCACTCTCCCCGGAACATTTAATTCGGCTTTGGTCGCTGGCCCTCCGTCCCCGGAATAACCGTTGGTCCAATTGCCTGCCACGGTAGTAATGATACCATTGGTACCCACCTTGCGGATTGCCCCGCCGGCAACCGCAATGAACAAGTTCCCAACATTGTCCACCGAAATAAATTCTGCATTACCCACTTCTGCGTTGGTGGCTGGACCGCCGTCACCATAGTAACCGATTGTCCCAGGCCCCGCGACTGTGGTGATAATGCCATTGGCATCCACCTTGCGGATGCGGCCGTTTAGGCTATCAGCAATAAAGACGTTTCCCGTTTGATCTACTGCCACGCCGTGTGGGTTATTCATTTCGGCGTTAGTCGCCGGACCTCCGTCTCCAGAGTAGCCTCCGAGAAAACCGGGTTGCGGAGGTGGCGCTAAAAAGCCGTTTCCGGCAAAGGTGCTGATAATGCCATTGGTATTTACCTTGCGGATCACCTGGTTAAACGCGTCCGCGATAAAAACATCACCAGCCGTATCAACAGCCACCGCGAGCGGATAACTCAATTCCGCATTGGTCGCCGGTCCGCCGTCGCCGGAATAACCGTAGTTTGTGGTGCCCGCCAAGGTGGTAATAATGCCATTTGAATCCACCTTACGTACGCAGTTATCATTTATGTCGCCGATAAATAAATTTCCTTTGTTATCAAACGCTATGCTTCCAGGTTCATTAAAAAACACATTCGTCGCCGGCCCCCCATTGCCGTAATCACTCCCAGTACCGGTGGCCCCAATAAACCTGCTGCCGGCCACCGTGGTGATAATACTGTTTGAATCAACTATACTGGATTGGATCGGTTGGCTGCCGTTGAAATACCATTGGTAGGTGAATGGTCCGGTGCCGGCAACGCCGACGCTTAGGCTGGTCGTTCCGCCTGACGGGACGAAGGTGGTGGCCGGTTGATTCGTGATGACCGGAGCCTGGGCGCGGGCAATGGCTGGATGCAGGCAAAGCATGAACGGCGTGAGCAGTGCGACGGCACCACTTGAACGGATAATTCGGGCCATGCTTCCAGACGAAACAGTGCGGAGCGGTTTTTTCCAGGTAAATTTCATGGTAGTGCCTAACAATGGAGCGGTTTTTCGATTTTCTTCCGGTGCAACCGAGTTGTAATCGCATTTCCCATTCCATTTTCAGACAACGAGGGTGTTTCGAAGGCACCCAGGCTTTACACCAGCATTTCCAAGTCAAATGTGGCATTAGCAGCCCATCACAAAGCATTGCATCCATAGTTAGTTGTGCACACATTTGAGACTCGATAGGTGTGTCCTTTAGACATCGCAAATCGCGGCTTAATTCGAGCCAATCTAGGTCTTGAGACAAGAGTGAAACGAGGCCTGCGCTGACCAGGATATTTGTTGAATCGCTCCAGCCGGCCGAATGATGGCACTATCCCGCAGCGAGGGATTATTAATCTTCTTCCTGCTCCTCGTTAAACCGGTTGTCCAAATGAATAAGGATCGCCAGCGTCTGGCGGGTGCAGTTCACATTCTCTGGACCTACTTTTGCAACCAGCTCGGCGTCGATTTTTTTCAGGGCTACGTTCTGCGCTGCTGCAGCCGCGCGTCCGCGTTCGGTGAGGTTAATGGTGAGCTTGCGCCGGTCCTGAGGGTCGACGGTGCGTTCGAGATAACCGCGCAGCACCAGCACATCCACGAGTTGGCCGGCTGCTTGTTTTGAAACACCCAATTCCTTGACGAGCTGTCCCAGGGGAATTTCGGCCGCGCCCAAGGCCAGCCCGCCAATGATGTAAAGTCCATTTCTCGGGATGTCGTCATAGCCTGCCTCGGCCAAGGCCCGCCGCATGGCCAGTCCGTAGGTGTTGCGCGCATGCCGAAGCAAAGCGGGCATTGCGATGTCTTCAAACCAAGGTTTTTCCTCACTCACATTAAAATTTTATAGTAAACAATCGAGACAGTCAACAATATGTACTATTTTTACCTCGGCGGGGTTTTCGTGATTATCTTGTTGGGCTTCATTGGAATAGGTTGAATAGGAAAATTTGTTGGGCAGGCATTTTGAGCCAAGCAGGGCACGAACATTAAAGCCCGATTGCTAGCTAGAACGACAGTCCGTGATTCAACAGGGGGTCTCTCTGCCTTTCGCAGACTCGAGATATTCAATGAGATTCTTCATATTCTGCAGGTAATTCGTAAGCGCTTTCCGGCCGGCCGGGGTGATCCGGTAGGTGGTCTTTGGACGCAAAGCGACGAATGCTTTTTTACTGTTGATGTAGGCGCATTCCTCGAGTTTGCCCAGGTGAAGATTCAGGCTGCCATCGACTGTATCGAGACGCTTCTTCAAGGTGGTGAAATCAAGAGCGCCATCGACCTGCAACGCCGTCATAATGCCCAACCGGATGGGGCCATGCACGGTGGTGTCGAGGCCGTTGAAATCAATGGGATACATTTTGGCGTTCAATTTGCCGGATTTGCCAAGCTTGAATGATGGCACAGGACAAGCCGATACCAATGAGCATAATGCCAAGAGGGATCCCACCAATCCTGCCCTTGTCCGAAATCAGAGCCTCGAACAGCCCGTAGACCAAAATCGGGAGCGCGAGCCCCAAAAGCAACCAAAGCTTGGAAATCACCGCCATTATGAGCGTAGTGGAGCCGACGAGAATACAATACCCCGACCAGAAGGCAGCAAAGCCAATTCGGAAATGTCTGGCCCAGACAACATAAAGCACCAATTCGAGCAGAAGAGCCAAGCTGACCCATCGGCCATGGGCGTCAAGTCCCCAGCAACGTTTATACTCGCGGACCAGGCTCTGTGGGCGGCCATCGTTGGCCGTCATTTTTCGGATGCTGACAAACATCACAACCAACATGGCTGCGGACACCAGAAGCCCAGTCCATTGAGCTGACACCAAACCAAACAATTTTGCGGCTTTGTCGGGCGGCAAGAAGGAGGAAACGATGAGCATCGTTCCCGGAAGGCCCCACCACAAGTTTAACCAATTATCACGCCGCATCCAGCGTACCCATTCAAGCCCCGCGGCAGGTGCCAGTCCCATGGCCCGCTGCATGGTCTCGACATCGTTTTTGACCCGATCAAGTTCCGGCTTCATCGATTCACCTTTCGCTCTGTTTGTTTAACAACTTAAATATTTTAAGTATAAAAGGCAGTTTTGTCAACTGGTATGTGAGGGGAGGCGGGGCGGCCAAGGATTCTGATCGTTGGCGGCAACGGTCTCGGGGACCGAAAACTTTTTCAATTCAGAGCCATTTTGCCCGCAAACGCGCAGCCAACCACCACCAGCCACGGCGGCAGTTTGGCAAACATCAATGCGATGAATGCCAAAGCGGCGATGACAAAATGCCGTGGTCCGGTGAGGGCCGAAGTGCAGATGGGTGAATAGAACGCCGCCGCCAAAAGCCCGACCACCGCCGCGTTGGTACCGGCAAGCAACGCCTGAGCCGTCGCTAATTGCCGCAGACGTTCCCATTGGGGCAGAACGCCGAAGATCAAAAGGGGCGACGGCAGAAAAATGGCGAACAAGGCCAGTAACCCGCCAATGATTCCCCGCGGCCCGATAGAAATGGTCGCCCCGAGATACGCCGCAAAGGTGAACAAGGGGCCGGGTAGCGCCTGGGCAGCACCGTAACCCGCAAGAAACGTGTTGTGATCCAGCCAGCCACGGCCGACGGTGGCCTGTTCCAACAATGGCAAAATGACATGGCCACCACCAAACACCAATGCGCCCGAGCGATAAAAACCATCCACTATTTGCAGCCAGGCAAATGGCCAGAGGTGCACCGCAAATGGGAGCAACAGCAACAGTGCAAAAAAGGCGACCAACCATTTCAACCCGGCCAAGCGATGAGGAAGACCCGGGGTAGGAGGCGACTCGGTCAAAGTCGAGACAGCCGGTTTCAAAAACGTTCCGGCGAGTGCGCCCCCGGCAATGACGGCTAGTTGCATCCAAGCGGCTGGCATAAGCAGCAATCCGGCAAACGCTGAGGCGGCGATGGCCTTGCGCGGTAGATTGGGACAGAGTCGCGGGACCATTTGCCAGAGGGCTTGTGCCACCACCGCGACGGCGGCAAGCTTTAATCCCTGTACCCAACCACTCTGGCCGAATCCTGCCAAGCGCTCGACGCCAAAGGCAAACGTCAGCATGAGGGCAGCAGATGGCAGGGTGAATCCCAACCAGGCAGAGAAGGCACCAGGGTATCCGGCGCGTTTCCAGCCGAGCGCAAGAGCGACCTGACTACTGGACGGGCCAGGCAAAAACTGGCAGAGGGCAACGAGGTCGGCAAACGCGGCCTCGTCAAGCCATTGACGTTTCTCCACGAATTCCTGGCGGAAAAACCCAAGGTGAGCCACCGGTCCCCCGAAGGCAGAACAGCCGAGCCTGGCAAAGGCGCGCAGCACTTCCCAGGCGTTACCGGAGGAGGCAGGGGGTTTGGAATTCACAGGCAACAGACAAAGATTTTTGTCATTAATGCAAAAACCAGCCGGTTAGTCGAACCAGGAATTCATGCAGGCTGATTTTTAATGCGAAACTAATCCGTTCCGGTGAGGAGCTGCTTGCGATGCCTGATTGCTGCTTTCACAAGGTGACGGAGCCTCGACTCGTCGCCCCTGCCCTTGTTTCAGCGACGGCAAGATTTATATTTAGAAATTCACTTCGCCGGTTTTAGCGCTGGAACGCCGTACCGCGAAGGGCAGCAGGTGATCAGTTTTACACGCAATTTGTCTTTTTTTATTACCGGTTGCTTTTCCAGCCCGGTCAACGTCGCGGAAAGGATTTTCTGCTTCCCGGCCGCCAATTGTTTCAATCGATAGTGGGTCCATTTCCCGTCACGCCGGGAATCCACCAGCCCGGCTTTACGCAGATAAGCGAGATGGCGGGAGATTTTGGGCTGGTTCGTTTGCAACACGCCTTGCAAGTAACAAACACAAATCTCCCCGTGCTTGATCAAGTTGAGCAGGCGCAGACGGTTTTCGTCGGCGAGTGCTGCGTAAAACAGTACCAGGTCGCGCATCAGCAATATATACGCCTTGACATATTCAAACACAAGCAGCAACATACATACGCATTAACGTATGTATTGGCCGATCAAAAAAGCAACCGGGAGATTTACCGGCGGGTTCACGCCGGGGATTGACGCGACCCGGCGCAAGGGTAGCGACGGCAAAAGCGACGTGGAACCAAGCCGGCTGCCATAATATGACCACTGTCCCGCCCCCCGCCAAGCGACTCGCATTTTTCGAGCGTTACCTGACCTTGTGGGTTTTTCTGTGCATGGTGGTCGGCGTTGTGATTGGCAAAGCGCTGCCGGACTTGACCGCCGTGCTGAGCAAGTGGCAGTTCGGCCAGGGATCGCAAGTCAATATCCCGATCGGCGTATTGTTGTGGCTGATGATTTTTCCCATGATGCTCAAGGTGGATTTCAGCACCATCGGCGGCATTGCCCGCAAACCAAAGGGTCTCATGGTGACATTATTCATCAACTGGCTCATTAAACCGTTCAGCATGGCTTTGCTGGCCTGGATTTTCATGCAGCATGTTTTCGCCGGCTGGATCGAACCGGAGACAGCAAAAAACTATACCGCCGGCCTCATCATCCTGGCTGCCGCGCCTTGCACGGCGATGGTGTTCGTGTGGTCTTACCTGACGGATGGCGACCCGGCTTATACGCTCGTCCAGGTCGCGGTCAACGACCTGATCATGCTGGTTGCCTTCGCGCCCATCGTGATGTTCCTTTGCGGCGTGGCCCATGTGATTGTCCCTTCAAAAGTTCTGATTACATCAGTCGTGGTTTTCATCGTAATTCCGCTGGCTGCAGGATGGTTGACGCGCACGGCCCTGCTAAAGACCCACGGCAAAGATTGGTTTGAGCAAAACTTCCTGCCGAAATTTCATCCGGTGATGATCGGGGCCCTGCTCCTGACACTCGTTTTGATTTTCTCCTTCCAATCCAAGAACCTCACCCACCGCTGGCTTGCCGTAGTGCTCATTGCCGTGCCGATTATCATCCAGGTTTATTTCAATTCCGGCCTGACGTATTTGTTGATGCGGCGACTGCGGGTTGACCATAACGTTGCCGCGCCGGGCTCGCTTATCGGGGCCAGCAACTTCTTTGAGTTGGCGGTGGCAGTCGCCATCACTTTGTTCGGCGCGGACTCACCCGCCGCGCTCGCCACCGTCGTCGGCGTGCTGGTGGAAGTGCCGGTCATGCTCTCGGTTTGCAACCTCTGCAACCGTTCACGCGGCTGGTATAACCAAAATCCACAGATCACCTCTTAATATTTTATGTTATTATCCGAACTAAAAAAGCAATTGGCGGAACATGCCCGCCAAAACATCCGATTCATCCTGCCAACCGGCAGTAAAATTCCGCCCCATACCCATGTGACGGAAGTGGCGCGAATCGGGAAAACATTTGTCGATTGCGGCGGAACGCAACGGACTGAAACGGTTTGCCGGCTGCAGACCTGGTTTCAAGATGACACAGATCACAGGCTTACGGCTGGCAAATTATTGGCCATCTTAAACAAGGCAAGTTTTCTCGAAACAGACAATCTGGAAGTGGATGTCGAACATGAAGCTCCCTTTATTTCTCAGTTTCCGATTGAGAGCGCGGAAGTCGATGACGAAACTCTGCTGCTGCACTTGGGCGTCAAACATACTGCTTGTCTGGCCGAAGACAAATGCCTGCCACCGAATTTGAACAAGATTTCGATTCTCACGCCACTGCCCAATCTCAAGAAAAGCACGTGCTGCTAATTTTATGTCCACCACCAAACCCACCGTTTTAATTTTATGCACCGGCAACTCCTGTCGCAGCCATTTAGCCGAAGGTTTTCTGCGGGCGGCGGCAGGCGACATTCTGGACGTTCAAAGCGCCGGTTCAAAACCAGCGGGTTATGTTCACCCGATGGCCATTCAAGTCATGAAGGAAATCGGTTTGGATATCTCCGGTCACCGTTCCAAGCACATGAACGATTTCCTCAACCAGCCCGTGGACACTGTGATCACGGTTTGCGGCAATGCGGATCAGGCGTGCCCCATGTTCCCTGGACAGTTGAACCGTCATCATTGGCCTTTCGTCGATCCTGCTCACGCTCAAGGTACTGAGGAGGACATCTTGAAAGTGTTTCGCCAGGTCCGTGACGAAATCAAAAGTACTTTTGAAGCCTACGGGGCGGGGCGTCGCGATGCGGTCAAGAACATTAGCGGCTGACCAACTTACATCCTTTTCGAAAGTTTGCGCGGGCGGGTTTAGTCAGCGAGCACCTTGCTGATCTTCATGAAACCGCGAATGTTCCGAGTCATCGTCGGCCATCTCCGTAACCCCTGGCGCACAAACGAGCCGGTCAGGCTTGAGATTGATATTGTTCGTCGCTGACTTTTTCCAGCCAGTCGACGACTTTTCTGTCGAGGGCTTCCTGAATGGCGATGTGGGTCATGGCGGTGGTGGGCGCAGCGCCGTGCCAGTGTTTTTCGCCGGGGGGGAACCAGATGACGTCGCCGGGTCGGATTTCCTCGATGGGGCCGCCCAAGCGTTGGGCGCGGCCGCAGCCGGCGAGGACAACCAGGGTCTGACCCAAAGGATGCGTGTGCCAGGCGGTGCGGGCGCCGGGTTCAAAGGTGACGCTGGCACCAGCCACGCGGGCCGGTGCGGCAGCTTGGAACAGGGGGTCGATGCGCACTGTCCCGGTAAACCAGTCGCCCGGGCCCTTGTTGGATGGTTGTGAACCTATGCGTTTAATTTCCATAATCGTATTGTTTTAATGCCATTGTCGGTCGTTTTCAGCGGCCGGTCAACTGTTCCGGTCTTTCGGCATAGATCCGGGTTGCGGTTTAGAAGGCAACGCAGCAACATGCGCGAGGGATGAGTTTACTGACGCTCTTTGGTCTGTTTGCGGTAACCGCCATGCTGGTGACTTATGCATTGGAGGACCGGAGTCCGTGGTTCATCCTGGCGTTTGCCGGGGCTTGTGTGATGGGCTCGGTCTATGGATTTCTGCAGGGGGCGTGGCCGTTCGGTTTGGTGGAGGGCATTTGGTCGCTGGTCGCGGCGAAGCGATGGTGGACGCAATTACGTTCCTCCAGGTAAAAGTCGCACGGCTTTGAATCTAATACCCGCCCTGACCGCTCCTTGGTCGACCTACCTTCGACTTCTGCGGCGCGGCGAGGGAGGAGAGGGAGAATTGTGCGGAGGTGATTAAAGAAGAGGTTTGTTTTTGCGACCGTAACCGCAAGAAAAGCGGCGGGACAAAGGACAGGTTTTGAATTAATTTTCCAGCATGAAAATCGAAACATTGCATCTGAACCAACGCGTGCGGCATCCGCAATACGGCACGGGCACGGTCAAGAGCATCAACGAAGTTGCGGCGGACATTCAATTTGACGACGGCAGCAAGCGATCGGTGGCCCCGGAAGCTGCCGCTCTGGAGCCAGCCGAGGCGCAGGTCACGGTCTCGGGTCTCAGCGTGCCGCTGAAACAGTTCCTCGGCGAGACGCTTGAAGTAGCCGTGGCAAAACTGGGTTTGCAAAAGCCGGATGTGGTGGTGGAGAAGCTGGGGGTACGCTGGCACGGCGGCAAAGTAGTGTTGCATCCGTCAGATCCGACTCTGCAGACGAAGGAAGTGCCGCTGGAGGTGTTCTTTCACAAGATCGTGATGATCCGGAACAACCTGCGGGTGCTGGAACAGAAGATCAATGCGCACGACAAGATGTCGGACGGCGAGAAGGTGGAGATGCAGCAGTACATCACGAAGAGTTACGGGTCGCTGACGACGTTTAATGTGCTGTTTAAGGAGAAGGAAGATCAATTCTAAACGTTGCTTAAAAAAGGAGGAACGATCCCGGCGTTCCGGTGTAGACCCGTAGCGGGATTCTTGGATTCTCTACGGTTGTTTGAAACTAATGAAACCGTAACTATGAGAGGCGCCTCACGTCGTCTCCTACATCCATTTTTTAGGATATAATTGCGGCCGGATTGGTAGATTTGCCTTCAACAGCCCGGAAAACGGACAACGGTAATCAATTATTGCAGGGCGGCGAGGAAGGCTTTGGCTTCGGCGGCTTCGGTTTCGGGGACTTCGATGCGGAGGGTAGTGGCGGTAGACAAGCCGCCCAGCCATTGGGCGACATTCTCGTTGGCGATGAAGGGATGAAAGTTGGCGGCCTCGAGGCGGGAGCGGACGAGCTGGGCCTCGGCCTGGTTAAAGGTGGTGAAGACGACGACAGGTTTCATGTCACTTCACTTCAATTTGCTTTATTTGGCGTTTTCGACCTGGACCTCGCCAAAGACGAGCACGCCAGCGCCGGTCTGAACGGTGCTCTTGATCTGAACTTCCGCGCTGCTGCCGACGAGGGGCTGACCGTTGCTGACGACCACCATGGTGCCATCGGGCAGATAGCCGATGCCCTGCCCTTTCTCGCGGCCTTCGCGGACGATTTTCAGCTGGACGACTTCGCCAGGGATCATCTCGACCTTGAGGCAACGGGCGAGTTCATTGAGGTTGACGCACGACACGTTCTGCAGGCCGGCCATCTTGGAGAGGTTGTAGTCGTTGGTAAACAGTTTGGCGTTAAGATTACGCGCGAGACGGACGAGTTTGGCGTCCACGCCCTTTTCCTCGGGGAAATCGCCGTCATGAATACGGACACCGAGCTTGGGATTATGCTGCATGCGGTTCAACATTTCGAACCCGCGCCGGCCGCGGGCGCGCTTGATATCGTCGGCAGAATCAGCGATTTGCTGCAACTCCAGCAAGACAAACCGGGGTACCACGACCATGCCATCGACAATGTGGGATTCAATCAAATCGGCGATGCGACCGTCGATGATCACGCTGGTATCGAGGAGGAGGAGGCTATCGGGCTTGTTCTGGGGTGAAAA
>Ga0302200_10004877_pt1 | contig 10665 bp, 11 predicted proteins | sample II_Bog_N3_1_FD_194585 | JGI IMG/M metagenome (GOLD analysis project Ga0302200, IMG submission 194585) | Peat permafrost microbial communities from Stordalen Mire near Abisko, Sweden - II_Bog_N3_1 | ecosystem: Environmental > Terrestrial > Soil > Wetlands > Peat | place: Sweden: Abisko... | reverse complement strand
GTATGTGAGCTCCATGGGTTTGAGAATTTAATATCCCAGCCTTTAGTAAGCATCCACTCAAATATTAACCTCGAGATCAACAATGAACAGAATAATGAAGTTATGATACCAATCATCAAGGTGGTTGCGAAACCCTGTATAGGGCCTGTACCGAATATGAACAAGATTAAACCTGTTAAGAATGTACTGATGTTTGAATCGAGAATTGATGATAAAGCATGCTTAAAGCCATCAGAAATAGCAATACGAACAGATTTACCTAAAGCCATTTCCTCGCGGACACGCTCATAAATCAATACGTTAGCATCTACCGCTATACCTAATGTTAATACGATACCTGCAACACCCGGCATGGTTAACACCGCATGCAAGCCTGTAAGTACTCCCATCAGGAAGAACATGTTGACGATTACCGCAACTATAGCAACGGTACCTGCACGGTTGTAATATGCAACCATGAAGATTAACACAACCAGTAAGCCTAAGCCTTCTGATAATAAACCAGCGTTGATAGCTTCCTGGCCTAATGACGGGCCTACTACACTTTCGTCAACTATACGCGCAGGCGCAGGTAAACGACCAGCTTTTAATATGTTGGCTAAATCTTTTGTGTCTTCTAAAGTGAAATTACCTGAGATTGAAGACGTACCACCAGAAATTTCATCCTGAACAGTAGGGGCAGAGTATACATTGTTATCCAAAACAATAGCAATCGCCTGCTTGTTATTAGCATCTGCTGAAGCCTCACGGGTTACAGTTGCCCATTTTTGTGCACCCTGTGAGTTCATGTCCATAACCACATCAGGGCTGCCTTTTTGGTCAACGTCTGAACGTGCATCGTTAATTACATCGCCTGAAAGCACAGCGCCATCGGCACCAACTAACTTAATGGCATATAATTCAAAAATTTTTGTTTTTTCAATCGGTTTTACGCCCCATAAAAATTTCATGTTGCTTGGGATAGCCGATTTTACCGCTGGATTGTTTAAGTAAGCATCCACAGTCGCGGTATCTTTTATAGCACACCAGCCAACGGTTGGTCCCCGCCTAAGTTTTTGCTGGCCTGTTTGATCCTGGTAAGTAACCGGAGCAAGAATAGCGAATAAAGGGTTTTGCTCAGCTAACTTGCTTTTACCAGTAAGGTTTGAAGTATCCTTAGCAGCAGTTTTATTAACTTTATTTAATAACGATAAACCACCTTTTGCCGGAGCTGCTTTGGTTGTATCAGTTTTAGTAGTTGAGTTTGCAGCAAGTGCTTTTGTTGTATCAACAGCTGCAGCAGATTTTTTAGTATCAGCTAGAATTTTGTTTACGCCTGATAACACCTGGTAAGCTTGTCCGTTTTCAAAAGTTTGGAAAAACTCCAATTTAGCGGTACCGCTTAATAGCTTACGTACACGATCTTCATCTTTAACACCTGGTAATTCGATCAGGATACGGTTTGTACCTTCCTGCAACTGGATGTTAGGTGATGTTACGCCAAATTGATCGATACGGGTATTTAAAACCGTGTATGATTGTTTAACCGCAGCTTTACCCTGATCTTTTAGGTAGGTTTCAACTTCGGCATTTGACGCATCAAATTTAATGTGCGACTGGTTGTCTCTGGTTGAGAAGATAGCTGCTAGCTTACCATTAGGGTTTAATTTTTCGTATTCGCTAACAAATAGCGTAATGAAATCCTTTTGGCTGGTTTTAGTGTCAGCTTCGGCAGTGTTCAATGCCTGGTTAAATGCAGGATCTGGATTTTTGTCTGATAGTTTTTGTACCAGTTCTTTTAATGAGATCTGCATGGTAACGCTCATACCACCTTCAAGGTCGAGACCTAAAGCTAACTCGTTATTTTTACAGTATTGGTAATCGTGACCTAATATTGGATATACCGGTTGAGTGGACATAGAATCCAGGTATTCCTTTTCTTTAAGCATATCGCCCTTGGCATAAGCTTTTGCATCACTTTCAACTTTGCGTGTTACCCATGTAAATGAAAGCTGGTACAAACACACCACCGCCAGCAATATGGCGAAAAATTTAACAACCCCTTTACCTTGCATCTTAAATTATATATGTAATTATTTAGTTTATAAGCATTTTTAAAATAGACGGCAAATCTAATAAAATTTCGCTATCAAGGAATTTTAAATTAAAACAAAAAAATGACAAAAAATGTTACTGCCGTTCTAATGTTATGAATGAATAAGGGAGCGGGTTTTTCTCGTCAGGCTCGAAGTCTTCCCGCTTAACTTCTTTCCATTCCGATTTGTCTATCTCGGGGAAAAACGTGTCGGCATCAAAGCTTTTGTGAATTATGGTTAGGTAGATGCGATCGGTAAGATGCATTGCCAGTTTGTAAATTTCGGCACCGCCGCCAATGAAAACCTCGTCTTCATCTTTGCATAAAGCTAAACCCTCTTCAATAGATTTCACCACCTCGCAGCCGGGAATAGTGATATCCTGGCGGGTAACCACTATGTTTCTTCTGCGCGGCAATGGCTTGCCAACAGAATCAAAAGTTTTGCGCCCCATGATGATAGTGCGGCCAGAAGTGACGTCCTTAAAATGTTTAAGGTCGTTAGGCATGTGCCATAACAACTGGTTGTTTTTGCCGATGGCGAAGTTTTCGCCTATGGCGACTATGATGGAGACTGTCATACCGCAACAATTCCTTTTATATGTGGATGCGGATCGTAGTTCTCCAAAGTGAAGTCTTCGTACTTGAAGGAGAATATATCTTTTACATCCGGGTTTATCTTCATTGTAGGCAATGGCCTGGGATCTCGGCTTAGCTGCAGTTTGGCTTGCTCCAGGTGATTGTTGTAAATGTGCGCATCGCCGAAGGTGTGGATGAAATCTCCGTATTGCAAGCCGCACACCTGTGCCATCATCATCGTTAATAAAGCGTATGATGCAATATTGAATGGCACACCCAAAAATATATCGGCACTGCGCTGATAAAGCTGACAGGAGAGTTTACCATCGAGTACATAAAATTGAAACAGGCTATGGCATGGTGGTAAAGCCATTTGGTTTACATCGGCCACATTCCATGCAGATACGATCATACGGCGGGAATCAGGGTTGTTTTTGATTTGATTCACAACTTGGCTTATCTGGTCGATGTGCCCGCCATCGGGTGTAGGCCATGACCGCCATTGGTAGCCATACACCGGGCCGAGGTTGCCATCGGCATCTGCCCACTCATCCCATATACGCACGCCATTTTCTTTCAGGTAGGCAATATTAGTATCACCGCTTAAAAACCATATCAACTCGTGTATGATGGATTTAAGGTGTAGCTTTTTAGTAGTCACCAGTGGGAAGCCATCCTGCAGGTTAAACCGCATCTGGTATCCGAATACGCTTATCGTCCCCGTTCCGGTGCGATCGTGTTTTTGCGTGCCGGTATCCATCACATGGCGCATTAAATCCAGGTATTGTTTCATGTTTAGTTATTGAGTGAATGAGTGATGGTGCGATTTAGCGATTTTATGTGACATCCTTTGCAAGTTTTGCCAATCACTCAATCGCTAATTCAATCCATCGCTAAATAGCCAGATACAAATAAAAATATTCTAATTTTACCATCCTACGGATGTGCAAAAATACATACCGTTGTTAATCTTTTGTATGGTAATTTTTCCGAACGCTAAAATAAATATCGGCCTGAATGTGATCGAGCGCCGCGTCGATGGCTATCACAACCTTGAAACTGTTTTTTACCCGGTAAAGATAAACGATGTGCTGGAGATTATCCCGGCTGATGAATTAAGTTTTGAATCATCAGGTTTGGAGATACCGGGCAGGCTTGAGGATAACCTTTGCATTAAGGCTTATCACCTGCTGAAAAAAGATCATGATATATCGCCTGTAAAAATTCATCTGCATAAAAATATCCCGATAGGCGCGGGGCTTGGCGGCGGATCAAGCGATGCGGCATTTTTCATCAAACTGATGAGTCAGCAATTTGATTTAAAATTGAGCGTTGACCAGATGCAGGACTACGCCCGCAAACTTGGTGCTGATTGCGCTTTTTTTGTGGAGAGTAAACCGGTGTTTGCTTTTGAGCTGGGTGATGAGTTCGAAACCATTAAACTCGATCTGTCGAAATACAAAATTGTATTGGTGATGCCACCGACCCAGGTGTCAACGGCTGAGGCTTACCGTGGAGTGAAATCTACACCCATTAAGACCACTTTGTATGAATTGATAGACCTGCCTGTTGCCCAGTGGAGAAAGTATATCAAAAATGATTTTGAGGAATCGGTATTTAAAAACCATATCATGATCCGTGGGGTTAAAGCTGCCTTGTATGAAGCCGGTGCATTATTCGCCAGCATGAGCGGGAGCGGGGCTTCTGTTTTTGGGATCTTTGAAAATACACCCGACCTGTCGCATCTTGAAGAAGAGAACCAGGTGTTTTATGATATTTGATTTTGATTTAGGAATTGGGAGTTACGATTTCGGATTTAGATTTTTATAAATCCGAAATCGTAAATCTAAAATCAAACTCCCGCGTCCTCACTAACACCTCGCGATACGCCCTCCACCCAATCACTCTCGCCCCAACCTTTGGCTACTGCTGATTGCAGCCTGTTATGAACCAACATTGCGGTTGGCATAGGGGTGAGGCTTGCCTGCGCAATTTTGAGGGTAAGGCGAGTGTCTTTAAAGCCTAATTTAGTTTTGAAGCCGATGGGCTGAAATTGTTTAGTAGCGATAAGCTTGCCATAGTTTTGAAAGATGGGTGCGCTGAAAAGGGTAGTGCCAAAAAAGTCGGCAACCTGCGCGCGGTCCAGTCCGTTCTTCTCGGCAAGGGTATAAGCTTCCGCCATCATCTCCATTGATGCAATGATCATGAAATTACCCGCTACTTTAACCACGTTAGCGCCGCTCACTTTTTCGCCGAAATCAATGACGCGTTGGCCCAGGCATTCTAAAATTGGTTTGGCGATCTCTTTGGCTTTTGGATCGCCGGAAATGCAGATAAATAATTTCCTCGTTGCGGCTGCATCAGGGCGGCCAAATACCGGCGAGGCGATATAAGTGCTGCCGGAAATTTTGTGAAGCTTATAGAGTTCCTCAGAGGTATCAGGAGCGATGGTGCTCATGGAAATGTGCACCGCCCCGGCCGGGAAGGTTTTTAAAATGCCATCCTCGCCGGTAACGGTCTCTTTGAGTACATCGTCTTCCGAAAGCATGCTGATCAAAATTTTTACACCATCGGCGGCTTGCGCCGGTGTGTTGCAAATGGTGATGGATGCTGCGCTCAGCTCATCCGCCTTTGACGCGGTTCGGTTGTAAACCTGTAAATGATACCCTGCGTCGATTAGGTTTTTTGCCATAGGCATGCCCATGTTGCCAAGCCCAATAAATCCTATTTTATTTTCCATGATGTTAGTTTATATATTCCTTGTCCTCGTCGCTTAGTGTATTGGGGTCTTCGCGTTGATGCTCGCCTTCAATAAAAGTTCCGCCCAGTTTTTTTACCCGCGAAGGCCTGCCAACCAAAACGCCTAAGATAAACGCGACGACAGCCACGGCGGTCATCATAACTAATTTAGGCATTCGGAAAGTAGCCCACAAAAATGAAAAGCTTACAGGCTCGGTATTTTGCATCAACACGATGGTGAGCATTACCGTGATAAGGATTACAACAATGGTTTTTATTCTCATGATTTTTTGATGTTCTTTTATTTACAATATCCGCTTTTTAACGGTGTTTTAAAAATGTGTTTTTTAAATCCGGCTTACTTTTTCCCTGAAGAATTATCCTGTTAAATAATTCCCCTTTTATCAATGAGGTGTAATTGTTGTAAAATCTCAATTAGTGGTATCGACCGATTAGCGATGATGACAGGCCCACTGCTGATTGAGCGGGCAAGTTTTTCTAAAACTGATTTTGAAAAGATACTCGAATTTGAAAACAGTTTTCCATTTGTATAGATTTTTCTCCCTGCCGTCAATTTATCCATTTCTTCATTGTTTGATTTCAATACACTTTGTATGATTTCTTTGATTAAATCACATTTTATACATTGAAACTTCAGTTAATGCTACATAATTTGCTGATTATTAAATTTTTATGTGTGTTATTTTATATGATAAACATCCAATGCTAAAAAAAATAGCAATTTGCGTTTTGTGATAAGCTATTTTTGTTTAATATTTTATTCAATTATAATCTATATATGTACTGATTATGAGTTTGTTATATTATTTCATATTTGACTAATTTATATTTTTATTTGTTTGTTTTAATGAAAATACAACTTGATTTAGCTTAAAATGAAGAGGATGACTTAAGCGGGTTTCGATACACTATCGATTTTTGATAATTGCCCCTGGTTTGATTGTTTTGCGTGAGGTGATATAAACCTATGCTTATGAAATGGAGGGCTTAGAAGCGCTTAAAATGCGCTATCTGTATGTGGACTATTTATCCCCTATCAGGGTAATCGCATACATTATTTAAGTATTGGAAGTATTTTGAGCAGAAAAAATAAGGCGAGAGAGACGGAAATTATCTGGCTTTGCGTTTTGTAATTTGCTTTTGGGCTACAGGGTAAAGAAAGATGGTAGACAAAATTATAATCGCACCAAGCCAAAAACCAGGCTTTAATTTATGTAATTCGCCAAAGAGAATAAAGGCCAGTATGATGCCATATACCGGCTCGAGGTTGGTGATAAGCGCTACTTTGAATGCCGAAAATTCCTTCATTACTGATACCCCCGCAACGTAGGCAAGTGAGGTGCAGATGGTGCCAAGTATCAATAAATAGCCAATATCTGAGTTCTGTAAAATCATGCCCTGGCCAAATCCATGAGTGAAAAACAGGTAGGCTGTGATCCACACAAAGGCGCCTGAAAGCTCGTAAAACGCAATAACAGGAGCCTCTATTTTCTTTACCTGACGTGCGTTTATAATAGAGAAAAGACTTGCGCACATTGCGCTAAGTAGGCCTAAAATAATACCCTTAGTGTATTGTGTTTCGAATTCAAAAATCAGGAATATTCCTACAATGATAAAAATACCGGCAATTATTTCGAGTTTTGAGATGCGGGTTTTATTGATGATCGGCTCAAAAATGGCGGTGAAAAGTGTGATAGATGACAAGCAAACTAGCGTTACAGAAACAGTGGAAGCCTTGATAGAAGCGAAAAATAATATCCAATGACCGCCGACTATTGCGCCTGTAAACACCAATTTTAACAGCGTGTTTCTATTAACCTTGATGGTGTTTTTGTTGAATTTGAAATATAAAAACAACGAAATCGCGGCTATTACAACCCTGTACCAAACCAATTGTACAGCCTCAATAGTGATTAATTTACCAAGGATACTGGTAAATCCCCAGATGAAAACAGTAAAATGAAGGATTAAAAGGTTTTTGTTGATACCTGCTGGCGTAGTATTTTCGGGCATTATTTGGGGGCTTTATACAGCAAATATAAGCCTAATAAGCCAAATAATATGTTGGGTACAAACGCCGCCATCAGTGATGACATGCTGCCTTTTTCAGCAAAAACAAAGGCGAATTTATCTACAATAATAAACGCGAAACACAAAATTATACCGATTCCGAGCGGTAATCCTATGCCGCCACGTACCTTTTGGGAGGACAACGCAACGCCAATAAGCATCAATACAAATGTTGAAAAAGGATAAATAAAACGCCTGTATTTTTGATAAAGCATGTTATTTAAAACTCCCGATCCGCGTATCTTTTCTTTGGCTATGGCTATATTTAATACTTTTAAACTCATTGCATCATAGCTGTCATCATGCAATACATCAAAGTCGGCAGGTACCATATCCAGTGTAGTATCTTTAGTTACACCTAGTATTTGGCGCTCATGTAAACCATTAACATAGCGTACGGTACAGTTATTAAGATGCCAGCTTCTTTTAAGCGAATCATATACAATGGTTGGGGCATAAAGCTTTTCTTTAAGCTCATCACCATTGAATTTTTCCATAATAAAAGTGTACCCGGTATGCACATCCTGCTGGTATGATTCCAGATAAACGTATGTATGAGCATCCAGTTTTAAATGTACCTGGCTCTTGGTAGGGTCTTGGTCGCCGTTGAAACCATGTGTGTTTTCAAAGTCGATTTTTAGCTTATTAGTGTAGGGGATAAGGTAAACATTGGCAAAAAACGATACAATAAATATCAGTGTCGCGGCAATAAAATAAGGCCTTAAAAAGCGGTTGAAGCTGGCTTTTCCACTCAGGATCGGAACGATTTCCGTTTGGTTCGCCATCTTCGCGGTAAAGAAAATCACTGCCAAAAAGTTAATTAGTGGCGACAGTAAATTGATGTAAAAGGGGATAAATCCGGCGTAATACTGGAAGGCTATTTCGTATAGCGTGGCGTGCTTTGAAAGGAAATTATCGAGGTGTTCAGATATATCAAACACAACAGATATCACTACAAATATACCCAGAGTAAACACGAATGTACCCAGGTATTTATTGATGATGTATCTATCAATAACTTTAACGTATCTGTTATATAACTCCTTCATTTATTTAATATACTATAATTAAATAGGTCATGCTGAGGCTCTCGAAGCACGTGGGTTGGCCTTTGCGCTTAGCCTTCGAGTATACCTCAGGATGACACCCATTATACAATTCAATTATTAGCCTCTTTTACAACCTTTCACCCAATCTTTTTACCATTATCTGTTTCCAGTTATAAAACTCTCCGCTGATTATCTTTTCCCTTGCTTCCTGTACCAGCCACAGGTAAAAGTGCAGGTTGTGCAAGGTAGCTATTTGTGCGCCAAGCATTTCGCCGCTATGTATCAGGTGCCTTAAATAGGCTTTGGTATATGCCTTATCTGCAAATAGGTCACTATCGGCTTCAATTGGCGAAAAGTCATTCTTCCACTTCTCGTTTTTAATATTGATAATACCATTTTTGGTGAACAACATGCCATTACGCGCATTGCGAGTAGGCATTACACAGTCAAACATATCAATACCTAACGCAATATTCTCTAAAATATTTACCGGTGTGCCAACACCCATCAAATAACGTGGTTTTTGCTCTGGTAATATATTACATACAATTTCTGTCATGGCGTACATTTCTTCGGCGGGTTCACCTACTGAAAGTCCGCCTATGGCATTGCCCTCACGCTCGAATGAGGCGATTACTTCTGCCGATCTCACCCTCAGGTCTTTATAAACCGAACCCTGTACAATTGGAAAAAATGTTTGACTGTAACCATACTTAGGCTCGGTGCTATCAAACCTGTCGCAGCAGCGTTTAAGCCAGCGATGGGTCATTTCTATAGAGCGTTTGGCGTAGTTATAATCACAGGGGTAGGGCGTGCACTCATCAAATGCCATGATGATATCCGCGCCAATGGTGCGTTGTATATCCATCACATTTTCAGGCGTAAATAAGTGTTTTGAGCCATCAATATGCGAGCGAAACGTAACACCTTCCTCCTTTATCTTACGCACTTCGGTAAGCGAATATACCTGGTAGCCGCCACTATCTGTTAAAATAGGGCCATCCCAACCGTTAAATTTATGCAGTCCGCCGGCTTGCTCAATGGTGTTAAGCCCCGGCCTTAAGTATAAATGATAGGTGTTGCCTAGTATAATTTGTGCCTTAATATCGTTCTTTAGTTCGTGCTGATGAACGGCCTTTACGGTACCCGCGGTACCAACCGGCATAAAAATAGGCGTTTGTATGGTTCCGTGATCGGTTGTGATCTCACCCGCGCGGGCTTTTGAATGCGGATCTTGAGCTGTTAAATTAAATTTCATGTAAGTGTGCAAAATTAACAAATTTATGCGGATGTGCAGATATGCAAATATGTGGATGTGCAGATGTGCAAATGTGTTAACAATATTGGGCCATGCTTTACCACGGAAATACATGAAACATCTGGTACATTTGGCGCGCTTTTTACCCCAAAAACGCCCAAAAAAGTAACAAAAAGGGCCTTTTTACATGCCAAATTAGCCTCGTTTTAGCCTAAAAACAACCCATTTTCACCCAAAATACACTCAAAAACGACCGTTTTTAAATCATTTTTGATCAGTTTTTATCGGTTTTTACGCCTGTTTTGATCTAAAAATGCATCAAAAACCACTCTCCAATCAACCATTCTCGGCTCGCTAATAACGGCATTGACCGGTATCCACTACTTTAACTAATGCGAAAAAGGACAATCAAAAAAAATCAAGTAAATCCTTAAATCCGTTTAATCATGGTTCAGACAATAAAAGAGAACAAGCAAAAAAAATCAAGTAAGTCCCTAAATCCATTTAATCATGGTTCAGACATTATGGTTCAGGCATCCCGGTTCAGACAATTCGGTAATTGTGGAAACTTAACCCACTTATAAACACTATAATCCCGCTGATTTTTAACAAATTTGCCCTTTATTATATCATTGTTTGGAAACGTATATAAAGGAAGCATTATTTCTGCTTTTTCAGTTCTGTTTTATTATTCAGCTGTATTATCTGGTTAACAATTATAGCAGGCTTGCCGGCTATAAACCGCTGGAGGATTTGCAGCCTGTTAATATCCCCGTTTCGGTAATTATCAGTGCACGAAATGAGGCTAAAAATCTACAATATTATCTGCCTTTTATATTGGAGCAAAATTATCCCCACTATGAAGTGGTGGTAATAAA
>Ga0302200_10004876_pt1 | contig 10665 bp, 9 predicted proteins | sample II_Bog_N3_1_FD_194585 | JGI IMG/M metagenome (GOLD analysis project Ga0302200, IMG submission 194585) | Peat permafrost microbial communities from Stordalen Mire near Abisko, Sweden - II_Bog_N3_1 | ecosystem: Environmental > Terrestrial > Soil > Wetlands > Peat | place: Sweden: Abisko, Stordalen... | reverse complement strand
TGTGGTCGATCATTTCCTGAATCGACTGCGGGCGATGATAAAAGCCCGGCAGCGGCGGGAAGATGATGCTGCCCATTTCGGTCACGGCTGTCATGTTGCGCAAATGGGCCAGAGTCGGCGGTGGCCTTAAAAAGCCATCCACGCCACAAGCGCGGATGGCTTTTTCATGGCATGGCTTACTTACGGCACATAGCCAATGGAGTGATTCAGGTAGTTCAGCAGTTCCTGCCGGGTAAATTTCGGTTCTTCAATGCCGCTGTTCATCAGAAATTCTGTGACATGACGACAATCCCATTGGTAAGTATTTTGGTAGAGCTGCACCGTGGATTGTCCATCCACCATATTGTCCTTAAATAGGCTCAGTAGTGGATAGAGTGGGGCTTCGGTATCGTGTTCCCACTGTGCTAGCCATGTGTGAAATGGCTGCAAGCAGAAGCGCAAACCAAAATAACTTTCCAATAAATGAAAGAATTCTTTCAGCGTCAGATTATTTTCTCCTGCGTGAATCAAGTTGAATTTGCGTCCCGTCGCTTGCGGATTGCAGCTGATGTGGGCGATGGCACGCGTCATGTAGTCCACGCTGGTCAAGCCTTCGCGCAAGTTGTGCAGATCTGGCACGGTGCCGCTATTGATGCAAGTTTTCACCAGCCGTCCCCACCACTGGTAGCTTGCGCTGATGCCGGTCTTGCTGTGGTAGGTCGCATAGCCCAAGCGGAAGGTCATTAGTGGCAATCCTTGGGCGGCGGCAAGATCCGCGATTTTTTCCATCACCCATTTGCTACGTACATAGCCTATATCCGTAATCACAGCCGGTAAGTTTTGATCAATATCGTCGTTTTCCAGCATGACTTTCTTGCCGGTATGAAGGTGGCCCCAGCTATACACGGAAATGGTGGAAAGCAGCACCAAGGGCTTGGTGTGGCTGCGGCTGGCAAAGCGGATGATTTCCCTCAGTCCCTGCACGTTATCGCGTTTCATGTAGGAATACGGTTGAATAAAGTTCACCGCGCTGGCTGAGTGGTAAATAATATCGATTTGTTGACAGAGTCTCTGGTATGTTTCAACTGGCATACCAAAGTCATGTTCTGCCACATCACCTTGCAGTACATGCACGCGTTCGCGTTGTGCGGGACTGAGTGAAATCTGATAGAGGTTCAGCACGTGGCTTAGCCTTTGTGTGGCTTGCTCTTGTGTACTGTTTCGTACTAGGCAATAAATTGCGGCACGGGTGCTAGTCAGTAGCTCGGCCAGCAGATGAGCACCGATAAAACCGGTCGCACCGGTCAGCAGGATGGTGCGTGGTTCGCTGATGCGGTGCGCATCGAAGAGCGGATCAATACGCACATCGTCCGGGAGATACACGTCATCCTGCAACATGCGTATCGGCTCACTGTCTACGTGGGAAACCTCTTGCCTTGCACGCTTAGCCAAGGCTTGTTCCAGAGCGTGCAGAGTCTGGTATTCATAGATGTCTCGCACGTAGGTTTTTACGCCCAATCGTTCGCTAAGCACCGTGGCGAGCTTCGCGGCCAGCAGCGAATGCCCGCCAATGTCGAAGAAATTGTCAGTGACGGCCACATGCGCAATGCCCAGCAATTCACGCCAGATGGCGGCAATAGTTTCGTAGGATTTGCTTAATGTTGTTCTGGTTGCATGGATAGTGGGTTGATATGCCGCGAGTAAGGCGTTTTTGTCTGTTTTTCCGCTGGTATTGATCGGTAGATGATCCAGCCATTGAAAATCGGCAGGCATAAAATAAGATGGCAGTATCTCTTTCAGGTGTGCTTTTACGGCCTCAGTGGGAAGGCTAGCGGCTTGTGTTGGCAACAGGAAAGCGATGATTTTTTTCTCTGCCGGGTTTTCCGTCTGGGTGGCAAGCGCTACGACGTTTTTTACTCCCGGTACCTGCATGATGACGTTTTCAATTTCCCGCAGTTCTACGCGATTGCCGCGGATTTTTATTTGATCGTCAATGCGCCCCAGATACTGAATACGGCCATCAGGCAGCCAGCGGGCAAGGTCGCCGCTACGATACAGACGTTTGCCGGCAAAGTACTCTGGCAGTAGAAATTTCTCGGCGGTCAGGGCTGGATTGTTCAGATACCCCAGTGCCAGGCAACGGCCGCTAATGAACAGTTCTCCCGGACGATCACCTTGCACTGGCTGCAATTGTTCATCCAGAATAAATATCTCGGTATCTGCCACCGGATGGCCGATGCTCATTGGCGCTTGAAGGTGAGCACTCTCCACCATATTCCATGTGGCAAAAATGCTTGCCTCGGTGGGGCCGTAGTAATCCACCAGGCGGTAGCATAGGTCGATCAGATTCACGGGGTTGAGCTTTTCCCCTGCGGTGAACAAATAACGCAGTTTTAAATCAACAGGCTGCGGCAGGCTGACCACATCAGGCACCAACACGGTAGGCACAAAGGCATGAGTGATTTGATTTTTGGCAAAAAAATCGAGTAAGGCGGCCGGTTGCAAGCGCGTATCTTCCTGCGGAAGATACAGTGTGGCGCCGCTTGCTAAAGCAGCCCAAATTTCCCACTGTGCCACATCGAAACCGATACCGGCAATCAACGTGGAACGGCACTGACTGTCCATGCCAAATTTATTGTTGTGCCAGAGGATCAGGTTTAGTAAAGAGGCGTGAGCAATTTCCACTCCTTTGGGAAGACCGGTGGTGCCAGAAGTGAAAATGATATAAACCACGGCATCTGTATTTGATTGTACAGTCGCCGATGTTGGAGATATTTCTTCAGGGAGGTTGTCTATAGAAATGACTTCAGCCGAATCAGCATTAACTCGACTATTAATTGATGCATTACTGGTCAATATAATCGCAGCATTACTTTGCATTGTAATATCCCGAATTCTTTTTTCCGGGTAATGCGCATCGATGGGAATGTAACTCGCTCCGGCTTTACTAATGGCGACCAGGCCGATCACAAATTCAGGTGTGCGCAGCGCCACTAACGGCACGCTGTCACCTGGCCTCACTCCCTTCTGCTGCAACAGTGCGCAAAGTTTATTGCTGGCCTCATCCAATTGTTGGTACGTGACATGATGACCATTATGAACAATGGCGGGCTTACTTTTGACGAGGGACACTTGTCGGATAAAAAAATCCAATACTGTATGTGTCATCATTGTTCTGCCTAAACTGACTGCGATGAATTGAGTGGCTTATGAAAATGCTTAGCCGAGAATTTTTTAGATGTGTTGTAGATGGGATGCGCACATATTTCCCGGTAAGTCCCAGATGAGCGGCTTATCACGTTACCTTGGCAAAGGGAAACTGATTATCCCAATCGCTACAATTTCATCGTTTCGATCATATGGTTTTGCGCCAGAAATTTGACGCAATGCTCCGTTTCCAGACCGCAGGCGTGTCTAGAATGCCTCGCATAAATAATTGTGAGGTGCGTTCTTGTCAGAAAGGGCTCGGGCAAGGAGCGCAACGCAATCAGCGCTTTCTTGGTAGGGCAGGATGTACGGCGAGAGAAGTTGCATCGTCAACGGCAGATCGCACTGGCGCTGTTGCGCGAGGATGATGGCGTGACGCTCACAGGACGCTGTCGGGAAGCACTGGAAGAAACATTGCTGCTGAGTTCAGCAGCAATGCACTGGTCGTGTCAGCCGATGTCAGCGATGCTGCTTCCGTCAAGCATCTGTTTGCGCAGGCGAAATCACACTTTGGCCGCCGGCATTTCGGCGCTGCGCAGGTCGATTGAAGAGATCAGTGTCGAGCCGTGTGGCCAAGGCTGTTTTGTATATGGATAGTTTGCCGCTGGACGCCAATGTGCAGTTCATGACGGTGATGGCGACCAAGATGCCGTTTATCGGGCGCGGCTGAGACGATGCGCTTGAACAACAGATACGCTGCCCAACGGCAGCGCATTTTTATGGGACGGCGTTTTGAGTCCGTTCCAACGTGGCGTGAGGGCATGTTCAATGGCGAACAGATCGAGTACCCGGCCGACGGTGTGGTCGATCATTTCCTGAATCGACTGCGGGCGATGATAAAAGCCCGGCAGCGGCGGGAAGATGATGCCGCCCATTTCGGTCACGGCTGTCATGTTGCGCAAATGGGCCAGATTGAAGGGCGTTTCACGCACCATCAGCACCAAGCGGCGGCGCTCCTTGAGCACCACGTCGGCGGCGCGCGTGATCAGATTGTCGGACAGCCCGTTGGCAACTGCGGCCAACGTTCGCATGGAGCAGGGTGCGACGATCATGCCGCTGGAAGAAAACGACCCACTGGCAATCGAGGCGCCCACATCGCGCACCGGATGAACCACGTCAGCGAGGCCTTCGACATCCTTGCGATTCATGTCCAGCTCTTGATGCAGATTGAGCACGCCCGCTTCGGAAACCAGCAGATGCGTCTCAATGGCGCGTTCCCGCAATACCTGCAACAGCCGCACGCCGTAGACCACGCCGGTGGCGCCGGTGATGGCAATGATCAGGCGCTCGGGCGAGGGGCCGGCAGCAGAAAAGGCGCTCGACACGTGGCGCTTACTCGGCCTTGAACAGGTCTTGCAGTTCGCCCGATGCATACATCTCGTTCATGATGTCGGAGCCGCCGATGAATTCGCCTTTGACATACAGTTGCGGGATAGTCGGCCAGTTGGAATATTCCTTGATGCCTTGACGTACATCGGCATTTTCCAGCACATTGATGGTGACGATATTTTCAGCACCACTGGCTTTGAGCAACTGGATTGCCTTGCCCGAAAAGCCGCATTGTGGAAATTGGGCCGTGCCTTTCATGAACAGCACGACAGGGTTTTGGGTGACGGTTTCTTTGATCCAGGATTGCACTTCGCTCATGACTACACCTTCAAAAAGTTCTCAATGCCGACATTATAGGGAAAAGCGCGTTCTTGCGTTGGACCGGCCGCGATTGTTGCCGCTGCGTTTGCTAGCCGCCCTTGGCCCAGTGGCGATATTGGCCGGCGGTGACGCCGTGGGCGCTGCGAAAACGGTTTGCCAAATGACTGGCGCTGGAAAAACCACAGGCAGCCGCAATATCGGCCAGCGATAAATTTGATGCGCTCAGTGCCGTGCGGGCGCGTAGCAGGCGACGGCGGCAGATCCAGGTATGCGGGGCAACACCGAGCGAGGTCTTGAACATGCGCGCGAAATGGTATTGCGATAGCCCTAGCTCAGTGGCCAGTGCGGCAACGGTCAGCGGGCCGTCCAGTTCGGCTTCGATGAGTTCTAGTACGCGACGCCTTTGCTGCGAGGCGAGTCCACCTTTGACCGCTACATGCCGCAGTCGCCCGGTTTGCGTGAGCATCAAGTGCGCCAGGGTTTCATGGGCGATCGCGTGAGCGCTGAGCATGCCGTCCTGCACCGTCCAGTCGAGCGTGATGAGTTGTCGGCAGAGTTGCGCCATGTACGGGTCGTCAATATAAGTGCGCTCAAGCAACTCACGTCCGCGTGGCTCGCAATCGAATAGATGGATGGCAAATTCGTCAAACAGGGTTTGCGAAAAATAAAGATGCAGGAAGCGGCTTTCACCACCGACGAGCCAGTCCGACTCGTGTTGCGCCGGCAAAATGCAAAATTTGCCAGGCGCGCCGCGCAAATCCGGCTGGTTGCGGCGGCAGATGTCGAAGCCGCCATCCAGGTAAAACGACAGGGTGTGGTGACCGGGATGGTGATAAACGGTATTGCCCAGATCTTGACGATGCCACATTGCCGCGTGCAGATCTGCATCGAGCAGACTCGAACGTACCAGCCTGGCGGGGCTGTGCCTGAGTGTTTCAAAAACGGGACGGACGGTGGTCGGCATCGCAATTTTCCTGTGGGTGCAACGGCAAGCTTACCTGCTTGTTCGGCAATATCGCGGCCGAGCATGACAAAAAGCGCAGGAATGTGTAATCACGGTGATCCGGATGCGGGGAAACTGTGGTCTTTATTCCAACAGGTAGCGACCATGAATATCCTGCTTTATCTTTCCACGGTGCTGATCTGGGGGACTACCTGGATTGCCATCAAATGGCAACAAGGCCCGGTTCCCATTGCGCAGTCGATTGCCTACCGGTTTTTGCTTGCGGCGGCCATGCTGTTTGCCATTCTGGCCTGGAAGAAACAATTGCGTTTGCCGCACGGCCAAGCCCGGAAATTGATTCTGGCGCAAGGGTTGAGCCTTTTTTGCTGCAATTTTCTTTGTTTTTACGGCGCCAGTCGTTATTTGCCCAGCGGCTTGATTGCGGTGGTTTTTTCCACGGCGGCAATCTGGAACACCCTGTTCGCCCGGGTTTTCTTCAAACGCAATATTTCAGTGTCAGTACTGGCGGGAGGCATGCTGGGGCTAGTGGGTATGACGGCGATGTTTTGGCCGCAAATCATGCTGCGCAATGCAGATAGCGGCACATGGCTGGGGCTGGTGCTGTCCTTGCTCGGCACGCTCTGTTTTTCCACCGGCAATTTGTTATCGAGTCGCATGCAGTCAATGGGCCTGAAGCCATTGGAAACGAACGCATGGGCGATGTTGTGCGGCGCCGGTATGCTGTTGATCCTCAGTTTTGCGCTGGGTTTGCCGTTGACGATGGATTGGTCCATGCGCTATCAGGGGGCGCTATGGTATCTGGCGCTGTTTGGTTCGGTCATCGGATTTACTGCTTACCTGATGCTGGTTGGCCGCCTGGGGCCGGAACGCGCGGCCTATTGCACGGTATTGTTTCCGGTTGTCGCACTCAATGTTTCGGTATGGTTTGAAGCGTATCATTGGTCCGCCTCAGCGCTGGCAGGTTTATGCATGGTGTTGGCGGGGAATGTACTGGCCTTTCATAAACCGACCGTCAGGACAGCCGTCAACACGCAAACTATTTAAATGATTTCGGAAAAGGAAAGCCATTTCCGTGAAGTTGACAACTTTTCTGAAGGCGAAAAAACAAGAAAGGGCGCTATGTGCGCCCTTTTTTCTATGGCAGCCTGAGCTGCCGGTTAGCAATGCTTACGTGGCAATGGCATCTACAATCTCTTCCGGCAGACGCTTGGCATCCGAATGATGATCCTGCACACGGTCCTTATGCTTGAGGACCTGACGGTCCAGTTTATCTATCAGGAGATCAATGGCTGCGTATAGATCATGCGCAATGCTCTCGACATGCAAGTCCTTACCCTTGATATGAACGTTGATTTCGGCCTTTTGACGCTTTTCTTTTTCTGTCAACTTGTCCACGCTGAGAATCACAGTGACGTCAATGACGTGGTCAAAATGGCGCTTGATGCGTTCCAGTTTGCTTTGCACGTATGCGCGGATGGCAGGGGTCAAGTCGAGGTGGTGGCCACTAATGGTCAGATTCATACAGCACTCCTATCGTGAAATTGCTGGAGGTCCCAACACTACGTCCGTTGGTTCTGGAACATCTCGCCAGAACACAGCAACAGATACATTTACTACAGAAAAGCTTATAGAGACTTGCGGAGATTGACAGGAGGGATTCTCAGCACTTCACGGTACTTTGCTACCGTTCTGCGTGCAACGACCATTCCCTGTTCTGCCAACATTTCTGCAATCTTGCTGTCAGAAAGTGGATTTTTGGATTCTTCTGCTCCTATCAGTTGTTTGATGAGAGCCCGTATCGCGGTGGAAGATGCTTCACCTCCTGCTTCCGTTGCGACGTGGCTGCCGAAGAAGTACTTCAACTCAAACATGCCATGTGGTGTCAGCATGTATTTCTGAGTCGTAACACGTGAGATAGTGCTCTCGTGTAGACCCAGTGTATCAGCTATTTCGCGCAACACAAGGGGGCGCATGGCGACTGCGCCGTGCGAGAAAAAATTACGTTGTCGTTCCACTATTGCCTGGGATACACGCAGGATGGTATCGAAACGCTGCCGCATGTTTTTGATCAGCCATTTGGCTTCTTGCAACTGTGAACCGAGCGAACCATCGCCCTTGTTTTGTTTGATGGCATTGGCATACATGGCGTTGACGCGCAGGCGTGGCATCACTTCGTGATTGAGCAGTACTTGCCAGCCATCTTTGGCGACTTTGACAATCACGTCGGGCACCACGTAGTCCGATCGTCCCACGGCGAAAGCGTTGCCCGGATGCGGACGGCATTGACGAATGACCACCTGTGCTTCGCGCAGATCTTCATCGTCGCAACCCAGTGCTTTCTTGATTTTGTTGAAATCGCGCTGGGCAAACAGGGCCAGGTAATGTTCGACGATGGTCAGCGCCAGCCGGCGTGTCACAAAGGGGATTTTGTCCAGCGCCTTGATTTGCAGCGCCAGGCACTCGGAGGCATTGCGTGCGCCAGCGCCAGCCGGATCGAAACTTTGCAATAGCTTCAACGCAATGTTGAGTTCATCAAGTTCGATCTCCAGCTCTGCCGGCAGGCGTGCATGGATTTCTTCCAGTGACTCGTCGAGATAGCCTTGTTCGTCAAGAGCGTCGATGAGCAGTTCGACCAGGGCCCGGTCACGCAGCATGCGCACGTTCAGGCGCGCCTGCTCCAGCAGATGTTCGCGTAGCGTCACATCATGTGCTTCGAGCTGCGGTCGCGCATCTTCATCGTCAGGTGTTTTGCCGGTACGTGCGACGTCGTCGAAACTCCAGTCGGTGTCGCCACTGACCGGCTCGTCGCCACCCAGGGTGTCGCCGCTGCCCTCACTGCTGCTCTCGGTGCTGTTGCTCACGACTGTATCGGCGGCCTCGGCCTGCGCTGACGGGGCCGAGCTCAACGCGCCGTCGGGCAGCAGTCGCACCGAGTTGTCGAGGGCATCATCGAGCCGTTCCAGCAGCGGATTGTCTGACAGGATCTGCTCCAGTTCCTGATGCAATTCCAGCGTCGACAATTGCAGCAGCCTGATCGACTGTTGCAATTGTGGCGTCAGTGCCAGATGCTGGGAGGTGCGTAACTGGAGGGATTGTTTCATTGCATTTGTCCGTGCTTACATGCGGAAATGTTCGCCGAGATACACGCGGCGTACAGATTCGTTGGCAATGATTTCATCCGGGCTGCCGCTGGCAAGCACGGTACCCTGGTTGATGATGTAGGCGCGGTCGCAGATGCCCAGCGTTTCGCGCACATTATGGTCGGTGATGAGTACCCCGATGCCGCGTTCCTTGAGAAAGCGCACAATCCGTTGAATCTCGATGACGGCAATCGGGTCAATGCCGGCAAATGGTTCGTCGAGCAACACGAAGCGCGGATCAGTGGCCAGCGCACGCGCGATTTCCACGCGCCGGCGCTCGCCGCCGGACAGCGACAGGGCCTGACTCTCACGCAGTTTTTCGATTTGCAGCTCATGCAGCAGACTATTGAGGCGACCTTCGATTTCATCGCGGCTCAAGGGTTTGCCGTTTTCCTTGCGCAGCTCCAGCACGGCGCGGATATTGTCTTCCACGGTGAGCTTGCGAAACACCGACGCTTCCTGTGGTAAATAGGACAGTCCCATGCTGGCGCGTTCATGAATCGGCAAACGGGAAATGGGGGCGCCATCGAGATCGATCTCGCCGCCATCGGAGGGCACCAGACCGACGATCATGTAGAACGAGGTGGTTTTGCCTGCGCCATTCGGGCCAAGCAAGCCGACCACTTCACCACTGGCCACTTCCAGCGAGACATCGTGCACCACCTGGCGTGCACCATAACTTTTTTGCAGGCCGCGTACGACCAGGGAACTGGTACTCATCTTAAGGTGCCTTGGCAGGATCAATACGCGGCTGGATGATGGCGGTGATATGGCCGCTACCTGGTTTGCTTTCGCCGGTGTTGGTATTGTTGACGGAGTAGAACTCGGCCCGACTGTCGTAGGAGATGAATTCACCGTTGACTTCGTCGGTGACGCGTTTGCCATCCATGCGCTGCATATGGGCGCGGGTGAACAATTTGGAAATTTCAGTCTTCTCGCTGTACTCGATACGTTCGGCCTGACCTTCGATCCATAAATCGGGGCCGCCATCACGTTTTTGGCGGAAAAATGCCAACTGGCCCGGTGCTGCATACAGGACCGCAAATTCATACCCGGCCGGATCGGTCGTCAGAACCACTTTGCCGGCCTTGATGAGCAGGGTGCCGCGCGTGAGTACAACATTGCCGGTGAAGGTTTTGACTTGCCTGACGTCGTCATAGACCATTTGTTCGGATTCGATGCGGGTCGGCTTGTCGGTATCGGCTTTTTCGGCGTGAGCCAGCCCGCCGACGCTCATGAGCAACGCGGTCAGGAAGGGTAACGACAAAGTGGAAAAAATTGGTTTCATATCATCCTGCGCAAGTATCTGTCTAATGGGGTGACGCCGGCCCGCCCACGCGGCGCGGCTGATAAAAGCCGCGGACGTCATTTAATAACTGGAATTGCTGAATCGCGTTGTTGATGATCATGCCGGTGCCGGTCATGATTGATTCACCCATTGTCAGGACCGCAGGCAGGTCGGTCTTGGCGATGTCGTCATCGGGCAACAACAATAAGTATTCGGTTTTCATATGCATGCTTTCGCTGGTGCTGGTGGCGGCACGATTGGCGTTGACGTCGTCATACATATGAATTTTGGTGTTGTCGTCTTCAATTCTGGCGCGCTTGGAGCGCAGCGTGGTGGTCGGTCTGGCCGGGTCCAGCGTGGTAATGACGGGCAGCGTGATTTCAAACGAGTCATCCTGCGGGAAATGCTGCATTTTGGTGCCCGTGATGTTGTAGCGC
>Ga0302200_10004875_pt1 | contig 10667 bp, 10 predicted proteins | sample II_Bog_N3_1_FD_194585 | JGI IMG/M metagenome (GOLD analysis project Ga0302200, IMG submission 194585) | Peat permafrost microbial communities from Stordalen Mire near Abisko, Sweden - II_Bog_N3_1 | ecosystem: Environmental > Terrestrial > Soil > Wetlands > Peat | place: Sweden: Abisko... | reverse complement strand
CATGTTCTTTGGACAACCCGGTGTGGAGACGATGCGTGAACTTTTTCACAAGGCATCCGAGGCCGACCATCCGGTGTTCATTTCGGCGGTGAACTGGGCGGAGGTGCTTTACAAAATGGAACGCAAACATGGTAGCGCCGGTTTGGAAACCGCGCGCCAGTTTGAACGCACCACGCCGCTGGAAACCGTGCCGGTGGATCGCGAACAAGCCGAGGCCGCCGCTCTGTTAAAGAACGAATACGACTTGGGATTGGCCGACGCCTTTTGCGCCGCTCTGGCAAAGCACAAAAAGGCCGAACTCGTGACGGCCGACCACGAATTCAAAGCCGTCGAGAAGGAAATCAAAATCAACTGGCTGAAATGACTACATTAAAAGCCAAATCACTTTCGAATCACGAGATTGTAACACTCGCGGTTTATTTGCTGGGAGGAGACACAATGCGAATAGACCATGAAGATGTTGCCGTCAAAGCCAACGAGCTTGCGCCGGGGCGGTTCACATGGCGCAAATATAAAAATCAAATCAACATAAAAAATATTTCTGCGTTCTTGTGGGACGCAAGAAAGCCAAAGAACGGCGGTTATCTTATTGGAACAGATGTTGACGGTTGGATGCTAACCGAGCAGGGACTAAAGTTTGTAAAAGCAAATTTAGGAGGACTAAAAAGTTCTACACTGGGGAGAAACCCCTTGAATCCAAAAGAAAGAAGCCTATTGCGACGCGAGCGTGAAAGATTGTTGGCGACTGATGCTTTTGCAAAATTTGCTTCAAACCAAGGCGATGCAATTTCATTACGGGAGGCCGAATCGTTTTTTCGCGTTGATGCTTACGTTACCGGCGATGCTCGCGCGGAAAAGATTCTACGAACAAAAAATCGTTTTGCGGATGACGCGGAACTCGGTTCGTTAATTAAATTACTAGAATCCAAACTATCCAAAGGAGTGGGAACATGAGTGCTACAATGAAATTGGTGGTCAAAAGCCATGTTGCTCGGGACTTGATCCAAAGTGCCGGGCTATTCAAATCAGACAAGCTGGTTGTGTGGGAATACGTTTCAAACGGATTGCAATATGTCGGTGCTGGAACTAATCCGGTGGTCAAGGTTTCACTCGACAGCCGCAAGAAGCGAATCTCCATTCAAGACAATGGTCGGGGAATGGATTGGAATGGCCTTCAGAATTTCTTCGTGATGCACGGTGAAAACATTGACCGGAAGGAAGGACGGCCAGGTCGCGGGCGATTTGGCACAGGAAAATCAGCCGCATTCGGGATAGCTGAAGTGATGAGAATTACCACGGTGCGGAATGGCAAACGCTCACAAGTAGAGTTGAAGCGTTCCAGTATTGAGTCCATGTCATCTGAAGAACCAATTCCCGTCGAGGTTCACGAGTCTGAAAAGGCCGTCTCTGCGACGAGCGGAACTTTGATTGAAATTGAAGGTGTCCATCTTCGGTCGTTGGATCAAGCGGGCATCATCCACTACATTGAGCGGCACCTTGCTCGATGGCCAAAGAACGCGACTGTGTTCGTCAATAATCACGAATGCGAATTTAATGAGCCACCAGTGGCGTCGGAACATCGTTTCACTCCCGAAGGTGAGGCGTTTGAAAAACTTGGCGATGTCGAATTGGTAATCAAAGTTTCAAAATCATTTTTAGAGGACGATCTTCGTGGTGTTTCGGTTTTCTCGAATGGTGTGTGGCATGAAACAACGCTAGGTGGCAGCGAGGGGCGAGAAATGTCGCAATACATCTTTGGAGAAATTGATGTGCCGGCACTCGACGACGATAAATCACCCGTTGCGCCGTTCGACGTAAGCCGGTCAATGCAGCTCAATCCAGAAAATGAAATTGTTCGTGCGCTTCATGCTTTTGTTGGAAACAGAGTTGAAGAAGTTCGACGCGCCCTGCTAGATGCCGACAAAAAGCGGAAGACCGAAGAAGACACAAAGAAATTGGCCGAACAAGCTTCAGAAATTGCACGCATCATCAATGAAGATTTTGAGGCGTTCCGTCAGCGTGTTGCTAAAATTCGGGCAAAAACACGCGGTGGCCCGAATTTGAGCCAGGACGAACAAGGTGGGGATGATTTAGGTGATGATTTAATTTTCGGTTCAGATATCCCAGCGATAATAACTGCGCCGAGAGGAAGTCCCGGAATAAATGGACCGCCAAATGACATTGATGTCCCACCGACTCCAGGACCAGAAATGCCACCATTCAACCCGAGCGTTGAACCAGCCGAGAACGCTGAACCCAAAGGCTGGCCCGCAAGCGGAACAAGCACCCGCCGCCGGCCATCGGGAGGTTTTCGCGTTGAGTTCAAGGACATGGGAGAAGTTTCGGAGCGCGCACGTTACATTGAGACCGAGCAAGCTATTCATATAAATCTGGAGCATCCACAAATTGCGGCTGCGAAAGGAAATTTTTCAGTAGAAGATCCTTCGTTCAAACGGCTCGCTTACGAAGTTGCCTTTTCTGAATACTCGATTGCAATAGCGCAACTAAAAATCAAGTCCGGTGATTGTTTCGACCTTACAGACCCGATTGTCGAAATTCGCGAAGCGTTGAACCGAATTACGCGCAAGGCAGCCAGCCTTTACGCGCAATGAACCTGTGATGAACGAAGAACATGGGACTATCAAGATACCCGCGCATCGGCCAGCGAATCGCACCAGCGATGTTGCGTGATATTTTGAATATTGAAATCCCGTCCGGGCTTTTGCCAGACAGCACGGGCAAATTTAGCAAGCTTGCGGATCTTGATGAAAGAGTCTGGCAAACGGCTTCCAAAGAAAATTGCGATCAGCTTGCTGCGCTCGTTGTCAAAGAAGTGCATAGAAATCTTCGGCGACTTCCTGTGATGGTAAGGATCAGCACGCTCCCTGCAACTGTTTCAAAAATACCTTTGGCGGAACTCGACATTCAGGTTCGCACATACAACGCTTTGAAGAATCGTTTCGGCGACGAAATAAAAACCGAAATTAAAATTCGGGACTTGATTGGCATTAGCGATTTTGGTGCTCGCAGTATGGTGGATTTTTTAGTGTCGGTAGAGGCATACTCTGTCCGCCCGCAACAAATGCAACAGCTTGACCTTATGGTTCAGGTTGAGCCTATGACAACGGTTTCGCTTGAGGAATACCCATCAAAAATTGACGTTGAGATTTCTCACTACCCAAGACGCGGACATCGAATCGCGCCAAAAACTCTGAAGAGCTTGCTGTGCATCCCGTGTGGTGACCGTCGGCTTGCGAATCTGATGCTCTGTGACCTTGATGAATCGGTATGGGACAGGCTTTCCACGCAACTCCGCAACAAACTTTCCGATGCCGTCATAAAACGGATCAAGGTTTTTCGCAGCTCATTGCGCAATCAAGCAGGTCAAATCAGGCTGCCTATGCCGCAGACAAAAGGAAAGCCTATCGTCCTGCAATTGGAGCGGCGCACTTTCAACTGCCTGAATGAGCGAGGGCTTTTGGATAATCCCCACCGCTTGGCTCAAATGACAATTGCCGAACTAATGGCGATGTCCGGATTTGGAGAAACATGTGTCGTTGATTTACTGTCATCGCTCGAATCGCAAATGACGGAAGCGTTTGTGGCAACGCCTGAAGTTTTTGCTGCCGCGCAAAAAATATCCCGCATCAAAAGTGCAGCCAACATTCGAATAGATGACCCACGTTTCGGCTTGGCATTACAAGCATTGAGGATTCGAGGTAATACTCTTCAAGAGATTTGCCAGGTGATTCTTAATGGGGTGTCTTGTCCAATGAGACCAGAGTCGTTTACGCATCGGCTTGAAGAACTCTTTTCCAATTTGCAAGCGGCGCGGCGATTACCGCTTGAAAGTGAATTGTTGGAGCTTCTGGCATTTGAGCCAAATGCTCGCAATCGAGATTTTACGGTGAGGCTGATGGGGTGGGATGGGAAAGGCGGGCAAACGCTAGAAACCATTGGGCAAAACTCTGGAATGACCCGCGAGCGTATCCGACAAATCAGCCAAAACCAAATTGACCGTATCAAAGATAAATCTCCGTATCTGCCGGTTCTGGATAGAACGCTTGAAGTAATTCTGGCGCACTCGACATGCTTGGCATCGGACTTGGAAAATGTATTTCTAAAAGAGCGTCTTTCAAAAGTTTCGTTCAAGCTTCAAGGCGTCATCAATGCCGCAGAAGCTGCTGGTCGCAACTGTCCGTTTATCATTGAAAATGGAGATGGTCAATCATACGTCATTGCACAAGAGGTGAAAGGAATCACAAAACAAATTTTGCAATTGGCCCGAAAGTCTATTTCCCACTGGGGCGTGACCACCATCGAAGATGTTGCGGCTGAAGTCAGTGGTGTTATCGGAAAACCAATTTCTAGTAAATTTGTTGCCGCTGTTGTTAACGCGCAGCCGAGTTTTGCTTGGTTGGATGAGCCGTCGGGCTGGTTTTGGTTTAATTCGACGGCTCGCAATGCTTTATTGAATCAAATTGAAAAAATTTTGTCCGTGTGCGAACGCATTCATGTGACTGAACTTCGTTCTGGAGTTTCACGCAACCACCGTCGTGAAGGGTTCGCACCGCCGCAGCGAGTCTTGCTCGCATTGTGCGAACAAGCGGGGACATACAAAGTGGAAGGGAATCTCATATGGGCTGATCCACCGCTGGATTTTTCGGAAATCCTCGCTGAAACTGAAAAAACGTTTGTGTCAGTATTCCGCAAGATCGGGCCGCTTGCGGAACTACATAAACTCGAAGATGAATGTATGCGTCAAGGGATGAATCACGCAAGTTTTTGGATGAGCCTGACAAATTCTCCAATCATCTCAAGGTTCGCTCGTTGTGTATATGGATTGCGCGGGACTGAAGTTTCTCCCGGTCAGGCAGAATCTGTGACTGTCCAACTTCGAAAAACGCGTGTGCTCTCTGACTTTGGCTGGACAAAAGCTGGCAAAATATTTCTTTCCTACAAATTGTCATCAGGGACGCTGGCAAACGGGATCGTTTCTGTGCCGGCTGGAATGAAAAAACATCTTTCTGGCGCATACGAACTCCGTGTTGCTGAAGGCGCACCGATTGGCCGGCTGGTCGTGAAAGACTCGCAAGCATGGGGACTCGGCCCGCTGTTTAGGCGGCGCGGCGGTGATCTCGGCGATTCCTTAAGAATTGTTTTTGACCTCAAATCGAAGATAGCCGTAGCTGAATTGGGACAATCTTCAATCGAAGAAGATGACGAATTCAACCATTTGGAATCAGATACGGCTTCCACTCCGGCACAAGCCAACGAATAAGGGAAGCGGCCTCCGTTTTCCGTTTTCGTTTTCGTCTTCGACGCGACGGGCTGGAGGCCGCCATTGAATTTGATTCATCAGTCCGGCAGCGGTCAGTCCAAACCGGCTTCCTTTTTCACCTGCGACCACGGGATGCGCGGCTTGCTGCCATGCGCGCTTTTGGCCCGTTCAATCGTCCGGGCGTCTTCCACGTCTGCGACCGTCTGGCGCATCCGGCGCATCAGGGATTTGGCCTGCGTCAATTGCTTGTCCAATTGGGTCAAAGCCGACCGTGATTTGCTGGGTGTTGCAATGGTGTTACTCATAAATGTCCTTCCGGTCACCCACATCATAAACGACAATGGTGCCGCCTTCCAATTCAAAAAGGACCCGATAGTTTCCCGCCCGCAGGCGGTATTTGTTTTTGAAACCTCGAAGTTTTTTGACATCCGCCGCCAGATCGTCCTGTAGCCGGTCAATTTTTCCGCCAATCAACCGCCGCGCATCCCTGGGCAGCGCCCGCAATTGGGCGAGCGCCACCGGCAGGAATTCAACCTGATAATGCATGGCCTGATTTATTTCGTGGTCGTTACCGGCGGTATCGGCGGTTCGGGCGTTTCGGCGGCGCTGCGCTTGGGCGGGAATTTGCCCAGGCGGAAGTCGGCGCGCACCTCGGCGTTCGCCGGGTCGGTTTCCGGCCATTGGATGTTCGCCGCGTTTTGCACGGTTTTTAGCGCGGCATAGAGGTTTTCCGCGCTGACGTTGCGCACGCCGGTGGATCCAACGCTGGCACCCTTGGCGTTTTCCAGCAGGGTCTTGTCGCCTTCGATGGCGGTGATGATGCTGTCCAATGCGGTGGTCTCGTCCGCCGTCCAGCCCTGGCCGGCGATGGCGTCGGCGTTGGCCGGCAACTGGAGGGAGCCGAGCACGGTGCGGCCGCGCGTGAGCTGCGACTGAAGGTCGTTGGGCTGGTTGACGCCCACGAAAAACTCCTGGGACAGCAGCACGTCCTGCCCCTTGAAGGCGAGCTTGGCGGTTTCCTTGGCCATGTGAACGAGGTGCTGGAAGTCGTGGATCTCGTCGAGCTGCGCCTTGGAGAGGATGCCGACGTTGCCGCGATTCTGTTTCTGGCCGGTGACCTGCTGTTTGACGGTGGCCAGCAGGGCGACGGCCCCGGTGAGGAAACCCGCCTTGAACCGTTTTCCGAGTTCGGGATGGGCGGTGGCCGCGTCGAGGATGAGTTTGCCCTCGCCCACGAGAACGGGCAGGGGGAAGTTGAAGTTTGTTTTTTTTGCGCTCATTGTTTTATGTGTGTTGTATTTTTAATGTGTTTTGACGGTTTGACGGCTGTGCATGGGTGAAGATGCGTGACTGGAAATCGGCGCTGGGGAGCACGCCCGCCATCGGGCGTTGCTGGACGCGCCCCGCGTCCGGCTTCTGTGCGCGCGGCAGCTTTCAAAGCACCGGGGCTTTTTCGTGCGTCCGGTGTTTTCCGCGAGGGCGCGGAAAACTGCGCCCGTGGCGGGCGCGCTCCCCATCCAAAACGCAGTTTTCGGTCTAAACGGCTGAATAAAAGCCATTTTGGTGTTGTTCGGCGCGTCCAATTGCCCGGCGGAAATGAAAAATTGGCCGGTGGAAACCGATAATTGCCCGGAGTAATCCGCCAATTGGAGGGAGTAATCACTAAAATGGAGTGAGTAATCAGATAATTGTAGTGAGTAATACGACAATTGTAGAAAGTAATCAGTTAATTGGACACAGTAATCTGTCAATTGTAGTGAGTAGTTGTATAATTGGACTGATGAACCAACTAATTGTCCGGTGGAAAGCGATAATTGCGCGGGGGAATTGGATAATTGCCCGGGAGAAAGGGTGCGAACTTCGGGGGAAGCGGCCGGGAATCGCCGGCTGCGTCCGCCGGCAACGGGTCTATTGCAAAATCCGGGCGTGACCTTCTCGCGGGCCTGCTTGAAGGCGGCAAAACCAAATTGTTTTCCAACCATTTCCATATTCCAAACGCAAAATTCCCGGCGCGCTCGCCCAGCCATTCGGCGGTCACAGACCGCCGCTACAAATCACCCGCGCATTTTTTCGTCCAGCACCTTGCCGTCGGGCGCAATCATCTGGACGTGCAGCGGCATCTGCCCGACGGCGTGCGTGGAGCAGCTCAAACAAGGGTCGTAACAGCGGATGCCGTGCTCGACGCGGTTAAGCATGGCTTCGGGAATGTCGTTGCCGCGAACATAGTGCCGCGCGATTTGCGCGACGGTCTGGTTCATCGCCAGGTTGTTCTGGCCGGTGGCGACGATGAGGTTGACCTTTTGCAGCAGGCCGTTGCGGTCCACGGTGTAGTCGTGGAACAGCGTGCCGCGAGGGGCTTCACTTACGCCGACGCCGCGCAGGTTGTTGATGCCGGCGTCGGCGCGGAGGTAATCGCTCGAAAGTTCCGGGTCGTCCATGTAGCGTTCGACGAGTTCAATGCAGGCGAGGATTTCGATGAGGCGCGCGTAGTGATACAGGAACGAGGAGGTAACCGCGCCGTGGCCGAGCTTCTTGAATTTTTTCAGTTCCGCGTCCGCCTTCGGCACACCCATTTGCTGGCAGACGTTCAGCCGCGCCAGCGGGCCGACGCGATAGATGCCCGCCGGGAAACCGAGCGGCTTGTAATACGGCGATTTGAGATACGATCCGCCCTGCACCGATTCGCCGATGGAATCCAGATAATCCTGCTCGTCGAGCCGGTCGGCAATGATGCTGCCGCTGCTGTCGGTGAAACGGAGCTTGCCGCCGTGATGCTCCCAGGTGCCGTCTTCCGCGACGAGGCCCATGAAGAGCGATGGGAAATTGCCGAAAATTTGAATCTCGCGCTGGTGCGTTTCCATCGTCTTTTCCCAAAGGTCGAAGGCGACCTTGGTCGTGGCGAAGGCTTCGGGCAGCCACGCGCGAATTTTGGCGCGGCCTTCCTCACTGAGCGCCGAACGCACGCCGCCGGGAACGGCCCACGCCGGATGAATTTTTTTGTCGCCGAGGATCTCAATGATTTCCTGGCCGAACTGGCGGAGACGGATGCCTGCGCGGGCCAAATCTTTGTTCGAAGCGATCAAACCAAAAACATTGCGCTGTGCCTGCGGCGAATCCCAGCCGAGCAAAAAGTCGGGCGCGCTCAAATGGAAAAAGCTCAGCGCGTGCGACTGGATGATCTGGCCGAGGTTCATCAGGCGGCGCAATTTGTCGGCGGCGGGCGGAATGTTGACGGCCATGAGCGCGTCGCCGGCCTTGGCCGAAGCGAGCGTGTGGCTTACCGGACAAATGCCGCAGATGCGCTGGGTGATGCCGGGCATTTCCGTATAAGGCCGGCCCTCGCAGAATTTTTCAAAGCCGCGAAATTCAACCACATGAAACTCGGCGTCGGAAACATTTCCGGCGTCGTCCATGAAAATGCTGATCTTGGCGTGGCCTTCAATGCGGGTCACTGGATCAATGAGAATGCGTTTTGACATAACAAATTTGTTCAACCGAATTTGAGCTGTTCGCCTTCCTGCTTGGGCGCGGTGCCGGCGAGTAATTGCGCCACCAGCGATTTGATGCGCGCGGCGGGCGGCGGACAGCCGGGCAGGAAGTATTCGACAAAAACCATTTCGTGCACGGGTCGCACGCGTTCAAGAAGTTGCGGCACGATGCCGTCGGCCTTGGGCACGCTGGGATTGTTTTGCGCATGATCCACGTAGGCGCACTGCAACACATTTTCGACATTGTCGCCGCCAAAAGGATTGCGCATGGCCGGCACATTGCCGGTGACCGCGCAATCGCCGAAGGAGACGAGCACCTTGGTGCGCGCGCGGATTTTGTGGAGGATTTCCAGATTGTCCTCGTTGCAGACCGCGCCTTCGATCAGGCACAAATCCACATTCTCGGGATAATCCTTCACGTCCACGACGGGGCTGTAAACGAGGTCCACGGCGTCGGCGAGATCAATCAGGAACTCATCAAGGTCGAGGAACGACATGTGGCAGCCGGCGCAGCCGCCCAACCAAGCTGTGGCTAAACGAATCTTCATAATTTAATTTTAATCAGCGGCGATCCATTGTTTCTTTTCGCGGGCGGTGACGATGAATTCCAGTTTGTCGCGGTCATGCGTCATTTCGCCGACCGTGGTGCCTTTGTTGAAGAGCGCGCCCGTCGGACAGGCCATGACACATTTGCCGCATTCCGTGCAGGAATCCGAGCTGCCCCAGGACTGGTTGAGGTCGGTGATGATTTTGGATGTGCCGCCGCGGCCGGCGACGTTCTTCGTGCCCGCGCCTTCGATGTGCCAGCAGACGCGCACGCAGCGGGTGCAAAGCACGCAACGATTGTGATCCATGCCGAACAGCCGGTGCGTCGTGTCCACGCTCCATTTCGGAAACGTGTAATCGTAGAGGACGTGTTCCATGCCCTGCGAATACGCCAGCGTCTGCAATTCGCAATGGCCGTTGGACACGCACACCGCGCAGACGTGATTCCGCTCGGCGAACAAAAGTTCAAGAATCATCCGGCGATATTTCCGCAGCCGTTCGCTGTCGGTCTTGATGTCCATGCCTTCGGCGACTTTCGTCGTGCAGGCCGGCAGCAGTTTCGGAGTGCCGGTGATTTCCACGATGCACAGCCGGCACGCGCCGACGTCATAAACGCCTTCGAGATGGCACAGCGTAGGGATTTTGATGCCGGCCTCGGTCGCGGCCTGCAACACGGTTGCGCCTTCCTCGGCGGTAATCTGGTTGCCGTCAATGGTCAATGTTTTGGCAGCCATAAAATTATTTCGTCGCAAGTTCTGTGGGTTTCGCCGCGCCATTGGAATTCGGGCCAAACGGATCGGGTTGCAGCAGCGCCTCGTATTCCTTGCGGAAAAATTTCAGCGTGCTGATCACCGGATTTGGCGCGGTCTGCCCGAGCCCGCACAGGCTGGTGTTTTTCACCATGTCGCAAAGTTCTTCGAGCTTCGCGAGGTCGCGCGCCGTGGCTTTGCGTTGCGTGATTTTTTCGAGCAGGTTAAACATCTGCACCGTGCCGGCGCGGCAGGGAATGCATTTGCCGCAGGATTCTTCCATGCAGAATTCCATGTAAAACTTGGCGATCTCCACCATGTTCGTGCTGTCGTCCATAACGACCATACCGCCGGAACCCATGATGGAACCGAGTTTCGTGAGCGATTCGTAATCCACCGGCGTGTCGAGATAGTCCGCCGGAATGCAACCGCCCGAAGGCCCGCCGGTCTGCACGGATTTGACCTCGCGGCCATCGGGCGCGCCGCCGCCCATTTCCATGATGATCTGACGCAGCGGAATGCCCATCGGCACTTCGATCAGTCCGTTGTTTTTGATTTTTCCAGTGAGCGCAAAAACTTTCGTGCCCTTGCTTTTTTCCGTGC
>Ga0302200_10004866_pt1 | contig 10685 bp, 8 predicted proteins | sample II_Bog_N3_1_FD_194585 | JGI IMG/M metagenome (GOLD analysis project Ga0302200, IMG submission 194585) | Peat permafrost microbial communities from Stordalen Mire near Abisko, Sweden - II_Bog_N3_1 | ecosystem: Environmental > Terrestrial > Soil > Wetlands > Peat | place: Sweden: Abisko, Stordalen... | reverse complement strand
CTGCTGACTTTAGGGTGATTGTTATCCCGGGCACATCTCTATCAGCCTTAGAAATAACCCATCCAGGTATAAACGTTAACAGCTTGTCAAGCGTAACATCATACTTGCATTTAAGTAACTAATATTCAATAATATTTATTTCAGGGGCAGGATAATATCCTGCCCCTTTTTTGTTTTATATGTAACAATGCTATGATTATTAATCAATTATAATATTTAAATACAACCTTTGCGCCTTACAGTTGTATTAATACAACTCAAATGAATATTATTTAGCTTATGAAGTCATCCTTACTAACTTTATCACTTCTTATTTTCTTCTTTATAAATGCGCGTGCCCAAAATGGGCGCGAAGTAAGCGGCACAATTATAGATTCTACTAAACTATCCGTTCCGGGAGCAATTGTTAAAGTTGTTTCTGATAAAGGGGACAGCTCATTAACCGCAACAGATCCTAATGGCAAGTTTGATTTCCCCGCTGTTGGGGGCACAAAATTTACTCTTAGCATCAGATCTATTGGCTACCAGGCAATACGCAGGCATTATACTTTTGATGCCGATACCAAGCCTGTACTACTTGGTAATATTATTTTAAAGGCTGAAACCAATACCTTGGCAACGGTTAATGTTGTTGCAACTCAGGCTGTAGTATTTAAGGAGGATACAACAGAATATAAGGCAAGTAATTACCCGGTAAGGGTTAATGCACCGGTAGAGGATGTGATTAAAAAATTACCCGGAGTAGATGTTGATGTAAACGGAAATATTACCACCCAAGGAAAACAGGTTACCAAGGTTCGTATAAACGGCAAGGATTTTATGGGCGGTGATGTGCAAAGTATCACCAAAAACCTTCCTGCAGATGTTGTTGAAAACATTCAAATGATTGATGATTATGGCGACCAGGCTAATTTAACCGGTGTTAAAACAGGCGAGCCTGATAAAATAATGAATATCACCATCAGAAAAGATAGAAATTACGGATACACACTACAAGCTACTGGTGGCGATGGTGAAGACCTATTACCACAAAGCCAGGGTATACCCGATGCGAACAGGTACCTTGGTGCTGTAAGCGGGTTTACATTTAACGGCGACCAGCAAACTGCTTTACTAGGAAGTATCAATAACACCAATGTAAATACATTTTCATTTGGGGCTCCGGCTGGTGGTGGTTTCGGTGGCGGCGGCCGTGGGAATGCTGCAAGGGGATCTGCCAATAGTGGAAGCTTGGCTACAACGGCAAACGGAATAACCGATGCGCATTCCCTGGGTATAAACTTTAGAGATCAGTGGGGTAAAAACCTTTCGGTATACGGGAGCTACAGCGTTGCCGACAATACGGTTTTAACCAATAATATTATACAGCAAACTAATAATTCAGTAGGTAATCCAACTACAAACAATCAAACAAGTACAGAAAGTGACCGTAATATTAATCATCGCTTTACCTGGAACATGGAGTATAAACCGGATACTATTAATTATTTGAAGGTTACACCTACGTTTTCTTATGCGAGTGTAAACACTTACGATGATGAAAATAATATAGCACGAAGAAATGGAACTATATATTCAGCTTATACCGATAGTACTTATGCTTTTTCCTCAGCACCTACTTATGGATTAATAGCCTTATATAATCATAAATTAAAGCATCGTAATAACATAAGTATTAACTTAAGCTTTTCATCGGCGCCTGATTATCAATACCAAAACCCGGTATACAATTACTCGGTAGGTACACCTACAGCCCCTGTTAACCAGGTTATAAATACAAACAGCCGCACAAATACTTATGCAGCTACGTTCTCTTATCTTTTACCAATTGGAAAACGTTCTTACCTGGAGTTTAATTATACTTACAGCCACTCCATCACCAATAACAATAAAGAAACGGACACCTTAACATACTACGATACATTTAACCGTGACACTGCATTAAGTAACCAGTACAATTATACCTTTACCACAAACAAGTTTGGGTTAAACTATCGCTTCATCGAAAAAAAGTATAACCTAACATTGGGCATAGCTGGCCAGCCAGCGGTTTTAGATGGTGATTCACCGCTTACTGGGTTTCATACACATGTAAGTACATTTGATGTTGTGCCTACAGCGCGTTTTGTATATAATTTTTCACGGAGCCACTCTTTCAGCGTAAACTACAATGGGTCAAGTAGCCAACCAACCTTTCAACAATTACAGCCAGTGACTGACTTTTCCAATGCGTTATACCCTGTTGAAGGCAACCCGAATTTAAAGCCGCAATTCACCAATAATTTTTCGTTAAGATATAACTCATTTAGCTTTGAAACAGGGAATGTATTGTTTACAAACTTTAGCTTTCAATCCATAAACAACGACGTTGTAGCCAATACAATTACCTACCCTAAAATTTACACACCAGACCCTCGCCTACAAAATACTATATTAACGCAATACCTTAATGCTAATGGTTATTATACCGCAAGTGGAGGTGTAGTTTATGCTAAACCATGGGATAACAGGAGATATACCTTGTCGCTTATCGGCAATGTTACTTACGCAAGAAATATAGGTTATTTAACAAGCGTTACAAATCTCGACACGCTCACTAATACCAGCTATAAAACACAGCAACTCGAAAATATTTCCAAAAATTTACAATTCACACCAGGCTTAAAATTCAGGACAGATATTACGGATGTAATTGACGCGCAGTTTTTAACAAACTATGCGATAAATCGCACAGATAACTCTATTAATAATGCCCTTACGGAAGGAACATCCAATGTGCGTACCTGGACACTTGGGCTAAACGGAAAAAACTATTTCGGCGATTGGACATTTAGTTACGATTATACAAAAACGCTTAACTATGGTTATGCAACTTCGGTAGGCGCTACAAACCCTAATATTTTAAACGTATACCTTGAACGCCGTTTTCTTAAGCAAAACAGGGCAACTATACGTATAGCCGCTTATGATTTGTTTAATCAAAATACAGGCTTCACTGATGTATCAACGGCAAGCTCAAATACCGAAACGCACGTTAACAGATTAGCCCGATATTACCTGGCGACATTAACCATACGCTTGCAAAAATTTGCAGGTAAAGCACCCGATCAAACTCCTGGAATGCGTAATTTTAAAAGGAACGGCGATGGTCCAGGCGGCGGTCCTGGTGGTGGTGGCCCCGGCGGCGGCGGACCGGGAGGGGGTCCAGGCTTTTAATATTCGTTTACCAAAAGAGGCTCAACTAGTTAGTTGAGCCTCTTTTGTATATGTTATGTGTTTATTTACCTATTTTACCATTACATCTCCAATAACTCGGTCAAGCTCTTCCAGGTCAAATGGTTTTGCCAGGTAACCATCGGCGCCAGCGTGTTCAGCCAGTAACTGTATATCGCTGTTAGCCGAAAAATAGATTACCGGTATTTGTTGCAGTGATTTTTCTTTCTTTAATATCTGTGTAGCAATAATCCCTCCTTCGTCCGGTATCCAGTTATCCATCAAAATAACATCTGGTTTTATTTCGCTAATGCGCTCAACAATATTGTTGCAATTTGTGTATGTGTATACCTCCCATCCTTGCTCTTCCAAAATATAAACACAAATAGAAAGGATGTCCTCGTCGTCATCAAAAATGACGATCTTTTTAGCAGATTTATTCATTTTACACAAGTAGTAGGTGAATCTATAGATAACTTTTCTAAGAAACAACTTTTTTAAGAAACCTACATAAACAACCAATAATATAACGCCCTTGTTTTATGTAAATTATACATTTATAGTAAAATGAAACATTTCTTATGGTTTTTAACCCTTTCGAGCAAAAATATTACAAATTTATTTGTGATTGCTAAATTGTCCGGCGTGAAACTTTGCAGATCTATTGAAAGTTTGATTACTATATACTGGTTTCAGTCTATGACAGGAATCCCGGATAAAGGCAGTTTATAAATGCCTCAAAAACCTATTAATAGGAAAGCAATATGTTCATCTTCTCCTCCAACCTGCTTTTCGCCATAAACTGATCTTCCAGGTCTTTATTCATAGGGATCGCCGTATCCAAACTGGCGCAACGCACTATCGGCGCATCCAGATAAGCGAAACAATGCTCGGCCAAATGAGCCGCAATCTCCGCACCGAAACCGCTGGTTAAAGTATCCTCATGCAGCACCAAAACCCGGCCTGTTTTTTTAGCGCTTGCTTCAACCGCATCTTTATCCCAGGGTTGTAAACTGCGCAGGTCGATAATTTCCAATGATAATTCCGGATGTTTAGCCGCATACTCCAAAGCCCAATGAACACCCAATCCGTAAGTAATGATGCTTGCTTTTGTGCCAGTAGCAACAATTTTCGCCTTGCCTATCTCAACAAAATAATCGCCATCCGGCACATCACCCGAATTGCTGCGGTATAAATATTTATGTTCAAAATAAATTACCGGGTTGGGATCATCAATTGCCGCCATCAGTAAACCTTTGGCGTCGGCCGGGTTTGATGGATAAACGACCTTTAGCCCGGGCGTTTTGGTAAACCACGCCTCATTACTTTGTGAGTGAAACGGCCCCGCCGATGTACCGCCACCTGCCGGCATCCTTATCACTACATCTACATTCTGCTCCCAGCGGTAATAAGTTTTGGCCAGGTTATTCACTACTTGGTTAAAGCCGCTGGTAACAAAATCGGCAAATTGCATTTCTACAACCGCCTTACCCCCGTTCAAGGCCAGCCCCATAGCTCCGCCCACAATAGCCGACTCACATATAGGGGTATTGCGCACCCTGCCTTTGCCAAACTCCTCCACAAAACCCTGTGTTATTTTAAATGCCCCGCCGTATTCAGCAATATCCTGCCCCATAATAACTAGGTTCGGGTATTTCTGCATACTCAGCCTTAAACCATCGCTTATCGCGTCAATATATCTTCGTTTAGTATTTTTATCAGATGTGATTATTACAGGCATATAATACGTTTGATACATGTCCGCTATCTCAATATTTTCATCAGGTACAATGTCAGGCTCATTAAAAGCCTTTTCTATCTCAACATCAATAACCTTATTAAATTCATTCCTGATGTGTTGCGGCCATTCAGGGCGAAGCACAAATTCATCAATCAAATATTTTTCAAAATTCATCAATGGATCCTTAGCTTTCCATTCTGTAAACAATTCTTCAGGAACATATTTGGTACCCGATGCTTCTTCATGCCCCCTCATCCTGAAAGTCATGCACTCCACCAAAACCGGTCGTGGGCTTACGCGAATATCTTCCGCTATTTCTTTAATAGTATGATAAACTTCGAGAATGTTATTTCCATCTATCCTGCGTCCTTCCATACCATAACCTACCGCTTTATCAACCAAACGCTTGCAGGCATATTGTTCTTTTGTTGGTGTAGATAGGCCATATCCATTGTTTTCAATAATAAATATTACCGGCAGGTTCCACACCGCGGCAACGTTTAGCGCCTCATGAAAATCACCTTCGCTGGTCGCGCCTTCCCCCGTAAATGCAAGGGTTGCTTTTTTTCTATTATTTAAAATGTCCGCAAGCGCAATACCGTCGGCTAAAGCCAATTGAGGGCCGAGGTGGGATATCATCCCAATAATTTTATATTCCTGTGTGCCAAAATGGAACGACCTATCTCGTCCCTTTGTGAACCCCGAAGCTTTACCCTGCCATTGACCCATCAACCTCGACAGCGGTATTTCACGAGCGGTAAAAACGCCAAGGTTGCGGTGCATAGGCAATATATATTCGTCCCTTTGCATGGCAAGTGTGCTACCAACGGCAATCGCTTCCTGACCGATACCGGAGAACCATTTGCCGATACGCCCCTGCCTCAGCAAGATCAGCATTTTCTCCTCGATCAGCCTCGGAAGTAACAATTTCCTATATAAAGCGATTAAAGCATCATTATTTAATTTTTTTCGGTCAAAATTCATATACTAAACTACTGATGTTTTTAAAACTTTGTATGTTTACACGCTCAACTCCTTTTATACTATGAAAAGTATTCGTTTGTTACTTTCTATATTACTTGCCTCGGCAGGTTTTATTGCCCATGCCCAGAATTATTACCTAATCCCGGAAAAATTTTTTCTGCAAAAAGGCGACAAGCTTGATATGCACATCATAGCAACCGATGACTTTACTAAGCAAAACGAGGTTAAGTTTCAGCAAAGCAATACACAAAGTGTGTTTATGTATGAGGGGAAGAAAAAAGTCGACCTCAACGGCGTTGTAACGGGAGCCGACTCAGTGGTAAGTTATCCCATTAAAGAGGATGGATTAACCCTTATCTCCATGGTAACAAAAGCGGCGGCCAATGAAATGAGCCGGAGCAAATTTTTAAGATCATTGGATGCTGATGATCCTGATAATATTGCCGATAAAGTAAAAAACAGCAACCAGCTTTTTTATAAAGAAAGATACACCTACTATATGAAAACCCTGGTTCAGGTTGGTGATCCCGGTGGCAAAGCGTTTGATAAACCGCTAAACGAAGATTTTGAAATCATACTTAAAGATAATCCATATAAATTTAATTATGGAGATGACATATCAGCACAGGTAATTTTTAAAGGCAAACCTTTAGCCGCGGCTACAATAATGCTGTATGTTAAAACTGCAGGAGGAAATGTATATCCTCAAAAACTGAGCAGCGACAATACCGGGATGATTTACTTTAAGCTTAGCCGCGAAGGGGTATATATTTTATCATCTCGCCACTCAGCCCAGATAAAAGATAAGGATGCCGATTTTGAAAGCTGGCGCACCAGTTACGTTTTTGCCTTCAGCAGCAATAACGAAATGCCTAATACTTATAGAGAATTTGGATTTGGTGATAAGCACTAATCAGTAAGCAGTTTGCAGTAGGCAGTTTGCGGATAATCGATCAAACAGACAACTGCCTACTGTAACTGGCAACTGAACTACTGCTCCCTTTTTTCCTGCCATTGTTCCGTAAACGATTTTTCGGCAACTTGTGGTAATTTTCTCAGATTACCCCATGTTTTTTTGAAGAAAATTTTAAGCAGAAAGTTTTTGGTGTTGCCGCTAAAATAATCTTCTAATTTACGTTTCAGCATGCCCTTTTTCCAGATTGCCCAGCCCCAGCGTTCTTTGGTGGTTACCAGGTTATCTTTAACCGAATCGCGGCGGTTTAGCAACAACATTTTGTGTATGTCAATTTTTACGGGGCAAACTTCGGTGCATTTACCGCAAAGGCTGCTGGCATAACTTAAATGCTTAAAATCCTCCATACCACGCATGTGAGGTGTTATAACAGAACCGATAGGGCCGCTATATTCCGTGTTGTACGTATGTCCGCCAATATTTTTATATACAGGGCAAGCGTTTAAACAAGCACCGCAACGAATGCAGTATAAACCCTGCCGCTGATCTTTTTGTGCCAGCAAATTCGTACGCCCATTATCCAAAAGTATCACATACATTTCTTCAGGGCCATCCGTTTCATTAGGTTGCCTCGGGCCGCTTAAAATAGTGTTGTATGCCGTAAGGTTTTGCCCCGTACCGTGTGTGGATAACATCGGCCAAAACAAATCGAGATCAATGATCGAAGGGATCATCTTCTCAATACCAACTATTGCGATGTGTATTTTTGGAAAGCTGGTAGTTAAACGGGCATTTCCCTCATTTTCTGTTATCGCTATACTGCCAGTATCGGCAATCAAAAAGTTTGCTCCGGTAATGCCGGCATCAGCTTGCAGATACTTCTCACGCAATATTTCGCGTGCTTTTTGGGTGAGCTGTTCCGGCGTGGAATCAATCGGTGTGCCGAATTTCTCATTAAACAGCTTCGCGATATCTTCTTTAGATAAATGCATGGCTGGCGTTACAATATGGTAAGGCTTTTGCCCCAACAATTGTACAATATATTCACCCAAATCAGTTTCTAAAGATTCAATTTGGTTATGCTCCAAAAATTCATTCAACTGAATCTCTTCGGTAACCATTGATTTTGATTTTACAACGGTTTTTACCCCTGCCTTTTTTAGAATATTCAGGATTTCTCGGTTAGCTTCTTCGGCATCATTGGCCCAGATCACTTTGCCGCCACGCTTCTGAAAATTGGCTTCAAACTCGGGTAAAAACTTATCAAGGTTCTCCATCACTTTCCATTTCAGCACGTGGCCCTTGCGCTTATTATTTTCCAGGTTGATGATCTTGGATAATCCCCGCGCGAAGGCGGCATCATATTTACCAATATTATAATTGATAATGCGGCGATGATCTTTATCAAATGCCTTTTGCTCACTCGCAACCAGAAACTCTTCAGCTACTACACCCATTTTATCAGAATCAAGAGCCAAGAATCTAGAATCAAGACAAACGTCTTACCCTTAGTTCTCGGCGTTTATGATAAACAAAGATACAAGAATTGGGTTGAGAAAAATCTTGACTCCTGATTCTTGCATCTTGATTCTATATTCTATCCATCTATTTCCCCGCTTCCATTTTCTCAAGCATGGTAATAATTTTATCCAGCTTGTCCAGCTCTATTTTATTTAACAGAACCTGCAATTGCTCTATTTCCTTTTTGGCCTCTACATTGGTTCTGAAATCCTCATCAGCCTGCGTACGGTCGCGTTCACCCTGGCGGTTTTGTGCCATCATGATGATTGGCGCCGCATAAGCTGCTTGTGTTGAGAAAAGCAGGTTAAGCAAGATGTATGGATACGGATCCCAATGATCTATATAAGCAACTATATTTAACCCCATCCATGCAATAACTATTGCCGTTTGGATGATGATAAACCGCCACGAACCCATGCCTGTAGCCACCGAATCGGCCAGCCTTTGCCCAAAGGTCATTTCATCTTTATGCTTTTGATGCCAGTTTACTTTTTGTGCCATAATTTTTTTTATCGTTTCTAAGCTAAACATACTAATTTAATTAAAGCTAACGACCTTCATTAAATAAAGATGTTGCAGAAAAGTTTTTTATAAACTAAATTATCGTAATCTATCCGCCGACTTGATCAACTTTTCATCACGCTGGATGCCTTTTATTGCCAACAGCATAAAAACTATCGCCAATGGGCAAAGCAGCATCCCGATACCGTAATTATTGGTTTGCAATGTAATATCGCCCACAACCTCTTTGGAGGCTTGCGCTATCCAAAAGCTGTAGCCGATGATCAGCAGCATGGCGCTATAACAGAAAGCGATTTGCTGTTTCCGGTTTTTGAAAAGGAAAATAATGACCAATGGAATAAGCGCCGCAACACCGGTAACGGCAGTAAGCGCCACAAAATGGTCAATATGTGTTTGCTGACCGTTCACATCCTGGTAAGTGCCGGTAACTGTAATGGTTGTAGGTTTATTATCTACATAAACATTATGAACCAGCGGAAACAGGAAAAGAGCGAAGATTGCCAATGAGGCTAAAAAAAGATATATGCTTTGTACGCGTTGTAACATGACTATTTTTATTGATAAGCAAATATAGAATTGTTTAGTTAAATGCAAGCCTCTTCAACCAACACAGTTTTATTAACTTTGCGCCGTGGCAACCCAACGCTTTTTTATTGAACTCGCTTATGATGGATCGCATTATCATGGCTGGCAATTACAGCCCAATGCAATCGGCGTGCAGGAAGTTTTGAATAAAGCATTAAGCACCATTCTGCGTGAGCCCATTGAAACATTGGGTTGCGGCCGCACCGATACCGGCGTACATGCTAAACAATTCTTCGCGCATTTCGATACCGGAAATTTAATGGCCGATGGCATTTGGCTAATGGACAAAGCCGGTTTCCTCCGCAGCCTTAATTCTGTTTTACCGCACGATATAGCAGTGAGCAACGTTTTCGCCGTAAATGCCGATGCGCATGCCCGCTTTGATGCTACTTTACGATCGTACGAATATCACATCCATTTTAATAAAGATCCATTTAAACATGGCTACTCCTGGTTGCTGCGCGATGAGCCGGATTTGGAACTTATGAACCGTGCCGCTAAAATCATTATGGAATACACCGATTTCAGCTGTTTCAGTAAATCAAACACACAGGTTAAAACCAATAACTGCAAAATATCCAAAGCGGAGTGGGTAAAAACCGATAACGGAATCGTTTTCCATATCTCCGCCGACCGCTTTCTCCGCAATATGGTACGGGCCATAGTAGGTACACTGATACAAGTCGGCAAAAAAGAAATTGAGCCCGAAGATGTACATGCCATTATCCGCAGCAAAAACCGCAGCAACGCGGGCACATCAGTACCGGCGTGTGGATTGTATTTAACAGAGGTGGTTTACCCCCCTGCCCCCTGAAGAGGGAGCAATTAATCAGATTGCTATTTTACGATGTTATAATTATAGTTTATTTTTGAATTGTGAGTACGGAACAACAAAATAGCGAGAATAAAGCCAAATTGGCTGATCAAAAAACTCCCCCTTCAGGGGGCAGGGGGGTAACCGGCAAAGCGCTCGACTGGAAATTGCTCGGCCGCGTAATGCACTATGTTAAGCCTTACAATACCACGTTTATCATCGCGGTATTCCTCACCATCTTTTTAGCTGGCGTAGCGATCATCCAACCCATCCTCATCCAAAAAACAATGGATGATTATATTTTAAAGAATAACTACCCTGGCTTGGTATTTATGGTGGAGCTGATGATCACGCAGCTTATCGTACAAACTATCGCCCAATATTATCAAACA
>Ga0302200_10004862_pt1 | contig 10690 bp, 8 predicted proteins | sample II_Bog_N3_1_FD_194585 | JGI IMG/M metagenome (GOLD analysis project Ga0302200, IMG submission 194585) | Peat permafrost microbial communities from Stordalen Mire near Abisko, Sweden - II_Bog_N3_1 | ecosystem: Environmental > Terrestrial > Soil > Wetlands > Peat | place: Sweden: Abisko, Stordalen... | reverse complement strand
GGGTAAAGTTCGAGACACCGAAGTTTCTGACTTTCCCCTCCTGGTGCAACGCCTTGAAGGCGCGTGCCACTTCATCCGCATCCATCAACGGATCAGGACGGTGGATCAGCAGCCCATCCAGGTAGTTGGTATGCAGGGCACGCAGTGAGTTCTCGGCCGAGGCGACAATGTGCTCGAAACTGTTGTCATAGGTCTTGAGTCGGTGCTCCGGCCGCCGGGCCGACACCAACTTGATTCCACACTTGCTGACCAGTTGCAGGTGTTCGCGCAAATGCGGTGCGGCGGCGAGCGCTTCACCAAACAAGGCTTCGGACTGGTAGTTGCCGTAGATGTCCGCGTGATCGAAGCTCGTCACCCCGAGTTCGAGCGCGGCTTCAATCAGTTGCTGGCGTTCATGGACCGACAGGGACCATTCGCTCAAACGCCACATGCCAAAGACGATGCGTGAAAACTCCGGCCCTTGGGGGGTGAGGGATACTCGTGATGAGATGTTCATTCATAGGTCCTTGTTCTTTGGGGCACACGGTGAGAACTGCAACTGACAGCTCATCGTTTGGCAGCATGGCGCAGTACCGTGAATGAAATGCCTCGTTGGAGCAAGCGCCGATTTCGCCGTCGAAGGACATGCCCTTGTCGAGGGTTGCAGGGCAGTCCTCGGCGTAGCGTGGTACGGCGATTTGCCTCTCTTGGGTGTCAACGGTCTGTGGTCCCGCCTCGATGACCAATGTATCCGCGGTGTCTCTGTGCCGGCGCTAGAACCAGGTTTCCATTTGCACCCCCAGTTGCCAGACGCCTCCAGACCTGAAGCCCTTCTGGCCGAAATCGTCGGTTGAGCTGAAGTTATCGAGGTTCCTGGACCAGTTCATATAGGTGGCGAACAGGCGCAATTCAGGGCGGGTGAAGAAGTCGCCGGTTTGCAGCTTGAAGGTGGGCGCCAAGGTGAATTTCCAATAGTCGCCGTCGGCTGTATGGCGGCCGGCATAGCCACGTGCATCCAGGTCCATCGTCTGCCAGCTCAGCTCATATTGCATTTCGAAGTTGCGGCTCAGTTCATTGGCCAATCGCACGTTGAGGGTCAAGTAGCGATAGTCGTCGCCGGGGACATAGCGATCCTGGCTATGTTCGGCAATCAGGGTCGGTGCGATACGCCAATCGTCATTCAGGCGAGTATGGCCATAGAGTGCCAGCCGCAACGTCTGAGCCTGCTCAAGCAAGTCGCCATCGGCGCCAATGTTGCTGACCTCCGCTCCCAGTCCTTTGCCGTACAGCAACGCGGCTTTGAAATAGCCTTCACGACCGAAAAAGTCTGGTCGATGGTAGGCGAACAGGCCATGGGAGCCGCTTTCGGCAGGGCTGAACCCCGACGCGTTCAGCCGAGTGCCGCCGGCCGTCAGCCTGGCGTCGTTCTGGCTTGATGCAATGCCATTGAGCATGAGCTGCCAGCGGCCATCATCGAAAAATTGGTTGAGGGTCGCGACATAGCTCCTGATGTCCTTGTTTTCCTCTGTACCGAAATCACCGTAGGAGCGGCTCATCAGGGAGGCATTGATGCGCCAGTCATCGGCAAGGCGTACGTCATAGATCCCGCCACCGGTCCCGGCCAGGAACACAATGCCCCGGTCAAGCCAATGGATATCGTAATTGTCTCGATCAAAGCGCTTGCCGGCCCATAACGTCGCGTCGCGCAGCATGGGCGTGTTCTGGAATGACGCCAGGTGGCTGAGTTCGGCATAGGACTGGCGCACATTGAGCGAGCTTTGCGCCGCGGTCCAATCGTTGGGGGTTTCCACGCCGTCCGCGATCTCGAACAGGTACTTGGCGCGCGTGCCGTTGTCGGCTTGGCTTTGCTTCGAGAATTTCGCCTCTGCGTAGGTATCCACCTCATTGCCGAGCCGCCCAACCGACCCGCCAATCGATCCGGCGGGGGTGATGTTGGGACCGCCCCGACCGGCGCCGCCGCCATCGGTCATCATTCCGGAACGCGCATACGCGCTGAAGGAGAAGCCTTGCGTGACGTCCTGGATCGAATTCACCGAAGAGGCGAGGGTGGAGGTGCGCTGCTCCATGGACTGCTGGCGTGTTTCAATCTGGGCGACTCTCTCGCCCAGAGGCAATTGGACTGCCGTGGGCGCCGAGGCATTGACGGCGAGCTGACTCTTGAGGCGCTCGACCTCCCTGTGCAACTGGACAACATCGGTTTCAGCCGCCGCTGCCCGCTTCTCGGCGGTGGCGGTCCTGGCCTCCAACTGGGCGAGACGTTCCTCGACGGTGAAGGCCGGTTCGGCCAGCAGGTTGGTGGTTGAAAAAAGCAGGGCAAAGATACCCAGAAGCGGCGTATGACGCATGTTAACCCTCTTGTTTTTGTATTGGGGCACTACACACCTTTCAAACGAGTTCCTGCCCTGGTCGAACGGGCATTGCTGCGTGATCGCAAGGGCCCGCTGGAACTACCGGCAGCGCAACTTCTGCCCCGCTTGCTCAACGGGATATCACCGGCAGTTGCACTCAACCCACTTGACAATGAACCCGTCCAGGACGCGTAATGTGTTGCGATGTTAACGTTAACTAAAATAAAAACAAGAGGACTGTTCCATGCCAATTCCAGTGAAACGCGAGTACTGGCTCATCAGTGGTTTGCTGTATTTTTTCTTCTTCTCATGGTCATCCAGCTACTCGCTGTTCTCGATCTGGCTGCATCGAGTCATCGGCCTGGATGGCACGGAAATCGGCTTTGTTTTCGCGGCCAATGCCATTGCGGCGCTGCTGATTCAACCGTTCTATGGCGCGCTCCAGGATCGGCTCGGCCTGTCGAAAAAACTGCTGGTGTGGATCGGCATCCTGCTCTGCGCATCGGCCCCGTTTGCGATTTACGTATATGCCCATCTGCTGGCTCAGAACGTGGTGCTGGGGGCTGTGGTCGGCGCGGCTTTTCTGGCCTTGGCCATGCTCGCGGGCGTGGGCGTGATCGAGTCCTACACGGAGCGATTGTCGCGTCATGCGGACCTTGAATTCGGGACTACCAGAATGTGGGGTTCGCTGGGCTGGGCGAGCGCGACGGGTGTGGTTGGCGTGGTCTTCAACATTGACCCGGACATCGCGTTTTACCTGAGCAGCGCTGCCGGCGTGGCGTTCCTGTTGATCCTCTCCAGGCTGGATTTGAGCCGCTTCAGTCAACCCGGCGTGCAATTCGGTGAAGGGGCAGCGAAGCCCGTGCGCGTGCACGATCTCTGGAAGTTACTGAGACTGCCGCGTTTTTGGGCATTCAGCTTGTACCTGACCGGTGTGTGCGGGATCTACATGATCTACGAACAACAGTTTCCGGTGTATTTCTCCTCTTTCTTCCCAACCCCGGAGGAGGGGACCCGTGCTTATGGCTACCTGAATTCATCGCAGGTGCTGCTTGAGGCGGTATTGATGTTGTTCGCGCCATGGGTGGTCAGCCGTACAGGCGCCAAGTACGGACTGATTCTGGCGGGCAGCATCATGTTCGTCCGGATTCTGGGCTCCGGGCTGGCAACGCAGGCCTGGAGCATCGCCGCCTGCAAGATGTTGCACGCATTGGAAGTGCCCATCCTCCTGGTTTCGGTATTCAAGTACATATCGCTCAATTTCGATTCGCGCCTGTCCGCCTCGATCTATCTGGTGGGATTCCAGTTCGCCCAGCAATTGACCGCGATGCTGCTTTCGCCGCTGGTGGGCTACGGCTACGACCATGTCGGTTTCTCGAGCGTTTACGTGTTGATGGCTGGCCTGGTCGGCGGTTGCCTGCTGCTGTCATGGACCTTGTTGCGCACCGATCCTGCCGGCACCTCTTCTCCCGCCAAGGTTGCCGAACCGCTGGAGCTTCCGGCCATTGTTCAATCCGCCACTCGTTACGAACCCTAGTAAGGATCAAGCCATGCACGCTGCACTGCTGGATGAAGCGCATCACGCCATCGAAAGAACAATACCCGAACGCGGCGATGACTATCGCCTCGGCTATCACCTGTCGCCTCCGGCGGGATGGATGAACGATCCGAACGGGCTGGTCCATTTTCGCGGTGAATACCATGTGTTTTACCAGCATCACCCATACTCTGCGCACTGGGGCCCGATGTACTGGGGGCATGCCAAGAGCAGCGACCTGGTGCATTGGGAGCATTTGCCCATCGCCTTGGCGCCCAGTGATAGCTACGATCGGGACGGGTGTTTTTCAGGGTCGGCGGTGGTCATGGATGACAGGCTTTATCTGATCTACACCGGGCACACCTGGTTGGGTGCTCCGGGTGATGACCAGCACATCCGCCAGGTCCAATGCCTGGCCAGCAGCTCAGATGGCCTCGTGTTCACGAAACACGGGCCAGTGATCGAGACGGCACCGGATCCGGACATCATGCATTTCCGCGACCCCAAGGTCTGGCGGCAAGGCGAGCAATGGTGGATGGCTCTGGGGGCGCGCCAGGGAGACGACCCGCAACTGCTGCTCTATCGCTCCGAAGACCTGCGCCACTGGCAATACCTGGGCTGCGCCCTGAAAGGTGCTCGCGAGTCGGACGGCTACATGTGGGAATGTCCGGACCTGTTCGAGCTCGGGGGATGCGACGTCTTTCTCTATTCGCCGCAAGGTTTGAAACCCAGCGGCTACGATAACTGGAACAAGTTCCAGAACAGCTACCGGCTGGGCCAATTGGATGACCGCGGGCATTTGAGCGAGTGCGGCAAGCTGTACGAGCTCGACCACGGCCACGATTTTTATGCGGCGCAGACACTGCTGGCGCCAGACGGGCGACGTTTGCTTTGGGCGTGGATGGATATGTGGGACAGCCCGATGCCGAGCCAGGCGCAACACTGGTGTGGCGCGCTTTCGTTGCCGCGTGAGTTGAGCCGCGACGGTGAGCGGTTGCGCATGCGTCCGGCCCGAGAGCTGAAGGCGCTACGGCAAGACAGACGAACGCTGCGGATCGGCGTGATCGAATCACGCAGTTGCCCACTCGATGTGCGTGGTGCACTGCTGGAGTTCGAACTCGAACTGGACCTTGCGGGTAGCACCGCCGAGCGCTTTGGCCTGGCGCTGCGCTGCAGTGAAGACCAGCAAGAACGCACCTTGCTGTACTTCGATGCCATGGCCCGACGTTTGGTGCTCGACAGGCAATGCTCGGGCGCCGGCGTAAGCGGTGTTCGTAGCGTACCGGTGGCGCCAGGGCAGCAGCAGATCGCCCTGCGGGTCTTTCTTGATCGTTCGTCCATCGAGGTGTTCGTCGACGACGGCACCTATAGCCTTACCAGCCGGATTTATCCACGGCCCGACAGCCTCGCCGTCAGTGCATTCGCGGTCAATGGGACGGGGCGGTTCGGGGAGACGGCTGTCTGGAGTCTCGCCGATCTGCAGCTCTGATGACAGCGGATGCGCCATTCGTGCCGTCGGCCTCCGGTCATGGTGTTGTTATGCATTTGCCAGGCATGACATGATGCCCGGCCAGACAATCGATGGCACCCGCGAATGGCTTCAGTTAAAGATGTCGCACGGCTGGCGGGGGTTTCCTTCATGACCGTTTCCAGGGCACTCAACACCCCGGAAAAACTGAACCAGGAAACCCTGGCGAAGGTTCGTCAAGCGATTGAGACCCTGGGTTATGTCCCCAGCCTTTCAGCGCGCAAGATCCGTGGCGGTCACTCCAGTGGCAAGACCATTGGCGTCTTCGCGCTGGATACCGCGACAACCCCCTTCGCCGTGGAAATGCTCCTTTCAATGGAGCGCACGGCACGGGAAAACGGCTGGAACGTTTTCATCCTCAACGTCTTCGAAGCGCCGCCGAACCAGCAAACCATCGATCTGATGCTGTCGCATCAACCCGACGGAATCATCTTCAGCGCCATGCAGTTACGCACGGTCGAAATCCCCCGGGTACTGCGCAGCCTGCCTCTGGTGCTGAGCAACTGCATCAGTTCGCAAGCCGGCGTTGCATGCTACATACCGGACGATGAAGAGGGTCAGTATCAGGCGGTAAAAAACGCCTTGAAACGCGGCTACCGGCGTCCGCTGTGCATCAGCCTGCCGCAAAGCAGCCTGGCCTGGGAGTGGCGTCAGCGCGGGTTGGTTCGCGCCCTCGCCGAGGTCCGCCTGTCGGTGGACGATATTCCCCAATACAACCTGTCGACCGACGATGCCTATCAGGAAACCATGGTCGCGCTGGAGCAGCAATTGCGCGGCCCGGAGGGCAAGCCGGCGTTTGACCTGCTTATCTGTGGCAACGACCGCATTGCGCTGGTCGCCTATCAATACCTGCTCAGCCGTGGCCTGCGTATTCCGGAGGATGTGGCGGTCCTTGGCTACGACAACATGATCGGGGTGGCCGAGTTGTTCTATCCGCCGCTGAGTACCGTGCAACTGCCGTACTACGAGATGGGGCGTCGTGCCGCCGAGCATGTGATTCAAGGCCGGGACGACCCAGCCACTCACAGGGTTGCGTGCCCGCTCGTCGAGCGTGAGTCCTGGTGACGACACTCATCATGGCGCGGGCATGTTTCACGCGCTTGCGTCATGGCTCCTGCAGTCCACCGCCAGTGCCGACCAGAGTTACAACCTGCTGGGCAAGGCTTGATCGTTGCAATGAAAAAAGGCCCTCGCAAGCGAGGGCCTCTGTCAGGCTAGAGTGGTTATTGGACCTGGGCTATCAATCCGTCAGAAAGCCTCAGGCGAACTTTTTGTCGGCCTCGTAAAGCTTGGTGTAGCTCTAATACCCTGCACTGGCGTTATTTACTGAACCTGCCGGTGGACGGCAAGGTTTATGAGGTTCACCTGGATGACTGGATGTACCTGCTGGACGAACACACCATGGCCAACCGATCGTTGATGAGCAAGTTCGGCCTGGAGGTGGGGCAGGTGACGTTGTTCTTCCGCAAGCAGCCGTGAGTCAGTCGGGGCGTCGTCCGGCCAGCCGGTGCAGTGCCGGCAGCAGCGGCGCCCATATCAAGGCGAGTAGCACCAGGCTGGGCCATAGACCCAGTGGCAGGCCAATGTCTGCCAGTTTGGCGCCACCCAGATAGGACAGGGGGCCGCCACACGCCCCCAGCAGGCTGGCCAGCCACCAGGGGCGCGCCGTCCAGTTCAGACTGTAATGCAAGGTGCTGGCGAACAGGAGCCAAAGCACTGCCAGCCACAGAGGCAGCAGCACCTTGGTGCCGGGGAACTCAAACAGCCCCAGGTGCAGCAGGGCGCTGTCCAGGGCCCAGCCACAGGCCGCCACTCGCAACAGCGTGCGCCACTCGTTGCGGTTATCGGCGATCCACAGCAGGTGTACGGCCAGGCAGGCGATTGCAATCAAAAGCAGCCACGGACGTTGCGCACTCAGCACGCACGCGAACCAGCCGAGCTGGAACAGCCCGGCGTTCAGCAACGGTCGGCCCCGCCTGTTCACGCCGATACCAAGGGTTTGCCCTCGATTAAATAAAATAACAATTGAATAGCACGATTTATTAAACCCCCCTAGCCGACGCAAGGCGAGTTCGTTTAATTGATTGTCTAATCCCTATATATGGGATGTATAAATATATATTGAGATTTCCTAAGGCCAGGGTCTATAGTCGCCCCATCAGCTCTACGCACTCACTGTCCAAAAATAAATTCAGGTGAAGCGATGCAGGCGCAATTGATCGCGCTCGATTGGGGAACCACCTCTCTTCGGGCTTACAAACTTGCTGCTGGCGGCCAGGTGCTCGAACAGCGTTCGCTGTCGTCGGGGATCATGCAGTTGCCCAGTGGGCCGCGGATGATCGCCGGCCAGATGTGCACCGATGGTTTCGAACTGGCGTTCGACGATGCCTGCGGTGACTGGCTCGAGGCGCAGCCCGAGCTGCCAGTGATTGCCTGTGGCATGGTCGGCAGCGCCCAGGGCTGGCGCGAAGCCGCCTACTGCGACACCCCGGCGAATGTCGCCAACCTCGGCACCTCCTTGAAAGTCTTGCGCAGCCTGCGCGGCGTCGAGGTGCATATCGTGCCCGGGGTGATCCAGCGTTCACCGTTGCCGAATGTGATGCGCGGCGAAGAGACCCAGGTCCTCGGCGTCCTGCAAAGCCTGCCAGCGGATGCGGGCGACAATCTGCTGATCGGCTTGCCGGGCAGCCATTCGAAATGGGTCGAAGTGGCCGATGGCTGCATCGTGCATTTCGATACCTTCATGACCGGCGAACTGTTCGCCATCCTCAGCGAACACAGCATCCTGGGCCGTACTCAACAACGCGGCGCGGCTTTTGATGGCCAGGCGTTTGATCGCGGCGTGCAGGTGGCGTTGTCCCTCGACGGCGAGATCGGCCCGCTTTCGACCTTGTTCAGTGCCCGCAGCCTTGGCCTGACCGGCGAACTGAGTGCCACCGAACAAGTCGACTATCTGTCGGGCCTGTTGATCGGTCATGAACTCGCGGCCCTCGCCGACGTGCAGCGCCGTCGACGCAACAGCAGCGACTTGCCTTCGATCATTCTTATCGGCAACTCCCAACTCTGTGCCCGCTACAGCCGGGCGCTCGATGCCTGCGGCTTTGCTCCGGTGAGCCTGGCCGAACAGGCCACCGAGCGCGGTTTATGGCACCTGGCCGAAGCGGCCGGGCTGCTCGGCTGAGCGTCTGCGTTCAACTACCAGGAGGTCTGACATGCTCAAGCAAGCACTGGCGAAAAACGGGCTGATCGCGATCCTTCGCGGCCTGCGCCCACAAGAGGCGGCCGCCATCGGCGAGGTGTTGTACCAGGCTGGTTTTCGCGTCATGGAAGTGCCCCTCAATTCGCCTGAACCCTACGAAAGCATTCGCATCCTGCGCAGCCTGTTGCCTGCCGATTGCCTGATCGGCGCCGGTACGGTGCTGACCGCGGAACAGGTCGGGCACGTGAAGGCGGCCGGCGGGCAGGTGATCGTCATGCCCCACAGTGACCCCAAGGTCTTGCGCGCCGCCAAGGCGGCAGGCCTGTACCTGTCGCCGGGTGTCGCCACGCCGACCGAAGCCTTTGCCGCGCTGGCCGAAGGCGCCGATGTCCTGAAGATGTTCCCGGCGGAGCAAATGGGACCGGCGGTGGTCAAGGCCTGGTTGGCGGTGCTGCCGGCAGGAACCTTGCTGATCCCGGTCGGCGGGATCACACCGACAACATGCGGGTGTTTGTCGAGGCGGGCGTCAGCGGTTTCGGCCTCGGGTCCGGACTGTTCAAACCGGGCCTGACACCTGACGAAGTGGCGGTCCGTGCCAAGGCTTATGTGCAGGCCTGGAACGCATTGCGTTAAGACTTTCCGGCGCCGTGGGCGCTGCCTCTGAACAAGAGAGACAACACGATGAAAATTACCAAACTGACGACCTTTATCGTTCCACCGCGCTGGTTGTTCCTCAAGGTCGAAACCGACGAGGGCGTGACCGGCTGGGGCGAGCCCGTGGTCGAAGGCCGGGCCCACACCGTTGCGGCGGCCGTGGATGAGCTGTCGGACTATCTGATCGGCAAGGACCCGCGCAATATCGAAGACATCTGGACCGTGCTCTATCGCGGCGGTTTCTACCGTGGCGGCGCGGTGCACATGAGCGCCCTGGCCGGGATCGACCAGGCGCTCTGGGACATCAAGGGCAAGGCGCTCGGCGTCTCGGTCAGCGATCTGCTGGGCGGGCAGGTTCGCGACAAGATCCGGGTCTACTCGTGGATCGGCGGCGACCGTCCGGCCGACACCGCCCGGGCTGCCCGGGAAGCCGTCGAGCGAGGTTTCACCGCCGTCAAAATGAACGGCACTGAAGAACTGCAGTTCGTCGACAGCTTCGAGAAAGTCGACCTGGCGTTGGCCAACGTCGCTGCCGTACGCGATGCGGTAGGGCCGAATGTGGGGATCGGCGTGGACTTCCATGGCCGGGTCCACAAACCCATGGCCAAGGTGCTGATGAAGGAACTCGATGCCTACAAATTGATGTTTATCGAAGAGCCGGTGCTCAGCGAAAACTACGAAGCCCTTAAAGAACTGGCGCCGTTGACCAGTACGCCGATTGCCCTGGGCGAGCGTCTGTTTTCCCGCTGGGATTTCAAACGGGTACTCAGCGAGGGTTATGTCGACATCATCCAGCCGGATGCCTCCCATGCCGGTGGCATCACCGAAACCCGCAAGATCGCCAACATGGCCGAAGCCTATGACGTGGCTTTGGCGCTGCATTGCCCGTTGGGGCCGATCGCGTTGGCGGCGTGCCTGCAACTGGACGCGGTTTGCTACAACGCGTTTATCCAGGAACAGAGCCTGGGCATCCATTACAACGAAAGCAACGACCTGCTGGATTACGTCAAGGATCCGCGGGTGTTCGACTACGACAAGGGCTTTGTGAAGATCCCCAACGGTCCGGGCCTGGGTATCGAGATCAACGAGGAGTACGTCATCGAACGCGCGGCCATCGGTCACCGCTGGCGCAACCCGATCTGGCGTCATGCCGACGGCAGCTTTGCCGAGTGGTAAGGCCATGGATCAGACAGGAGGATCAATCATGCAATGGAAGCCGGTAAGCGAACAGCGCTTCATGTTGGCGGAAGGCCCGTTCTGGGACGGCCCGACCCAGACCTTGTACTGGGTGGATATCGCCGCTCGGCTGGCCTGCCGCCTGAGTGGCGGGCGGTACCAGCAGTGGCAGTTGCCCGAAGCCGTGTCGGCCTTTATTCCGTGCGAGCGTGGTGATGCCTTGGTAACCCTGGCCAGTGGCGTCTATC
>Ga0302200_10004845_pt1 | contig 10707 bp, 9 predicted proteins | sample II_Bog_N3_1_FD_194585 | JGI IMG/M metagenome (GOLD analysis project Ga0302200, IMG submission 194585) | Peat permafrost microbial communities from Stordalen Mire near Abisko, Sweden - II_Bog_N3_1 | ecosystem: Environmental > Terrestrial > Soil > Wetlands > Peat | place: Sweden: Abisko, Stordalen... | reverse complement strand
AACGCCTTTTTCTTCACGGGATTCCCGGCGATGGCCTTGAGTGCGGGATTGGGGCCTTTCAATTTGCGGGCCGCCTTGACCCGGTCATCCTTCATCGCGGAAACGCACCGCGCATAAACCGCCTCGGCCATGAGCGTGATGGGAATGCCCATGTCCAGCGAATTGATGACCGTCCATTTGCCGGTGCCCTTCTGACCGGCGGTGTCGAGGATTTTGTCCACGAGCGGCGAGCCGTCCGTGTCCTTGAACGCCATGATGTCGCGCGAAATTTCGATCAGATAGGAATCCAGTTCACCTTTGTTCCATTCGGCAAAAACCTCGTGGATTTCCGGCGCGCTCATGCCGAGGCCGTTTTTCAAAATGTTGTAAGCCTCGCCGATCAGCTGCATGTCGCCGTATTCGATGCCGTTGTGGACCATCTTGACATAATGACCCGCGCCGCCTTCGCCCACCCAGTCGCAACACGGGACATTGCCTTCAACCTTCGCGGAAACACCCTGGAAAATTTCCTTCACATGCTGCCACGCTGCGGGCGAACCGCCGGGCATGATGCTCGGGCCGTTGCGCGCACCTTCTTCGCCACCGGAGACGCCGGTGCCGATATAAAGCAAACCTTTTGATTCGACATACTTCACGCGGCGGTTGGTGTCCTCGAACAGCGAATTGCCGCCGTCAATTATGATGTCACCTAGCGAAAGGTGCGGGATAAGCTGCTCGATGAATTCGTCCACCGGCTTGCCGGCCTTTACTAGCATCATCACGCGGCGTGGCGACTTGAGCTTTGACACCATTTCCTCGATGGAATGGGCGCCGATGACTTTGGTTCCCTTCGCCTCGTTCGCGAGGAAGTGGTCCACTTTTTCGGTGGTGCGGTTGTAAGCGACGACGGTGAATCCGTGGTCGTTCATGTTGAGAATGAGATTCTGGCCCATCACGGCCAGACCGATGAGTGCGATGTCTGCTTGTGGTTCCATAAATAAACCCGGATGATAATCAATCGGAGCGGGCGGGCGAGAAAATTTTCAGGGCCGTCCGTTGGTGTCCCGGGCGGCGGCCCGTTGGAATTTGAATTTCCGTTTGCCGGTTGTTATGGCAGTCTTTCGGCATGATTAGACCGAAGTTCAAGCGGAAGGCGGATGAAGTTTATCTTTCAAATTGATATCATCAAACCGCACCTTTTCCATGAATCGCATTGTTGAGAAATTCACCCAGCTCCGGAATGCCGGCAAGAAAGGGTTCATTGTCTATATCGGCGCGGGCGACCCGGATCTTCTCGCCACGCTAGAACTTGCGCTTGCCTTTGATAAGGCAGGCGTGGACATATTGGAGCTTGGTGTGCCGTTCAGCGACCCGCTCGCGGACGGTTTGGTGAACCAGCTCGCGGCGCAGCGCGGGCTGGAATCCAAAACAACTCCGCCGAAGCTTTTGGAAACAATTGTCGCCATCCGCCGGCAATCTCAAATTCCCATCGTTCTCTACATTTATTTCAACCTGATTCACAAGGTTGGCATGGAAAAATTCATCGCCGATGGGGCGCGTGCAGGCGTGGACGGCTTGCTTGTTCTCGATTTGCCGCCTGAAGAATCGGACAATTACGAGGCGCTAATGCGCAAAAACGGCCTCTGCCACATTTATCTCGTCGCGCCGACCACGCCGGAAGCGCGCATGGAACTCATCGTAAAGCGCGGGAGCGGTTTTATTTATTATATTTCGCGAGAAGGCGTGACGGGAATGCAAAGCAAGGTGGCATCAAATCTTGCGTCACAGGTCGCCAAAATCCGCGCACACACCAAGTTGCCGATTGCCGTCGGTTTTGGTATTTCCAATCCTGAACAAGCGAAACTCGTCGCGGCAGAAGCGGACGGTTGCGTGGTCGGCAGCGCTGTGGTGAATCAGATTGCCGAGCATGGAAAATCGCCGGAACTCGTCGCCAAAGTCAGCGCATTCGTGAAATCGCTGGCGGACGCTGTGAAAAAATTATGAAAACCAAGACCGACATCAAAGATCGTTTCGTCATCATCATGGCGGGCGGGCGCGGCGAGCGTTTCTGGCCGTTGAGCCGCGAAAAGATGCCGAAACAACTGCTCACGCTCTTCGGCAAACGCTCGTTTCTCCAGCAGGCCGTGGACAATGTGCTGCCGCTGGTGCCGCTGAAGAATATTTTCATAATCACCAACGCCGCGCAAATCGCTGAGGTGCGGAAGCAGTTGCCAAAATTGCCCAAGGACAATGTTGTCGCCGAGCCGATAGGCCGTGACACCTGCGCCGCCGTCACGCTCGGTGCCGCGCTTGTGGGCGCACGTTCGACCACTGGAGTCATGGCGGTTTTGCCCGCCGATCATGTCATTCCAGAAGAAAATAAATTCCAGCAGGTCTTGAGCGACGCATTTGATGTGGCGGCACAGGGGCAGGCGATTGTGACCATCGGCATCAAGCCGACGGAGCCCGCGACGGGATATGGTTACATCCAAACGGGCGCGGAATTGCCGACACCGCCCGGCGCGAAGAAAACCAAGACCGTTTTTTACAAGGCGGAAAGATTTGTCGAGAAGCCGAATTACGAAACCGCGCTGGATTATGTCAATAGCGGACAATACCGCTGGAACGCGGGAATGTTCGTCTGGAGCTTCATCACGGTCACAAACGGGCTGGAGAAGCATCAGCCCGAAATGTTCGCCGCATGCCAGCGCTGGTTCAAGGTGGCGAACAACCCGGCGAAGCTCGCGAAAATTCTGGCGAAGGAATATACGTCGATCAAGAAAGTGTCGATTGACTACGCCCTAATGGAACATGCGCAGAATGTCATTGTGGCTGATGGGGCGTTTGAATGGGACGATCTGGGCGCTTGGAACGCGCTGGCGAGGCATCTCAAGGCAGATGCAGAAGGCAATTGCGCCGTGGCGGATTTTATCCACGTGGATGCCGCTCGGAACATCATTTATGACGCGCGCACAAAAAATCGCACGCCGATTGCCGTGGTCGGGTTGCGCGATTCGATTCTGGTGCAGACAGATGACGCGGTTTTGCTCGCGCACAAAAGCCAGGCGCAAAAGGTCAAGGAGCTGGTCAGGAAACTCGGCGAGGATGCCAAGTTAAAAAAACTGATTTAACTGCAAAGTTTCCGGAACGTCAAATTCGACTCCCGGTTTTCAAACCTGCAACAACTTGATCTGCTCATCGTCTTTCTCCACCGCCTCGCCCAGCGTTTGCGTGTGGCGTTTGCGGCGTTCGATGATGTGTTTGTCGAGCAGCGGATCGAAGGGCACGGGATAATTGCCGTCGTAGCACGCCATGCAAAAATTATTTTTCGGCAGGCCGGTCGCTTTCACCAAACCGTCTTGCGACAAATAATAAAGCGAGTCGGCGTTGAGATACTTACGGATTTCTTCGCGCGAATGGTTGGCTGCCATCAATTTGCTTCGGTCGGGAAAATCTATTCCATAAACGCACGGGTTCATGTGCGGCGGGCAGCTCACGAGCACGTGAACCTCCTTCGCTCCGGCTTCCTTGAGCGTTTTCACGCGCGTTTTGCAGGTCGTGCCGCGCACGATGGAATCGTCCACGATGACGACGCGTTTGTCCTTCACGAGTTCGGCAATCAAATTTAATTTCACACGCACGTCGAAGTCGCGAATGAGCTGCGACGGCTGCAAAAAGCTGCGCCCGACATAATGGTTCCGCACGAACGCCATTTCGAACGGGATGCCGGATTCGAGCGAGTAGCCGAGCGCGGCGCAATTGCCGCTGTCGGGCACGGGCACGACGATGTCGGCTTGGATGGGAAATTCACGCGCGAGCTGGCGGCCCATCTCGACGCGGACTTTGTAAACATTTCGGTCGGCAATCGTGCTGTCGGGCCGAGCAAAATAAACATATTCAAAAATGCAGAACGCGCGCTTCGTCTGTTCGGGAAAAGCCTGAAAGCTGCTCAAGCCTTTTTCGTTGATGACGACGATTTCGCCCGGCTCGACATCGCGGACAAATTTCGCGTGGATCAAATCGAGCGCGCAAGTTTCGCTGGCGAGCACATACGCTCCGTCGAGCTTGCCGATGCACAGCGGACGGAAGCCGAACGGGTCGCGCGCGCCGATCAATTCCTTCTCCGTCATGATGACGAGCGAATATGCGCCCTCGATTTTTCGCAGCGTATGCGAAAGATGATTTTCACCGCCGTTCAAACCCGGCTGCGCCATCAGATGCAAAATGATTTCGCTGTCCACGGTGGTCTGGAAAATTGAGCCGCGATTTTCCAATTCGTCGCGAAGCTTCGCCGCGTTCGTCAGATTTCCGTTGTGCGCGATGGCAATCTGTCCGCGCGCGCAGTCCACGGTGAGCGGCTGCGCGTTTTTCAATTGCGACGAGCCGGTGGTGGAATAGCGCGTGTGGCCGACGGCGGTTTTGCCGACGAGCCCGTGCAAAATTTCGCCGTTGAAAATCTGCGGCACGAGGCCCATGCCGTGATGCTTGTAAAATTTTCCATCGTGGCAGGTGACGATGCCCGCGCTTTCCTGGCCGCGATGTTGGAGCGCGTAAAGCCCGTAATAAGTCAGCTCGGCGGCGTTCGGATGGCCGAAAATGCCGAAGACTCCGCAATAATGTTTTGGATAATGTGGTTGAGTTTGCATCGCGCGCGTCGCTGAAATTTTACAGACGCGGGTGGAATCTGCAAGACACAAGAAACGCAAAGGTGTAAAATCAGGGCTAAATTTTCACCGTTCGTCGCTTGCCAGCTTCCGGGCCGCCAGGACTTTTTGGGACGGCTTGTAGCGGGCAATGAAATTTTGGTAATAATCCGCGAAAGCCCCCGCCGCGATTGCCGCGCGCACTTCGGTCATTACCTTCAGATACAGATGCGAATTGTGGACGCTCACCATGCGCAGGCCGAGAATTTCATTCGCGCGCAGCAGGTGGCGCAAATACGCCCGCGTGAACGTGCGGCACGCGTAACATTCGCAGCCTTCTTCAATCGGTCCGAAATCCGTTTTGTAAGCCGCGCCCTTGAGCGCGAAGGCACCGGTATGCGTCACCGCCGTGCCGGTGCGCGCGATCCGCGTGGGCAGCACGCAGTCGAACATGTCCACGCCGCGCGCGATCAGCTCAATCATCTGCGCGGGCGTGCCCAGGCCCATCGCGTAACGCGCCTTGTGCGCTGGCAGATGCGGCTCGGCCAGTTCGATGGCGCGCATCATCTCCGGTTCCGGTTCACCGACGCTCACGCCGCCGATGGCGTAGCCGTCAAAATCCATTTCGACGAGCGCCTTGGCGCACTGCTCGCGCAGCGCGGCGTCGCTGCCGCCCTGCACGATGCCAAAAACTTTCTGCCCGTCGGCGCGCGGCTGTTCGTGGCATTCGCGCGCCCAGCGGATGGTGCGTTCCACGGCGAGGCGCTGTTCCTTGGCGGGCGCGTCGTGCGGCGGACATTCGTCAAACACCATCGCGATGTCCGAGCCGAGCACGCGCTGGATTTCCATGGATTCCTTCGGGCCAATAAACAAAAGCGAACCGTCGAGGTGCGAGCGAAATTCCACGCCGTGTTCTTTTACTTTGCGAATTTTAGCCAGACTAAAAACTTGGAAGCCGCCGCTGTCGGTGAGAATTGGTTTTTCCCAATTCATGAATTTGTGCAGCCCGCCCGCCGCAGAAATAATTTCGAGTCCGGGGCGGATGTTGAGATGGTAGGTGTTGCCGAGAATGATCTGCGTGCCCATCTCATGCAGTTCGCGCGGGTCGAGCGCCTTGACGCTGGCCTGCGTGCCGACAGGCATGAACACCGGCGTCTCGATGACGCCGCGCGTCGTGGTCAGCCGGCCAAGCCGCGCTTTGGTGTGGGCGTCAGTTTTAAGCAGTTGAAACATCGCGCGCAGGATAAATCAAAGCCGGGGAAATTGCCACAGAGACACAGAGGCACTGAGAAAAGAATTGAAATGAAAAACTCCGTGTCTCGGTGCCGCTGCGGCAAAAAATTTTAGGATAATTCCGCGAACGAAACGTCCACCAGCAGATCGGCGGCGATTTTTTCCAGATTTTTTTTCAACGCGGCGAGGTCGCAGCGCTCGGGCAACTGCAATCGCGCGGCCGCTTTAAACAACGTTTCGCCGGACATCGGCGCGCTGACGACTTCGCTGAAAAATTCCTCGACGTTGACGTTCGCCCGCGCGAGCGCGGCGGTGATTTCGCGGACGATGCCGGGCCGGTCGCTGCCGACGATTTCCAATTTTGTCTGTTTGCCGGCGCCGGCTTTTGAAACCGGCTCATCCGCGCGGACGACAATTTGCAGTCCGTTCGCCTGAAGTTTTTCCAGCGCGGCGAGCAAAGCGGATTTTTTCTCCGCCGCAATTTCCACGCGCAAAATGCCCGCGAATTCGCCACCGAGCCGGCACATGCGGCTCTCCAGCCAGTTGCCGCCATGATCGGCCACGGCCCGCGCAACGGATTCCACCAGCCCGGTGCGATCCGGGCTGATGATGGTCATCACCAAGGGAATTTGCATTATGGAAATTTTATGGCTGGCTGGTGATTTTCAGCCAGTTGATTCCCTGCGTTCCGGCGTAAATCGCAAATGCCTTTTCGTTCTGGATCAGCACGGCGCGGACGACGCTGGAATCGTCCGCGCGGCCAAATTCAAGCAGGCTTTCCGGCAGGATGCTCATTTTTTTATGCGCATATAGAAGCGCAAAAACCGCCTGTGCGACCGCCGTATAGGGCAGTTCCTTGTAGGCGCCTTCAACCGCGTCTTCGACCGCGTCGGCGAGAAATTCAAGCTGGTTGACCAGATGCGGAAATTTCGGCGCGTTGATCTGCGTAAATTCCAGTTTCCATTGCGGCAGTTGGCGCAGGACTTTTTCCGCGACGGACGGTGTGATGCCGGCGGAGCCGTTGTTTACAAATTTGACGATTTCAGACATGTCGGCAATTTAGAGAAACTGCGGCGCGCGTCAAAGTGAAATCGCCGTCACGAATCGCGCTTTCTTTCGCCGGACTTCTTGCTAGAAATACGGCGTGCAAGATCTGATCGCCAAAGCCGGAACGCTGCTTGAAGCGCTGCCTTATATCCAAAAATTCAGCGGCGCGACGTTCGTCGTCAAATACGGAGGCAGCTTCATGGACTCGCCGGACGCCGAAATCCGCGACGGCGTCGCGCGCGACATTGTTTTTCTCGAAGCCGTCGAGATCAATCCCGTTGTCGTCCACGGCGGCGGCAAGGCCATCACCCGGGCCATGGAAAAGGGCGGGCTTAAGGCGAATTTCATCCAGGGCCAGCGCGTCACCGACGCGGCCACGGCGAAAATTGTGGACGACGTTTTGTCCCGCGAAATCAATCCCGAAGTCGTCAAAGCGATCAACGCGCTTGGTGGCCAGGCTGTGGGTTTTGCCGGCCCGGACATTTTCAAATGCAAAAAACTGTTTCTCGACGACAAGGATAATCCGGGACAGAAAATTGACATTGGCTACGTCGGCGAAGTCATCGAGGTCAACGTCCTACCGTTGAAGGAAAGCATGTGGTGTGGCTTCACGCCCGTCATCAGCCCGACCGCACGCGGCGAAGACGACAAAATATACAACTGCAACGCTGACATCGCCGCCGCCATGTGCGCCATCGCGCTCAACGCCAAGCGGCTCGTCTTCATGTCCGACGTGCCCGGCTTGATGCGCGACCCGAAAGACCCGGGCACGCTCATCGCGCATCTGCACACCGGCGAGGTTTCCGGCCTCAAAGCCGCCGGCATTGTGGACAAAGGCATGATCCCGAAAGTGGACAGCGCCGTTGCCGCCATCAAATCCGGCGTTGAAAAAGTTTCATTCGTTGACGGCCGCGTGCCTCATGCCGTCTTGCTGGAAATCTTCACGGACAAGGGAAACGGGACGGAAATCGTTTTGTAATTTACGATTTACGATTTACGATTTGTCCGAATCGCAAATGAAAGATATTGTTCCATCACCGTCAGCCATTGTCCGCAACGACCATGAGTCCGTGCGCGAACTTTTCACGAAAAATGTCGTGCCCAGCTATGGTCGGTTTGAAATCGTTTTGAGTCACGGGGACGGCAGCTATGTTTTTGATGTCGCTGGCAAACGCTATCTCGACCTCGGCGGCGGCATCGCCGTGAACTGCCTCGGTCACGCGCACCCGGCCATCACCGGGGCGCTTGTCGAGCAGTCCAAAAAACTCATCCACGTATCCAATTTGTATTTCACCGAGCCGCAGGGGCGTCTCGCGGCGGAAATCGTGAAACGCATCGGCGCGGGAAAAGTTTTTTTCAGCAACAGCGGCGCGGAGGCGAACGAAGGATTGTTCAAGCTCGCGCGCAAATTCGGCCACGACGAAGGACGGTTTGAGATTCTCACTGCGACAAATTCTTTTCACGGGCGCACGATGGCGGGCATCGCCGCAACCGGCCAGGACAAGGTTAAAAAAGGTTTTGAGCCGATCATGCCGGGCTTCCGGCACATTCCGTTCAACGATTTGGAAGCGGCGCGCAATGCAATATCGCCGGCGACGGTCGCCATCATGATTGAAGGCGTGCAGGGCGAAGGCGGCGTCACGCCCGCCACGCCGGAATATCTGCTCGGCCTGCGGGCTTTGTGCGACGAGAAAAAATTGCTGCTGCTCATGGACGGCGTTCAATGCGGACATTATCGCACCGGACGCTTTCAAAGTTTTCAACGGATTCTCGAAGGCGAAAATCCGCAATCCGCAATCCGCAATCCGCAATCGGATTTTCTGCCCGATGGCCTTTCGATGGCCAAGTCGCTTGGCGGCGGATTTCCAATCGGCGCGTTCTGGGTGCGCGCGCCGTTCGCCGATTTGCTCGGGCCGGGCACGCACGCCTCGACTTTTGGCGGCACGCCGCTCGCCTGCGCGGTCGCACTGAAAATTTTTGAGGTCATCGAAAACGAAAAGCTCGACGAAAATGCCCGCAAACTTGGCGGGCGGATTCAAAGCGAGCTGGAGCGGCTCGCAAATAATTATCCGACCGTTGTCAAAAGCGCGCGCGGCCTTGGATTCATGATCGGCCTGGAGCTGGTGGAAAAAATTCCGGCGTTTGCATCGAGCGACAAATCGGTGGCGATCCAATTTGTCAATCGGCTGCATGCGGCTGGTGTGATGACCATTCCGGCAGGAACGCAGGTCATCCGTCTTCTGCCGCCGCTGAATTTGAAGCCGCAGGAAGCGGCCGAAGGCATTTCTAAAATCGAGGAAATCATCAAATCGCTGGTTTGATTTATGAATCCCGCTGCGCACAAACATCTGGCCAAGCACGATCCTGTTTTGCGGAGGCTGATCCGCGAACACGGCAGATGCGATCTCGTGCCGGAGAAACGGCGTTCGCCGTTTCAATCGCTTGTGCAGGCCGTCGCTCACCAGCAGCTCAACGGCACGGCGGCGAACACGATTCTCACGCGGTTCAAAAAGCTTTTTCCCGGCAGGAGGTTTCCGCGCGCCGAAGATATGGCGAAGGTGACGGACGCACAAATCCGCGCCTGCGGGTTTTCATTCGCCAAAATAAAATCCATCCGCGACATCGCGGAAAAAACCCTGTCCGGCGTGATCCCCGGTTCGCGGCAGATTGTAAAATTGTCCGACGACGAAATTGTCGCGAGGCTCACCGAAGTCCGCGGCGTCGGGCGCTGGACGGTCGAGATGCTTTTGATTTTCCAGCTTGGACGCCACGATGTTTTGCCCGCCGACGATTTTGGCGTTCGCACCGGCTTTCGCGTCGCCTACAAAAAAGGTGGAATGCCGACGACGAAGGAACTCCTCGCGTTCGGCGAAAAATGGAGGCCGCACCGCACGACGGCGGCGTGGTTTCTCTGGCGCGCGGCGGACGGGGCCAAGAAAAAGAAGTGACGGCGCGTCCGGTTTTGGTTACAAACTTTCCTTTGGACGGAAAATTCCTGAGATCTGAACAATGAAAAACCTGTTGTCATTGGAAAAACTGCCCGGCGCGGACATCGAGAAAATCCTGCGCGACGCCGCCGTGTTCAAGCGCGAGCGGGCGCGGCGCGACCGGATTCCATTGTCCGGCCAGATCTGGGCGTTGATGTTTTCCAAGTCGTCCACACGAACCCGGGTGTCGTTTGAGGTCGGCATCCGCGAACTTGGCGCGCAGGTGATGTTTTTGAACTCGGGCGAAATCCAGCTTGGCCGCGGCGAGCCGGTCCGCGATACCGCGCGTGTTTTGGGGCGGATGATCCATGGCGCGGTCGTCCGCACGTTTGCTCAAAGCGACGTTGAGGAGTTCGCGGAATTTTCCAAAATCCCGACCATCAATGCGCTGACCGACGCAGAGCATCCGTGCCAGATCCTCGCGGACATTTTTACTTTCAAGGAAAAGCGCGGGCCGATTTCCGGCAAGGTCGTCACGTTCGTCGGCGACGGCGCGTGCAATGTGCCCTTGTCATGGGTTTTTGCGGCGGCCAAATTAAATTTTGAACTGCGGATCGCCGCGCCGCAACAATTCCAGCCGTCCGCTGAAATTTTGAAGCGCGCGGGCGGAAAAATTGTCGTGACCGACGACTTGAAGGCCGCCGCAAAAGGCGCGGACCTGCTTTACACGGACGTCTGGATTTCGATGGGCAAGGAGGCCGAGTCCGCCGACCGGCTGAAAATTCTGGGCGGCTACCAAATCAATCAAAAGCTGGTGAAGCTGGCCAGGCCGGACGCCCTGGTGATGCACTGCCTGCCCGCGTATCGCGGCAAGGAAA
>Ga0302200_10004833_pt1 | contig 10721 bp, 7 predicted proteins | sample II_Bog_N3_1_FD_194585 | JGI IMG/M metagenome (GOLD analysis project Ga0302200, IMG submission 194585) | Peat permafrost microbial communities from Stordalen Mire near Abisko, Sweden - II_Bog_N3_1 | ecosystem: Environmental > Terrestrial > Soil > Wetlands > Peat | place: Sweden: Abisko, Stordalen... | reverse complement strand
AGCCCAGGTACGCCATCGCGCCCCTCGACGGAATCAAGGAGCGCGCCGGTCAATCCATCCAGGTCACCTATGCCCTCGGCGTCTCAATGGAAAGAGAAGACCCCGCCCAGGACACCCCCGAAGCTCGCGCCAAATCCCTCCAGGAAGCAGTCGATACAGCATCCAAGGCCGAAGTCGCCGTGGTCGTCGTTGGCCGCTACCCCAAGCTCGAAGGCGAGGGCTTCGACGTCAAAACTATGGACCTCCCCGCCGGCCAGGACGACCTGATTCAAGCCGTCGAAAAGGCCAATCCTCACACCATTGTGGTCCTAAACACCGGCGATCCGGTCACCATGACCAAGTGGCTCGACCAGACCCCGGCGCTGCTCGATATGTGGTACCCCGGCCAGGAAGGCGGCCACGCCCTCGCATCCATTCTCTTCGGCGACGCCAACCCCTCCGGCAAACTCCCCGTTTCCCTCCCCAAAAAGTTCGAAGATTCCCCCGCCTCCACAAACTATCCCGGCCAGAATCTCAAGGTGAACTACGCCGAAGGCCTCTATGTCGGCTACCGCTACTACGACACTAAAAACGTCGAACCCGCTTTTCCATTCGGCTTTGGTCTCAGCTATACGTCCTTTGAATACAGCGACTTGAAGGTGTCTCACCGGAAAGAATTCGTCGGCAAGGTCCTTTCAGACCAATTCCTGGCCAGCTTGAAGGTCAAGAACACCGGCTCCCGCGCCGGCGCTGAAGTCGTCCAGCTTTACATCCACGACGGCCACTCCAAAATCGACCGCCCCGTCCATGAGCTCAAAGGCTTCCAGCGCGTGGAGTTACAGCCCGGCAAAACAAAGTCCATCACCTTCGCCCTCGACCGCGCCGCGCTTTCCTACTGGAGTCCCGAAAAGAAGGACTGGATTGCCGACCCCGGTACATTCGAGATCCAGATCGGCGCCTCCTCCCGAGACCTCCTCCTCCACGCCCCGCTCGAACTGAAACCGTAGCCCGGGGACTCTTTTCCTCCCCGGGTTGCAACTTCAACTACTCCGAAAGGTGGGCGACAATCGTCTAATCCCTAAAGGACAATTTAGAACTGTAGCCGTTTCCCCCCTATTTCGAGGTCGCAACTTGGTTAGCTCCTTCAGCATTTCTGCATCACGAGGCTGGTCCGCCTCCGCCCTGGCCCTCTCCCTCGCCCTCACCGCCGGGTTCGCCAACGCCCAGAGCGTCCCTCCCCAGCCCCCGCTTTACGGTGGCAGCGCAGCCACAGCAGCCACCCCGCAACAGGGCGGCTCCGCTACAGCCGGCGTTTTCGCCCCTGTTTTGGATTCAGAGCATCGTCCCATCACCGCCGGCGGCTTCGTCAAAACCGGCCCCGTCATTTTCAAGGACATCTCTCAGCAGTCCGGCCTCTCCAACTGGACCCACAAAATGGGTACGCCCCAGAAGCCTTACATCCTTGAGACCATCGGCTCCGGCGCCTGCCTTCTTGACTACGACCACGACGGCTGGCTCGACATCTTCCTCGTCAATGGCTCTACCTACGAAGCGTACGACGGCAAAGCCGATCCACCCCTTGCCGCGCTCTTCCACAACAACCACGACGGAACCTTCACCAATGTTGCCACCGTCGCCGGCGTCACCAATGGCAGGTGGGGATTCGGCTGCGCGGTAGGCGATTACGATAACGACGGCTGGCCCGATATCTATGTGGCCAACTACGGCCACAACCGCCTCTATCACAACAACCACGACGGCACGTTTACCGATATGGCCGAGGCCGCGGGCGTCACGCTCGGCAACTGGTCCACCGGCCCCAGCTTCGGCGACTACGATGGCGACGGCCGCCTCGATCTCTTCGTTCCCGGCTACATTCACTGGGATATGGGCAAAATGCCTTCAGCCGGAACGCAGGCGGTGGGTTACGCAAACTGCTCGTTCCGCGGTGCATCCACCATGTGCGGTCCGCGCGGCCTGCAGGGCGAACCAGACCATCTCTTCCACAATAATGGCGATGGAACTTTCACCGATGTCAGCGTCAAGGCGGGAGTGGAAGATAAGCGCCGTTACTATGGATTCTCCTCCACGTTCGTCGATATCGATAACGATGGCAAAGTCGACCTGCTGGTCACCGACGACTCCTCGCCCAACTATCTCTATCTCAACAAGGGCGACGGCACGTTCCAGGATGCAAGCTTCTACTCCGGCTTTGCCCTGAATCAGGATGCCCGCGAAACAGCCGCCATGGGCCTCGCCGTCGGCGACTACGCCAACAACGGCAAGCTCGACCTCTATACCACCACGTTCTCTGACGACTACAAGACGCTCTATAGGAACGACGGCGAAGGCAACTTTGTCGATATCACCCCGCAGATGGGAATCGCCGAAGCCACTTATCCCTTCCTGAGCTGGGGAACCGAGTTCTTTGACTACGACAACGACGGCTGGAAAGATCTCATGTTTGTCAGCGGTCACGTCTATCCCCAGGTCGATCAACACGACTGGGGAACTTCCTTCGCCGAGCGCCCGCTCTTATTCCATAACCTGGACCACGGTAAGAAATTCGAAGTCATGCCGGCGGTCATCGACACGGGCCTCGCCGACGTAATCCCCGCGCGTGGCGCGGCCTTCGGCGACCTCTTTAACGACGGAAAGATCGATGTCGTCATCAACTGCCTCGACCACACGCCCGTGTTGCTCAAGAATGTGAATGACGACCACAACCACTGGATCGGCCTCATGCTCATCGGCGGTCCAAAGAGTCCGCGCGACGCGGTCGGCTCCACGGTTTATCTCACCGCAGGCGGCATCCGCCAGCGCGGCGATGTCATGAGCGGCGGAAGCTTCGAGTCGTCCAACGACTTCCGCCTGCACTACGGCCTCGGCGTCACCACAACCGTGGACAAGGTAGAAATCCGCTGGCCCGACGGCGTCAAAGAGACCTATACTCTTCCCGGCGTCGATCGTTACTACGCTATTGAAGAAGGCAAAGGCCTGGTGCCGAGTGTCTATGACACAATCGCCGCCGATCGCGCCGGCAAAGCAACCGGCACGCATTCAGGAAAATGATCAGAAGGAATACGATAGACGGAGCCACTCCTTACGTGAAAAATGGGGGCTCCAAAGGAAAGTACATGAGAACAACTGCGAACAATAGGATAACGATTGCCTGCTTATGGGTCGCAGCACTCGTTGTCGGTTCGGTGGAGCTCCGGCAAGTCGCTGCGCAACAGGCCACTCCGCAACAGGATGCTGCGGCGTTAACTCCGCCGCCGGCATACACCGCCCCGCCCAAGGGCGCGCCGCCTGCTGAAGATACGCCTGCCCAGCGCGAGGCAATCGCTAAATGGAAAGCCAGGGCCGAGCTGGCTGTCGCAGCCGATCGCAAAGAGTATAACTCCGAGGTAACTCCGAGTTATAACTTCCACTACGGTCCGAAGAACCCATATACCCCCGGCAACGTCCAGGTACAGGGCGACGGCTTTCTTCAGCCCGGCGCGTATCCAAGCGCGGAATACTGCGGCACCTGCCACCAGGAAGCTTACAGCCAGTGGCGTCAGGCTCTTCACTCCAACGCCTTCCGCACTCCGTTTTATCGCACCAGCGTGAACCTTCTTATCCGCGACCAGACGCGCGGAATCGCCTTCGCCCGCTTTTGCGACAGTTGCCATAACCCCATTGGAGTTCTGGGTGCCGCGTTGACTGAAGACTCCAAGGTCGATCGAGCCAAGTTCGACTCGGATGGACTGACCTGCACCACCTGCCACTCGGTGCTGAGTTTGGATTCGACCAACGGTAATGCCAGTGTCAAAATGGGCGTGCCCGCGGTGATTGTTGACGAGAAGGGCGAGCGCATACCCGGCGAGGTTCCCTTCGACATGATTCTCCGCCATCCCGAGCGGCATTCGGCCGCGGTGATGCACGACTTCCTCCACACGCCCGAATTCTGCGCGGCCTGCCACAAGGCCAACCTGCCCGCACCGCTTAACGACTACAAATTCATTCGCGCGTTTACCGCCTACGACGAGTGGCAACAGTCCAAGTTTTCGCAGCGCAATCCGCTAACCTTCTATCAGGCGGATTTCACCACCTGCCAGGGCTGCCACATGAAGCGCAACGCCATCTCGTTGCCCGACTACGGCGCGAAGAATGGCACTCTGGTTTCGCACCGCTGGCTCGCTGGCAACACGGCCGTTCCTTTCTACTATGGCTTCGACGAGCAACTCAGCAAGACTATCGATTTTCTGCGCGCCGGCAACTTTTTAAACGTGGATATCTTCGGGCTTGAAAAAGCGGGGGAAGTTACAAAGGATGGCAACCCGAAGCTGATTGCCCCGCTCGGCAAGGCTTCATTTGACCTTGCGCCGAACGACTTGGTGACTGCATTTGTGGTAGTCCAGAACAAGAACATCGGCCACTCGCTGATCCCGGAGGTTCGCGATCTGTACGAGGCTTGGGTTGAGTTCACGGTGAAAGATGCGAACGGCAAAGAGATCTATCACAGCGGATTCCTCAAGCCCGACGGCTTGATTGACCCGCGCGCTCACAGTTTCACCAACCGCCCGGTGACCAATGAGGGCGAGTTTGTTGACAATCACAAGGTGTGGACCATTCACTCCGTCGCCTACGACAACACCGTGCAAGCAGGCCGTTCAGTCCTGGTGCGCTACCAGTTCCGGCTCCCTGCCGACGTAAGTGGCGACGTTAGTGTTACCGCGAAAGTGAATTACCGCCATCTGCGCCAAAGTTATCTCAACAACATCTTCGGCAAGGGCGATCACCCCGACTATCCGCTCGTGGAAATTGCATCGCGGACTCGCATCCTGAAGATTGGCGAGAACAAGCCGGAACCGTCCGAGCCCAACGACAATCAGGACTGGATGCGCTGGAACAATCTCGGCATCGCCCTGCTCGACCAGTTCCAGTACATGGAATCCGTCCAGGCATTCCACGAAGTTGTGAAGTTGCGCCCCGACTACGCGGAGGGCTACACCAACATCGGCCTCACCGAGATCGTGTGGGAGAAATACGAGTCGGCGCGCGGGGCGATTCACCGGGCGCTTGCGCTTGATCCAAACAGCGCACGTGCCCTCTACTACGATGGTCTGCTGCAACGGCGCGCAGGTAACACCGAGAAAGAGATTGCCGACTTCCGCAAAGTCGTTGAAATGTTCCCGCAATCCCGCGATGCCCGCCGCGAACTCGGCATCACTTACTACCAGCAAAAGGACGAACACAACGCGCTCGAACAGTTTGAAGCGCTGCAGAAAATCGATCCCGACGACCTGGTCGCGCACTACAATCTTTCCGTCCTCTACCGCCGCATGGGGAAGAAGGAAGAAGCAGCGAAACAACAAGCCATGTTTATCGATAAGAAGGTTGATCCGGGTGCGCCCACTTACTCTCTCAACTATCTTCGCGACCATCCGGAGATATCGACAGAAAGCATTCCGTGGCACATGCATTCCGACTTGGTAGGTAACTCAGGGGAGTTGCAAAATGGGAAATAACTCTGCCGGCAGAGCAACAGCAATCCATAGTCTCCGCCGACCCGCGATGGACGAAACAGTAGCGCCGATCTCCAGATCGGCTGTCGTGCGGGCGTCCTCGCCCGCGCCCTTCAGTACAGGCCGCGCTTGTTTCTTATCGGTTTCGCGGAGGCTCGCATTTCTGGCACTTGGAGTGATCTTTCTAGCCCTGCCCGCCGCAGGTCATGCGGAAAACAACTGCCCCTGGCTCAACGAAGCCACAGCCGGGGGCCTGCTGGGCGGAGACGCTGTAGGGATGAAGACCGATGCATCCGCCGGCCAGCCTACCGTCTGCACCTTTACGCAACAAGGCGCAGGGGTCACCCGCACCCTTCGCATCACCGTTGAAATTGCGCCCGAACCCCATCAGCGCATGTCTGCGGTGGCCCAGGTCTGCGGAGCCGATGCCGCGCCCATCAAGGCCATCGGCAATGAGGCGCTCGTGTGCACCGCAGATGATCGCAAGGGCGGCATGGGCGAGCGCGTCGTCGGGCGTGTTCGCGACCAGGTCTTCACCATCACCATCGCCAGCACGCTCAAATCCGATCCCATCCTCAACCGCGACGCCCTCAAGGCGAGGATCTACACCGCAGCCGAGCAAGTAGCCGGCAATCTCTTCTAAAGCGTTGTGCCCAGGGGGCTAATTTGGTGTCGCAATAAGAGTCAGGGCACGACTTCAGTCGTGCCGAAAAGCCATAAAAAAAGCCGTGGGCTTTACATGCTGCGGAAAAACTCGTCCGGGTGGTAGGCCGGGGATTTATCCCCGGCATAAAGCCAATCAAATCAATGTGGGCTTCAGCCCCTGCGGTATGGTTTTCAAGCTTTTCGCCAGAATCATGGCCTTTTCCGCAGCCTGTTTTAGCCCCTGCAAGGTGGTTTTGTCCCCTGGAATCAAGCCGGGTTCAAGTCTCCGTAACACAATCGCAACTGTGGTAGTCGTTTCCCGCGTGTATCCTCGTATTCGGGATGAAGCGCAAGCCAATACCCGACTCAATATGCTCCGGGCCGTCCCATCGCCCACGCATCCAATACGGGAGACACCACCATGTTCTCAAAGCCGCTAGCTCTGGCCACCGTTGCCTTACTGCTTCCATTTGCCGTTCCTGCCCACGCGCAGGATGCCGGCCCCTACAAGGTCCTCAAGATTCAACTCATCGGTGGTGATGGCGGTTTCGACTACGTCACAGCGGACTCGGATGGCCGCAATCTTTATGTTGCCCGTTCCGGCCCCGCCGGCCACATCGGCGTCTTCAACCTCGACACCCTTCAGCAGGTCGGCGACATCCCCGGAACAAGCTCTCACGGTGGCGCCGTCGACACCGCAACCGGGCACGGATTCGCCACCTCGAAGCCCATCACCATGTTCGACTCCAAAAACTTCGCAATTCTGAAGAAGATCGATGTCCAGGGCAATCCGGATGGCTATCTGAATGACGCTTTCAATCACCATTTCTACGTTCTCAGCCACTCCGATCCCAACATTACCGTTCTCGACGATAAGGATGGCGCCATCCTCGGCACCATCGACATCGGCGGCGCGCCCGAGCAGGCAGCTTCTGACGGCCATGGCAAAATCTATGTCGACATTGAAGACAAAGACGCCATCGCGGTCATTGACGCGAACACCATGAAGATGACCGGCAAATACGACGTCTCCAGCAAAGGCGGCGGTTGCGCCGGCCTCGCGCTCGATGCGAAAAACAACATCCTGTTTGCCGCTTGCCGCGACAAAAAGAACATGATCATTCTCTCCGCGACCGACGGCCACATCATCACCGATCTGCCCACCGGCAACGGTGTGGATGGCGCGACCTTCAACCCCGACACGATGGAAGCCTTCGCCTCAGCCGGCGATGGCACCATCACCGTCGTCAAGGAGAACTCGCCCACCAGTTTCACCGTGGAGCAGACCGTACCCACCCCTGCGCGCGCCAAGGTCCTCACCCTCGACACCAAGACCGGCAACATCCTCACCATCACTGCGGAATACGGCCCCACCCCCGCCGCGCCCACAACGCCTCCGCCCCCCGGCGCGCCAGCCTGGGCGCGAGGCCCCCGCCCTCCCATGATCCCCGGCTCATTCCAGATCCTCGTCATCGGCAAGTAACCCGGCGGCAAAGTCAAAACCACAAGCAAAAAGGCAGCGGAGAAACTCTCCACTGCCTTTTTGCCTTTCAGTTTCCAGTGCCCTCACCGCGCCGGTTCGTAAGGCTCCGCCCTCAAAACATCCGACAGAATTCCCCGTTCCTCCGGGGAAAATGTGTTCTGATAGCGGCTCGAATTCAGCACCGTCGCCCGCTGATCCATCGGAACCGCGCGCAGATCCCGAAACGCGCCTCCCAGCATCGCCCGCCGATCCGGCGGCAGCGAATTCAACCGGTTCATCGAGTTATAAACCCGCATCTGTTCCTGCGGCGCCATGTGCTCCAGAATCTCATTGCGCGCCAGGCGTCTCTGTCGCTGTTCCTCGGGCAACTGGTTCACATGGTGCAACTGCTGCACCAGCCGGTCCTGTTCGCCCGGCGGAAGCCGCCCGAAGCTGGGGTCGCTGCGCAGAACACGCTCCTGCTCCTGCGCCGGAAGATTCCGATGCTGATTCAGCCAGTCGCCTAAATGCCCGGCAGGCGCCGCCCCCGCATAGGGACGAACCTGCGCCCCATACGGCGTTGCCCGGAAAGCGGAGCCCGGCGCAGCGGAACCAGAAATGCCGGGCCCCGCATATCCCCTATGAGCATAGGTGGTTGCTGGATACCCCTGACGCTGCGCCATGCCCCCCTGCGCTCTTCCTTGCAATTGCATATTGGGCCTCGCCTGGGCCTGTGGCTTGGCAGCTTGTTGTCTGGGGGCCTGAACCCGTGCCCCTCCAGCCCTCGGCGCAGCAGCGGGTCGCCCTGCGGCACCGCCGTGCTGGCTACGAGCCCAGGACGGCACACACAGCGATAGGGCAACCAGCGCAGCCAAAGCCGCGTGGCGCATCCACTCCGCATTGTGTCTCACCCTGCTCACGTCCCCAGCTCCTACTATGGCCCCTTCTAAAAGCGGGCTAATCAATCTCCGTTGCTATTGTTGGTGGTCGACATCGATTCCAACTGATCAAGCAATTGCGCGTTGCTGTCCAGCGTTTGCAAGTCGTGCACAACGGCAGTCTGCGGTGGCGTGGTGGCAGACTGATCCCAGTTCGTCACGTCCAGATAAGCTCCGCCGCCCACCAGCAGCACCACAGTCAGCGCCATCGCCGCCAGCGGCCGCACATGCATCGAAGGTCCATAAGTCAGGCGAGCGCGCAGCCGCTCCAGCCAGCTTGCCGGCGCCGTCGCGCTCTCTTCCCGCATCCGAGCGTCCAAACGGGTCAGAAAGTAAGGGCTCGGCTCCGGCGCCTCCCAGCCATCCATCAACTCCATGGTCGCGCGCAACTCCGCCAGTTCCTCGCGGCACCCCGCGCACCCGTCAACATGAGCTTGAACCTTGGCAGGCACACTTTCAGCATCGAGCAGCATTTCTGCCAGCTTCGATTCCATCCCGGCGCAGCTCTTGTTCATCGTTTCCATCGCTCACCCCACTCCTGCCGGTGTTGCCCGGCTTTTATCCACTTACACAAATTCCTTCAACTTGTCCCGCAGCGTCTGGTAGGCCCTGAAAAGCAGCGACTTGGTAGCCGACTCGCTCAACTTCAGCACCTCCCCGATCTGCCGGTAATCCATTCCCTGGTACTTATGCATCAGCACCGCCATCCGCTGCCGCTCCGGCAGAGCCATCACATGCTTGCGAATCGCCGCCATCCGCTCATCCCGCATCAGCCGCTGTTCTACGCTCGGCTCGTCGTCGGCCACGTCCGGCGTCGTCCCGCTTTCCTCGTCCGGAGCATCCAGATACAGCGTCTGCGCCGCCCGCTCGTGCCGGGTATCCCGCGCATGGTTCACCGCCAGGTTGGTCGCAATCCGGTAAAGCCACGTCGTAAACTTCGCTTCCGCCCGGTAGCTCTCCCGCGAGCGGTAAACGCGCAGAAAAACCTCCTGCGCCAGCTCTTCCGCCACCGCCTGGTTGCGCACCATCCGGAAGAGAAAATGGATCATCGCCCGGTGGTATTTCTGCGCCAGGTAATTGAAGCTGCCTTCATCGCCTGCGGCCACCCGCAGCATCACCGCCGCGTCGCTGGTCGGATCCACGCCGCCCGCCACATTTTCCGGTCTTGAGTCCGGCCGCGAAGCCGTACCCGCTCCCAGAACCGAGTTGTCCAGGACCAGGGTCGCCATATCTTGTCCAACCCCATCCCTGCCGGAAGGTTGCGCCATTTGTGCACTTTCCTGCCCTGTCTTCGCACTTTCCAGACCTGCCTTGGCGCTTTCCGGGCCCGTCTCGTCCCCCATTTCGGGGCTCCCATGGCCTTTAGCGGCGCCTTTGGGCCCGCGATCCTTCCCCAAACCCGCACTCCGGTCCGCAAAGCGCGCCTGCGTGTACACCACATGGGAAGACTTGCCGAATCCGCCTCCCGCCATGCCAATCCCTGAAATTGCCGGAATTGGTCGCAAAGTCCCCTCCCCATCAGGGGGAAAGTCGGCGGCGGCGCGGGTCGATCTGGGTCTCCAAAACATCGTTGGTCGTCAAGGGGTCCGGCGGCGCGCTCAGGTTCGGCGCAGCAATTGGCCGTAAAGCCTCGCTGGTGTTACTCTAACCCATGGGATGCCCCAATGGCGCGGCTTTTCCCGTCCCCTCTTCAGGGCGCTTAACTCAGCGGTAGAGTGCCACCTTCACACGGTGGAAGTCGCAGGTTCGAATCCTGCAGCGCCCACCAGAAAGACCCTATAAATCAATTGCTTGCCGTTGTTGGGCGCCCCATTAAGCTGGGCCGTCCCAAGAAACCGCATCACCTCGTGCGTGGCACGTTGTCCGAGGCGGAAATTACTCTGCGGATCGCGGCGGCCCGCAGCCTGCGCGAGCGCGGGGCCAGCCCAACGACCTGACGTTTGTGTGTCCGCGCAGCGGTGGTCCCTATTTGTGGCGGACTGCTTTTGAAAAGGGTCAGGACAGCATTCAGCGCGATTTCAGGCCAGAATTAACTGCATCTATCCAGTCGTCCGGACAGGATTATCTGCATCTGAGACTGCATTCCATCGCTCAGCGCTGCTACGGCCTTGTGACCACTTTTTACACGTGTCCAGAACCCATGCCTGGATCGTAGAGCTTGGCCTGATATGTTTTCGTACATTTTTT
>Ga0302200_10004826_pt1 | contig 10731 bp, 9 predicted proteins | sample II_Bog_N3_1_FD_194585 | JGI IMG/M metagenome (GOLD analysis project Ga0302200, IMG submission 194585) | Peat permafrost microbial communities from Stordalen Mire near Abisko, Sweden - II_Bog_N3_1 | ecosystem: Environmental > Terrestrial > Soil > Wetlands > Peat | place: Sweden: Abisko, Stordalen... | reverse complement strand
ACCTGGCCGCCTGCCTGAATGGCCGGTGCGGGCTGGTTCGCATCACGCCTGCGGGCGATGCTTCGCTGGTGCTCTCTGGTCCAAACCTGGTGGGAATCGCATTTTCTCCGCTGGGCACGGCAATTCTAGCCACAAGAGAGGCTGTTTTCGATGTGGACCTGGGGGTAGAGGGGCTGACGCTGTTTTAAAACCAGTTCAGAGTTCACAGTTCTTAGTTCACAGTTTCCAAAACTGACCTCTGGCAATCAGGAATCAAGCACTCAGAACTCCGAACTAACCACCGATAACTCTGAGCTAAGAACTAGTAACTGCGAACTAAGAACTGTGAACTAAGAACTGCTTTTATGAAATCTGAGATCATCGCCGTCGGCTCCGAGATGCTAACCCCCTGGCGTCAGGACACCAACTCTCTCTATCTCACCGAAAAACTCAATGAGCTCGGCGTCTCCGTCAACTTTAAAACCATTGTCGGCGACCGCCGCAAAGACCTTGTCAGCGCCATCCGCACCGCGCTTGCCCGCATTGACATTCTCATCCTGATGGGCGGCCTTGGCCCCACCGAAGACGACCTGACTCGTGAGGCCGTTGCGGAAGCGCTATCGATCACCCTGCGCCGCGACAACGATCAGCTAGCCGCTCTGCACACACGCGCCGCGGCCATGCGCTTCTCCATGCCCGAGAACAACCTGAAGCAGGCCGACGTTCTGCAGGGCGCAGCCATCCTGCCCAACGCCAATGGCAGCGCGCCTGGCCAGTGGCTCGACGTTCCGTTCGCAGGCTATCGCAAGCTGATCATGCTGCTGCCCGGGCCGCCCTCGGAGTGCAAGCCGCTGTTCGACTCGGCCTGCCTGCCGCGGCTGCGCGCCGTCGTCCCCATGCGGCATATCGCAAAAAGAACTCTCCGCGCCGCCATGATCGCCGAATCGCAGGCCGACAAGCTGCTGGCCCCCATCTACACCCCTTACAAAGACGTGGAGACCACTATCCTGGCCCATGGCGGAGACATCCAGCTCACGCTGCTCTGCTCCAAGGCCAACGCAGCGCAGGCGCAGCAGCGTGTGGACGAACTGGCGGGGCGCATGGAAGAGGCGCTGGAAGACTGGCTCTACTCCTCCGGCGGCGAGTCATCGGATTCTCTGGAGCAGATTGTGCTCTACTACCTCGGGCTGCGCCAGGCCACGCTGGCGGTTGCGGAAAGCTGCACCGGCGGCATGGTGGCCCAGCGCATCACCGCGGTGCCGGGGAGTTCGCGCAGCTTTCTCGGCGGGGCGGTCGTCTACAGTGACCAGCTAAAGACCGCTTTCGCCAGCGTCGCGCCGGAGCTGATCGCGCAGCATGGGGCAGTCAGCGCGCAGGTAGCGGAAGCGCTGGCTTCCGGCATTCGTTTCCGTACCGGGGCCACATTGGGGCTGGGAATAACCGGGATTGCCGGTCCCACCGGCGGGACGGAAGCCAAGCCTGTTGGGCTGGTCTACATCGCAGTGAGCGACGCCCAAAAGACCGAGTGCATCGAGAAGACCTTCCGGGGCAGCCGGGAAAGAGTGCGGCAATTCGCCTCGCAGCAGTCGCTCGACCTTGTCCGCAGGCGGTTGATGTGAGATAGGTGCTTGTGCGATCAATGAGTTCAAGCGGCATTGCTGCATCAAGACGTGAATAACGTAGAATATTGAAACGTGGGCGAAGCCATTCACAATGCGTAAGCGAAAACACAACCCAAAACGCCGGATAATCAAGTCCACCGACGAAGCGCGGTTGGAGTCACTCTCCAAGGCCGTCGTTTATTCAGGGAATCCTGCTCACAAGAAGTATCCCGGCGATTTTGGGCTGACACCTCCCGCGCAGCCCCGATTGAACAAAACGCTGTGCGACGGCACACAAGTCAACCGCCAAGAGGCAATGCGTTTATTGCGCCACGGGGCGAAGTTGGGTCTGATCTCGATTCAAGAGTTGAATGGGCTGCCCCAAAACATCTGGGCCGTGTCTCCAAATGGTATTCCACTTGAAGCTCAGCTTGAAAATGTCGAATCAGCTACCTACCACGGCTACCCCATGGGGTTCGGCGATCCGCTAGCGAGCGAGATATTGAAACGATGGAAGGAGGGCGCGCCGAGTGAGTGAGCCCCTAGACATTTCTGTCGTCGAATGGCTGGCAGGCGATACAGGAAGCCCCTTCGAGAGGGCAACCAACGCCGAACTTTCCATCGTTATTGGCAATCATCTGGTCACGGAGGTTGAAGACTTTGAGTCTAAGACCGTTCGACAGACGATCCGAGCTTCGGCGGGATTGGCAGCGGTGTGGTTTGTCAACAATTGGTGGAGGCTGCGTTGGGAGACAGAACCAAGCATCTCGACACGCGAGGATCTGAGCTGGGCGATGTCGCACCACACGCCCGCAATTGGCGGTGGATTTGTCTGGCCTGATTTAGCCTTTAGGGGATCAGATGGACAGCAAATCTCCGCAGTACGCAAGCGCCATCATGTTGCAATTTCGGAGGAGCTGTCCCCTCTACGCTACCTGAATAGCTTCTCCGCCGTTATTGACGCCTCCGCATTTGAGAAAAGCGTCACGGCGTTCGTTGAAACCGTCCTTGCCAGGCTGCATTCTCTCGGGATACGAAAAAGCGAGTTGCATGATCTGTGGGACGATCTCCGTTATGAAAGGGGAAACGCCAAGGCGTCTTCGCATAGGAAGCTAGAGGCACTCTTAGGTCTCGACCCAGACGAAAACGACGAACTGATCGGCTCTCTCTCCAAGTGGTCTGTGACGTATGGTAGCCAGGCCCTGGAAGAGATTTCCGCCTCGACAGATAAGGCCCGCATTACGGCCATGCTCAAGGACACGAAAGCTGCCGCCCAAGGAGTGAAGTCGTTTGCCGAAATGCCGGGCTGGATCGAGAGGTCGGCCTTGATGAATCTATCGGCCGAGACAGCTCCGTGGCAGCAGGGACAGGCCGCCGCCTATGCGCTTAGGGAAAAATGGCAACTCGACTCTCAGCCGATCTCCGACGAGACGCTGGCTGACCGCCTGAACATCTCACTCAATAAATTGCTCGATGTGAAGGAAAAGGCACCGTTCTCATTTGCACTTGGTGGTGTTTCCAAATTGGGTTTTGTCTTGAATCGCCCACATTGCTATGGAAGACGATTCGACACCGCCCGTCTAATTGGCGATTACGTTGGCTTTGATCTTAGTGATCCATTAAGGCCAGCCACCGGGGCAGTCACGACCAGACAGCAGTTCCAACGCGCCTTCGCGGCCGAGTTCCTTTGCCCTTCCGAGATGATCCGTAAGCGCTTTTCAGGAAAGCTGGACCCGGGGCGCATTGGGGACTCCGTGGCAGAGCTTTCGACCGAATACAAAGTCTCCGAGCAACTAATCCTCCATCACATGGAGAATCGGAGTGTGCTTCCATATGGAATGGCCCCAGCTTCGCTTCTCTTGGCGTAGCCGAAGGGCTTGGTCCACATAGCCGTAAGCGACCGAGTGCATCGAGAAGACCTTCCGCGGCAGCCGGGAAAGAATGCGGCAATTCGCCTCGCAGCAGGCGCTCGACCTTGTGCGAAGGCGGCTGATGTAACCCGCCAATCTGCACCCGGTTGCCAGCTTCCATCCACAACGAAACCCCTGAAAATTGGGTACAAACTATACCTTTCATTGTTGCGCAAAACAGGACAGACAGGAGCCCTATGTCAAGGCCATGATGAGACGCATAGTTGGGCTCATGTACGGAAAGGTCTTTCCGCATTGTTGCTGCTGCCGCAGCAGGCGGCTCCGGGTGCGTTGCCGGTGGAGTGCCGCGCTTCGACTTTCCGCAAGACCTCCTCCGTGAGGAATTGAGTGGTGATTGACATGGAAGATCCTCGGTGCAAGTTCGTGACGATTAAGACGGAAGACCCACGGTGCGAGAGCCTGCTCAGTGGCGTGACGCTTGAAATGGAAGACCCCAGGTGCAAGAGCCTGATCAATCGCGTGGCGATCGAGGTAGACGAGCTAAGGTGCAAGAAGGTGGCTATCAAGTTCGAGGACCCTCGGTGCAACAACCTGTTCAAGACCTGGTGATTGAGACTTCAAACCAGGCCACAGGCGCCCGCACAACAGGCAGATCTAGATGGCTAAAACCAAGCGCTCACGGTGAAGTGGCTATGAAGTTATTGACGTGTCGAACTTTGAATAATTGTCGAGATAATCTTTAATTGTCAGATAGCACTCGCAAGAAGCTTTCGTGAGCCCAGGGATGTCGAGTATGCGAATTTCTCCGCGCGTGTATTCGATAAGTCCCTTTCGCTTCAGAATCCCCGCTGTCGTAGAAATAGTTGGACGGCGGCCTCCAAGCATGTCTGCGAGAAACTCATGCGAAATATTGAATGTATTGGTGTGGGCGCGGTCGGCACAGATGAGCAGCCAGCGGGCGAGCCGCTGTTCAAAGTTGTGCTTCGCGTTGCATCCAGCAGATTGCATTGCCTGAACGAGTTGTGCCTGAACATAGCGCAGAGCGAGAAACTGAAAGCGGCCGCCAAGGCGGAACTCTCTTCTCGCGTCCTCCACGTGGCAGCTATAGCCACGGCCGGCAATCTGGGTGTAGACGCGATTCAGGCTCTTTTTTGTTCCCATCAGAGCTGAGACGCCAACGACCGACTCATAACCGAACATCCCAACTTCGACCTGAGACCCATCTTTGAACGTTGTCGTCATCGACGCCATTCCCTCTTCGAGAAAATAGAGGCAGTCGATCATTTGGCCAGGGTTTTCGATCTCGTGTTTGAGCTCGAATTTGACCGGCTGCAAACGAAGGCGCTCAATGATGTCCTCATCTAGAGCTTTCAAAAGAGTGTTCTTATAGCCGCTCGTGCGCAAGGATTCCTCACTTTCAGAAAAAACCCTATCATAATTACCATGCGCCAAGCTCACGATGGCTGACAAAGTTCTGTCTATGTCAGATACCGTACAAAGATAAGTTAAGTTACGTCAGATACCGTACAAAGATAAGTCAGGCTATGTCAGATACCGTACAAAGATCGCGACGCCGGGTGAATATAATCTGGTCGGCCCATCAACCTTCTCTGTCGAGGTGAGAAGCATGACCTTTGACCTCACCGCCTTTCTGGCAACGGCAGGCGTGGGACGAAGATTCGTTAACTTGAAGCCCAAAGAATCCTTCTTTACGCAGGGAAGCTCAGCAGACTCCATCTTCTATCTTCAAACGGGGCGCGCCAAGCTCGCCGTAGTTTCGCACGATGGGAAGGAGGCCACCATCGCGCTTCTCGCTGCCGGAGAATTTGTTGGAGAGGAGTCGCTGGCCAGCTTGGGCGCGCTGCATTTGGCAACAGCTAGTGCCATAACCGCCTGCACGGCGCTCAAGATAGAGAGGGGGGAGATGATCCGCGTGATGCACGAGGAGCATACCCTTTCCGACATGTACTTGAAGTTCCTGTTGATACGGAGCATGCGGTCCCAGGCCGATCTCGTCGATCAGCTTTTCAACTCCAGCGAAAGGCGTTTGGCAAGGATTCTGCTGATCCTGGCCGAATTCGATGAGCCGGGAGATCGGGAGCATTGGGTTCCTCGCATCACTCACGAGGCTCTGGCGGAAATGGTCGGCACCACTCGGTCCCGCGTCACCTTCTTTATGAATAAATTTCGCAAGCTCGGCCTTATCGATTACAACGGCCGGATCCGGGTTCATAGGGCACTCCTCAATGTCGTTCTGCTTGATCGATTCACCGAGCCGAACCCAGAGGGACCGCCGGCTTCGGCCAGCCCGCGTGTTCGATAGATGCCGGCTCCGTGTTTGCCGGTGATCTCAATTCTCATCTGACAGCAATACATCCTCGATCAGGGCGTAATAGTGACAATCCAAGAGGTAAGTGCCAAGCGCCGCAGGCCTGGTTTCTGAGACCTCGATTCCTTACTCAACCCGCGCACGCAATCCGTTGTACCCGAGTCAGCTTCTCACGCTTCCGCGTCTGGGCAATCTCATTTGCCGGCTGCGTCTGCGTGTCCATCTTCACACCTAACGTCTTCCCGATCCGCAGCGCCATGTCTCCCGACTGCGCAGCCTTGCCGTTCAACGACCTACCCCACGCCAAGACAGACTAGCAATTTCCGCTGCGTCCTTCCTGTATAGAAATTACCGGTCCTGCAACAAATTACACGCCCAGCGTCCCTCAGCAAACCTGCAATTGTCATGCCCGGTCGCGGTTGCTCTCTGTAAGTCGCACAATTTCAATTGGATAACCAATTCCGCTCCGCATTGATCACTTTGGCGCTCGCATTGCTATCAACGCAGATGAACTTTCATGTTCAGGTGCCTGCGCTACAGCAGCCGACACAGCCGCGCAACCGGTGGCCAACGGCGCTTGCTCATTGAAAGAATTTCTTTATAGATCGCATCGCTTTCTGGTATCCCGCGCTATGTTTGGGGACGCATGGTCACGCCGGGCCAGTCAAATTGTGAATTCGCTTTTTCAACCGCTTGAATCTTTCGGCGTCGAATTCATAACTGGGGAATAGCTACCCGTGTGTCAAGGGAAACTGCCGCTACCGTTCCAGGGAAGAGAAGAAAATGAAGAGTTTTGGAAGCTCATTGAAGCCGCAATCCTGGCTTGTTGCACTACCGCTGGCCGCCGTTCTGGCCGGTTTGGCATTTACCAGCGTTGCGCATGCGGTTACCGTGCGATCGACGAATCCGAACAATGGCGCCACGAATACACCAACCAGCACCAATGGCAGCAATAACGTCGTAACCGGTACGGCAATCTCGGCAACCTTCAGCGATGCTATGAATCCGGCAACCATCGATTCCTCGCCCGCAGGAACGCTGCTCACTTTCACGCTCAAGGATTCGGGCGGCAACGAAGTAGAAGGCACCGTGGCCATGAATGCGACAAACACGGTGGCGACATTTACGCCGGCGGAATCCGCTTTGAAAACGGGTGAAAGCTATATCGCCACGGTTACGACCGAGGCCCAAAGCGCGGGCGGCATCGCAATTCCCGATCCCATTGAATGGCGCTTCACCACCGGCGAGAAGCCGTTTACCGGACAGGCGCCTGTAAATCTGGGTACGGCTGAGACTTTTGCGATTCTGACAAAAACGGGAATCACGGACGTATATGCATCCTCTGTCGTTGGGGATGTAGGAACCAGTCCTATCTCCGGCGCAGCTCTTCTGCTGAAGTGTACGGAAGTGACAGGCATGGTGTACACGGTCGATGCGGCTGGCCCGCTCCCTTGCCGCACCACCAGCCCTCAATTACTAACTACCGCTATAGGCGACATGGGATTCGCGTATACCGACGCGGCGGGGCGGTCGATTCCGGATTCCACGGAACTGGGAGCCGGAGAGATTGGTGGGCTGACACTCGTTCCCGGCCTTTACAAATGGGGCAGCGGAGTTTCCATATCGACCAGCGTCACGCTCTCGGGCGGCCCCAACGATGTTTGGATCTTCCAGGTGGCGGGTACTCTGAAACAGGCGAGCGCTACCAGCGTTATTCTGGAGGGTGGAGCGCTAGCCAAGAACATATTCTGGCAGGCTGCCGGCGTGGTGTCCATTGGAACCACCGCTCACTTCGAGGGTGTGGTCCTGGCCAAGACAATGATCGCCGTCAAGACCGGCGCGTCGGCGAATGGCAGACTCCTGGCGCAGACTGCCATTACCCTGGAGCAGAATGCAATTACACAGCCCGCCCAATAACGGGCTTTACGGCCCGGGCGCCCCAGGTCTCAGTTCCGAGACCTGGGCCTTGGTTCAGCCCCCGTTCGGGCCTCGCACCTCAACAAGTTCCGTCTTGATGAAATCGCCCTGATCGGGAAGATTCTTCATGGCCATTCTCCAATTCAGCACAATTTCAATGATCGTTTTCCTCTCACCTTGAGCCGCTCGTCGCATACCATGGAGTCTCGAAGAAAAGGAGCCTCACCGGGATGGTCTTCACCAAGCGGCTTCGCGAGGGTGTGACGCGCGGGGAAATCACATGCAGCGTTCGCATCTGGACGAGCCCGCACGTCAAGGTGGGCAACCGTTACCGCATGGGCGAGGGCGAGATTGAGATTGACTCCGTAATCCCCATCGGCTTCCCCGATATCACCCCGGAACTGGCTCGCGAGTCGGGGTTCCTGGGCGTTCTCGATCTGCTGAAAGTGGCCAAACACGGCAAAGGGGATAACGTGTATCTGATTCGCTTTCGCTACGTTCCGCCTCGGGGCAGCGGGAAGGATCAGATGAAGAAATCCCCCAAAGGGGGCTTCTGAATGGAGCCAGTTCAGCGCTGGGCGTTCCCCCAGAGGCTAAAGCCCACGTTGATTTTGTAGCCCGGGCGGCACGACTGAAGTCCTGCCCTCTCAAAACATGGACGTCCGCTATTTCGCGGACATCCCTACAGGGGTAACTCTGTCGCCTCCCAATCGGGCAAAAAACTACGCAATACGTCTTTGTGCTCTAAACTTAGATTGCGCATGATCATCGCACGACGAGCAGCGGCAAGGTTACCTCGGCGCTCCATCCCCGCGTGGCTCGCGATTTTCTGTGCGCTCGTGATCGGGCCTGTTCCGCTGAGCGCGCAAGGTGCTCCAGCGCCAACTTCGGCGCCCAGCGCTGCCCCCGTTTCAGCGCCAGTCTCCGCAGCGCCTCCCGGGCTTGCAGCCAGCCCTGGGCCACCGCCCGCTGCCGCAGCCGGCCCCGCGCCGGCGAGAATCCACGGCGTTATGAGCCTTGACGGACCATGGCGCTTTCAAATTGGCGACGATCCGCGGTGGGCCGATCCCAAGTTCGACGATTCCGCCTGGCAGACGGTGAAGCTGGGGCAATCGCTGGCAGAGCAGGGAATCGACGCCTACGCCGGGTACGCCTGGTACCGGCTTCGTGTCCAACCGCAGCAACTCGCCCAGTTCAATTCTCCCGGCAACCCGCAGCTCGAACTGCTTGTAACCGGTGACTCGATCGGGCAGCTTGCCGCCTATGTTAACGGCTTGGAAGCAGGGCATACGCGCGGCATGACCGATCAGCCGTCGATGTATCAATCGCCGCCGTTCGTTGTGCATCTTTCAGCGCCACAAGCAGACGGGACCATCGTCGTCGCCATCCAAACCTGGGCCGGCTCCGGCGTCTCGATCGGCGGCGGTCTTCTGCGCAAGGTGGAACTGGGCGCCGAAGACGACATTGCAGACAGGCTCGCGCAGGCCAACGACAGCCTGTGGGACCGGCACATCCTGGCCGGCTTGATCCTCAGCTTCCTGTATCTCTCGGTGGCGGCGCTGGGCTTTACGCTCTACCTGGCACAGCGTAATCACTCGGAATACCTGTGGCTGGGCTTGCTATGCCTCTCGGTGACGGCGATGGGCGCCACTGAAATCGCAGCCGCTCTTGCGGTTCTCCCGTGGTCTGTCTCAAGCTTCGTGAGCCTGTGGACGGGCCGCATATTCATGGCCGTCGCGCTGGAATTCATTCTTCGCTTCACCGGCGGCGAATCCCGCAAAATCGTACGCGGCGTACAGATTTTTCTCTTGATTCTTCCCATCTTCGGCTTGGCCCACCTCGACCAGATATACAAATACCTCTCGGTCACAGGCCAGGTGGTTTTTACGGTGCTGGCCTCAGTTATGCTTTTCCGGGCGTGGCGTCGGGGCCGCAAGGAAGCCGGCGTGATGCTGCTGCCGTTTCTGCTTGCGGCAACCGCTGATTCGATCGACACGGTTCTTGATTTCGCGGCAGACGAGCACTGGCTTCCCGGTCAGTTCGCGTCGCATCGCTTTCTGCTGGGGCCCATTGAGTTCAGCACCAGCACGGCCGCCTTCACGGTCTTTCTTGGCAGCATGATGGCCGTGATTCTCTATCGATTCGTTACCGTGAGCCAGGAGGAGCAGCGCTCCGCGGCCGAGATTGAAGCCGCACGCAGCGTGCAGTCATTGCTGATTCCGACGCAGTTGCCCTCGAACCGCAATTTCATGCTGGAGAGCGCCTATTTGCCCATGAACGGCGTGGGTGGCGATTTCTTCCAGGTTCTGCCCATTCAAGACGACTCCATCCTGATTGTCGTGGGCGACGTGAGCGGCAAAGGGTTGCAGGCAGCCATGAATGCAAGCACTCTGGTGGGCGCGCTGCGCAATGAACTGTCCCACGATCCGGCCACCATCCTGAACCATCTGAACCAGGTGATGCTTGGCTCGGCTGCGGGGATGGGCGCAGGCAAAGCCGCGAATGCGGTAGCCAGCTTCGCCACCTGCCTGTGCGCGCGAATCTACCCCGATGGCAAGATGACGATCGCCAACGCCGGCCACCTGAGCCCGTATCGCGATGGGCGCGAAATGCAGTTGGCCGCCAACCTGCCGCTGGGGTTGGTTGGCAACATCGAATACGAGCAAGCCCCATTCCAGCTGAGCCAGGGTGACCGGCTGATCTTCCTCTCCGATGGGGTGGTGGAGGCAACCAATCACCAGGGCGAACTTTTCGGCTTCGAACGCACGCAGCAAGTGAGCAACGAACCGGCGCGGTACATTGCGCAAACCGCCAAGCGCTTCGGACAAAACGACGACATCACTGTTGTGAGTCTCTATTTTGCAGCGAGCGGCAGTCATGGTTCGCGCGCGCAGCATACGTAACTTCACGCGCGGGCGGTCTTGTTGCATAAAGGAGATTAAAAGGAGGTCGCCGTGGACACAGCCGAGAAGGTTTTTTCGATCAGCAAGCTAGTGCCGGAGTTGCCGGTCACCGATGTGGAACGCGCACAACA
>Ga0302200_10004825_pt1 | contig 10731 bp, 6 predicted proteins | sample II_Bog_N3_1_FD_194585 | JGI IMG/M metagenome (GOLD analysis project Ga0302200, IMG submission 194585) | Peat permafrost microbial communities from Stordalen Mire near Abisko, Sweden - II_Bog_N3_1 | ecosystem: Environmental > Terrestrial > Soil > Wetlands > Peat | place: Sweden: Abisko, Stordalen... | reverse complement strand
TTTACGATCCGGCCCTTAACCACGATCACCTTTTTAGGTGCTTTGCCGTCCAGGTATTTTTGTACATCGGCATTGGCCAGTACAAAAGCTTCTATCTCGGCAGGGGCAAGGCTCAATGAAATATTGAGGTTCATTTTTGTTTTGCCGTTGATGGATATCGGGTAGGCAAAGTCATCCTCAACCAAATAACCTGGGTTAAACTTAGGGTATGCAGCGTATGATAATGTTCCGGCTGCGTTGCCTAATAAGGTCCACAGTTCCTCGCAAATATGCGGTGCATAAGGCGACAGGATGACAACCATATCCTGCAAAATAGCCTTGTTGTTGCTTTTTAGATCGGTTAGTTCATTAACGGCGATCATGAAGCTGGAAACAGAGGTGTTGAACGAAAAACGGTCGATATCTTCCTCCACCTTGCGGATGATCTTATGCAGGGATTTTAGTTCAGCTTTGGATGGTTCGGCATTAGATACACTGAATTGCCATTGATCGTTATGGAACAACCTCCAGAACTTACGCAGGAATTTGAACACGCCCTCAATACCATTGGTATTCCACGGTTTGCTTTGCTCCAGCGGGCCTAAGAACATCTCGTACATACGCAGTGTATCAGCTCCGTAGCGCTCGATGATATCGTCAGGATTTACTACGTTGAATTTAGATTTCGACATCTTTTCAACCTCAACACCGCAAATGTATTTGCCGTTTTCAAGTATAAATTCGGCATCCTTAAAATCCTCGCGCCAAGCTTTAAACTTCTCTAAATTCAAAACTTCATTCTCCACAATATTCACATCAACATGTATTGGCGATGTTTTGTATTGCTTGATCAAGCCATGCGATACAAAAGTATTTGTGCCACGACCCTCATCATCAATTAAGCGGTATACGAAGTTTGATCTTCCCTGAATCATCCCCTGGTTGATTAATTTCTTGAAAGGCTCTTCCTCAAATACAACGCCGATATCCTTCAAAAATTTATTCCAGAAACGGCTGTACAACAAGTGTCCGGTAGCATGTTCGCTGCCGCCAATGTACAGGTCAACATCTTTCCAGTATTTAACCGCTGCTTCTGATGCAAATTCCTTATCGTTATTGGCATCCATATAACGGTACCAATACCAGCTTGAACCTGCCCAGCCTGGCATGGTGCTTAGTTCATAAGCATATGAAGCTGACTCTTGACTCTTGGCTCCTGACTCTTGCTTCTTGTAGCTCCAGTCGGTAGCTCTTCCCAAAGGCGGTTCGCCGCTTTCTGTTGGCAGGTATTTATCAACTTCGGGTAATACTAATGGCAGGTCGGTTTCGTCAATTAAGTATGGTAATCCATCCTTAAAATAAACCGGAACCGGTTCGCCCCAGTAACGCTGGCGACCGAATATCGCATCGCGCATCCTGAAGTTTACCTTTGCCTTACCCAGGCCAAGTTCTTCCAATTTGGCAATTACCGCGGCGGTAGCCTCTTTGTAAGTAAGGCCATTGATAAAGTCGGAATTGACGTATTTCCCTTCCTTGGTCGGGTCGGCTTCCACCTCAATGTTTTGTATATCCATGATCGGCACTATAGGCAGATCGAAATGTTTGGCAAATAAATAATCACGCTGATCGCCGGATGGTACAGCCATTACCGCGCCGGTTCCATAGCCTGCAAGCACGTAATCAGCTATCCAGATCGGCACTTTCTCGCCATTCAGCGGGTTAAGCACATAGCTGCCCGTAAATGCGCCAGATACCGTTTTGATATCAGCCATACGGTCGAGCTCCGATTTCTTTTTTGTTTGGGCGATATAAGCATCAATAGCGCCCTTTTGATCGGGCGTAGTTAAGGATGCTACCAGCTCATGCTCAGGTGCAATTACCAGTAAGGTTACCCCAAATATGGTATCAACACGGGTGGTGAAAACCTCTATATATTCGGTTGCAAGTTGTGCGTTGTGGTCCGATTTATCCAGCGGAAACCTCACTAACGCACCAACGCTTTTGCCTATCCAGTTGCGCTGCATTTCTTTGAGTGGCTCAGGCCAGTCAATGGTATCCAATCCCTCTAATAAACGCTGAGCATAGGCGGTTATGCGCATGCTCCATTGCATCATTTTCTTTTGCTCAACAGGGTAGCCGCCGCGCTCGCTAAAGCCGTCTTTTACCTCGTCGTTAGCCAATACGGTACCTAATGCAGGGCACCAGTTTACGGTACTTTCGCGCAGGTAAGTTATACGGTATTTTAATAACTCGGCCTGCTGCTGGTCATGACTTAGCGCCTTCCATTCATCCGCAGAAAAAGATAAAATTTCCTCATCGCTCACCGCGTTTATGCCTGCTGAACCGTTCTGCTCAAAATGCGCGATCAACTTATCAATTCCTTCCGCTTTGTCGGCAGCTTTGTTATACCACGAGTTGAACAACTGCATAAAGATCCACTGTGTCCACTTATAATACCCCGGCGAACTGGTGCGTACCTCACGACTCCAATCGAATGAAAAACCGATCTGATCAAGCTGACGGCGGTATGTAGCAATGTTAGCCTCGGTAGTTAAGGCAGGGTGCTGACCGGTTTGTATGGCATACTGTTCGGCCGGTAAACCAAAGGAATCGTAACCCATGGGGTGCAGCACGTTAAAGCCTTTAAGGCGTTTGTAGCGTGCAAAAATATCAGAAGCAATATAGCCCAGCGGATGCCCCACATGCAACCCCGCTCCCGAAGGATAAGGGAACATATCCAGTACATAATACTTAGGTTTGGTGCTGTTATCTTCGGCCTTAAATGTTCCATTTTTGGCCCAAAACTGCTGCCACTTTTGCTCTATATCTTTAAATTGATAATCCATGTTTTGATTTACGCGTATGAGCTTGCGAAATTAGTAAAATCCCCTATTAGTTTGGTAGTTAATTATGATAGTTGTGTGCTTCCGTTGATCAGTGTCATTGCGAGCGATAGCGTGGCAACCTAGTCACATTCGATATTTGTGCGACGAGGTTGCCACGTCGTTCCTCCTCGCAATGACATCATAATTATGAACTCTTGGTGATCTTCTGTAACAAACCCAATCCATTTTTATCCAACAGTAACATACATTTAACCCAAACCATTATTATGCAGCCACAAAAAGCACACATCCCTAAAATTGTAATAAAGAGTATTGGTGGCGGCTTGCTATTAATGGCCCTGTTTACGATGGCATGGGCGGGTATTGCATCCGGCGGGTTGACCGGCACAGGGCATTGGATTATATTGGTGGTGTTTGGCCTCATCAGCATCTCATTTATAATTTATGGGATAAAGATGTTCACCCTATCCAAATACTTTACCGCACCCACCAATGAAAAAGACAAGGCCGAAGGCAAAAGACTAAGCATATGGTATGGCGTAATATTTGGTGCTGAGGGTATCATAATACCTATTGTAGCTGGTATACTGGTGTATTTTCAAAAAGGTAATTTTGTTATACCCGCCATTGCCATGATTGTCGGCCTGCATTTTTATCCAATGGCCAGCATATTTAAGCGCACTATTGATTATTACCTCGCCACCTGGACCTGCATTGTAGCGCTTTCGGCCATTATAGCTACTATATATGATATTGCTCCCGAAGCCACCATTTTTGCTTTTTTAGGCATCGGCGTTGCCATTGCTACAAGCTGCTATGGTTTTTATATGATTTATGTGGGAAAGGATATGACCAGCAGCGCTATTTAGCTGGCGTGAACATCGCTTGAAGCCGCTCATAGGCGCGGAGCCCTATTTCTTTTGTCTTGACACAAAAGAAACAAAAAGTCAAGACAAAAAGATCCTTCCGCCCACAGGCAAAACACCCATGCCCGCGCTTTTTGTCGGGCCTTTACCCGCTTTTGATTGCGTTGTTCTTAAAATTGATACACTAATATAGTTTCTTCCTTCCCCGTCAGTAGAACAGCTTCGGGCGAAAGCAGGCAAAACGATGGTGGCCTTGTGCGTAATTGCAGGGCATAGCAGATTTTTACAGAAGGGCAGAGGCTAAGCGCATAGCGACAGCAGAGTAAAAATATAGCAGCCCAGGTTTTGCGTGATTTGCAGGGAAGGCTTAGTGCGGCAAAGAAGCATTTCGACTGACTTGATTTATTCATATTATTATTTGTTTTTAATAGGTATTCATGAGCTTCCTACGGTCGGGTTTTGCTACCTTTTGTATCAAGACAAAAGTAGTAGCCTCCGCGGCAATGAGCGGCTGCGAGCGATAGGTAACCAGCATTCTCAGTTGCAAACTGAAAAATCATTCTGTTTGCAAACAAGCATCGTTATCCGTAGGCTTCTTTACAAACTGAAACCAGTGAATTACTTCTCATACCCCGTTAAATCACACTGCAACTTACTATCCCAATTACCGGTTTTTGCTGCCGCGATATAGGTTGACCGCAGGAATTGCAACAACTTAGCTTCAGGATTTTCGGAGCGTTGCACTACCTCGTACAATAGGAAAAACTCGCCCATTTCATTACTGTAAAATGCTTCAGATGGCGCGATAATCTGCTCGCCGAAATCGGCCGGGGTAGGGTAACAATAGGCATAAAATGCCGGGTGCGGAAACTGTTCACTGCCACCCCAAAAGCCTGCGCTGCTCACTTCGTGCGAATAGGCCTCCTGCATTACTTTATCGGGCATATTGGGTGAGCCTCCGGGATGCAAAGGTGCTTCACGGCCCGAGAAGCGGGTTACTGCCAGGTCGAAAGCGCCCCAAAAAAGGTGAACCGGGCTGCACTTGCCCGTAAACTCGGCCCTGAATTTTGTAAATACCGAATTGATATTCACCAGCGCCTGCCAGTACAAGTTCATTTGTACGGCGTCATAGCTTTTATGCAGCTCATCGTCAGCAAAAGGTATGGCAGGGTCAAGCTCATTTGGTTTGGCATAGATTTTTGCCTCAATACCCATAGCGTTTAGTTTCTCAAACAATTCAGCATAAAAACTGGCTACTGTACGCGGAGAAAGACTTAATTTCTCAGTTTTGCCGTTACTTGAAATAATAACGAGTTCATGCGCCACAAAATCAAAATCCAGCTGGAAATTGCCTCCATCATAGGGTATGCTGCCGGTAGTTAAACCCCGTGGCGAAACATAGAGCGTAACGTGCCAGCTATGGTTTATCCAGGGCGTTTTAATCAGCCTGATCTTGCCGACTATCTGCGTCCATAGTTGTACGGTGGCAAGGGTATCTTTCAGGCTTTCAAAAGCGAGTTCGGGCCATTTTTTCGGGCAGATATTGGTTACAGGCATAGTAATAATGTTTGATGCTTAAACAACTGATAACGGAATTAAAAGTTTAGCTAATTTACCCTATTGTTATTAAATATTTCAGGGGACAATATTTATAATATCTTTATTAAATGGATGAAGAAGCGCCTTTTTTTGAACTATCTGATACAAAAAACTTTATTCGCGTAACTGTTTTACGAAAGAGCTATCCCGATGCTGCGGATAATTGGGATAATAATTGGGTGGATGCAACAATTAAGGTTAAAGCAGGCCCTTTTACCGGAACCTATAACGTGCAACTAAGAATCATTGATTTTCAATTCTTCAGAAAAGAATTAAGAACCATCTATGACAATTTAACTGGTCAGGCTAAGTTTGAAGATATTGACAGATATTTAAGTATTAATATGAAAGGAGATGGCGCGGGACATTTTGAAACATATTGTATTTTAATGTTTGATCCTGGTGCTGAGGAAATTACGCTTAAATTTAATTTGCATCCTGACCAAACTCAAATAATGCCTATAGTACGCCAGTTAGATAATATTTTGGCAGTTTTCCCGGTTATAGGCGGTTTGCGGAAGGGATAAGCATGAATTAATCACTCGCTATCCACATTCATAAATTTATCATATCCTACCGGCTGCTGCCATTTATCATCAGGCTCGAAATAATGCCATAACAGGGCCGATACATTGCGTATCAATATAAATGCTTCATTGTTGTGCTTGTAGCTGGTATCTTTTTGATGGTTGGTAATAATGCTGAACACATAATCGCCATGCGGGGCACTTACTACTACCGTTTCAGATCGGGATGCATCAACAAAACCCTGCTTACTGGCGGTTTGTATATAAGGCGGTACCTGCGATATGGCATTATCATCCCAATAAATATGCGACAGGTTGCGGTACATGCGCTCGCTGGCTGCCGGGCTCACCGCTTTGCCCTGGCGGATCATCGTGAACAGCTTACACATTTCGCGCGGTGTGGTTACGCCCCAGCCGTATATGTTCCGGATTTTCTCACGTCCCTTTACACGGGAGTTCACCCGCATATTATCGAAGCCATTTTGCTGCAGCCAGTTATTGATGTATTCGCCCGTTACCAGTTTTTGCAGCCACAGGCTGGCGGTATTATCGCTCATGGTGATCATCAGCATGGCTACTTTACTTAACGCGATGGTATCATTATCCTTTACTGAACCGAGGATATCACCCGTGTCATAGCGTAATGAATCCTTAAATACCAGGTTCTGATGGTAATCGAGTTCGCCTTTTTGTATTTTATCCATCAGGCCGCACAGAATGCTCACCTTTATCATGCTGGCAGTAGGAAAGAGGGTATCAGCATTTATTTCAGCGGTTTTGCCCGTTTTAAGGTTCTGTACATAAATACCCACCTGCCCGTGGAAGTCTTTTGTTAGGTCATTTAGCTTTTTGGTAAGCTTTGTATCTGTTTGCGCGAATGTGGTAGCAGTGCTGAGTAATAACAGCAGGATCAGTGATTTTATGAATTTCATTACTGTAATATAAATATTTTTTCTCTAAACCGTAATGTTGAACTTGTTTCAGCACCCCACAAGATGAGTGATCATCATGCTGGCTACTGTTATGATGAGTTCCCGATCCGCTAACAGCGAATGGGATGACGGGTGATGATGAATTGTTTACCCGTTCGTCCGTTTTTATATACGACACCTGCCGTAACAAACCGAACATTCCTATCCCGTCCGTGCACCAATGAACTAATTAACCAGTGAACTAATGAACCGTTCCTTTATCCTTTCGCCTTTAAGCTTTCACCTCCTTCAGTAAACTTCCCCTCGCTCTTCGCTATCACAATGGTGGCAATACCATTACCGATAAGATTGGTTATCGCCCTTGCTTCCGACATAAACCTATCCACACCCAGCAATATCGCCACACCTTCAACCGGAATTATCTTTATAGCGGTAAGCGTTGAGGTAAGTACAATAAAGCCACCACCAGTAACCGCAGCTGCCCCTTTTGAGGTAAGCATCAGTATGCCGATGATCACCAGTTCCTGCTCAATAGATAAGGGGATGCGGAATACCTGTGCCAGGAATATAACTGCCATTGATAAATAGATGGTGGTGCCATCCAAATTAAAAGAATACCCCGTAGGGATAACCAAACCCACCACCGATTTTGAGCAGCCGAATTTTTCCATCTTCTCCATCATGCTTGGCAATGCCGATTCTGATGAGGAGGTACCCAATACAATTAATATTTCCTCTTTTATAAATTTAAGATAATACCATAAACTGAACTTGTAGATACGGCAAATGATATTCAGCACCACAAAAACAAACAGGAACATAGTTAAATAAACCGAACCCATCAGGTTCAACATGGGTTTAAGTGTACTCACGCCGTAAGTGCCCACTGTATACGCCATCCCACTGAAAGCGCCTATCGGGGCTACCAGCATTACCACTTTCATAATGTTGAAGAATACTTTGGATAGCTTATCAATACCATCAACAATCACCTTGCCGCTCTCGCCCATCTTACTCAATCCATAGCCAAAAAGTATAGCGAAGAAGAGGATCTGCAGGATATCGCCTTTGGCAAAAGCATCAAATATGTTGCCCGGTACAATGTGCGCGAAAAAGTCGCCCCACTTCATATCGGCGGCAGCCTTTTCGTAGTCGGCGATTTTTGCAGCCGCATTTACTGCTGGGTGATTGATGAAGTTTGCTCCCGGCTGTAAAATATTAGCCACTGTAATGCCAATAATTAATGCAAACGAGGTAACTATTTCAAAGTACAGCAGCGCCTTGCCGCCTACGCGACCTACCTTTTTCATATCCTGCATACCTGCTATGCCCTGCACAATGGTGAAGAATATAATAGGGGCTATCAGCATGGTTATCATGTTAATAAATGTTTTGCTGATAGTTTGCGCGGTAGGGGCAAATCCCTTAAAAAAGATGCCCACAATAATACCCAGTATTATGGCTATAATAACCTGGAAGGTTAAGTTGGTTAGTAAACGCTTCATGCTTAACAAGTATAGCAAATAAAAGCAATAATAATTGTGGTTAGGGGTTGTTTGCTCACTAATTCTCTAAGGTTTATGCCCGGTTTAATTAATGAATAAAAATGAACGGAAATAACTGTAACATTCTTGATTTGTTTTCGTAATACGGTGTATTGTTATTAACTGTTGGTTTATTTCAACCCGTATTTAATAGGCGTTATGGTTGCTGCTGAATATAGAATATGAAGATACTTTACCCTAAATTTGTAATTACCCTGCCTGTTTGCATCGCCTTAATATTGTGCCTTTATAGCTTAAACTGCTTTTCCCAAACGGAACAACGTATTAAATTTAACTCCATAACCTCAAGTATTAACACCGGCATGGACTATTCGCCCTGGCTGAATGATAATGTTGACTCGCTGGTGCAGGAGGTTTGGCTCAACAATTTTGTTTGGGTTGATGTTACCCTTAAGTTAACACAGCGCAGCAAAATTACCCGGTTTTCTTTTTATGATTATGAGGGCGTTTTTACCGATGCGCCCGATTCTATTTACGCGCTTAACGGCACTACCAAAACCTTCCTGGGTACCTTTACCGGCCCTGCTTATATGGTTTGGGATGGCTTTACATTAGCCACACCTGTTGAGGCTGATGCTATCATCATCCATAAGTTTAGCAACAATATCCCCCAAAAGGTTGATATTTTCGGTTACCCCGATACTGTTGCTGCTGTTACACCGCCTGTTACCCCTGTTGATACCAACCAAATTGTGAAGATCCCTATTGATACCACCCGCTGGTTCCAACTAACCAATGCCAGCGGTGGGTTAGGGGGACTATTTGATGGCGACCTCACCGATATGGTTAATACCGGCTGGGGAAAGCTGGTAACTAATTATGATGCTTATTACCCTGTAATGCCCGGCGAGAAGATTGACCTTACCAGCATGCGTTTTTATAATTACGAAGGCTCGCTCGGGCCATACCCACTTACCGTTTCGGTTATTGACAGCACGGGTACACGTACCGTAATTGGCACTTATTCCGGCGGTGGATATATGACGTGGGACGGTCCGCGCCCCGGCGATACCTCCAAACTGCTCACCACGCCCATGAAGAATGTGAAATTCATTGTGCTGAATTGCTGGTACCAGTTCCCTACCGAGATAGAGTTTTATGGGCATTATATAGCACCACCTGCAGCTACGCCTTTGGTGCAAAAGAGTTATCCGCTTAACCAGTACTTCGGTATAAACGCTTTTGAATGGAATTTTGAGGATCCGAATAGTCCGCTGGTAGTGAGCCCAACGCTGCTTGCCGCCGCCGAATCCTTTACACAAGTAAGGCATTACCTCGATTGGAATAAACTGGAATCGACCCAGGGAATGTACACCTTTAACCCCGTGCACAGCGGCGGCTGGAACTACGATGCCATGTACCAGGCTTGCAATGCCAACAATATTACGGTACTGGGCGATATTAAAACCATGCCCGACTGGATGATTGCCACCTACCCGGCAGGTCAACAGGACTCAGAAAATGTGCCTGTGCCTTATGGCAGCGATTTTACCGACCCTAACTCGTACATCCTACAAGCTAAAGTTGCCTATCAGTATGCTGCACGTTATGGCGGTAATTCATCAGTAAGCTCATCAACACTAAGTGTGGATACCAGCATCCGCTGGACTGCCGACCCTAAAAATACAGTAAAGAAAGGCACCGGTTTAGTGCATTATATAGAATGTGATAACGAGCGCGATAAATGGTGGAAAGGTCGTCAGGCATACCAAACTTCGTACGAATATGCTGCAAACCTATCCGCTTTTTACGATGGTAACAAAAATACCATGGGCCCCGGTGTTGGTGTTAAAAATGCCGACCCCACCATGCAGGTAATAATGGGTGGCATAGCATCGGCCGATCCAGGTTATGTGCATGGGATGATAGAATGGTGCCGACTGCACCGTGGCTACCGTTCTGATGGTACGGTAAATATCTGCTGGGATGTGATCAACTATCACCTGTACCCTAACGATTCTTTTCCAGAAGGTTATGCCACTACAGGCGTAGCGCCCGAGCTTTCCATAGCTGCCAAAACTGCCCAAAGCTTTATACAAATGGCGCATACCTATGCCGCCGATATGCCGGTATGGGTAACCGAAACCGGCTACGATATGAACCAGGGAAGCATACAAAAAGCCCCGCCGATAGGCAGCAAAACAGCTGCTCAGGTAGAGGCCGACTGGATCCTTCGCACTTCATTGCTGTATGCCCGTAACGGTATAGCAAGAGTGTTTTTTTACGAGGAATATGATGATAATGCCGCTGCACCAACACAATACGCTTCATCGGGCCTGATAAATGACGATAAGAGCCGTCGCCCGGCTGCGGATTATTTGTACCAGGTGAACAAGGTATTCGGTAACTATAGCTACAAACAAACCCTTAACAGCGGGCCAATTGTTGATCAGTATTTGTCGCTAACCAACCAGCCT
>Ga0302200_10004818_pt1 | contig 10736 bp, 7 predicted proteins | sample II_Bog_N3_1_FD_194585 | JGI IMG/M metagenome (GOLD analysis project Ga0302200, IMG submission 194585) | Peat permafrost microbial communities from Stordalen Mire near Abisko, Sweden - II_Bog_N3_1 | ecosystem: Environmental > Terrestrial > Soil > Wetlands > Peat | place: Sweden: Abisko, Stordalen... | reverse complement strand
CAGCTTGCGGAAAAAGCAGTGGAGCGCCTGGGCAAGCATGGCACCGAAGGGGTAATTATAGAAGATGCCTCGCCCGAAACTTTATTCAGCCATTTTCAGTCAATTTATCACCCGTTAGATGCCGCCGGTGGAGTGGTCTTCAACGAAGCAGGTGAAATCCTGATGATCTACCGCCGGGGCAAGTGGGACCTCCCCAAGGGCAAACTGGATGCGGGCGAAAGCATTGAACACTGCGCCCTGCGCGAGGTTTCGGAAGAGACGGGCCTGCAATCCCTGACCCTGGCGGGGAAGATATGCGACACCTACCACATCTACGAGCAAAACCACGAACAACTGCTCAAACGCACGGCATGGTATAAAATGACCGGCACCTCAGCGGACAAGCTGCAACCCCAGCAAGAAGAAAACATAATCGAAGCCCGCTGGATAGCCGAAAAAGACCTTGCACCATTCGTAGCAAAAACCTATGAAGCGGTAAAGGAAGTCCTCCGCGGTGTGGGCCTGCATTGGTAAGGCATAGGTCTATGACTGCATTTTGCTCTTCCCTTTTTTACTGTTGCTTTAAAACTCCAAAACACAAAAAAAGCGGGCGATTGCGAATAAAAAATCAGCCCTGAAAGCAGATAAAAAAACAATATACCAACAACACAATTTACGGCACGATTTTTATAGCAATTTCGTTTAAGTTTTAATCACCTAAAAATAAGATCATGAAGAAAAAAATCTTCGCAGGCGCGATGCTTCTGCTGCTAATGCAACTTAGTTCATGTTATGTGGAAGTGGTTGACGGTCACCGCCATCACCACATGTGGTGGCACCATCATCACGACCACCATCACGACCACAGGTGATAGTAGCGACCTACTCCCGAAACCACAGTCATCACTGTGGTTTCTTTCATTTCAACTGCCCGCGTGAACATTTAGCGGACAGTCAGGCATAAAAAAGCTCCTGTTAAAAAACAGGAGCGTGTCCACACAAAAAAACAAGGGTTATTAATCGGGCTTCTTACCGTCCAGGAACGTATTAATGGTCTGGATAACGGCGTGGGGGTTGTTCTTCTGGTCTTCGTTCATACCCACCGAGATACCGCTGTAATAGTTGTCTGTTGAAGGGACCTGGTTATCCAGCTTCATATTCTTGCGCTGGTATGCGGGTATGGCTTCCATCTCATCGCCGGAATTTTCACCGCCCTTGATGTTGAAGCTCATTCGGCGCAGGCGCTCAGCACGGTCTTCAAGGGCTTTTTTCTGCTCCTCAAACCGCCTTTTTTCTTCGATTTCGTCTTCGGTAAGTATACGCTCACCCCGCATGTAGACAGTGGGCTCGCGCACGGGCTCTTTTACCGGCTCGCGCGCAGGCTCCTTAGCCAGTTCGTGTTCATTGTCCGGCTCGTCTGTTTTCATAATGAGCTGCATTTCTATTTTTTCTTCCTGCTGCGGCGCTTCATTCGTGAACAATGGCGCAGGCTCAGCTACCTGAGGTACCTCAGGCCAACTTGAGAAATAGGTAGGCGTTTCCGGGGCCAGGGGCTCGTGGGAAGTATTGACGCCAAAGATGTCTAAGTTGACCTCAGGTGTTTCCACCAGCGTGGGAGCCATGCTCTGCGGCTGTTGCATCATCACAGGCCTGGCCTCCTGGGTATATACGCCGGCCACGTTGCTGGTATCGCCCAGCACCACGTTCACTTTCTTAGGCTCGTTCGTCTTTATGGGCGCTTCAATATTGATCTCTTTATGATTAAAGCCGGTAGCTATGACGGTAACAGATATCTTATCCTTCAGGTTGGGGTCATGACCCATACCCAGGATCACATCGCAGCCTTCGCCGGCCATTTGCTGCACGTAGCCCTGGATCTGTTCGGCCTCGTCCATGGTGTGCTCAAACTCACCGGCAGAAGAAGTGATATTGAGCAGGAGCCACTTGGCGCCACGGATATCGCTATCATTCAGCAGGGGCGAATTGAGCGCTAACTCTACTGCCTCCAGTGCACGGTTTTCGCCGGTGGCAGATGCGCTGCCCAGTATGGCCACTCCGCCGTTCTTCATAACGGTGCACACATCAGCAAAGTCCACGTTGATCTGACCGGTAGAGGTGATCACATCGGTGATGCACTTTGCCGCAGTTGCAAGTATATCATCGGCCTTTGCAAATGCCTGAGTGAATGGCAGGTTGCCAAACTGCTGGCGCAGCTTGTCGTTAGAAATAATGAGGATGGTATCTACATGGTCGCGCATACGCTCGATACCTTCACGGGCCTGCTGCATACGTTTGCGCCCCTCATAAGTAAATGGGGTGGTGACGATGCCTACGGTGAGGATATTGAGATCGCGGCATATCTTGGCTACCACGGGTGCGCCACCGGTGCCGGTACCACCACCCATGCCTGCCGTGATGAATGCCATGCGGGTATTCACCTTGAGTATTTTAGAAATGTCCTCCAGGCTCTCCTCGCACGACTGCTCCCCTATCTTGGGGTTAGCCCCTGCGCCAAGGCCCTGTGTGAGGTGCGGGCCTAATTGCACTTTATTTGCCACCGGGCTAAGCGCCAGGGCCTGAGAATCGGTATTGCAAACGATAAAATCCACGCCCTCAATACCCAGGCTGTGCATATAATTCACGGCGTTACCTCCGCCACCTCCTACGCCTATCACCTTAAGTATAGACGACTGATTTTTGGGAATCTCGAAATGTATCATTGTTGTTGGTTTGTGAGTTAGTAAAAAATTTAAAGATTAATAGTAAGTGACAATGTTTACTCGTAGTTGTGAAATAATCCTTGTACTAAAAATGAAATTAAATATGTACCAGAGGGCCTCCGTCCGATGCTTGTTTTATCACCGGCCATCAACCGATATTATGTTATTTCCTGGTCGTCAACGTCCTCAAACATCTTCATGAATTTGCCCTTGAGTCCCTCGAAAAGACGCTTCACATTTTCATTGCGTTTGCGGGCTTTGTTGTTCACCATTTCCTGCTCTTCATCCTGGCTGATCGGCGCTTCGGGCATTGCCATTTCCGGCGCAGGCTGTTCACTCGTTTGCGGTTCAGCAGTAAGTTTTAAGTACCTGTTGGAGTTCTCGCCCTCAAAGCGGATCTTACCATTCTCGAAGTCGTGATAACCACGAAGAATGAGGCCGATACAGGTAGAATACATAGGGTTGCTCAGCAGCTCTGAATGGCCGCCCGCCAGATGCTCGTTGGGGTAGCCGATGCGCGCTCCCATACCGGTCACAAACTGGGTGAGCTGCGCGATGTGCCTGAGTTGCGCCCCACCACCGGTGAGTATGATGCCGCCATAGAGGCGGTTCTCGAGGTTCACCTGCTTGAGGTGGTATACCACGTGGTCGAGTATCTCTTCCATGCGCGCCTGTATAATGTTGGCGAGGTTCTTTACGGAGATCTCCTTGGGTGGCAGCCCCCTGAGCCCCGGTATCGTGATATAGGCGTTTACGTTGGCTTCTTCGGCAATTGCAGTACCGAATTGCACCTTCATCTGCTCAGCCTGCGCCTTGAGCACGCCCAGGCCTGTGCGGATGTCGTTAGTGATATTGACGCCGGCGTAAGGGATCACGGCAGTATGCTTCAATATACCGTCATAGAACACGGCCATATCTGTAGTACCACCGCCTATGTCTACGATAGCCACGCCAGCTTCGAGGTCCTCGTCGTTCATTACCGACGCCGCTGAAGCGAGGGGCTGCAATACGAGGTCGCGGGTGATGAGATTAGACTTATCGACGCAGCGCTTGATGTTGCGTATAGCGTTGCGGTCGCCGGTGATAATGTGGAAATTAGCGCCGATCTTGACGCCGCTCATCCCAATGGGATCAACGACAGACGGCGTACTATCCACAGTAAAGTCCTGCGGCACAATGTCGATGATCTGGTCACCGGCAGGGATGTATGTACGGTACTGGTCCCGGATCAGGAGGTCAATATCGTCCTTGTTGATTTCAAGGTCCACGTTGGTCCTTACCCTATCTCCACGGGTCTGGAGGCTCTTGATATGCTGGCCTGCAATGCCCACATACACCTCCTTGATCTCAAGGTTGGGGTTAGAGGTAATGCACCTTTCTATGGCCTGCTCCACAGACTTGATGCACTGCTCGATGTTCATGACCACGCCATGACTTACCCCGGCAGAGTCGGCGCGCCCCACACCGAGGATCTCTAATTTGCCGTACTCATTTTTTCTGCCCGCGATAGCCACAACCTTGGTGGTGCCAATATCCAGGCCTACGATAATTGGCTGTTCTTTTTTGCTCATATTACATCAAGATTTAAAAACATAATTAATGGTCCTTCTTTTCAGGATACACATATTTCGGTGCCGCCTGCTTGGTATTACTGCCCTTACTGTCTTTGGTTTTGTCTTTAGTGTCTTTGCCCGGCTTGGCCGCTGCCTTCTTTACAACGGCTTTTTTCGGTTTGCTTTTGTCACCGACCTTTTTCTTTGGCACGTCCTTTTTAGCCGCAGCGGGTTTAACGGTTTGTTTCACCGGATGCGCCGCAAGTGTTTGGGGCGTTTGTTTTGGGGCCACAATTTTAACGGGCGATTTGGCAACGACCTTGGGAGTTGCTGTTACTGCCGAAGTAGCTATGGGTGCGGCGGCCTGCTCCGTTTCGGCACCGTCATCCCCAGCGGCTACCATGCTGTTGATCCAGTTCATGGTCACTACCGCTTTGTCAACCGGGCCCTTGTATGGCAGCGACGGCGAAGCAATCACCTGGCCATTGAAACGAACATCCAGCCTGTCGTACTTATCCCACCCTATGCGATTGAGCACATCTTTGTAGAAGACAAACAAATTGGAGAACTTTTCCTTCATATTCGAAAGGTCACCGAAGACGATCTGCTGATTGCCAAGTACAGGGGTAAATTCAAATGTGAGGTCAGAATCAACGATCACTTCTGATACCTGCGCATTCCAGAAAGAATCAGCCTGGATGGCGCGTGCCATGGTAACGATCTGCTTTTTGATCGCTGTACCGGCACTGTCGTCCTGAAGCCGTGGCACATTGGTCACTACAGTGGTATAGTAAATAAAGTTTTTAGACAAAGGCATCGCGCTTAACGTAGTATCAAGATAGTAGCTGGTATCATTCTGACCGAATATCCTTGCCACCGGAACCCTTTGCGTCACATTGATGTTGAGCACACGGGCATTGTCCACATACACTTCAGCGGCGGCTACCCAAGGGTCTGCAAGCAGCGTACGCTCCATGCTGTGAATGTCCAGATTGGCCAATGTCGTGTTGGTGATGTCTATGTCGCGCTCATTGATCACAAGGTCCATAATCTCCTTTTGCTCAATGAAATGGTATTTCTTTTCATTGCGGATACGAATGGCGACATTGGATATCTTCTCGTTACCTTCAATGCGTGCAGCGCTTACCATGGCCACAATACAACCAGCTGACACCACAATAGTGAGTGCCACCTGTATTATTTTGCGTACCGATATTTTGCGCTTTGTGCTCATTACTCTTTTATGACCGCGTTTTACTTTCTAAAATATTTTTAATGGGACCTGTCAGTTTATCAATATCACCTGCACCCGCGGTAATAAATAGATGCAGCGGCGTAACCTTTATGTACTCAAACAACCCACTCACCGACAAAATGTTATGGGCGGGATTGGTCATTTTATCTGCAATGGTTTTTGAGGTTATCCCCTCAATGGGTAATTCGCGCGCCGGGTAAATGTCCAGCAACAAGACCTCGTCTGCCATATCCAGACTGTGCGCGAAACCACCGGCGAGATCGCGTGTGCGACTGTAGAGATGCGGCTGAAATACGATAACACACTTGCATAACGGAAACAACTGCTTTGCGCTCCTGATAAGGGCTGCAAGCTCTTCGGGGTGATGCGCATAGTCATCGATGTAGACAATGTCATCTGTCTTTACGAGGTACTCAAATCGGCGCTTCACGCCTTTAAAGCCGGGAAGCGCCCTCTTCACCGCGTCAGGATCGATGCCCAGCAATTGCGTAACCGTTAGGGCCGCAATAGCATTTTCCACATTGTGCATACCACCTATCTGGAGGTGCAGCTTTTCCAGCCTGAATTCTCTAGCTACGACATCGAAATAATACCCACCGTCTTCCTGTACAATATTCGTTGCGTACACATCTGCGTCAACGTTGTGCAGGCTGTAAGTAATGGTGCCTGGCCCGGCAAGCTCTCGCTGACGGTGAAGGCCATGCTTCACCAATAGCATACCATTAGGTTTAATGTTCTTTGTGTATTGGATAAACGCATTTTCCATTTCGACAGCAGTGCCGTATATATCAAGATGGTCTGGGTCTATGGCTGTGAGTACTGCAATGTCAGGGTGCAATTTCAAGAAACTGCGGTCATATTCATCAGCTTCAATAACAGCGGCATTCCGGTTGCTGCTCCAGTAATTGCGATCGTAGTTTACCGCGATACCACCGAGGAACGCGTTGCACCCATAACCAGTCTCCGTGAGTAAATATGCGGTCATACTCGAGATCGTGGTTTTGCCATGAGTGCCTGCAACCGTTACTGCGAACATAGCCTCAGTGATCCATTGTAGCACATCACTGCGTTTAAATACAGGATAGTTATTGCTCACGTACCAGTTCAACCCTTTGTGGTCCCTGGGGATGGCCGGTGTGTAAACTACCAGCTCCGCTTCTTTATCGAGTAAGGAAATATCATCGAGGTAGTGTACGGTGATCCCTTCGGAGATAAGGGTTTTAGTAAGCTCTGTTTCCGTCTTGTCGTAGCCGCATACAACTGCGCCCTGCTCCCGGAAAAACCGTGCCAGTGCGCTCATTCCAATGCCGCCGATGCCTACGAAATACACCCTTTTCAGTTCCCTTACCTTCATTTGAAACCTTTAAATTTACTACCGTTTAAATATTTAATCCTTTTTAGTTATTAACATATCCACACCAGTTCCATCACTAATTTTTGCCAGCAATTTCCATCACTTTACGGGCTATGCGCTCGTCCGCATCGGTAATCGCCATTGCCTTTAAATTTCCCGACATTTTGTTCTGTAATGCTTTGTCCTGCAACAATGTTTTTAGCGTTGTCACCAACAGAGTTTTCACCAGATCATCTTTCACCAAAAGCGCCGCATTGTTGGTAACGAGCGCCATTGCATTGCTTGTCTGGTGGTCTTCTGCGGCAAATGGATATGGTACAAATATGACAGGCTTGCCGGCGATACACAGCTCTGCTATAGCCAATGCCCCGGCCCGCGATATCACGATGTCTGCAGCAGCGTAGGCGTAGTCCATCTCTTTGATAAAGTCAAAGACCTTCACGCTTTGCAGCGATGCAGTCCGCTTCTGTGCCTGTTCAAAATACGGCTTACCGGATTGCCAGATCACTTGAACTCCTTCTTTCAAAATGTCTTCCAGTCCTTCGTCAACAGCATCGTTAACAGATTTAGCCCCGAGGCTACCACCAATCACCAGCACGGTCGTAAGACCTGCATTCAATCCGAACCAGTCCTTACCTTCGGCGGATGTCAGCGTCATAGACGAGATGCTCTTCCTGACCGGGTTTCCGGTGAGCATGACCTTATCCTTAGGAAAGAAACGCTGCATTGCCGGATAAGCTACGCAGATGGCGTTCGCCCTTTTGCCGAGGATCTTATTGCTCTTTCCGGCAAAGGAATTTTGCTCCTGGATAAGTGTGGGTATACCCATGCCCTGGCCTGCACTTAGCATAGGGAAACTGGCGAAACCACCCACCCCCATCATGGCATCCGGTTTGAACTCCCGAATGATGCGACGAGCCTCAATACGGCTTTTCAATAGCTTAAAGGGCAATGAAATATTCTTCCAGAGATGGGTGCGGTTATAACCAGCAATATCCAGGCCAATGATCTTAAATCCCTCCTTCGGCACCTTCTCCATTTCCATCTTGTCCTTTGCGCCAACAAACAACAGTTCAGCTCCGGGACATAGCCTTTGAAGAGCATGCCCCACTGCCACTGCCGGGAATATATGCCCGCCGGTGCCGCCTCCTGCTATGATGACCCTAATACTGCCCATGCTTATATTGCCGGTGAAGGCATTTTACTGATCAATGGTTTTCTTCTGAGTTTATTACCTGTCGTCAGTTCTTCTTCAGGCTCTTCCACTACTTCTTCCTGCACCGCTTCCTTCTCCTCCTCAGCCCTTACTCCCTTTGTGCCTGCTTTCTTCCCGCCTTCCATTTCATCGACGTATTTGCTCACGCTCAGCACAATGCCGATAGCAATACTTGTAAACCAAATAGACGACCCACCCATACTTATCATTGGTAACGTGAGACCGGTAACGGGCACCAAGTGTACATTTACGGCCATATTAAGCATGGCCTGGAAGACCAGGGTGATACTAAGCCCGACTGCGAGGAAGGCACCAAAAGCGAATGGGCAGCGCTTGAAAATGAGGATGCTCCGCCAGAGAAACAGCAAGTATAACATGACCACAACGGCGCCGCCTACCAATCCGTACTCTTCAATAATGATTGAAAAAATGAAATCGGAGTACGGGTGCGGCAAGAAGTTCTTTTGCTGACTGCGGCCGGGGCCCCTGCCAGTAATGCCGCCGTTAGCAATGGCTATCTTGGCTTGCTGCACCTGATATACATCTTCCTGCACCCCCCCGTCTTTTTTCTTTCCGATGAAATCCTGCACTCTTTTCTCCCAGGTCTTAGCGCGCCCGAAACCGGTGACCAGAGATACTGTAAATAGTACCGATACCCCTATAAAACCGACCACGAAGAGCAAAAACAAGTGCTTCACCTGAACGCGCCCAATATAGAATACGAGGCTACAGGTAATACCCAGCATCAGCGCTGTAGAGAGGTTTGCAGGCGCTATTAACGCACAGGTGAGCAACATGGGTATCAAGACCGGGATGAATCCCTGCTTGAGATCTTTTATCACGGCCTGCTTCATACTAAGCATACGTGCGAGGAACATGAATAGCGCCAGCTTAGCAAGATCTGACGTCTGGAAAGTAAGGTTGATAACAGGGAGCCTTATCCAGCGCGACCCTTCATTGAGGCTTGTGCCAAAGAACAACGTATAAAGTAACAGTGGCAGCGAAAACAAGTAAAGTATCACCGCGATCTTCGCAAACTTTGTATAGTTGATATTGTGCACCCAATAGGTGATCAATAACCCTAACCCAAGCACCATCACCTGCTTTACCAGGTAGTAGCTTGAATTCTTTTCCATACGGTAGGCAAGCGACCCGGTGGAGCTGTACACAGCCAACAGGCTGATAAACGACAGGACGAGTACCACGCCCCAGATGACCTGGTCGCCCTTCGTTTTTTTCAGTAATTGTTTCATGTGGTCTGCCACTGTGGTAAGTTAAAAGTCAAAAGTTAAAACCAAAAAGCTTGTCGATTTCTAATGTCAATTCGGGTCGTCGCGATCATAAATTAAGTACTGCCTTTTTAAACTGCTCTCCGCGGTCTTCGAAATTATTAAAGCGATCGAAACTGGCGCAAGCCGGTGATAATAAAACAACGTCGCCACTGTCTGCCAGCGAATAAGATGCCTGCACTGCTTCTGTAGCGCCACCTGCTTCTACTATGGTATCCACTTCGTTATCGAAGGCCTCATGGATGGCATGGTTGTCAACGCCAATACACACGATCGCCTTTACCTTTTCCCGGACCATTCCTAAAAGGGTTGAGTAATCATTGCCTTTATCCTGACCGCCAAGGATGAGTATTGTGGGCTTATTCATACTCTCGAGTGCGAACCATACAGAGTTTACATTTGTTGCCTTACTGTCGTTGATAAATTCTACGCCGCGGACGCGCGCGACAAACTCTAACCGATGGTCCAGGCCTTTGAAGCCGCCAAAAAAATCACGGATCTTTTCTGTCCTAACGCCTGCGACACGCGCTGTAATACCCGCTGCCATACTGTTATATTGATTGTGCTTACCGGTAATTGTCAAATCATGGACCGACATATCAGCCTGCTCCCCGTTAAATAAAATGTGTAATTGCTCATGACTCACATAAGCCCCGTCTGATGTTGGTCTGTGATCGCCGAATTCTTCTATCTGATCTTCGTTCATTGTAAAATAAATTATTTTAGCGTGAGTAGAATGGGTAGCCATGTATTCCCGGATCGCCGGATCGTCCTGGTTGACGATGAAATAATCTGTAGTAAGTTGGTTCCGTGTAATTTTGAATTTAGATGCTACGTAGTTTTCAAAACGATAGTTGTACCTGTCAAGGTGATCTGGTGTGATGTTGAGGAGCACGGCGACTTCCGGGCGGAACAGATGAATATCATCTAACTGAAAGCTGCTGATTTCCATCACGTACCATTCGCAGGGCTGCTCCACGATTTGCTTTGCGAAGCTGACGCCTATATTGCCCACCATTGCCACGTCATAACCTGCCTTAGAGAGGATATGAAATATGAGTTTGGTAGTAGTGCTTTTTCCATTACTTCCGGTGATCGCAATAATTTTGCTGTCGCCTTTATAGCGGAAACCGAACTCAATTTCGCTGCAAACTTCTATACCCGCCGCCCGTATCACTTTCATGATCGGGGTCTTTTCGCTGATCCCGGGACTCTTGACGATGCATGCCGCACCGAGCAATTTACTTTCCGTGTGCCCTCCTTCTTCAAATGCAATACCCTCCTGCTGCAATTTTTCTTTGAAATGATCCTTAATCTTCCCGAAGTCGCTTACAAACACATCCCATCCTTGTTGCTTGCCCAGCAGGGCT
>Ga0302200_10004801_pt1 | contig 10758 bp, 10 predicted proteins | sample II_Bog_N3_1_FD_194585 | JGI IMG/M metagenome (GOLD analysis project Ga0302200, IMG submission 194585) | Peat permafrost microbial communities from Stordalen Mire near Abisko, Sweden - II_Bog_N3_1 | ecosystem: Environmental > Terrestrial > Soil > Wetlands > Peat | place: Sweden: Abisko... | reverse complement strand
ACTGCCTACTCTGGACTATCGCCGAAAGTCCGGCCGCCTCCAAATGCAGTTTCAAAGCCTCTGCGGCGCGAAAGCAGAACATTTCCGCCTTGATATCATCGCGCTGGCTATGAACGCACCTGGTGAATAAAGTTTCAGCCAACCTCACCACCGTTCCGCCTGACGCCGCGACTCTCAGCTGAAAATCATATTCCTCCGCACCCGCACGCCCTGAATCGAACCCCCCCAAACGTGACACACAGCGCCCCGCATACCAAACCCAGTCACCCACATAAGCCGCTTGGCGCAACCGCGTTACATCCCATGCCGGCTTATACCGAACCCAACCACCGCCCTCGCGCGGCACAACCTCGTCACAATAAATCATATCCGCCGCACTATCGGCGGCGACGCTTGCAAAGCGAGCGCACGCATCTGGCGCTATTGTGTCGCCGGCATTTATAATAGCTACATAGTCCGCAATTTTGGCTTCATTATTCAGTGTTTGGCACGCCAAGACCGTCGCCGCTTCCACACCATCAGGGATCACTTCGACTTGCACATCGCGTAAAACAACATTATCAGATGCCAACACGACAATTTTTGGCTGCACAAACAATTGTGCTCGCAACGCCTCAACAGTATCTGTAACAGCCGCCGCACGGCCCTTAGGGGCGACGACAACGACCGAAATCGTTGGCAACCGCCCGTACTGTTGCACTCGCTTTGCCAGCCTAGCCCTCCCACCATCATCGAGCCGCTCGCCTGGCCGAAGATTAGCTGGCGCAACCGCAGCATGTGCTTGCGTGTTGACACTTAACGACCCACCCAACGCAGGTATCACCCGCCCTCTGCTGTTACCAATCTCTAGCAAGAAACTTACAATATCATTGGTCTCGCCGGACAAATCATCCCACCTCTGTGCCGTGAGATCACGCGTGCAAATCATCTCCCATGTGCGGGCCACCAGCCCATTCAATGGATGATATAATGTATCGACATTCAGCGGCTCTGATCTATTCAATTGTTGCGTTAAATACCCAACCGCCTTCTCCCCCCCCCCTTCCGAAAGCCCGCAAAGGTCAAGATTAAGTTCACTTTCAACTCTGCCAATTTGAACGAGCGGATCCGCCAACAGATCATGGTATGTCAACCAACTGCGCGGCAAATGCCGTGCCACCGCCTCAGCCGATGTGACATAGCTCATCCACAGCAACAGCGCATGCGCCCGGCTGAGACCATTTTTCAATTGCTGGCTAGATGCGGCAGTCCAAGGATCGCGGAAGATATGGACCACATGAGGCCTGTGTCCTGCCTGCCGCACCACGCGCTCATAAATCGGCAAAGTCCGGCATAAATGCGGATGCTTAAGCCCCCACACTCTATCATTCCCACCAAAGCGCCGGCGAATGATCCCATCTAACCGGGATGAAAAAGCCGCGAGATCAGGCCGCTCCCACCAGCCCTGCTGCAACCCGCGCACATCTGTCCAATCAACGCCCAGTTTCACAAAAAGATCAACATCAAATTCAATTAGCTCAGGAATTTCATAAAATCCCAATGGATTATGCTCATTTGGATCGGCATCATTATAAAATTTCACCCCAAGTGACGCTAACGCGCCCGACAGCGCCGATGTGCCACTCCGGTAATACCCAACCACAAATAATGCGTCCGACATTTTCTGAAAGACTTTTCTCAAATATAATTAAAGAGACTTAAACCCTGCACAGTACCAAAAGCCTTCATCGCCGCCTGCAAGGCGGTCATTGTTTGGTCAAGCTGAGAAATCACAACCGGCGTATTTGCGCTGGTGCTGTTATCAATACTCGTCTGCAAATTGGTTATCTGTGCCGTATTTCCTGTCGCGGCATTTGAAACTGCTTGCAGCATAACACCATTCTGCGCCTGTGACGTCGTCACCGACTGCTGATATTGAGCCAAACCGGCAAGGCTCTGATTAAGAACTTGATTAGTCTGTGCGACCTGCGCTGGCGTACTCGCACTGCCACTTAGCGCAGACTGAATCTGTTTTAATAACGAAAACGCAGACTGCGGCCTAGCCGGGCTAATTGTGAAGCTATCACCATTTGACGGCGATCCGCTAACTTGAAAATCCATTCCGCTTAATTGAACCGTCGCACCACCGGCGCCAGACGTCGTCAAGGTTCCACTCCCAATGGTCGAACCTCCTTGAGTTGCCACATAGCTGTTGCCACTCCCGAATGTCAGTACAATATCTGAATTGCCTTGCTGAAAGGATGTCGCATTAGCCAGATTTATTACGCCCTGCTGCAGAACTTGCCCTGTACCAGCATTTGCACTCCTGGCAGAGACGCTGGAAAACCCATCACCCTGGTTACCCGTTAGCAATGCCTCCCCATTCGAAACAGAACTGACCACTTGATTTTGTCCGATATTAGTCGGAGACCCGCCGCCATCGCCGAAATAAGAAATATTGCCAGTAGAGTCGACCTGAAATGGCGCCGTCTGTCCGTTGGAACCACCAAACAAATACGTCCCATTTGGCGCAGTTGTATTCGCAAGACCAAGCAATTGCTGCTCAGCCGCCGTTACCTGGCTTGCAAGCGCGTTCATATTTCCGCTACTCGTTGTGCCATTCAAAGCCTGCTCAACAACCGACTGCACATTATTAAATAATGCACTCATCGAGCTGTAGGCATTATCCACCGCTCCAAGTTGAACATTAACCGTCGCCTGATTGGCATTGTCAGCATTAATCGAACTAACCTGATCACCGGCCACGGTCGAGACTTGATAGGCGCCTGGGCCTTGATCTGGTGTCTGAACAGTGAGCCCCGTCGAAACCTGCTGCTGAAGCGCATTAATCTGAGCTTCTTGCTGGAGAAGTGAACTCGAAAAATTCGTAAAAAAGGAAACGTCCATTAAAATCTCCTCTTAGGCGCCCTGATTTGGGGGTGCCCGGTAAATCCCCTCCATCTCTTTCTGCTCCCGCACTGCCATCTCACGCCGCTCGCTTGCAAGCTTCGCCTCAACCAACCGCCGCCGCCGCACATCGAGAACTGTTAACCCCGTCGCATGATTTTGAATTCTGACGTCAATCGCCGCTATCGCAGTTAAAACCTGGATCAAAGATTTTTTGGCGGCCGTCGCAAACCGCTCCGCGCCCGTGATATCCGATACCGCCGTGAGAGCACCATCTTTTTTCCACCTCGTGGACAGTCGTAAAGAATAGTCCCGAAGGACGGACTCCTGATATTCATATTGCTGTCGCGTTTTAATAAGACGGTCCAGGGCGACCATTTGCTGTGCTCCCTTGGCCTCATATAATAAAATAAGCCTTTTTCTAGTCCTATCACGCATATACGGTTCTTACATGACATTGTTTAATTTTCTAAGACTCGCCTCAAAGTCAACGCACTCATATGTACCTTGCCGCAAAAGACTATCCATAGCTGGCGCCTTTTGTAATGCCTCATCCAAAACAGAATCACGTCCCGGTGAATATGCTCCAAAATCAAGTGCGTCCTGCTTCTCACGTTTATGACTCCATAACGCCCGGAATCTTGATGCCTTAGCCATATGATCTTCAGATACCACAGCAGCCATTACCCTTGAGAGTGATGCTCCTACGTCAATCGGAGGAAAAATTTCAGCCTCCGCAATTGCCCTAGACAAAACTATATGCCCATCGAGCACCGACCGAGCGACGTCGGAAATGGGATCGGCCACGTGGTCGTCACCTTCCACGAGCACAGTATAGATGGCGGTTATCGCACCTTCTCCAGCTATACCTGCACCCGCACGCTCGACATAGGCAGCGATATTCCCAAAGACCGAAGCCGGATACCCCCTCATCGCCGGTGGCTCTCCCGCCGCCAATGCGACCTCCCGTAACGCCATTGCTAACCTGGTTAGAGAATCTACAATTAGCAATACATTCCTCTGCCGAGACCGAAAAAACTCCGCAACCGCCGCCGCTCGATATGCACCATGTATCCTACTCAACGCCGTATCATCTGCCGGCGACGCAATAACAACAGCTTTATGGCGCGCATCCCCTAAATGGTCCTCAACAAATTCTCTTACTTCTCTACCCCGCTCGCCAATCATACCAACAACGATTACATCCGCCTGTGAGAAGCGCGAAATCATACCAAGTAGTGTGGTCTTTCCGACCCCCGACCCAGCAAATAGTCCAACTCTAATCCCAACAGCCAAAGTAAATAGCGAATTTATAGCGCATACCCCCGAATCAAACGCCCGATTAAGCCTTTGCTTGGCTAAGGGATTTACACTCCCGCCTTTAAGCGGCCATCGTGTTCGACCATCGGGGCACCTTAACCCATCAATCGGCTCTCCCCGCCCGTTCAAAATGCGGCCCAGCAAGCTGTCACCCATCAACAATTCTGGCGGATGAGCCGCAATATAAACACGACTCCCGCGGACTACGCCTCTCGTTCCTTGCTCAGACATAATAACCAAGGAATCCGCATCAAATCCGATAACCTCAGCAGATAGATACTCTGCCCGGCTCGTCTCAATCTCACACCTAGATCCAATTGATGCCTTTGCGCCGCTGGAATACAGTACATCCCCCCCACATTTCATTATGCGCCCGAACCGCCTGAGAAGCTCCACACGTTTCGCCTCGCGCAAGCGAGGCGCCACCGCATTAGTTATTAGGGAGAAATCCACGTTGATTCTCCTGTTGAATACCGAGCGCCTGCCGGAAGAGTTCAAATTTGGTTTCAATTAACGCATCCCATCCCACTCTATTCCTGGAATCGCCATCCATTGGAATTATCTCTACCAGAACGCCCCCGGGAAGAATGACATTGTCCCCTATAACCTTAACCGATTGATCGCCGACAATACCCCCAAGAAATGCGACATCATCCGGATTAACCCGTATTTCCGTCACACCAATTCTCTTTACGTCTGACTCATCAATCTCATTTAAAATTTCACCAACGACTTGCCTTAGAGAAACCTCTCTCTCCAATCCACAAGAAACAACGTGCCTTGCAATATCAGATGAACATTCTGTTATGAAATCGGCAATATCGTCTCTAAGAACCTGCAATGGTCGTGAGAACTCAGCGATAACTTTCTCAAGAATGGCTTGCAGCCGTGCCACTTCACTTTTGCGTTCCAAATAGCTCGCCTTTGCCGCAGTTTCGCCAGACGCCCAACCCTCAGCAAAAGCCATTTCACGCAACCTCCCGACCTCAAGTTTTACCCTTCTTTCTAGGTCAGCTTCCCTCTCCGCCATATCCGCATGATCATGTCTTACCACGGCTTCAATAAATCCACGCCGCTTCAAGCTCCGCACATAACTCATTTATCCACGCTCATATTTATTGCCTCTTATAACCTTTTTTGAAATGAACAAGATGCAAGGGTATATAATCGAAATTATGGCGAAATTTAACATAACAACCGTTAACAAACGCATACTAAAGACAATTTCTCCCCCCCAACTCAACCTATCAGGCTGATAAACCGATGCCCAAACAGCACTTACACCAACCGCGAGATAACTTGGCTTAAAAATATTTCTTTCAGATTTCCGCTTTTTTTCCATATTATATGTATTTACTCCGCCGAATCACTAGCACGAACAACAACAACAACTCGTCGATTTAGTGCTCGCTCCGCATCGGTCTCATTCTCGCCTATAGGCGAGAATTGACCAAAACCCTGCGCTGACAAATTATTGCCATTAACTCCCGAGGACTCAAACAACTCCACAACCGACACGGCCCTCTCCGCCGATAGCGACCAGTTTGAAGAAAATTCTGGAGTCGCAATCGGCTGATTATCCGTATATCCTTGGACAACGACATTAAATTGCTTCGGAAGCTGCGTTAAGCCTACAGCTACTTGTTTCAGCAAATTATCCGCATCCGGCTTTAGCTGAGCTTCGCCTGATGGAAATAAAACCGACGCATCCAATTGGATAGTTAACGCCAATGGTTCGCTCTTTATCGACACGGCATGTTGATCAATTAGTGGCTGAAATATCGACGTTAGCTTCATCTGAAGCGACAATAAATCAGATGCTTCCCGACTCACTTGAGCGGCCACAGTTGCTGGTAGATTTACACTGGACGACTTCGCAATCTTTTTAGAGATAGGCTTATTATCACCGGGTAATATTCCCCGAGAACCAGTTGGCGGACTAACAATGACGTTTTCTGGGCTACCATGAAATGCCTTGATAAACGCTTCAGCTATTTCATCTTCTTTATGCTTATTTCTAGTAGATGAAGCATATAGTACAACAAAAGTTGCAAGTAGCAGTGTTAACAAATCTGCATATGAAATTACCCACCGCTCGTGATTTGCATGCTTTTCATCACCATTACCTTTGCGCTTCATTGCACGCCGAGACATAATTTACTCCCCGATTGAAGAAGCCTCAGCCTCGGGCATGCCGCCAGGCTTATCCGCCGCCGTAGCCGGCAAAAATGCCCCCAAATTCTGCCGAATAGCCGAGCCAGGCTTCCCCTCCGCTAACAGCACGAATCCCTGAATTACAACCAATCTCTCCCTAGCTAACTCCTTAACCAAATGTTTAAGCCTGGATCCTAGCGGCAATGCAATGAGATTTGCGAAGCCAACACCGTAGATTGTCGCAACGAATGCCGTTGCAATCCCTTCACCGAGTTCCTCAGGATGATCCAGCCTCATCATCACATGAATTAACCCAAGGACCGCCCCCATAACACCTATTGTAGGTGAATATCCACCGATTGCTTCCCATACCTCCGCCACTTCAGCCTGAGTTCTTTCCTCGTTTTCAGAAAATACACTCAATATCGACTCGACATCGTCAGCTGAGTTATTATCAACGATGAGTTGAAGCCCCTGCCTCTGCATTGGCTCCGACACCGTTTCTATTAACTCCTCTAGCGCCAACGTTCCCTGGCTTCTCGCGACAGATGCCCATTCTGATATTGTATCTACAAATTTTCTTAAGTCGTATTTAGGTGGACGGGCGAGCCATAAAAGTGCCCTAAATGACCCAAACACGGGCCTCATGCCAAAATGCACCATTGACGCTGACAAAGAGCCACAAATAACAATAATCACTGCCGTCAAGGAGCACAGCGATGACAGCGGATCTCCGTCTGATAACGCGCCACCAATAACGACAACAAATCCCAGCACCAGCGCTAAAAGGCTCGTCATTCCTGACATCTCCTTCGATTAATCGCCAATTCAACCTGATGCATCAAACTGCCAATCGAACGCCTTCTGAGCTTTGATGCGTGACCTTCGCTAACATTCAATATTAACGCAATTTCACGATTATTTAATCCTTCATAATAGTGGTATGTAAGAACACTATATTCCGTTTTCGATATATTATTAAGCGCATCTACTAACAGCTCTACATCATCTTTAAGAATCAGAATGGATAGCGGATCTTTTTTTTCTTCGTCAACTTCACTGATTAAACTCTCTAGTTCATCTACTTCAAAAAAACACTCCCCTCTCTTCCGTTTCCCATCTCTTCTTATCCCATCAATCATGGCTCCTTTGATTCTACGAACTGCAAATGCCTCAAAACTTACTCCAATTGAAGCATCAAACCTCTTCTTCGCTTCCATCATACCAACGGCGCCCAACTGCAGAAGTTCATCCAATTCCGTCCAGGGCATCCTGGCCTTCACGACTAGCGCTATTCTCTTAACCGCATTTGCATAAATATTACGTAAATAACTATCATCAATTTTATTGCTACTCATCGTCGTCGCTAGCATCGACCGTACATACCACTTTAACTCTATATGACTCTGGTATCTCTTGCAGGGCGATAACTGCCAAGATATCGCCCACCGATCGCCAAATTTTTCTCCTGACTTGACTCTGCACGATCAAAACAGGTAGCAACTTCGTGTTACTGAAATTATTCACAGCCCTCATAGCTGCATTCCTAAGATGAACTACGATATCCGGCGCAACGTCCAAATTTTCTCCTGCTTCACCCATCGTCTTCATCGATCTATTAATTAAATCTTCCAATTTTCCTGACAAGACACAAGCATTAATTATGCCATCATCAACAACAAACTTATTTACAATAAACCTGCCAATCCTAATGCGGATGGAAGTCAATAATTTCTCAACATCTTTCTGCCCAGACTCCGCCGATTCTACCAAAGCCTCTGCAATTCGCTCAAAATCTCTTATGGAAACTTCCTCGAGTAGCAATGACTGCAGAACTTGCCTAATAACACTAACGGTCAATATATTTCGGAGATCTTCCGCTAATCGCGGCGTCGTATCAGCTAATCTAGATATTAGTAATTCGACCTGTGGCCTACCAAGAAGTTCTGCGCCATACTTTTTTAAGAGCTCCGAAAAATGCGTGGCGATCGCTGAAGATGCATCAACTACCGTATACCCCAACTCCTCTGCGAGAGCCACATCACTTCCAGCTATCCATACTGCGGCTTGCCCAAACGCGGGATCCTTAACATGTCGCCCAATCTGGAGCTTTCGGCCTACCATCTGGCTTTCGAGCGCCAACCATTGACCGGGAAAAACGTCCGCCCCGCCGATCATTGCTCCACGGATACTAAAACGATATCCATGTATCGGTATTTCTGACGAATCTCTAATATGCACCGCTGGTATTAAAAATCCCATCGCCCTACCGTACCGCTGGCGAACGGCTGTCAAACGACTAAGCAACTTATTTTCATTGCTTGAAACCAACATGGTGAGGCCGAATCCAATACTCAAACCCAGAGGATCAACGCCGGTTACATCCGGCACGGCGTCAACTCTCAAGTCACCAGGGTGCTCTTGTCTCGAAGAATCTGCTGAAGGCACCATTTCCGGCGACCCGTCTGTACCACTCACTTTCCACGCTGCCGTAGCCAGCAGACCAGAAAAGAAAAAGAAGGGCAAATGAGCCATATGTGGAAGAATACCAATTAAACCAGTAATAATTGATGATACGCCTAATGCTTGAGGGTATTTAGAAATCTGACCAGTTATCTGCTCCCTTATATCCTCACCTGTGGTTACACGCGTTACCACAAGACCAGCCGCTATCGATATCGCTAACGAAGGTATCTGTGCTGCCAAACCGTCTCCCACCGTTAACAATGTGAACGTACGTGCAGCCTCTTGAATGTCCAAGCCATATTGCAATACTCCAATTAGCAGACCACCTATCATATTTATGATGAGGATAGAAACTGCGGCAACAACATCACCCCTAACAAACTTAGATGCACCATCCATCGCACCAAAGAAGTCCGCTTCCTTGCGGAGGTGGTCACGTCGTCTTTCCGCAGCTTGGGCAGTTAGTACCCCTGCATTAACCTCCGCATCTATTGCCATCTGTCTACCAGGCAACGAGTCAAGCATAAACCTTGCAGACACCTCGGCGACACGACTGGCACCTTTTGTTATAACGACAAAATTTATAATTATTAATATAACAAATACAACTGCTCCTACAACGTAATTTCCACCAACCATAAAATATCCAAATGCCTCAATCACTCGTCCAGCTGCATCTGGACCGGTATAGCCATCCAACAATATTGTCCGTGCAGTAGCGACATTCAACGCGAGTCTCATTAGAGTTGTCGCCAACAAAATAGATGGAAATGCCAGAAATTCAGATGGTGAAGGTATGTACAAGGAAGCGGATAAAATCACTAACCCAACTGCAATGTTCAAGGCAAAAAGAATTGAAATAACAGCTCCAGGCAAGGGCACGACAAGCATCAAAAGTACAAGTAGAACGACAACCGGCGGCGATAATTCCGACCAAAAGTCAAATTCCCGGTTCCGATTAATTACTTCAGTATTAGCCATGTATTAGCACCGGAATCGAATGGATAACCGAACGCGAAAAGCCGATCAAAGATAGAAATGCCGGCTGACCGAAAATCGCTGCGGCAAGGGATATGGCCATAAATTTTAATCCAAAAATGAATGTCGTTTCACGAATCTGTGTTGCTGCCTGCAGCAAGCCACCAACAAGTCCTACAAAGAGAAGCGGAGCCAAAAAAATCGTCAAAAATAGTCCTAGTTCAAATAGAAAATCTCGTGCCAAAGTATCCCACGTCATTTTATTCTGAGTCTCTACTGTCAATATCTTCAACAAGCGCGGTAATGCGCACTCCATATTTATCATTATCGGCGGCAACAACTTCAGCATATGCTAAATGCTGCCCATTAATATATATTTTCAATGGATCGCCAACGCTTTGATCCAACGTTACAACCTGACCATGCCTTATTGATCTGACATCACGCACCGTCATTTTTGTTCGCCCAAGTTCGACGGTTAGTAGCACCTCAACCCTGTCCACGGCATTTTGCCTCAGCTTTGGTCGCCTTTGTGGTTTTGTATTCATCAGGGGTTCCAGCTCAACCGGTTCAGCTTCTAGCAGTTGATCACCCTTCTTAATTTCGTCCATTTCGTTAGATGATGACACAATATTCTCCTCAGAAATGTAGGCAGAACAGCAAATACGCCCACCATCCTGTCCATATTTTACAACAAACAGATCTATTTCCGTTGACGTAGCTACACCAAATTCATGAACTCTTATCGGAATAACTGTTCCAATAGTTATTTTAACTACGTCATCAATCGATATTTTCGCGCGCGCGATCTGTATCACTATATCCAGGGGAAGCTCGCCTGATTCGAATTCCAATAATTTTATCCAACCTATATCGTATGCCTTGCCACTTAATAATCCCGATTGATTATTAACTTTTACCTCTAGTGGCTCCAACGTTGAATACGGTATGATT
>Ga0302200_10004787_pt1 | contig 10778 bp, 12 predicted proteins | sample II_Bog_N3_1_FD_194585 | JGI IMG/M metagenome (GOLD analysis project Ga0302200, IMG submission 194585) | Peat permafrost microbial communities from Stordalen Mire near Abisko, Sweden - II_Bog_N3_1 | ecosystem: Environmental > Terrestrial > Soil > Wetlands > Peat | place: Sweden: Abisko... | reverse complement strand
GGCCAACACTAGCATATGGCACTGTTAGCGACACCGAATTGCTGCCGTTAGCAAACGTGGCACCACCTATATTCGTCCACGTCAACGTGCTGGCATTGTATTGCCAAAGTTGCGGGCTGCCCCAGCCTAGGCAGTTTACCCAATAATTAATCCCCCTGGTCAGGCTGATGGCCGCGCCAGAACCGTTCCCATTCGTGGCGCCGCCCGGACCTGTGACTAGTGCAATGGCATAACTACCCCAGTTGGTCAACACTGGGTTTCCCAGCAAGTTGATGGTAAAATACAAATTTGTGGCGTCATTGGTCACCACGGCCGAGGTGATGTCCAGTTGTGGCGCATTGGCGCCGGCGAAGAGGTCGTTCGTGGCATCAAGGTAAATCGCCGCGCGTGACGATAAATCAAAATAGGCCAGCAGGCAGGCGACCACGATTAAAAGTAAATTGCTCCTCATGTTTTTTTGCTCCGTCAAAGGCGCAATAAATTATTGAGGACTGGCGTTTGATTCGGGTGTCACCAAGTCATAATAGCGATCAAACCATTGAAGCGGTGATTTGGGATGGTTTGTCGGTAGCGCTGACAGCCGCCGGGTCATCACAGCCGCCTTCACCAATCCGGCGTTCATCCCCCGGTCTACATCCCCGGAATTCCAATCCATGACTACCAGTTTGGGGGTATTTTTCGGCAAGGTTGCAATTTGAGCGTCAGTGAATGAGGTCACTCCTAGAAATGAAACAATCACGTCTGCATTGGAATTCTCATTCATGACTTCGGCAAACTGTGGAAACGTCAGACACCCTACGACTGTATCGGCGTGCTTAAAAATGTTTGTGCCGACGAGCATAACATTCTTATGTTGAGCGAGGGTTTGTTTAAAGCCTTCCAGTTCGGCCTGTCCCCGAACTGAATCCATTGGCATACAGATCATCACGACCCGCCCGTTGTCGTGAACCGTTTTTGCGGCTTGTTCAGCTAGCACCAGACCTACGGCGTATGGCGGCATCGCCTCATCATCGAGCGGCTTTGGATGCAGGGAGCGATGAAGCCACGCCAGCATGGTCACAATTATTAGAAACGAGCCGATGATTTTCAGGGTGTTCACAGGTTAGATTCTTTTTCAGTAATTATACTCGTAAAACGGTGCCCCCGGAGCAAAGATCAAAAAAGAAGCCCATTGGGGAGGGCGATCAACGTGCCAATCGGCATAGAGCACGTTGGCGCTGCCACTATGCAGTCGTCCCGGATATTCGTATGAAGACCAAGCCTGCGTTTGGCTGTCATAATTACCATCGCCGTCTGAATCGCAGGTGACCAGATCCGCATACGGCGTCTTGATCTGACTTTGCTTTACCGCCGAGTTAGCCGCAGAGGAATATCCAAACAGCCTGAAATTATAACTGTAAGAATTGGTATCGTTGCCAGTCCCGCGCTTGTTTGGATCCGTGCTGGGACAGATTAACACTCCCGCACTATTGTTCGTAACCGAAAAATAATTATGATCGTCATAATAATTTGCTGTTTGGGTGGGCTTCATCCCAATGGCCTTCCCGACGACAGAAAACCATTGGTATGAATTCGACGATCCATTCCATACACCACTTTCATATCCAATGGTGAAGGGGAAACATCCGCTGCTCGATTCGGGAGGCCCATCGTCTATGACCAATTGAAAGCCGACGCCGATTTGTCTCTGATTGTTCACACAGGCGATTGCCATCGCCTTCTGTTTGGCCTTGGCCAGAGCCGGCAACAACATGGCGGCCAAGATCGCAATGATGGCAATCACCACGAGCAATTCTATGAGCGTGAAGCCCGTCTGGCGGACAGATTTTGTTTCGTTCATTTTCATATTTTCAAAATTTGACCGCAACGGACTTCTTCACATATCTTCAAGATATTCGGCGAACACGAGATCAAAAAACAATTCATTTGCAGGTTTGCCGCTTATGGATAGACGAGGCGATAATAGGCGTTGTTGGTCGCCTTGATGATGCCGATGTTGGTCGCCGTGATGGACATCGAGCCGGGCACCGAGCCCCAGTCATTCGTATTGCTGCTCACGCCCTTGTTCAGGTTGTTCGTCTGCACCAGCAGCCGATAACCCAGGTGATCCGCCGGCCAGCTCAACACCAGGTTCGTCCCACCACTCACGCTGTTCGTCAGTTTCGGCACACTCTGGCTCGGCTGTTCAACTATGTTCACTTGATAAGTCTGAACTGCCACGCCATCCTGCGCCGTCACCTGCACCTGCGCCACGTTCGTCACTCCCAACGTCAGCGCTAGGCCGGCACTCGCAAATCCTGAGGTCAACACATTCGTGGTGGTGATAATGTTGTTGTTGTAAATCAGCACATTGGTCGCCATCGTGTCGCCGTTCACCACCGTCACCGTGGGCGCATTGCCGTAGGCATAGGTCGCCAGATAGCTTAAGGTGTTGGATCCAAAGGTCGAGGTCAGCCCCGCCGGCGTCAGCACCAACGAGGTCAGATACGCATTTGTTCCGAGCGTAGTTACGACAGAACCGGTCAAGGTGTAGCTTTTCACCAGATTACTGGAATAAGACTGACTATACCAATTAATGGTCTCATTCGGGTTGGCAAGATCATCAACCGCCCCGCTTCCATATAGAAATGTATAGGCGTCAAACTGGAGGCCAGACCCGGAAGCCAGACCCAGGCTGGCATAGGGCACTGTCAGCGATACCGAACTGCTGCTGTTGGCAAATGTGGCACCGCCGATGTTGGTCCACGTCAAGGTGTTGGTGTTATATTGCCATAGTTGCGGACTGCCATATCCGTAACTGACTAACCAATAATTCATCCCCTCAGTCAGGCTAATCCCAACATTTGAGCCATTGCTGTTTGTGGCACCGCCCGGGCCAGTTACCAAGGCGACCGCGAATTCGCCAAGCCCGTCAACATTTGTTGGATTCCCGGACAAATTTAAAATAAAGGACAGATTGGTGCTGTCATTCCACACACCCACCGAGGCAATGTCCAGTTCCGGTCTGCTGGACTCAAGCCAAATGTCGTTCGTAGCATCATTGTATATTGCGACTGGATATGTCTCCACCAGATTGTTGGTGTATGGAACATTATAATAACTCGAAGCCTGACCCGACTTAGCAAGGTCGTCAACTGCGCCGCCCGTTCCAGAAAACGTATACGCATCGAATTTGAATTGCTTTCCTGGCGTAAGCCCCACATTCACATACGGCACGGTCAGCGATACTGAATTTGGGCTGTTTGCAAAGATGGCGCCACCGATGTTCGTCCACGTCAAGGTGTTTGTATTATATTGCCACAGTTGTGGATTACCCCAACCAAGGCAGGTTACCCAATAATTGATTCCTGCTGTCAGATTGATTTCCGCCCCTGATCCGTTGCCGTTCGTGGCACCACCAGGACCGGTAACCAAGGCGATTGCATAAGACCCCCAATTCGTCGCTTGGGGGTTTCCTACAAGATTTATGGTAAACATCAATTCTGAACTGTTTGGCGCAGCAACAGCCACCGATGAAATGTCCAATTGCTGTGCACCGGCGGTGAACAAATCATTCGTTTTGTCATAGTAAATATAGCCTGGAGTAGGGTTGGGGTAAATATCAACAAGGTTGTTTGTATAAGGAGTTGACCAATAACCTGAAGCCTGAACGGGGTTGGCAAGATCATCTACTGCGCCGCCGGTTCCGGAGAAAGTATAGGCGTCAAACTGAAAGCTCGATCCATTCGTCAGGCCAACACTGGCGTAGGGCACTGTAAGTGATATTGAATTGGAACTATTGGAAAAGATGGCTCCCCCGATGTTGGTCCACGTCAATGTGTTTGTATTATATTGCCACAGTTGCGGGTTGCCCCAGCCCAGGCAGTTTACCCAATAATTAATTCCCTCCGTCAAGCTGATCGCATTTGTCGTGCCGGTGCTGTTGGTGGCACCACCCGGGCCGGTAACCAAGGCGATTGCATAAGACCCCCAATTCGTCGCCTGCGGATTACCCGCAAGTATTATGGTAAAATATAAGTTTGAGTTGTCATTTGTCACCACCACAGAAGTGATATCCAATTGCTGTGCACCGGCAGTAAAAAGATCTCCTGTTGCGTCCGTGTAAACATCGGCTCGGGATATTGGAGCATAGATGGCTAACGAGCAAATGATAGCAAACAACAAATATTTATGTTTCATAAACAATCGGATTCTTGAACGTTTTTATAATGGCTGGAGCTTTTGGAAAAAATAGCACGACTACCTTAATTGCCAATACCCCTAAACAGGTGAGCCAGCTCGACCCAATGAGCAACCTGAATGGCGTGGTTGATTCCAGCCAATCTCCTGTCACTGGAGATTGAACTGACACGCCGGGTTGGACAATTACGATGTGCTGCTGAAAAAGCTGTTGGCCACGCTTGTTAGGCCGACAGTGTTACAACTACTGGCAGTCAATTAAACTTGGATTGCGAGTAGCGCATAACCGCTTCAGTTCGTGAATGGACGTGCAGCTTCCGGTAAATCTGTTTTAGGTAGGTGCTCACCGTATCCAGGCTTAATTTCAGCTGGGCGGCGATCTCCTTGTTGCCATGTCCCTTGGACAGCAAAATCAAAACCTCCTCCTCCCGGGCTGACAGGCCCAAGTCCGCATCCTTCGGCTTTTCCTTTTGCCGGAAATAGCGCACCACCCGTCGCGCTACCGCCCCTGTCATCGGGGCACCTCCGCGCAACAAGTCCCGCAACGCTGCTTGCAGCTCCACCGGTTGCGTTGATTTCAGCAGATACCCATCGGCTCCCGCCTGCAACGCCATGAACACGAGTTCGTCGTCGGCCACCGAGGTTAGAATCAGGATGTGCGTATCCGGTAGAAGTTCCTTCAGCTTCGAGGTGCATTCAATGCCGGACATACGGGGCAGGAAAATATCCATCAGCACAATCTGCGGACGAATGGAGGGGAGTTGTTTGAGCGCATCTTCCCCGGAGGCGCAGGTGCAAACACAGGCAAAGTCAGGAAAGGTTCCCAGCAATTTTACCCAACTCTCCCGAATTTCGCGCTCGTCCTCTACCATGGCCACGGTCACCGAAGGCGTCTTCGCCGTCAGAACAGATTTTTCAGGTGGGCGGCTCATGGCTGGATTTCCTTTTTTCCTAGAGTCGAGGACGAATGGTCCCGCAATCGCCACCAGGAGCTATGGTGGTCGGACAAATGCGACACCTTGGCTGACAGTTCCACGCGACAGCCGGCACCGGGCCTGCTCACGATTTGGCATTTTCCACCTACCTCAGTCATGCGTTGAGCCATATTAGATAGTCCATTTCGGGTGCGATCTCTGGCGGCAGGATCAAATCCCCTGCCGTTATCTTCCACCGTCACTTTCACGTCGTCCTTCTCGATTTGCAACTTCAGCAAAACTTCGGTCGCGCCCGAATGTTTGGCGGCGTTGTTCAGCGCTTCTTTGATGGCCAGAAACAAACTGCGCCGCCGTGCCAGGTCAAATGCGGCTTCGGGAATCTCGCCATCCACGTCCAGCCGGCAACGGATGGAACTGGCGCGCAAAAAGTTTTCGGCGTAGCGGCAGACATAATTCTCAAAATCTTGCAGGCTGTCACGCTGGGAATTGACCATCCAGACCACCTCATTGATGGACTGAACCAACCGCCGCCCGGTGTCAGAAATCCGCTTGAATTTGGCGCGCGCTTCCGATTCGCCCGGGAGTTCGCTTTGCGCGGTTTCGCCTTGGAGCACAAGCTGAGTCACCACCGCGCCCAAATCATCATGAATGTCGCGCGCAATCCGGGCGCGCTCCCGCTGAAGAACCTGCTGTTCTTTTGACTGCATTGTCACCTTGGCCAGCAGCCGTAGGCAAATTCCCACCACCACCCCGCAAAATGAGAGCAGTGTCACTTGAAACCAGCCGGTCTGCCAGAACTGAATCACAATCGGCTGCAAAGGCAATGAGGAGTCAACTTTGGGTGAGTCCGGGATGCCCGGCGCATCGCGAAACGGAAAAAGCAACGTGGCAGCCGGCCAATTATTCTCCGGCAGATCGGCGGTTAGCCAGCCCTTGGAATCTTCGGGGACAATCCGCCAGGTGTCGTCCGACGGGAATTTCATTACTTTTCCATCCGACAATTCCACCACCAAGCCGGCTACCAAGCCGGCCCACTCATATTCGTTGAATGCTTCGACGGCGAGCACATGGCGGCCGGGCGAAAGCACTCGCGTCAAATCATATTCCGTCAAGCGCCCCCAATCCGAGCCCCGACCAAATTCGGTTCCGTCAAGAAAGGCGCGAAATGTATCATGTGCGGTCATCCGCAATTGCGCACGCTTGACCCGCACACCGCTGGGTATCTCGATCAACTTCCAGAGCCGGCAAGTGACCCGATCCATCCGTTGTTCCGCCCAGATCCATGAACCGACGGAAAAATCCTGATCCCATACCGAACCGGTCACAACGCGAAATTCATCCAGCCGCATTCGGCTGCGCCCCGCAGTTAGGCAATAAAATCCGACCGCTGAAATGTTATTTGTCGGCAAGGGCTGGGATAATTTGGATCCCAAGGTCAGGTTGTTGGTGTTGAGTTCTTGCCAGGCTCCCGGGGAGGTGGTGAATCTTAAAGTATTCAAAACCCAGTCCGCCGGCACGCCGGAATCATGCACACTGGTTGTGGAAGCATACCACCGGCCATTCGCCCGCACCACAATCCGCGTGCTAGAGGCAGCCGAATCATTCCGGCTATAATAGCTAAATCCGGTGATGGCGTGACCTTGAAAATTCGTCGGTGCCTCCACCCAGATCAGCGCATTGCTGACCACATTCCCAATCAGGGTAAGAAAACCAACGCTCCATTGGCCAGGACCACTTCGGGCCCCCCCATAACTTGAGGAAAGCGCGGGGTAGTCATAAATAAACCCTGGCAAATTGGTGGTGCAATCGAACACCACCCCGCCCTTCACGACCAAGACGCGCCAGCCGGGAGCATTGCCAATGGGACTGTAATCCGGAACTTTTTCGTCAAAATGCTCAATCAGAAGGGTTGCGCCCAATGCGGATTGCATAATTGTAATGAGCACGAACAAAGAAAATAACCGGGCAGCAACCAGTCTCAACAGCTTGTCCTGTTTGAGGATTTTTGATTTCATTATTTTGCGCCACTATTCGGGAGGAAATCTAAAATGACAAGCTTTTAAGTTTTAACCGACACATGTCCGATAAGCCAGCCCAGCACTTATTTTACCTCACATTATGGGCAAGCCAAACGGGCAGGCTCACCTGATTAGGGATGTTGCGGCAACCGTCAGCCCTGAGTATTTTGCCATCTGATTTCATGCAAAACACTTTTAGATGCTATCAAATATTTTTAGGAGAACAATCCGTGTCTGAATACATTTTAAGTTCCGCATTGATTTTATCGCCTGTTGCCAAATTCCAAACACTTGGCGAATCGGGTAAATTCACTGAATTTCACTGGGTGTTTGCAATTTGTTGCGCGAAAGCCAATCAAGGTTTATGAAAACGATACGGCCTGCTTGCCTCATTGGGCTGCTGATGCTGCCGTTGCTAATGTGTGCCAGCGAAAACAACTGGCAGCAGGTTCGTTTTCATGAGGTGGACACTTTGTTTGCCAATCCCGGCCAAGGCTGGATGAGCCAGCGTTTCCCCTCCTCAGTTGTCTATCTTCGCTTCGATTGGGCAATCGTTGAGCCGGAGGAAGGCCGCTACAATTGGAAATATATTGACGATGCAATTGCCGCCTGCAAACTGCGCGGAGCCGCCGTGGCAATGCGTGCGATGACGGCTGACGCGCACTCACAAGGCTATTACTGCTCGCCCAAATGGCTCTTTGACCTCGATTGCCATGGATTTGAATACACCGTCAGCGGCGATGATCCGACCAGCGGCGGTCGACGCATACCACGCATTGAGCCGGATTATTCCGACCCGATTTACTTAGCCAAACAGGGAAACTTTATCGCCGCGTTGGGGAAGCGTTATGACGGCAATCCGAACGTGGAATTTCTCGACATCGGTTCCTACGGCATCTGGGGCGAATGGCATACGGAGCATCCCGCGTCCATTTCTGTCCGTCAAAAAATTGTGGATATGTATCTACGCGCCTTCCACAAGACACCTTTGGTTGGCATGGTTGACGATGGGGAAGCCCTGGCCTACACACTGGCTCACGGCGGAGGTTATCGGTGTGACGGAATCGGCTCACCCAGTATTCAAAGCAGATGGACGCCTGAGGCTGACGAAAAACATCCATTTTATCCCCTGGTCACACTTCAAGCGATAAAACAAACCTGGAAAAAAGCTCCGGTGGTCTTTGAATGGTATGGCAATTATGACTATCTCGAAGCTAAAGGTTGGTCGTTCGACGCGGCGGTGAGTTTCATGCTCAGTAACCATGTCAGCCTCATAAATGACAACATTGGGTATGTGCCTCCGAAAGCAAGGGCGCAGCTCGATAAACTTACGCGTCTGGCCGGCTATCGTTTTGCTTTGAAAGAGATGTCGCATGAAAAATCCATAACTGCCGGATCAAATTTGAACGTGGAAATGAAGTGGGCTAATGTGGGAGTCGGAATACTTTATCATCCTTATGTGCTACAGCTATCATTGCGCAACAACACCGGGCAGACGGTCGCCACTTCTGTCGCCAATACTGATCCACGCGAGTGGCTGCCCGGCGAACTTGACATCGCCACGCAAATGCTGGTTCCTGCCGGCTTGCCTAACGGAGATTACACACTGGCCGTTGCCTTGATTGATCCTAATAACCAGCACCGACCGCTAAACCTAGCAATGGATGCACCTGTCAAAGATGGCTGGTATCTGGTAAGCCAAGTAAAAATTGAAAGGTCAGGAATGGCAGGCACCACAGCACCAAGGCCGTCATCCTCAGAAACCGCAGGGGCAGAAAATTGAACTGCATCCGCTTGGAGATAGAGATGCCCATACCAGGCATTTTATGTCATTCCTCAAAGTTTATAAACTCCAAAACCGGCTAGCGGTTATGTTTTTGCTGGCTTGCTGGTGTGGCATCTTGGCACCGCCCCAAACAATTGCCGAAGATCTCGCGCGCGCCGGTTGGCGGCTCTGGCCCGATACCAATGCGGCCTGGACCAGTGATAAGCTTTATCTGGTTCATCCGAGAAGTGTGAGTCTTATTGAGACTCGCATAATAGAGTGACATCAAGGCCACAATTCAGCTTGGGTATAGCAGGCGGCAATGATCAACCGCCGGCGGCGCATGCGGCGCAGTGCGGCCGTGGCTTCAAAACTGAGTTCCCAAGCTTGAGTGGCGACCAGATTGGCAATCTCATGTGTTTTGAGATGCCCCCACATATATTCGACCGGATTGAGTTCCGGCGCGTAAGCCGGCAACCGTTCGACCACGAGGCGACCTTTGGTGGTGGCCACGTAGTTTTTGACCAGCACGCTCCGGTGGATCGGTGCACCATCCCAGATGACCAGCATTTTTCCAGGAATATGGCGCTGAAGATGGCGCAGAAACTCGACCACTTGGAGGCTTTTGATGCTGCCGGCATGAATCTGGAAATAGAACCGCCAGAGGGCCAAGCCCCCGATGATCGAAAGGCTTTTCCAGTTGAAGGTCTCATGCAACACCGGAGTTTCTCCGCGTGGGGCCCAAGTGCGGGCCCGCGTGGGGCGGGTGCTCAACCCGCTCTCGTCAATAAAGACGATGGTTCGCCTTTGTTGCTGGGCCTTTTTTTTAATGCCGGCCACTCCGTCCGCTGCCAGCGCCGGATGGCCTTTTCGTCGCGTTCTACCGCGCGGCGTTCGGGACGTTGGCAACTGAAACCACTGGCTCCGAGCAAACGCCAAACATGACCCGGATGATAACCAACGCCAGTCAGGTCTTCGATGAGCGACGCCACGCGTGGCAAAGTCCAAAGCGCCGTCTTGTAACCGTGCGCGACAGGGCCAGCCAGCAACGCTTCGGTGACTTGCTGGGTTTGTTCAACCGTCAGCTTGGCCTTGGGTCCCGCCGGCCCCTTGCTCGCCAACGCCTGACTTCCCCCTTGATCCCAGACGCTTTTCCACCGGTAAGCAACCTGTCGCGCGACGCCGAGACGGCGGGCGACATCGGGGGCGGAATACTCTTTGGCAAACAACTTGCCAGCCTTTTTACGGCGCTTTTCCATCGCGGCATGATCTCGTGTCTTCGACATGCCGAAACTATACAGGGACAACCAAGATATGTCACCCTATTATGCGAGTCTCAATAAATGATGCAGGCTGTAAAGTTTGAGTGTGAAGAAGCGCTCGTCGCGGAGGCCATAGGTTTGGCGGAGGATCGTCTTGATTTTGTTGTTGATGCCTTCCATGCGCCCATTGCTGATGCGGTGTTTCCACCAAGCGAGGATGCCGCTGGCGTGGCCCGAGAGCGCTTCGACAAACGCCTGGAGCCGGTGGGTGTAGCGGACATAGGCCGGGGCAAAGGGGGGGCGGCCTCGAAGCGTTTGCCGCAGGCCGCACACTCGCATTTGGGCACTTCGGCCACCAGAAACACCGGCTTGAGGCCGATGGGCACGGTTTGCAGCTCCCGGAACCGTCGCCCTTTGCGAACGATGTCCTTGCCGCCACACGCTGGACACCGAATCCAGTCCGGCTTCACTGAAAGGACAAACCGGATGCAGCCGTCCTGATATTTTGTCTCCTGATAATCGTAACCCTCCCGCACCCCAAACGCATGATACAACAAACTTTGACTCATGCCTCATGCTACAAATCTCTCATCCCAGACTCAAACCTCCCGGATGAACC
>Ga0302200_10004784_pt1 | contig 10782 bp, 9 predicted proteins | sample II_Bog_N3_1_FD_194585 | JGI IMG/M metagenome (GOLD analysis project Ga0302200, IMG submission 194585) | Peat permafrost microbial communities from Stordalen Mire near Abisko, Sweden - II_Bog_N3_1 | ecosystem: Environmental > Terrestrial > Soil > Wetlands > Peat | place: Sweden: Abisko, Stordalen... | reverse complement strand
TGACTTATTTGAAAATATAAAATTCGATTTTGATATGGGCACGGCCAATATTCATTTTAAGCAAACCCTAACCGGCTATGAGGCTTATGACATACAGCCCTATTATTCTTATCTATCAGATCAGGATAAAAAGGACCTCATTAACAAAGTCATTCAACAAATCTTTCCGGATGCCAAGCCTGACAGTACACATGTAAGCGGATTTAAAGAAAATGAATTATTCAGACAGCCTTTCACTATTGAAGCTGATTTGACCACAACCAGTGCTTTAGAACAAGCAGGTAGTAAATTTCTGTTTAAAGTTGGCCAGTTAATTGGCCCTCAAAGTGAGTTATATGATGATACGATAAGATATACACCGGTTGAAAATCATTATAATAAAGGCTATCACCGCGAGCTCGAATTTGAAATACCCGAGGGATACAGAATAACTAACTTAAATTCAGTAAACATGGACGTTTTTCATGAAACAAGCGGAGAAAGAGACATGGAATTCCATTCTTACTATAAAACCGATGACAATAAAATTACCGTATTTATTGATGAAGATTACCGACAAATAAGCTATCCTGTAAGCATGTATGAAGATTTCAGGAAAGTGATTAATGCTTCTGCAGATTTTAATAAAATAGTGCTCTTTATGGAAAAGAAATCAAATCCATAATAAATCTTATCTACAACCATTAAATTATTTATCAGGGTATCAACTGTATACATACGTTTTTTATAAAAAAAGTCAACCCGCCTTGCTTTTAACAAAAATTAACATACCTTTGTCTTGCGGTTTAGCTGTAACAAACTATCAAATTCAACGTACTATAGGAGAAAGCGCTACTTTGTAATCAAATAAAGTAACCTTATGGAAAATCAAATCATTCCGGACGATGAATTAATTCATCTTTATCAAAACGGTAACGAAGATGCCTTCGCACAGCTTTTAGAACGTTACAAAAAGAAGGTATACGGATATATTTTAAACGTTGTACGCGATAAAGCTATTGCCGAAGATATATTTCAGGAAACCTTTTTTAAGGTTATTCGCACCCTGAAGAAGAAACAATATACGGGTGAAGGTAAGTTTATCCAATGGGTCATTCGGATTTCACATAACCTTATTATCGACAATTTTCGCCAAAATGGCAAAATAAGCACTATAAGTAAGATAGTTAGGCCCGATGGCAAGGTGGTTGATGTATTTGACGTGGTTAAGATTGAGCAACACTCTTCCGAAGACACCATGATAAAAAAGCAAATTCTTCAGGATATTCGGAAATTGGTTGAACATCTACCATTTGAACAACGTGAAGTAGTGATATTAAGGCACTATTATGATTTGAGCTTCAAAGAAATAGCAGATATGACGAACGTTAGCATTAATACAGCATTAGGAAGAATGCGCTATGCTATAATTAATTTGAGGCGCCTTGCAGAACAACATAAAATTGCTTTATCGGAATAGAATCAAAAAAAATGGCCATATTCACAATATTTTTGGAAAATAGTCGTTACATATATATATTAAATCAAAAATAAACACTCCATGGACAAAAATACTCCGCTCTCTTCACTCCCCTCATCTGAAAACGAAATGGAATCAAAGGGTAAAAACATTGCCAACAGTCAGGCACAAACTCCCGACCCTGCTGAGCCTTCAGCTCAGGTTGTTAAGAATATTCTTGACTACTCCAAAACACTTAATGTTAAGCCTACAAAAAGTGTTTTGCAGTTTGTTGAATATATCTCCAACTAAGCCTTCTTCTCGGCCTTTAAAGTCGCTATTACTCCTGTAATAGAAGACTTTATTATCTTGCACAAATGAAAAAGGCAGAATTATTCCGCCATGTAATTGACTATTTTGAGCTTACAAGGCCTATTGCTGAAACAGAATTGCATTATGGCAATTCTTATGAGTTACTTGTTGCTGTTATATTATCGGCACAATGCACCGATAAGCGTGTAAACATGGTTACACCTCCTCTTTTTGCAAAATTCCCCGACCCAAAATCGATGGCAAAAGCCTCGGTAGATGAAATTAGAGAATATATTAAAAGTATCAGTTACCCCAACAGTAAAGCGGTATACCTGGTTAATGGCTCCAAAATACTGGTCGAAAAATTCAACAGTGAAATACCCTCCACTATAGAAGAACTAACTTCCATTCCCGGGGTAGGAAGAAAAACAGCTAACGTTATTTTATCCGTTATTTTTAATCAGCCTACAATGGCTGTAGATACCCATGTTTTCAGGGTGGCTGCACGTATCGGCCTCACAACAGGAGCAAAAACTCCTTTGCAAACAGAAATGCAATTAATTAAATATATTCCCGCCGAAAAAATACCGCTAGCCCACCACTGGCTCATTTTGCATGGCAGATATATTTGCCTGGCACGTAACCCTATTTGCAATAAATGTGGCTTAATAAAATGGTGTAAGTACTACAACCATAAAGTTAAAACAGAAAAATAACCGGGGTCGGATTTTCTTTTTTACTTTTACTATTTCAATATTATCCATTATGGAAACTGCTTCCGTTACTCCTTTACTAGAAGAAAGCTGGAAACTTGCTTTGCAAGAGGAATTTACCAAGCCTTACTTTTTATTACTTAAAGATTTTTTAGTGGAAGAAAAAAAACATCATGTGATTTATCCACCGGGAAAACTTATTTTCTCTGCGTTTAATCATACCCCTTTTACGAATGTAAAGATTGTAATATTAGGGCAGGATCCCTATCATGGTAAAGGCCAGGCAAACGGTTTATGCTTTTCGGTAAGCGATGGTATTCCAATGCCACCCTCGCTGGTGAATATATTTAAAGAAATTAAGAACGACCTAGGCTACCCTATACCTAAATCAGGCAATCTGGAGCGCTGGGCAGACCAAGGGGTGCTTCTTCTTAATGCCATGCTAACCGTAAGAGCCAATGAAGCCGGTTCGCACCAGGGGAAGGGGTGGGAACTATTTACAAATAGTATTATACAACACATTTCCCTACAAAAAGAAGGTGTTGTTTTTTTACTTTGGGGAAAATATGCACAAGCAAAAGAAACTTTAATTGATAGCTCAAAACACCATATTTTAAAAGCTGCGCATCCATCGCCGTTTTCAGCTTATAATGGATTTTTCGGGTGCAAGCACTTCTCTAAAACGAATGCCATTCTTGTAGCGCAAGGCAAAGAGGAAATAGACTGGCACTAAATCTGTAAAATTAAAAGCAAATCAATTAGTGACTAATTATAAGGTTCTCTGAATCAACTTCCCCCTTACCATTCCAAAGGGTAAGTATGTATGTTCCATTTTTCCAGGATACTCCGTTTAGCATGCAAGTTGTTTGACCGGGAGCTATTTGAATTCGTGCAATCATCTTACCCTGAAGACTATATACATAAAGATATTGAATCGTATTGGCAGGTGGCATATTTACAGTAAATTTTCCTGCCGATGGATTAGGATAAACTTTTAGTTTTTCATTAGTAGTCGTTATTTTATTAATTCCTAAAATATGATAAACCCCTGTGTCGGCAAAAACGTACTGCCCATTGGGAAAGGAATCAAGTGCCATATATCCATATACCGCACCAAGCGAAACTTTTACATAGCCCGGAAATACTTTCCAATCAGTTTTTGTATTTGGTCTGTAAAGCAATACTAAACTATCGCTGTTTCTGGAGACCAGAAAGGTATCTAAATAACCGCTTCCATTTGTAGATCCATAGGTCTTTCTTCCATCGAAAAAGAGCCTTGCCGTGCACTTAAAATTAGAAGGGCGGATACCGCTTATATTCCAGTAGCGGTAAAACGATAATCGATAATGCGAAGAACTATCCAGCATATGATCTGGAGGTACATAATTATGCTCCATAAAAAGAAATGCAGAATCGGTGACAGAGCTTACTGTCAAATCAACCCTTGAATAGGTACTCATATTATACGTGCCCGTATGCGTAATTTTAAGCGTATCGGAAGAAACAGCTTCGGCTATTTTATTTCTCATGTTCAATCCGGCAAATACAGGATTAAAAGGAACTGTAAGTGTATAATTGGATTGGGGGCCCGAAACCATTATCGTTTGATTTGAAATAGCCCAACCGGCAGATTTAAAATTTACTTCTACCGGAACATTTGAATAATAGGTGTTCCATGGAGCACCCATTGATTTTTGTTTAATATAAACAGTTGCATCATAATTAGAACCGTTGGGAGCCACTGTCATGGAGTCGATAGAGAACTGTGGATACCCGGGCGCATACACCCAATCGTTAAAGAAATCGGTGAGGTTGTAACCTGAATAGCGTTCAAGGCTATTCTTTAAAGTATCTGCATTTACCGGCTGATACGCATGACTCGAGAAATAATATTTCATCCCATTAAAGAAATTGCTGTCGCCTAAATACGTGCGCAACGTATAAATCACATCCGATCCTTTCTGGTAGCTGGTACTTTCCCAAAAATTCAAATTACCATATGTATATGGTTGGGGAACCCCCGACAAAGGCCAGTAACCACCGTCGGCTACGCCGCAGTAATGTATTTCATTTTCATGATTAGCCTTAGTGTACGAATGATAGGTAGAATCTCCATAAAGGTATTCCATAAAAATGCTTTGATTAAAAACAGCAAACCCTTCATTCAGCCACATGTCTTCTGCTGTGCGGCATGTAACCAGGTCTCCGCACCAATGGTGCGAAAGTTCATGGGCCATAATATATTCATACGTAAGGGTACCGTTTGCACAGTATTGCGGATAAGAAATATTGGTAGCATGTTCCATGGAACCATCGGGGAAAGGCATCATGGAGTAGCCCACTTTGTTCCAACGGTATTTTCCATAGCAATTTTGAAATATGGAAATGGCATTTTTAAGGTGCACGAATGACCTCCTTACATTAGCCGTATCGGCAGGTTCGGCTGCAATAACAATGGGTATGGTATCTATTCCCCTGAACGTATCGAGCATGGTTGTGTAAGGCGCCACATTAACGCTGGCATGGTAGCTGGAAATAAGATACGGCATAACCCAGGTGCGGGTGCGGGTAGCTCCGGAAACTGAGTCCTTGGTTAAATAGCCATTGCAGAATGACAAGTTGGCAGTAGTGGTAGTAATATGAAACGTAAAGGTTGATTTAGCTTCAAAATTGTCAAAACAGGGATACCAGCACCTTCCGAAATTATGCGGCTTTGCCCCAAACCCTATACCCAGGTTAAAGGCATATCCGGCGGTATCATAAAAGCCGCCAAAGCGCACCCCATGATAGCTCTCCGGGTCGAGTACAGGTTTGCCATGATAAAAAACATCCACTCTGTTGGTATCTCCTATGTTTTCAACTGTGGGAAATTTCACTATCAGCAAGGTATCATCATACGAATACGTTAAACGGGACGAACCCATTTTAACGGAATCAACGGTAAAGTGAAGCAAATCGAGACTTATGCTTTTCAGCCCATTCATTTTAGGAACATACTTAACAATAGTATTCCCTTTTAAGGTGTCGGTTGCCAAATCCGTAATATTCATGGTTATAGTATAGTTCAGCACATTGATGGTGTCGCTGCGTAAACCATTGGTATCAGGGATAAGGGGACCGCTGAAGTATTTAGTCGATACTACGTTTGAAGCATTTGCATTCGTGTAAATGCTTGCCATTAAAAAAAGGGATGTCAGAAAAAAAAGAGTTGCTCTTTTCATGCTTAATAAATTAATATTCAAAGATAAGTAATTTCCTGTAAAAAAATAAAAATAGCCCTAAGCTTTATATCCTACAGATTGGCAGATTATACCGTACTTAAGAAATTAATAGATTCTTATTCCTTTACAAACTTCTTCACTAACATTCCGGTGACGGAATCCAATATAGGTAATTGCTATAAATTAATATTACCCAACCTTTCCATTTTTAGCTTCGTAACAGTTGGTATATTTGTTTCATATAATCAAACACTATGAAAAATTTAATCATTTCAATCTCGTTGCTTTTTTGTATGGCAGGCGCGAAAGCACAAATTACTCTGGAACATTATTATCAAGGCGGAGCCCCTGATTATACAAATCCTTTAAGGGTTTTACATTTTTCTTCTCATGGGTATATGTATGAATATTTTCGCCAAAAATCTTCAACAAAAGGCGTCATTTTCCTATATAACTTAAATCATTCACTTTATAAGACGATAGATTTAACTACTACTCCACCTATTGCATCAGGACTCAATTTTTCAATAATGTACTTATCTGATTCATTATTTGACACCAATCCATCAACTATTGAATATATGGTTTTCTACCAAGACAGTGCTACTTTTTTACCTCATGTCAGAATTTTTAATGATTTAGGGAGCACATTGTTTTCCAAAGATTCTGTTGAGCCAGGATGGGTGGATGGTTACAGATACAATTTTTATCCTTCCGCCGACCCTATTTCATACACACCTAATGGTTACAAAATGATTTTGCGAAGTGGTTCCAATTTATCTTCTTTTGACACTGGCGCTTATATTTACTCCCTTCCAGGTGCATTACCATGCAATGAATGTTCTAACGGAGTTGTTTTAAGTTCCGTTTCACCAATAGGGCAAGGCAATAATGGCAGCCTTATGAATGCTTATCCAAATCCGGCTAAAAATTCTACTACTATTGATTATAAATTACCCGATGGAGTGAATCAGGGCGATATTATATTTTTTGATTTGCAAGGAAGGGAGGTGAAAACATTCACAGTAGATGGAACTTTCAATTCACTACTCGTATCGACAGCAGACCTTGCAGCCGGCACGTACTTATATGTTTTACGTGCAGGCGGAAATTACGTTGGCAGTAAAAAAATGGTGATAATAAAGTAATGCTTTTCCTCACCATTCCATCTCCCACTCCCCTACCCTTTTCAGTTCGGTGTAGTTAGTCATATCCCCATGAACAGGCACTACGGAAACATAGTTATTATCAAGCGCCCAAAGGTCGGTATCGGTACTTGCTTTTTCAAAGTTTTCAAACTTGCCGGTTAGCCATAAATATTCCTTGCCTTCCGGGTTTTTGTGTTCTTCGTAATATTCCTTCCAGTTGCCCCTGCCCTGCCTACAAAAGCGCAGGCCTTTCATTTTATCAAAAGGTATGTCGGGTATGTTTACATTCAAGCATAAATTATTGTCGGGCTTATTTTTCAGGAATGTTTCCAGCATAATAGTAGTGACCCGTATAGAACTTTCCATGCTAATCTCCCTGTCATTATTACAAAGTGAAATCCCGATGGAAGGTATGCCTTCCAAGGCACCTTCCAGGGCAGCTGACATGGTTCCCGAATAAATAACGTTCAGGGACATGTTGGCTCCGTGGTTAATACCGGAAAGGCATATATCGGGCTTTTGCTTTAACAAATGGTACTTGCCCAGTTTAACACAATCGGCCGGAGTGCCGGAACAACTGAAAGCCATAGTGGCGCCGGGAAATTCAGCAGGTGCAATTATAATACCCGAATGAACCGTTATGGCATGCCCCATTCCAGATTGGGGTTTATCGGGGGCTATTACGCATACATCGCCAAAGTTTTTGGCAACCTCTACCAGGGCTTTTATACCCCGGGAAGTAATTCCGTCATCATTGGTTACTAAAATCAAAGGTTTTTTATGTTTCATTCGTCTAATTATAGGAGGGACAAAGCTATTCAAATATTAACACTTTTTAACGTAACAAAATAGCTCTTCCTCCGTTATTAACTAACAGATAAATCAACCGCCATGAGACAATTAAAAATATCGCAAAAAGTAACCAATCGCGAAGAACCGGGGTTAGATAAATATTTACACGACATCAGCCGGGTAGATATGATAACACCGGATGAAGAAGTAGACCTTGCCAAGAAGATACAAAACGGTGATAATGATGCACTTGAAAAACTTACTAAAGCCAACCTGCGCTTTGTAGTATCGGTGGCCAAACAATATCAAAACAGGGGGCTTAGCCTTCAGGACCTTATTAATGAGGGTAATTTGGGCTTAATAAAAGCTGCCAAACGCTTCGACCATTCCAAGGGATTTAAGTTTATTTCCTACGCCGTGTGGTGGATACGCCAGACCATTCATCAGGCCCTGGCCGAAAATTCGAGGCTTGTACGTTTACCGGTCAATAAAATCAATGCCATACATAAAATTTCGGCGGCAACATCGCGCCTGGAACAGCAATTTGGCAGGGAACCTACCCCCGGAGAAATATCGGAAATAACCAAAATTACTGAAAGCGATATACGTTTGTCTATGCAAAACTATGCCCGTACCGTATCTATGGATGCCCCCTTTAACGGGGAAGATGCGGATGGCAATATGTACGACGTTACTGAGGACGAGGATGCAGTAAGCCCTGAGTCGGAACTGTTAAAAGAATCTCTTAAAGTAGAGATTACCAGGACTTTATCTACAATCCCCAGCCGGGAAGCCGATGTTTTAAAGTATTATTTCGGGTTGAATAACATACAAAACCCCCTTTTAATTGAAGAAATAGCCCGCCGGCTGGAAATATCACCGGAACGGGTAAGGCAGATAAAAGATAAGGCAATCAGAAGGTTACGTCATAATTCAAGGAGTAAAATTCTGAAAACATACCTCGGTTAAGCATCTGTTAGCCATTGGTAGCATATTCTTTGTTAATTTTGTAAATCTCTGATTACCTGATTTTGATTAGTTTACAAGATATACTACTTGCTATAGCAGCATACCTCATAGGCTCTATCCCCACTTCCGTATGGATTGGAAGGAGATTTTATGCCGTGGACGTGCGCGAACATGGCAGCGGCAATTCCGGAGCCACCAATTCTTTGCGGGTATTGGGCAAAAAAGCGGGAGCCATTGTTTTAATTATAGATATGCTTAAAGGCTGGCTGGCAGTCGGCATAGTATGTTTCAGCTCTTATCCTTCCGGCAGTTCGCAACGAATTCATCTGGAAGTGGCTTTAGCATGCCTGGCTATCCTGGGGCATATTTTTCCCATTTATGCCGGTTTTAAAGGAGGCAAGGGAATTGCTACGGGCATGGGTGTGATTATTGCTTTTTCGCCCATTGTGGCGTTGGCTTGTTTACTGGTTTTCATTCTAGTATTTTTCATATTTCATTATGTTTCAGTTGCTTCTATGATAGCTGCCCTCAGCTTTCCGCTATGGATGGCTGTAATGTCGAACATGCATCATAAATGGGTGGTTGCTTTTTCAATTTTTCTGCCTTTGCTCATCATTTTTATGCACAGGAAAAATATTACGCGGTTGCTGAAAAAACAGGAATCAAAAATTCAATTATTTAAAAAGCCGGAAGAATAAAAATACAATACCTTTTTTAGCGTTGAAACAGGAAAGTAGAAATAATAATAAAAGAGCAGCATAGCGGGCGCATAGCAGTTAATGAAAAAGAGATACGCATTATTTTTTTGTTTTACTGAAAAAACTGTAGGGTTTTTTATCGGACCGGTACTTGTTTCAATTTTCATTTTTTTAGCGCTGTCTCCGATTACGCTTCAGGCCCAGAACAAAACCGACCCGGCGACTGAAAAACAATTAAAGAAAGATGCGGCCAACGATTTCGATAATAACGACTTCGCGAATGCCTACTCCCTCTATTCGCAACTGCTAAGCCTTTACCCGCACGACCCCAATTACAATTATCGTTTCGGCGCCTGCATACTCAATAACTCGGGCGACAAAAAAAAAGCATTACGGTACATCCGTTATGCGCTAAAGCAACCTGCAGTTGACAACCTTGCTTACTATTACCTGGGAAGGGTACTGCATTTAAACTACCAATTTGCCGAAGCTCAAAGTGCGTACAATAAGTACGGACAAATTGCTACTCCGGCCGAATTGAAAAAATATCCGGTTGCCCGTTTAATAGAAATGTGTACTAACGGACAGACCTTATTAGCCACTTCGCAAGAATTGGACGTACTTAGAAAAACTCCCTTGAATTTTTCCAATTTCTTTCGGGCATATAATATGCATGGCAACGGAGGCAGCCTGATTTCGGAACCGGACGAATTTAAATCGAAACTGGACAAAGAGAAAAAAGTTGCCAACCTGATGTATGTGACGCCTGACAAGTCAAAGGCCTTTTTTTCAAGTTATGGAGGCGATGAAACCAAAGGGAAAGATATATATGTGATCAATAAAACAACTGATGGAACCTGGGGTGTTCCGCAAAACCTGGGAACAGTTATCAACACTATTTATGACGAGGACTATCCAGTTTACGATGCCCCGCGGCATACGCTCTATTACTCTTCCAAAGGACATAATAGTATGGGTGGCTATGACATATTCGGGTCGGTTTATAACGACTCTACCCAAACCTGGTCCGAGCCCTATAACCTTGATTTTCCAGTCAATACTCCCGATGATGATATCTTATTAGTTCCCGATACTTCGGGACAAACTGCCTATTTTGCATCCAGCCGCTCAAGCTCCCTGGGTAAAATAGATGTATACAAAATTGCTTTGCATCTGCATCCTCCGGGATCGGAAGTGATTGCTGGAACCGTTTATAAAACCGGTGGCACTGAAGGTGCATACGCCATAATCACAGTAAGAGACAGTGCAACTAATAATATAGTTGCTATTGATACTACATCAGCGGGAGACGGTCATTATTCTTTCAATTTGCCCAAGGGTGGAAAGTATAATTTTACGGTAGAAGATTCTGCGCATAAAGGCCAATCAAAGTCGGTAGTTTTGGCTATGGAAGAAGCCCGGATTGCATTGAAACAAAATATACAGTTTGATGGATCAGGTGCTTTGCAAATTACAAACCTTCCGGCAGAA
>Ga0302200_10004749_pt1 | contig 10830 bp, 10 predicted proteins | sample II_Bog_N3_1_FD_194585 | JGI IMG/M metagenome (GOLD analysis project Ga0302200, IMG submission 194585) | Peat permafrost microbial communities from Stordalen Mire near Abisko, Sweden - II_Bog_N3_1 | ecosystem: Environmental > Terrestrial > Soil > Wetlands > Peat | place: Sweden: Abisko... | reverse complement strand
GCCGAAAAGCGCGGCCAGTCTTCGATGGGAATAGGACTTCCACATGGTGAGCGCATCATGCTGTGGAGTCCCGATGTTCCCCAGGCGTGGTGGGATTACGGACGAGTTCTTGGACCCTCGGTCACAATTCCCCGGATTCTCTTGCGTTACACCTCGCTCGCGGTTTCAACGGCAAATGGCTGCCGGTACTGCACGCTCCATGTGCTGCTTGGATTGAGGCGAGCGGGAGTTGACCCATCCAAGCTCCTTGAGATGAGGACAGATGATTCTGTGTTGAGTTCCGATGAGCGCTCGGTCGTGAACTTCGCCCGAAAGTTGACGCACCATCCAGAGCTCGTTGGCGGTCAGGACTTTAGGGAAGTCGAAGAAGCATTTGGGAGCAAGGGCGCTGCCGATATCGTGTTGCAGACAAGCTACTTTGCTTTCATGAATCGCTTCAATGATGCAATGCGGACGCCTTCAGAAGACCTGGCTCTTCAGAACTATCGAGAGATTTATGGCGCCGATTGGCACCCGTGAAGACCGGCCCCTGCCCGAACCAAACCTGACCGATGGCGGCAGGCTTACTCTCCCGGTCTGAAGCAAATCGAAAGGCCTTGGACCAAGCTCAAGCGACCACCGCGCGCAGCCATACTTGAACCAACGAGGTTCTCATGTAGGCTACCGCCAAATTGCTTCCTCGCATTACTGCCGAAGATGCACAAACATGGCCCGCATCCCTTTCGGCGCTCTACACAAGTAGGAGACGCACCTTACTGAGTCTCGCATAATATGGTGACACGATAGGTCAAATAAAGAGCCCCGCGTGGTGCAGGAAAGAAAACGGCAGCTTGGATTGGCGCACTCGCTCCATGCCGCTCCGCACGCCGTCTTCGGCCTCGCCGAGCCCGGCAACACAGCGGTTGGCCAACTCCTGACCTTTGATGTTGCTCCACAGGTCTTCCACCGGATTCAAGTCGGGAGAATAACCCGGCAGCGTTTCTATTTGCAGCCAAACGCGCTGGCTCTCCAGATACTGTTTCATCTTCCGGCTCTTGTGCGCAGGCAGTCCATCCCAGATCAGAATCGCCTTTTGCCCGCGCATGTGCTTTTTCAGATCGCGCAAAAATTCGATCAGCCGTTCGTCGTTGTAGCTGCCGGGCTGGGTCTGAAACCACAGTCGGCATCGCTTGCCATCCCAGCGATAGCCGAGTGCCGCGCTGATCGACAGCTTTTTCCAGTTGAAGGCATAAACCAGCACTGGTGTCTCCCCCTTCGGTGCCCAAGTCCGTCTTACCGGCGGCCGCTCCGAGACTCCACTTTCGTCCTGGAAGAGAATCCAGGCTCTTCGCCGCCGGGCGTTTTTTTTATGGCCGACCACCGCTTCGCCATCCACAGCCGCCGCCCTTCTTCGTTGCGTTCTCGCGCCTGCTTGGCCGGTCGTTGCAGGCTCCACTGCAGAGCGGCAAGAATCTTCCATACATGGCCGGGATGATAGTGAACGCCCGTAGTCCGTTCGATGACCGCCGCTACGCGGGGCAACGTCCACAGATTGGTTGCGAAACCATGGGTCTGTGCGCCTTGACGCAAAGCCTCGTCCACCTGCTTGCGTTGTGCTTCGTCCAGTTGCGGCCGGCGGCCCGCCCGCCCCGCCCCGCGAATCCAGTCCGGCTTATCCTGCTGCCAGGCCGCGAACCATCGGCTCACGCTTTGACGGCTGATGTCGAGTTCACGGGCGATCTCGGCCTGGGAACGCCGGCCTGCGGCAAACAGCCGCGCGGCGCGGCGGCGGCGTTCTTGCATGGCGGCGAAGTCACGACGCGGCGCATTGGATCGTGTCATGCCTGATAGATTACTGCTTTATGATTGATGCTGTCACTATATTATGCGAGGTTCAGTAATACTGCATACCGGCGGCTGGGGACCCTGGGCATCGCCAGCCGTCCAGGCGTAACTTATAGTCAAGAAGAGATCAGCTTCCTGCGGATGATTGCGCGCGTGGTGGCTTCTGGAATCGATGACGGTCTCAACCTCAGGCGGGCACAAGCCGCGCAAGAGGAGCTGCAGCGCCGCAACGACCGGCTCGAGCTGCTGCTAAACCTCACAAACGCAATCACTTCTGATCTCGACCTGCACGAGGTCCTGCGCTTAACGTCCGCTCATATCCGCGAACTCATGCACGGGGACATTGCGGGCCTTTCAATCCGCGACAATGCTTCTGGAAAACAAAGGCTGTATGCTCTCGATTTTCCTCGGAGCCGGGGGCTGATCAAAGAGGGTTTGCTTTACGCTCAATACGGTGCCGGGAAAAGGGCTTTCGAAACCCTGAAGCCCGTCATCGCGAGCGCTTCTGAATTGAACGAGATGTCCCCGGAGGTACGCGAAGAACTAGCGCTCGTTGACGGAGCCAGGAGTATGTGCGTGGTTCCGCTTGTGAACCGCGGACACGGGCTTGGTAGCCTGGCGATCATCAGAACGACGGCAGACCCGTTTACCCCAGAGGAGGTCGAGTTTCTCAGTCAGGTTGCAGGCCCGATTGCCATCGCCATCGAGAACGCCTTGGCCTATGAGGAGATTGCTCAACTGAAAGACAAGCTCGCCGAGGAGAAGCTCTATCTCGAGGAGCAAATCCGCAGCGAATTGGGGTTTGAACAAATTATTGGGAATAGTCCGGCGCTCAAGCATGCACTACAAATGGTGGAAACGGTCGCCTCCAGCGACTCCACAGTCTTGCTGCTTGGCGAAACCGGTACGGGAAAAGAACTGATCGCTCGAGCAATCCACGAACGCAGCCGGCGCAAAGACCGGACGTTTGTGAAACTCAATTGCGCCGCCATCCCCACTGGGCTTCTGGAGAGCGAACTTTTCGGGCATGAGAAGGGAGCGTTTACCGGCGCGATCACGCAGAAGGTTGGGCGCATGGAACTCGCCGATCAAGGCACGCTATTCCTCGATGAAGTTGGTGATATTCCAGCCGAGATCCAGCCGAAGCTGCTAAGAGTCCTACAGGAGCGGGAATTCGAGCGGCTTGGAAGCACTCATACGCGCAAAGTAAACGTGCGGATTGTGGCGGCAACCAACCGCGACCTCGAAAAGATGGTTGCCGAACGCGAATTTCGCGCCGATCTGTTTTACCGCCTTAACGTCTTCCCGATCCGGGTTCCTCCCTTGCGGCAGCGAAGAGAAGATATCCCTCTATTGGCCGCCTATTTCGTTCAAAAAATTGCAACGCAAATGCAAAAGAAGATCGACTGCGTTCCAGCAAGTGTCATCAAGGAGTTGACGGCTTGGGAATGGCCGGGAAACATCCGCGAACTGGAAAACTTCATTGAACGCGCCGTGATCTTGACGCGTGGCAAGACACTTGAAGCGCCCCTTGCGGAACTGCACAAGGTGAACATCGATCAACCTGCGCAGCCATCCATGACTGCGCAACCAGCAACGGCAAGGGAAGAAGAAGAGATCGCGCGGATCGTGAAGGATACGATTAGTTCGCTGAGCGAAAAGCGCGCCTTGAATGAACATACAAGAAAGCAGCGCGACGAAATTATTCGAGTGCTTAGTGAAAGCAAAGGGCGTGTTGGAGGGTCGGATGGAGCAGCGGCCCGCATGGGGATAAGTCGCACAACCCTCATTTCTCGAATTAGGAGATTCGGCATAGATCCATACCAATATGCTTGACAAAAGTAAGCGTTCGGTATTCCTTTCAATTACCCACAAGTTGAGCTCCGATCATGATTCCCAGTTCGATGTCGGTTAGTCGTGGCAGCCCTCTCCAGATGACGGTGTTGCCCGGTGGCGGATCGTGGGTGCGAGCGAGATAGCCACCTAATCGGGCAAGCTTGACGATGTAGTGCGCGAGTGCTGCCGCTGGATGCTTGGCCGGTCTGTCGGGCACCAACTCGTCCAACAGATATTGGTCAAGCTCTGTGAAAGCCGCATCGGGCAAAGCCTGTGGCTCCGTGCCATTCAGCATGTTGATCCAGAGAATTCTCCAACTCAGGATGCATCGAATCGCGATGAGATGAGTTTGGCAAGTAATCTTGGGTTCTTCGTCACTTTTTGTGAACAACGAACCTGGAACGCCTTCGCGCCAGAGGCGTTGGTGCCAAGCGCTCTTTGGCCAGCCGGGAGTTCGCACTGGGCTTCGAATCCCTGGAGCGCGTCAACCGCCGCGAACTGTTGCGCCGCACGCATGAATGTGTCTTTGGCGTGCTGGCACTGGAAAGCGAACCGGTGGACCCACGGCTGTAATTGGAAAGAGGAGGAGAGTATTGAAACCACGAACTACATAGGTTCACGGATAATCGGCTTGAAGTGCTGAGAAGCAACTCGGAAGTGACACGTTTCCGAGTTGCCCTCACGCTTGGTTTCCGAATGGAATGCAATTCCTGTCCACTATCTGCTCAGGTTGCCCTATTCCGCCTTATTCCGCCTTATTCGAAGTCTGGTCTGGAGTAGATTCCACAGCTAAAAACCGTACCGCTCCTCGCCCGTGTCCGCGAGAATTGATGAGCCCAAGCCTTTTCAAATGAAGGAGATCGTCGCGCAATGTACGATCTGCCACCGCGGGATCGATCTGACCGCGGATACTGGCAAATTGGCGCTCTCGTTCTCCAGCAACGGCTTGAAGATCTGGTGCTGGCGATCCGTGAGGTCATGAGCCACGCGAAGCGGCGCCATTCTTCTGCGCAGAGTAAAAGCCGCATTCACCGTCCAAACGCGGCTTCGTACGCCTCAAACTGCTTGACAAGCCGTATTGCAACCTGAGAAGCCAACTCCGACGATGTGAGGTTCTTGCCTGACTCTTTCACATGCCATACGACGTTCTGGCCTTCTGCCTTGGGCTCCAACGACCATACTTCAGCCGCAACTGGCGACTTGTCTTCAAGAAATACACCCTGAGGGCCAGAAGCGTTCCGGTCAAATCGTATACTGCACGCCTGAGGAACTCCATTGCGAATTCCGTTGTCAATGAAGATTGCCGCTACATCTTTCAACTGTAGGAAATCCGGATAGGGAGCACTGTAAGGAGCCCACTGAAACGGATTGCCATCAACAGCCTTGCCCACAGTCAAATCCTTTGCCGCATCCTTCACTCTTTTCCACTCCGCAGCAACTCCTTGAGCAATAACTTCTTCGGAAGTTATGAATTGATTTTGCTTGGCCTCACGGGAACTCAAGAACTCATCGAACTCGCTGACGGTCTCTTCTTCTCCGTCGGCAACTGCATTGGCTCGACGAATCGCTTCTTCAATTCTGGCGATCTCTTCTTCGCGCAATTCCGGAAATTGACGGCGCTTTTTCGCAGACAGTGTGCCGTGGTTCTGCTGAATAAACCGGGCGAGCAAAGATGCCCGTGCATTCGGCATATCGACGATCATCTTCACCGCTGCCATCGCCTTGTCGAAGACCTCAAGGAATTCAATTTCCTCTCTAAGATCTTTGCGGATGGTTTCGGCCACGGCTTCATAGAGGTACTCCGCCTGAGGCGTCGCATCGTAGTAACGATAGAGCTTGTCCGTGCTGCTCAGAACAGTGAGCCGTTGCTGATCGTCCATTTCATACTTGATCAGGGGCATGATGTTTTTGGAAAACGCATTTAATGCGGCATCATATGCTTTCGGTGCGCGTAGCATGGCTGCGGAAACCGGGAAAAGAACGCCCTGCGGAGCGAATTTCAACTTCGCCAAGCTGCGATGAATCAGAAAGCGGTGGATTCTGCCGTTTCCATCTTCAAAAGGATGAATGAATACGAAACCGAATCCTGTCACCGCCGCCGCGCAAATAGGATCAACTCTGCCGCCTTCGATACGAGAGACCATGCGCATCCAGCCGTCCATGAGACTGGGGACATCTTCCGGCCTAGGGCAGATAAAGTGGACGATTTCGGAGTAGTTGGATGCAGTTTGGCCAACGTAATTCTGAATGGAGCGCCAATCCTTCTGCGCGTAGCGAGCATCAACGATAGAGTTCTGCAATTCCACGAAGGCCTGTTTGTCGCTGGTGTCGAAGTCGTTCGCTCGCCCCAGTGCCGCCACAAATCGTAGCGTTCTGTCCGTACTTGGCACCTCACCTTCGATAGCAAAGGAGGATTTGGTCTCTTTCGTAAAGAGGTAGTGAACCGCTCGGGCCAATAAGGCGGGGTCTGCGCCTTCGACAATCTTCTTCGCTTCCTCTCCCAATTGCTGCTGTTGGCCAGCGTTCAATCGGTCGGTGCGACGAATCGTCGGGCAGTATTCACGATTGCCCAGGAGATTGTCGATCACACGTTGCCGGCGGACACGAACGCCGGTTGTTGTGATGTGCAATGCTGGGTCTAGTAGGAGCACATTATCTGTGGGCGGAACGTCGGGGATATCCAGCGTTTCACCGGTCAGGAATTCGTAGAGATACCAGGCGCGCCGTGCGTACTTGCCAACCGGTTCGCTTTTGACCCATGCTTCAAAATCATCGCGGCCCACCTTTTCGAAAAAGGCGACGAGCACATTCAGGTCAATGGGTTCGTAGCGCATGGCAAAGCGGAGGTGCCCGAACAAATCCGTGGGTCCGTATGCCAGCGGATACTGCTCAAGGACCATGCCGTCGGCAATTCTCGTTTTCCGCGCGCCGCGAATCGCTTCGGAGCGAACAGCAGGAGGCACAACGGCCAGTCCGAGCTCTTCGATCAGCCGGTACAGTCCAATCGCCTTGGTCTCTGATTTCGATTTTGAATCGCTAATTGTCATGAGGAACCGCTAAATCACGCCTCCGATGAAACGAAAACGCTAAGAAGCTAGAGCGATTGAAGCATTCGGATTCGCTAAAGTCAATTCTAAAACGATAAATATTTCCTCATATGAATCTAAATCGCTAAATCTCCGCTGCAACGCCCTTGGGCCGATACCTCAATGAATTAGGGACTATTTGTCCCCATGCGCTCGCACTTGAAAAGCCGGAAGGTGTCCAAAAGCTGCAATGCTATAACGTCACCGGAATCCTTCGGGCATGTCCGGTTCCCCCTCGCGCTGAGGCGTGGCATGAAACATGCTGACCTGATCGCGTCGCCTATTTTCTGGGTCCGATTGATGTATAAATGTTGCAGAGCACTTCAGAGTGTCTCTCATTTGCAGTAAAAGATCTGAAGGTTGGGGTTCTGGGAATTGCTGGCAATCACTGTACAGTGACCGTACAGTAGATTTGGAAATCATTGCATTTCCTGCAAAGCTGTCATTCCGAGAATCAGTAAGTTGAGCGTTTTCAACACTGATGTCGGGTTCGACTCCCGCCGCCTCCACCAGTAACTTACTTATTATCAGTAACTTACGGACGAAAAGCGTAGGAAAAGCGAAGAACAATGCCATCTGTAAGCCCTTCATAATCAGACAGATGACTCTTTTCAAAATCTTCCCTGAAGAACCCGCGTCAGGAAAAGAGTCAAGTTTTTCGCGTCGCACGAAAGCTTTCATAAAATCGGTTTCAGATATGAGAAGGCAGACCGCAAATCGACTCGCGCAATTGTTCAAGGCTCCCGCAAGGGCGCGATCCATTCCTGCACGCGATGGCTTCGAAATCGGGCAGGCTAGACGGCGGCTTGGTCTGACGCAGGAAGCCTCGGTAGTTCACGAAGGACTGCGCAGAGGGTTAATTCAGCACCTGTTCATGGATGAGGATTTGGCTGACCTTCTCGGGGAAATCGGTGCGGTGCCTTCTCGCAGCTCCTAATTGTGATCGGCTGATCAACATATTGCTTTTGGCAAACAAGGTTTCGGGCTCAACCTAGTCAGGTGACTGAAGGCCACCAAGACTTTCATCTCTTGGTCCGTGTTACTTTCTTCATTGGCGTTCCTTCCCCTTAGCCCATTCGGAAAGATATTCTGCGGGCTTTTGATTCCTCACTATCCCGCGATTCATACCTTTGCCTCGGGCGCGTCGGCGACTGCCTCTGCGGGTATCTGTTCCGGCACGTCAAGGCGCGCCACACCAATCCGGTTGTCGGCCATCCCATAATAGACATCGAAGCGGTCGGGTGTGCCAAGATCGTCGCGCCGGTCGATACCGGTGGGGAACACGACATTGGCGACCGTCCCGTCGCGTTCTTGCGGGAGCACCGGAGTCAACACCGGCTCAACCGAGCGATAGCGGACCACGCGCGGATGTTCTTTTGAAAGCACCATCACTCCGGCCGAGTAGCACAGGTGATGTCCATCGCCGCGGGCGGCCGACGCTTCGCTCACTCCGTGATAAATGATCAGCCAGCCGTGCTTGGTTAGGATGGGCGGAGTTCCAGCGCCGATCTTGAGGCGCTCCCAGGGCGAGACCGGAGTTGCCAGCCGGTGATGAGATGTGAAACGGCCCAGGCGATCCGGCTCCCGGCTTTTCAACGCCGGCGGGCAATAGGAAATCCAGATACTCTCATGATCAAGGTCCACTTCACGGGACGCAGGGTGGCAAGCTGTTTCCTCAGGTCTAGTGCCGGGAAAGAGTGGACGATGGAGCATGCCTAGTTCCAGGTGCCCGGACGAGTTAGGGATGGCGACAGGGAAGAGGCTCGCATCTTTGTCATCGATGTTGCCCAGCTCGATGTTGTGCCAATGAGCGTAGGTTGCGAGCCCGAGACGCTTCCAGTGGAAAAGATCGTCTGACTCCGCCATCGCAATTCTTGGTCCCTGTGGAGAAAATGCCGCGTAAGTCATCAAGTAACGTTGGAGCGGCTCTACGAACGTGACACGAGGATCCTCACACCCGCCGCCTCCCGGCCGCAATTCATACTCGGCTTCGGGCTCCAGTGCGATTCCAAGCCTCTCGACGCCTGCCGGATCGCCGGCTTCATTGAATTTCACTCGCGCAATCCCAATGCGTGAATAATTTCCCTTGGCGACTAGCCGCGGAAACAGGTACAGCGCCCCGTCAGGGCCGCGAGCGGCAGCAGGATTCAGGACGCCTTCGACTTCCTGGGGATTGCCTGGCTCCGGCTCCATCATCATCCCCAGGCGATGCAACTTGAATCCACCCATCGAATCTCCTCGCGAGCGCCCGTTCACTTATCGCCTAAGCAAGCGATGATTGTCTCGATGACCAGATTGGTATCGTCGGGTCCTTTAACAGGAATCGACACAACACCCGCCTGTTCCGCCGGATAGTCGTTCCCGCCTGGGAACAAGGCATCTCCGATATAGACCATCTCTTTCAAAGAGAGGTGGAGAGTATCCTTCAGCTTTCCTATCCCGTAGGCTTTGTCGATGCCAGGCTTGGTCACGTCGATCGAGGTTGCACCGCCCATGCGGACGGAGAACTCCGGTATAAGCGTTTTCAGGATCGCTGTGATCTTCTTGCGTTTGGCGAAATCGGGATCCCATTTTTCCTTTTCCGCCAAAGGAGCTTGCTGACCCAATGCGGAGAATGTGACCTGGCTTCCCCGGTCCTCAATCACCTTTCCCCAAACCTTCTCTGCGTGAAAGCCCGATTCACCGGCAGCTTTGTTCAGAGAGTCGATGATCTTCTTTTTTTGGTCCGCTGTCAGATCCTCTGAATAGAGCTCCTTCCAATTTCCTTTGTATTGGAAGAATTTTGTCCCACAAGTTGGAAGCAGGGACAAATTCGCGAGGAGACTGCCTTTGGGAAGATCGGTGAGAAGCTGCTTTTCAAACTGGGTCCACGCGCCTCCAGAGATTACTGCAACTTTGATGATGCCCAAGAGGTCATGCAGTAACGCGGCCGTTTTGGGAGCCAGGGACGACTTACTGGGCGCTAGGGTCCCGTCCAGATCGAACACAATGAGCTTTTTCATTCAACCCCACCTCCGGGGTTCGCGAAACCAACTCGAGCTTCCGCGCTTGCACCAGCGCACTGTCTTCAATTCCGCACTATCCCCAATTCCTACGATCCATGGATCGCAATCTCCAGCAGGGTTACTTCCTGGCTGGGTTGAAACGCACACAGCCCGGCCTCTGCAGGCAAGAGCCATACGTCTCCTTTGCCTACGGCATAAGGGATGTTGCCGTGCTCAACCTGCCCTGAGCCTTCAATGCAAACCAGCACCCGTGGCTCTGCGATGTCGCCAACTTGGAACGGCGCTTGACCGAGCAATCGCCACACCCGGAATGGTTCACAATCAAAGAGTCTTTCGCGCTCCACCGGAGTGGTGGTCACTACAATGGGAGTCACGAGACCACTTTTGCTGTCTGCAAAGTCAACGCTGGCAAACGCCTGATCGACCTGAAGCGGCCGTGGCGTTCCAGTCTTCGGGTCGACATGGCCCCAATCGTAAAGGCGGAACGTCACGTCGCTGTTTTGCTGTACTTCGAAGACAACAACATCACCGCCCAAAGTGTGAACCGTTCCCGCAGGGATGAATACGGCATCGCCCGGTTTTGGGACAATGCCCACCAGTTGATCCGCGATGGTTCCGTTGGCGAGGGAACGTCGAAGGCCGTCGGCAGTCGTGCCAGGTTTCAAGCCTGCATAGATGTGGCTTTCCTTCTCTGCCTCGATCACCACCCAGGCTTCGGTCTTCCCCGTCTCGCCCGTTGGAATCAGGTCTGGGTAGACGTCGCTGGGATGTACCTGCACGGAAAGCATTTCGCGCGCGTCAAGAAACTTGAGGAGCAGCGGAAAGCGGCGGAAGCGCGGAGCCAGCTTCCCCATCAGTTGCGCTCGATATTGTTCCATCAATCGACCGATAGTCTGGCCCTTCAGCGGTCCGTTGGCAACCAGGCTTTGATGATCGTCGCGGTCGCTGAGTACCCACGCTTCGCCGATAGGACCGTCACCGGGTAGCGGCGCGGAGAGCAGGCCAGACAAGCGCCTGCCACCCCACAACCGATACTGATAGATCGGCTCGAAACGCAGGGGATACAAAGAAATCTGGCT
>Ga0302200_10004747_pt1 | contig 10832 bp, 9 predicted proteins | sample II_Bog_N3_1_FD_194585 | JGI IMG/M metagenome (GOLD analysis project Ga0302200, IMG submission 194585) | Peat permafrost microbial communities from Stordalen Mire near Abisko, Sweden - II_Bog_N3_1 | ecosystem: Environmental > Terrestrial > Soil > Wetlands > Peat | place: Sweden: Abisko, Stordalen... | reverse complement strand
CTATCGCGCACGTGATAGATTCAACGGAAACCTGCAAAAAGCGCAGCGCACTCTTGTCCGAATTGACGATGGGTCTGTAGTTGCAAATTCGGTTCGCACAGTCGATGCGGAGATTCCGCGATTGACCGGCCTCACGTTCGATCAGTTTCGCCGCACGGTACTGCTGGCACAAGGTGATTTCGACGCGTTCTTGATGGCAGACAACGCTGAACGAGGCGATTTGCTGGAGAAGATCACCGGTACGGAAATCTATGCCGAGATCTCAAGGCGCGTGTACTCCGGTTGCGCCGCTCAACGAGCCGAACGTGACCGTCTGAAAGAACGCCACGACGCACAGCATTTGCTCACAGCAGAACAAAGGGCCGCGCTCGATACCCGCCGAGATGATCTTAATCGCCAGATCGATGAACTTCGGGGCCTCTGTGAAGGGATTGAACGCGAGCTAAGTTTCCGCACTGAAGTTCGACGTAAGCGGAGCGAACTTGCGGCCGCCGCCAACGAACATCTAGAGGCCAAGGAAGCGGCCCTTGGTGCGGAGCATGACCGTGAACGACTGCAAAAACTGCTCCGCGTTGAGCCTCTGCGAAGCATTCAGCTTCGGATAAACCAGTTGCAGAACCAATTGCCAGGCAGTAAGGATTCTCTCGATAAGGCGGCGACAGATCTTGAGAGTGCAGCTGGGGAAGAAGTGTCCGCCGCGGACGATCTTGTTAACGCCAGACAAGCCGAACTGGAGGCAGAAGCATCCTGCTCAACCTTTGCTGAGGAATGGCGCGCAGCAGGGGCTTTGGATAACGGCATCACAAGCGACCAGGGAGAGGTGGCGAAAAGCCAAGATGAGCTGAAGCGAGCTGAGAATGCGCTCACTGAGGCACAGACCCTTCTGACGCAGTGCACTGAAGAGCTTGGAAATGCGAACGAAAAATTGGCTGAAATCCAAGCCAAACTGGTCAAGCACAGTCATTTCGCGCCCATCGCTGATCGATTGCAAGAGATACTATCCAGCCTCGACACTCGCCAGAGTCTGAGCAACGAACTTGCAGACCTGAAAACAGCACTTGCTACGGCAGACGAAGTACTAACCAAGGCCAGTGACGCAGAAGCTGCATCCGTGACTGCGATTGCCGGGTTTGAGGCGGAGCTGTCAGGTATTGAGACATCCATCCACCAAGAAGAGGAAGTTCTTAATAGCTCCAATGAATCCGCTCTCCGACAGCGTGTGGGTGCCCTCCTCAGTTTGCAGGGAAAGATAAATCAGGCGATTGCCCTTGCCCATTCCGCGGATTTGGCAGCAGTGGATGAACGCAATGCCGGCGAGAGCAAAAAACTGGCCCAACAAACTTTGGATAAATCGCTCGCCGAACAGACAAGCATCGGCAGCAACTTGAATAACCTGCAGGCGGAACTGCGTGCGGCTTCCCAGGCGGAACTTACCGTTTCCGAGGCGGCAGATAAGTTTCGCAGCGAATTGACGGATGGCAAGCCATGCCCTGTGTGTGGATCGCCATATCACCCCTACGCTGATGGGAGCTTTAAAGCACTGATGGGGGCAGCCAACGAGATTCGGTTGCAACGCGAGCAAATCGATTCTCGAATACTTGCTGCGAATACCGATCTTCAGCGTGTTGCTACTGCGATCGGTAGTGCCCAAACCTCACTTCTGGTTTCCGCAACAATGGCTCATGATGCCAACAAACGCCATCTTCAAGCCTGCGAACAGTACCTTCCTTTTGCCTCGACGCTACCTGAAGCGCTCGCAAGCCTTGGAATAAGCGCAACAATTCCAGCGGACCTGCAGCAGAATTCCGAGGCATTGCTGAATACAGTTGTAAGTGCAACAGCAGCGGAGAAGTCTCTCGCCGACGTTGAATTGGCAGAGATAGAAAGGAGGAGATTGGTACTTGCCGGCCTTCGCAAGAAACAGGAACGTGGTCTTGCGAATCTTCGTGATGGGCAGAATCGAGAGAAGCAGCTCCGCGGAAAGCGCGAATCGGCCGAACAAAATCGCCAATCAATTGATTCGAATTCTGGTCAAACGCGCGGAGAAATAGACAGGCAGGACTTGTTTCTGGCACCCTTCCTGGGAGCTTCCCAATTCAAGTTCACAATGGACACTCTCGATACCAACGCCGCGAAGATCCGCTCGCAGATCGAATTTATGGGGTTGCAACTTCTCGATTGGCGGTCCGAGGAGCAGGGTGTTATCGCTAAGCTAGCCGAGCTTCGTCCACTTGCGGCAACACGAACGGCAGAGCACTCGGCGGCACTGGAATGGTTTCAAAGTAGAAAAAATGATTTTGATAGCAGAACGGAAAAACTCAATGGCCTGAGGAGCGAACGCCAGTTGCTCTTGTGCGGCGAGGTCACCAGTGTTCACCGCGACCGCTTTGAAAGCGCGTTGAAGAACGCTCGGGAAAAAAGAGAGAAAGCGCAGGGTGCCGGGACTAAAGCCGCCAGTTATCTGCATGAGTGCCAGCGGATTCGAGATCTGGCGGAAGCAAGATTTTCTTCTGTCCAGAAAGATCTTGGACAGGCAATTGCCGAATTCACTTCTGGCTGCGAATCTATTTCGCTGACAGGCGAAGAAGTAGGAACATTGCTCGCAGTTTCCCCAGCGGATCGTGACGCTTTAATTGCGCGAATTGAGGCGTTGGATCATCGGCTGCGAGAAGCAACTGCCGCGGAGCAACTCCGGAAAGAGGATCTGATAGCGATTGGAAGTGCGGCCGAGAGCGTCCTCTCGGACCCCGAGTCGGATGATCTGCTCCGCAATCAATTGGAAGAACAGTGCAGATCATCTCGCCAATTTACGGAAGAGGTTGGTTCAATAAGGCAACAGTTGGAAGCAGACGATCAAGGACGGATTGCCGCAGGTGAACTCCAAAAGCAGCTTGAGGCGCAGGAAATAACGCTCCGTGCGTGGGCCGAAGTTGAAGAAGCCATTGGTTCGCGACAAGGAGATCGTTTCCGCATTTTTGCGCAGAGCATTACGCTTGAGCACTTGATACAGCTTGCCAACCGTAACCTCAAGAATATCGGTCCGCGTTACCAACTTTCCAAAGGTGGCGAGAACAATTTGGCGCTTCACATCGTCGATTGCGATATGGAAGGAGAGCACCGATCCACGCGAAGCCTTTCGGGGGGTGAGCGCTTCCTGGTTTCCTTAGCCCTGGCGCTTGCCCTCTCCGCACTAAACGGCCGCCAGTCTTTCGTCGATACCCTTTTTATTGATGAAGGTTTTGGCGCGCTCGACTCGGATACTCTCGATACGGCTGTCGGGGCTCTTGAGATTATTCAGAGCTTCGGGCGCAAAGTCGGGGTGGTAACGCATGTAGCGGGGATTAAAGAAAGGTTGCCTGTACAGGTAATAGTGGAAAAGACCGGTGCAGGGCGTTCGCGTGTTCGCCTCTTTCCTCCGATCTGCGATTTACGGTAAACCCCGTGCAGTAACTCTGGTAGCGTTGACGCATGTCAGGCCACCCGAAGATGTACACCCCGCTTTACCTGCGCGCCAGGGATTTCCTCGAAGCGGCTAGCGGCCTCCTTGATTGCATCATTGCTCGGTCTGTCGTCACGCACACAGTTTGCCAATGCTTTAGACGTATCTTCGGGAAGGGATGCAGCGACCGACTGCCAGAGACGGCCTGGAATGCGAGCTTCTAGTTCCCGGCAAGTGATCGGAACCTGGGCTGCATCCGTGATCTCAACTGAGTCCTGGCTGTTCTTCTGCATCCGCAGAGTGAACTCCTTGCCCTCGATCTTCTTCAAACCGTGCGACATGAGGAAGTAGAGCACCATATTCTTGGTATTGACGCCCTTTGCTTCGACAGTGCGCGCGCGTTTCTGAAAGTGTTCCGCTTGCTGGCGGCAGTATTTCAATCGGCTATCCATCAAGGTCAGAAAGCGGCCGATTCTGTCCACCTTCTCACTTTCAGCCTCGCAGAACTGCCGGAAGCGTTCGAGTAACTCGGGCGAGGCCGTACCGTTCTCTTCCGCCTCTTCTTCGATCTGATCGAGCATCGAGTCAAGTTCACGGTCGATCTCAAAGAGCGTATTGCCATCGGTCATCTTGGTTCTCCAAAAAGTTCGCTCCTAGTAGAACGATGGTTGGGCTAGGCCGCCATGGGCAAACTGCCTATTTGGGTGCGCGCGGCTTGGTAGGCAAGTGCATCGGCGCGGGATTGGATCGGATGGCCGCTGTGTCCTCTGATCCATCGCCAACGAATCGTTCGTGGTGCGCTGAGTGCGAGGAGTTCGCGCCACAGTTCCTGGTGCTGCAACTCAAAGCCACGGCTGTTGCGCCAGCCAAACCGCTGCCAGCGAAAGACCAGGAAGCGCATTCCATCGATTAGCAACTCCGAGTCAGAGCACAGTTCGATCAGCGCACCAGTTGGCGTTAGGCGCAGTGCCTCGACAGCGGCGCGCAGTTCCATTTCAGAGACGGTGGACCACGGGGCCGATCCAGCGATCTCCCGCCGTCTTGTCCCGTGGATCACGACGGCGGCCCAGCCGGCAGGACCGGGGTTGCCGATGGCAGAGCCATCGGTGAAGATGAAGATACTCTTGCTCATGACGACGCTCCGAACACATATTTTTCGTTGCACGTAGATCGTTGAATGGCGCTCTCGGCGCGGCAATTTGCGCATTTTCCCTTTTGCCGAGTTCAGCCCTGCGAAAAGTTGGTTTCTTTAAACATCCTGATTGATCAGCGTGTACGCTGGCTGCAGTCAAAGGACGATGACCTCAGTTGCACTCTGCAAATTTAGTATTGTGTTAATTGTCGTAATATTGCTACGACAATTATCGCAGTATTAAATTGACGCCGTTTTGATATTGTACATATAATCGCAGTATGACTACGACTGGAAAGAGCATACTAAATCGCCTCTATGCACGAACGGTAGCAGGGACACCGGTTACATCCGATGATCTCGCCAGTCTAGGCGTATCTGCCGATCTTGCCGTTCATTATGTACGCGCTGGCTGGCTGAATCGCCTGGCAAGAGGAGTGTTTGTGCGGCAGGGCGAAGCCCCGGGAGTCTACCCTTCCCTGCGTCTTTTGCAGCGTATGATCCCCGGATTTCACGTCGGTGGCAAAACCGCATTGAACTGGTACGGAGTGCGCCATTACGTTGCCCAGCAGGAGACGCTTCACTTGTACGGTTCGGTGGCGGCCAAGTTGCCACCCTGGTTTGTGGAACGATTTCAAGCGGAATATCACCGCAAGCGTCTCTTTGCGGAGCCGCCGGACAAGTTGCTACATGTCGCGCCGTTTGAAGATCGCCCAGACGGTCCGCTGGTGTCCGCGCCAGAGCGTGCGATGCTGGAATTGCTGAGCGAAGTTGGTGTGCGCCAGCCGCTTCAGGAGGCAAAAGAGCTGATGGAGAGTGCCTACAACCTTCGTGCCGATGTGCTGCGTGAGTTGCTGAAACACTGTACGAGCGTCAAGACAGTGCGCCTCTGTCTGCAACTGGGGCGCGAATTCTCACTCCCATGGATCAAGAAACTCGATCCGGCGGAATTGCCAACCGGCAGCGAACGACCCTGGGTTTCCCGCTCCGCTGAGGGGCTACTGGTGCTCAAGCCATGAACCAAATTTATCTCGACACGGTAAGGTTGCTGACACAGATCGCGCCCCTGGTCTTTGCAGACGGCGTGTTCGCGCTCAAGGGCGGCACGGCCATCAACCTTTTTGTGCGCGATATGCCGCGCCTCTCCGTCGATCTTGATCTGGTCTTTCCCGACTACACTCTTCCACGGGAAGAGGCGTTGGCAAGCATCAACGAAGCAATCAGGAACGCTGCAGAACGACTGACGGCACGGGGATTCCTGACGCACACGATTGCATCCGCAGATGCCGGCGAAACCAAGCTCCTGGTGAGACGCGGCAACGTCGAGTTGAAAGTCGAGGTGAACTTCGTGATGCGCGGAACCGTGCATCCGGTTCGCAATGCGTCGCTCTCTTCCAGGGCGAGCGAAGTTCTGCTGGCCGATCTCGAACTGCCGGTCGTCTCGCTCGAAGACATGTATGGAGGCAAGCTCGTTGCTGCGATGGACCGGCAACATCCGCGTGATCTATTCGACTGCTTGCAGCTCTTCGCGCATGAAGGCATTACACCTGCCATCCGCCGCGCTTTCGTCGTCTACCTGGCTTGCCACAATCGTCCGGTGCATGAAGTGCTGTCCCCCGCTGTCCGCGACATCAGCATGGAGTATGAGCGCACCTTCAAGGGAATGACAGCCGAGCCGGTCGAGTTGAGCGAACTGATTGCGGTGCGGGAACGCCTCATCCATGAGCTTCAGCACGGGCTGGATGCGGATGAGCGCAAATTCTTGATTTCTTTTGTCCGCAACCTGCCGAACTGGAGCCTACTGGGTATTCCCCATCTTGCCAAGTTGCCCGGTATTCGATGGAAGCTGCACAACCTCGGCCAGTTGGCCAAACTCAGCCCCAAGAAGTTTGCGAAGCAAGCTGAAGCGCTCGAACGCTTGCTGGAAACTGATATGTCTGCAACATGAAAGGGGCAGACCATCTTCAAATGGGCCAACAATCCATAGAAAAATGGCTACCCTTCTTCAGTGATTCATCGAGACGTGGACTTCCAGCGGCTTAGTTCCGGTGCTTATTGCGCAAATAGTCCGCATAAGTCTCGACCATTAGAAATGTGGATGCGGCCTGCGACGCATCCACATTCTTATGCTATTGCCCAACTTGAACTACATGTGCGGCGTACGGAACCGGTGCCCAGGCGTAGCCGTTTGCCTGCTTGTAGATGTGCCCAAGTCCGGGGAAGGAAATGTGAGGCGCGGCGACGAGTTCATGCGTTCGGGCAAGCATGGCCAATGTCTCGATGCGAGTCTTGGCTGCCTCTGCTTCGTTGTCATCATAGTCCACGGTGATCGCAGGCATAGGCAGTTGTACCTCGGCCACATGGATCATGTCGCCGATGAACAGTATCGTATGGCCCGCGTTCGTGACCTCATACAGCGTGTGGCCGGGGGTATGACCTGGCGCGGCAACCGTATGGATGCCAGGAAAAATCTCCGCTCCTTGTGTAAAGGTCTGGACGCGACCAGCGGCAAGGTAAGGAGCCAGCGCGGCGCGGCCCTTCACAAACATATCCTGATGACTTGCCTTGGCCTTTGCTTTGGCCTCATCACTCATCCAGTAGTCAAGCTCAGCTTTGGCAAGATAGAGCGTGGCATTCGGAAAGACGCGCTTGCCATCATGGGTGATGCCGCCGGAGTGGTCACCATGCACGTGCGTCAGCAGAATCGCGTCAATACTGTTCCCCTCGTATCCGGCAGCAGCAAGCATCTCGGGAAGATGGCCACAGCAAGCCCCGAAAAGGTCGCCCGCACCTGCGTCCACCAAAATACGCTTGCTGCCCGTGTCGATCAGAAAGGCATTGATCGAGGTCTCACGGTGATCGTCGATTCCTGCGCTTCGATAAGCTTGGTCGATTTCGGCTTGCGCGCCATTGTGCAGCAGTTTGGCAAAGGGAATCGGCAGCGTGCCATCGCTCAGAGCGGTCACGGTGTAACTGCCAAGCTGGACACGATAGTAGCCCGGCGCTTGTGTCGATGTGGGCTGTGCAAAGGCGTTCATCGAGAGCGGCGGCGCGCAAAGTCCGATAATGCCTGCGACTAGAAAGTACAGAGGCTTCATGAGGGTTCCCTTCGGTGTGGGCCGCAGGATGTTGAAAGTCCATTGAGCCGATGAATGAACATTAGCCCTATACATTCCATAAAACAAGTACTAACCTATAGGTAAGTATGAAAAGAGATTCAACCCCATTCCGAACGCTTACCTGCGATGTCTTCCTGCCCGACTGCCCTGCGCGAAAGGTGCTGGAGTTGCTCGCCGAAAAATGGTCACTTTTGATCGTTCATGCACTGAGCGAGAGACACTATCGCACATCCGAGTTGCGGCGGCGCATCGGCGGCATTTCGGAGAAGATGCTGATCCAATCGCTCAGGCGTCTTGAGCAGCATGGACTGGTGCATCGTCACAGTTTCGAGGAAGTGCCACCGCATGTCGAATACAGTTTGACGCCGCTGGGCCGTTCGCTGAGTAGCGTCGTGCAATCACTTGATGCCTGGGTTGAAACGCACGCGCTACAGATGGCACAATGGCCGGGAAAGAAGAAGGCAACTCGTGTGTGATGCATTGTTCACCAAACCATGCCTCCCGCGACTTCCATCTGGAATCTAAGGTTTTAGCGACCTTTACTGCACCACGATGCCCAAGGGCGATCCGCTCGCCCCTAGTCTAAGCGGACTCTGGCTACTCCTCGTCTGCGCCGTTGGTTGGATCGTCGGCGGCTTCGACTTTCGAGAGGCGCCTCATGCTGGAAGCGTGGATCTCGGCGATGGTGCGCTTGAACGGCTTGCCCTCGACATCTTCCTCGACTGTCCGGTACTTGATCTTCTCCTCCAGGCTGACGAGTTGCCCCTTCTGGAGCGTCTTGGCGAAGTTGGCGAGATTGCACCAGCCACCTGCGGTGGGGCCAATCTCGTGTGCTGTTACGTCACGGTGAAGTCGTTCTTCCAGCTCTCGCTGGTGGCCACGTTTGAACACGAATTCCAATTCAGAACTTGCTGACTCGAATACCTACGCCGCGCACATGGGAATGACGCTTCCGAATGGCGCATGACGACCGCCGGTGGAAGCCCAGAGCACGGGATAGGCTGGAGCATTGTCGGGAAATGCACCGTAGAGGTCGGTCAGAAAGACCAACGTCTGCGGCCTGATCCCATGCTCTTCCAGCCAATCGAAGCATGGACCGAAGTCCGTGCCTCCGCCACCAACGGGATCCAGATGAACTTGTTCCCCGGCTTGATAGGTCTCCACTTTGTGTACCTCGGTGTCGAAGTACAGAACGTGAACGCACTGTGGCCGCTGGCCTTCAAGGATTGAGCAAACCTCAGCCTCAAAGAGGCGCAGGAGACGACCATTGACCGAGCCGGAACAATCAACAGCGATGGCAATCTCGCCGACGCCCTCGCGCACAACTCCAGGCAGATAGAGACCGTTCCAGATGTGGCGGCGGTTGGGCCGCATCCAACTCGAATCGGCAGGGATGGTGTCTGACCAGAGCCGGCGCAACAGTTCGCGCCAGTCCGCCGTTGCCTCTGCGGCTCCTTCGAGAGTTCGGGCCAGACCCGCAGGAGCCTTACCTGCTTGCTTCGAGAGCGTGACTGCCTGGTTGACAGCAACACTCCACTCTCGCGCCTGCTCTTCCGCACTCGGCGTTTCTTCGTCAGGTTGTGGTGCATCAAGAACCTGGCCGATGCCGCCCTCTGTCTCTGGCGCAGTTGGCTCATCGGTGCTGCCTTGTTTTTCTGGCGTTTCGCCTGCGCCAGTTCCGGCACCGGCATCTGAACTGTTCTGGCCACCAGACTGCGGCAGTGCTTCTGCATCGCGCAAGTTGTAAATTTGTTCGGCGCTCATTCCGCGAAAACGATGATCGACAAGAACGCCGTCCGGCAAGCTGAGGCCGGCATCAAGCAGCAGCGGGTTGATGGCGTAATCGCACGCCTCATTCCATCGCTTTGGATCGCGCCCGGAACGCCGCACGTGATGCTGGAGCGCGGGGTGCATGACCTCGTGGGCCAACACCCCGGCCAGCGTTGCCGAGTTCAGCGTATCGATGAACTCGGGGTTGTAGTAGAGCGACACGCCATCAGTCGCCATGGTTGGAATCGACCGACTCTCTCGCCCCTTTAAGCGAAACAAAAGCGAGCCAAAGAACGGATGGTCGAGCAACAAAGTTGTCCGCGCCTTCTGAATGCGAATGGATGCTGGTGTCTCGTTTGTCACTACAGGCATAAATTGGCCGGGCCTCCAATCATAAGTTGGCCGAAACTGTCGGGTTTAGTTGATGCCGTCTGCTAGAGTTTGGGCATTCAAAGGATAAGTTGGCCGCGAGTTCCGTTTTCCAAGCAAAATGTGGCCGCGGGTGCGGCATTGCTCATCGGGGCACTTACCATTTTGATTCCCATTTGGACGGTTCCTTTCAGGTTGATTGCATGTATGAGATATTACGTACATGCGAAGACAGGAAACACAAGTTCAGGTTCGCCATTGGTTCCAAACGGCTGTTCGGAGCGTGTGGCCGATTGCGGAGGGTTCGCTCTCGCTCCGAAAGACCCGGTGCATCCGAAAAAACTGTTCAGCGTGCACTTCAGGAAAGGGGCACGTTAGCTATGTCTTGTGCGGACGCAGAGGCTCCCGGCGATTCTCGATATACGTGCCCGATGATCTGGCACCGGCGGTTCAGCAGGCCATTGAGAATGGCCGTCGTCTACAGGAGTTAACGAACGAAGCTGGGTTGAGGTTTGTGCATGCGCTGAAGAATCAGCGGAGGGATCGAAGCAAATGATGGGATGAAGGCTTCAGCGGGGGAGGGGTCATGCTCGAAAACGAAGATTTCTTAGCCTGGTTCCAGCGCCTCGGGTTGCCAGAATGTGCCCGCGCAATCATCAATCAGATTCGTTCTTCCCGGCCGGCTCGGCACGTGGGTGGCGGGCGACAAAATGTGAGCGGACGCTATCCGAGCAAGAAGATGGGTGTCGTCATCCAGTTTGAAAGCCACCGGGTCGAGCTTGCCAGGATCTATGAGTTGGAGCACGACCCCGAAGTGCTCGAATACTGGGACCAGCCGCCATCTTTTAAGCTTGAGTACAAAAGCGCCCAGGGAAAGAGAGTCGTGGCCCTTCACACACCGGACTATTTTGTCATGCGCGTCGATGGCGCCGGTTGGGAAGAATGCAAGACAGAAGAAGAACTTCTGCGCCGTGCCGAGAGAAGTCCTCATCGATTCCTGCAG
>Ga0302200_10004741_pt1 | contig 10837 bp, 14 predicted proteins | sample II_Bog_N3_1_FD_194585 | JGI IMG/M metagenome (GOLD analysis project Ga0302200, IMG submission 194585) | Peat permafrost microbial communities from Stordalen Mire near Abisko, Sweden - II_Bog_N3_1 | ecosystem: Environmental > Terrestrial > Soil > Wetlands > Peat | place: Sweden: Abisko... | reverse complement strand
TATATATTTTTCTGTAAGCAAGACTATCTAGTTTTTTTGTATTTAATAATAAATTCCCTTGCCTCATCCAAAGTTTTAGGATATGCAACCTGATTTTCGCTGTCATACCATCTATATAGACTCAGGTCTTTGTAAATATGCTGATAGTTAAAACCGTGCTCATTTAATAAACTAACAACTTTCCAGGCTTTTAAATCAGTCTTTTTTGGTGGCCTAAATTTATGATTATAAAAAATGAACGCATTACCGCATTTGGGACAATTTGCCGGCTTATGAACATTGTCTGTAGCTGCGCTAAAAGCCTTTCTACAATTTAAACAAACCATTTTGTCTCCCATAACTGATAATTGATTCCCTCAAAAATATTCATTATTTGCCAAAAATCACGGCAGCATTACAACCGCCAAAACCCGATGCAGTTTTCAGGAAGTTATTGGCTTTAATTCTTTTCGCCTCAGCCAATACATTCACTTTATCGGCACTTGCGGGCTCCTTAAAACCGATAGTTGGTAATACCAGGTTTTGCTTTAAGGATTGTATAGAGATGATCGATTCGATCAATCCTGCCGCGCCTAAAGTATGCCCATAATAACCTTTCAGACTATTTAGCGGTACTTTTTGTAAGCCTGATAAGGATATGGCGCTGGCTTCCATCTCATCATTATAAACAGTCGCGGTGCCATGGGCAGAGATGAAGTGGATATCTGATGTCGATAGATCAGCATCCTTTAACGCCAGTTTTATAGCGCTTGCCAGTTCCTGCCCGGTACGCGATGGACCTGAAATATGGTTAGCATCATTACTTACCGAACCGCCTTTTACCTTGATGTTTTGCGCATATTTTTCATTGGTGGATAAGATGATAGTTGCTGCACCTTCGCCCAGATTTAAGCCATCGTGTGCATGGTCAAACGGCTTGCACTGCTGCGGGCTTAATGCCTGGAACGACTGAAACCCCGACATGATGAACTTGGAGATCACATCTGCCCCGGCAACAACCGCATGCTCGTATTCGCCGGAACGTAACAGGCGCATGGCGGTAATAATGCCCAACACGCCCGAAATACAGGCATTGGAAACTACTATAGGCTTGTTCTGAAAGCCAAAATGTTCGGCTACCAGTTTTGCTGAAGTGGATAATGAGATCCTGTTTTTTAGTTCGATATTGTTGATACCATCTTCCAGCAGGCTGATATTGCCCTTGGTGGATGAGATGATGAGTATTGTTTTTTTATCGCGCACATCAATACCACTACCATTCAAAGCATCGGCTATGGAGGCGACTAATAATTGCTCGAATTTGGTGTAATCGTGCTCATTAGCCTTCAGGATCTGCTCATCCTGATCGAACAGTGACGCAAAAAACGATAGGGGCGAAATGGCAGTGTGGTAATGTTCCTTTACGCCCGAAACACCTTCCTTTAGCTTCGCGAAGTTTTCGGCAGTTGTTTTCCCGAGCGGGGATAATACATTATCAGTAACTACAAAAATATCCTGTTCAGTTATCCCGCTCATTTATATAATTTATTCGTTAACAGTAAATACTTTCATTTCGCACTGGGCCAGTAGTTGCCCGTTATGCAAAACCTTACCCTCGATGACGGTCACATCAAAAACAGTATCGATTATCACTATCTCGGTTATTAGTTCATCACCTACCTTGGGCAGGCTAAATATTGCCAGATCTTTTACCGCACCTATATAACCTAATTTTACGGGTTTGTTTTCGGTTTGTGAAAAATATCCGGCTCGTAAAGCCGCTGTTTGGGCAATGTTCTCTAATAGACCGGCTTCCTGAAAATTGCCATCCTTTACAAAAATAGTATTGGCTGTAACAGCAAAACTGCTGCGTGTGGTATCCTCATCTGCAAAAAGTAACCGATCAACCAACACAAATGGGGGCTTTTGGGGTATCAGCGGGATAATATCTTCAACAGGGAAAATCATAAGCTATGAATATAGTCCACCGTTAATGAACAATACTTGTGCCGTAATACATGCCAGTCCAGGTGAAGCCAAGGAAAGCCGATTAACCATAATATAATAGCCCGAAGCTGCCATTTTGGTACAAATGGCCCTGCCAATCACACGTGAACCGCCGGTGATCAGTGGGGATTTCATTTTGAAAAAGCTTTGATATGTTCCGAACTTTCTAAAAACTCTTTTACGTTCTTCAAGTCCTTATATTTAGGCTGATCCTGTACAAATTTAGGGAAAATGGCCCTTGCCTTGTCGTATAAGGAGCGTGAAGTGCTTGATAACCTGTCCTGGCATTCTAAATAATCGATAGCCTGTAAAATGGTCATCAGTTGAATAGCCAATACCTCGAATGAATTATCAACCACACGTTTGGTCATCAGCGCGGCGTTGCAGCCCATGCTTACAATATCCTGGTTATCATTGTTGTTGGGTATGCTATGTACATACATTGGGAATGATAATGTCTGATTTTCAGCTACAGTTGAAGTTGCAGTAAACTGCATGCCTTGCATCCCGAAGTTAAAACCTAATACGCCCAGGTTTACAAATGGAGGCAGTTTTTGATTCAGCTTGTTATTCAGCAGGTAGTTTAACTGCCTTTCTGAAAGCATGGAAAGCTTGGTGATAGCGATCTTCAGTTTATCCATTTCCAATGAAACATAATCGCCGTGGAAATTACCGCCGTGGAAAATATTATGATTTTCATGGTCGATAACCGGGTTGTCGTTCACCGAGTTGATCTCGTTCACTACCACTTCCTCAGCCTGAATTATGGTATCGTATATAGGCCCTAAAACCTGTGTTACACAACGCAAGGAATAGTATTCCTGTACCTTGTCCTCAAATACTTCCTGATCGAGGTTGTCTGGATTATATAAATGCTCCGAGCGATCACGGATCATGTGGCTGTCCTTCAAAATATCACGCATCAGCGATGCTATTTTGTTCTGCCCCTTGTGCAGTTTTACCGCGTTCAGTTCCTGTGAGTAGTGGTCATCAAACGCTTCTACTATCTCATTGATCATAGCTGAAAACATCAGCGACCAGTTCAAAAGCTTTTGCGCCTGGATAATATTCAGCATCCCGATACCCGTCATGGCCGAAGTCCCATTCAGGATAGCCAAACCCTCACGGATATGGATGGAAAGCGGTTTGATATTAAAGCGGTTAAATATGTCGATAGTAGGGTGAACAGCATCCTCAAATATCACTTCGCCTTCGCCGATCAAAACCAGTCCTAAATGGGCAAGCTGTACCAAATCGCCGCTGGCACCCACACCGCCATGCTCATAAATGCACGGACTGATATTGTTATTAATGAGGTCTTTTAACAGTTCTATTACCTCGGTATGTACGCCGGAGTAGGCTTGCATAAAGCTGTTCAAACGGGCTACCATTAAGGCTTTTGAAAGGTCGGCGCTCATTAATTTACCGCTACCAGATGAATGGCTGCGTATAAGATTATATTGCAGTTGAAGAATGTTTTCCTCATTCACCTTGTATTGAGCCATTGGCCCAAAACCGGTGTTTATGCCATAAATGAGCTTATTAGATGAGAATTTTTTAAGAAATTCAAAATTGGTTTTAACCTTAGCTACAGCGGCTTCATTTAAAGCAACCGGCTGGTTATTGTATAATATTTCAGAAAAGTCTTCGAGCGTAAGCGGGCTTTGTCCAACAAGTATCACGGGCAAATTTTTGTATAAATAAGATGAATAATTATTAATGGGTAAATGTATAAATTAAATACAAAATGGTTTAACACAAAAAGTCATTAAGTGTTTATGCTCTTTTGTCGATAAATTTTATCGCTTTGCGGCTGGCTTCGCTGAATTGCATTTTCAGTATGGCTTCGGCTGTGAGATATTTAATATGCGGGCTAACCCTTAACCTCGCCTGTAAATAGGCGCGGATACGGTGGTCGCATTCTTCGCTGATCTCGGATGGTACGATATAGATCAGCACCTGGTCGAGGCCAATCTCATTGGAGAATACCTCGATCACAAAATCCAGGATCTCTTCTCGTTCATTCAGCAGGTCGAACAGGGCAGGAGGGTACAGTGTTGTGCCCTTAAACTTGATCATCTGCTTTTTGCGCCCCATAATGGATGACAGACGCAGGCTTGTGCGCCCGCAAGCACAGGGTTCATCATAATACATACAGATGTCGCCTGTTTTGTAACGCAGCAGAGGCATGCCCTCAACGCCGAGGGTAGTAATGGTCACCTCGCCGGGTGTGCCGGGGGCAACTTGCTCGTTGTTCTCATCCAATAGCTCTACGATCACCAATTCAGGTTGATAATGGCCGCCTTTGCCTTCCTTACATTCCGTGAATGCGGTTTGCATTTCGGTAGAGGCATAGGTAGAATAAAGCTTGATATCCCATGCTTCGGTGATTTTCCGACCTAAAATATTGAGGGAGAAATCTGTATTGCGGATATTTTCGCCTATACAAATGGCTTTTTTAACAGAAGTTTCATGTATGTTGATGCCAGTATCTTTCGCATATTGTATCAGCTTCAGAATAAATGATGGTACGGCCACAATAGCTGTAGGTTTCAAGCGCTTAATGGTTTCCCATTGTAACGACGGTACACCCGGCCCAAGCCTGATGATGCCAGCCCCAAGCTTGCGGATACCCGAATAATAAGCAATCCCTGCCATAAACTGCCTGTCGAGCGTAAGCATCAACTGGTAAGTATCCTCTTTTGAGCCATCGGCGCATTTAAATGAACTATACTCGTTATATGCCAAACGTTGCAGGTCGTTTTCGGTGAGCGCTACAGTAACCGGGCTGCCTAATGTGCCCGATGTTGAGGTGTACTCAATCACCTTTTCAGTGGGAACGCACAGGAAATCGTTATTGCGCTGCTGCAGATCGTCTTTGGTAGTAGGTGGGATCAGTGACAGATCAGCAATCGTTTTTATATCATCAATATTTATATTGTGCTTTGCGAACAGCTCCTTATAAAATGGCGAATGCTGAGCAACGTAGGCCAAAAGTTCCTTTAGTTTTTGTTCCTGCATTGCTATGGTATTATCAATTTGCTGCTGATCTTTTTCCTGTAAAAACGTCATTTTTTCTCTATAATTACTACTGCCGAAGCTGTTGCTTTTAAGTGTGTTAATGATACCGAAATAGTGCTGAATTCCAACAGGTCAATAACGGTTGTTGTTGGCCCCGTAAAGTTAAATTCGGGTTTGCCGGAAGCGGTGTGTACTATCTCTATCTCGTTAAAAGCCGTTCCCTCCAGCCAGCCGGTGCCTAATGCTTTGTAAAAGGCTTCCTTGGCGGCAAAGCGGGCGGCATAATATTCAAATTTATTGGTCTTTGATTCGCAGTAGGTTATTTCATTAGCCGAGAACAGCAACTCCCTGAAACCGCTTTCTTTGTTGATCTTTTCCGCTATCCTGTCTACCTCTATCATATCAATACCTAAACCTGCTATCATGTTTTTTGACCGGCGTATGCCAGCTTCAAATTTAGTAAAATTTAGCTATCGGCCCCATCAAATCAAACCTGCTGCAAACATCTGCAATGCCTGTTTGTAACGTATATTCATTATCAATAAATTATAATGCTCAAAAGAATAGCCGTTTTCATCCCCATATTTTGCTTCGCGATAGCCGTACAGGCACAAAAACAACACCGGTATAAGGACATGATCTTTACCGAAACTACCGTAGATATCGATCAAAGCTATAACCCCAACGCAACTAAAGACGAAAAGAAAGCTTATTTGTTTGACCTCTACCAACCCAAAGGCGACGATGCCCATCATCGCCCGCTCATTATCTGGATGCATGGCGGGGGCTTTAAGTTTGGCTCAAAGGATGCGAAAGGCGTTACGCTATGGAGCAAGACTTTTGCCCAGCGTGGCTATGTGTGTGCTAATATTAATTATCGACTGAGTAAGAAGAACCCTTTATTCCATTTTGATGAATTGTTAAAGAGTAGCTATTACGCCGTGCAGGATGTAAAAACTGCCGTTGAATACTTTAAACATAACGCCGCCCGCTATGGTATTGATCCGAATAAGATCATTTTGGCAGGCAATTCGGCAGGAGGGATGATAGCCCTGCAGGCGGCTTACAGCAGCAATGCTGAACTGGCGCAATTGGCACAGCTAACAAACGATACAGCTGCCGTCAGCAAGCCGCAGGAGCGTGTTAAGGTCGCAGCAGTAATTAACTTTTGGGGTGCCATCTATAACCTCGACTGGTTAAAGAACGTACGTGTACCCATCGTGTCCGCATTGGGCAGTAATGATGGCGTAGTGCCGCCTACCCACAAAAGCGCACCATTGTATGGGGGCGAGGATATTCACGCCAAAGCGGATTCATTGGGAATACCTAACGAACTAAAGGTATTTGAAGGCTATTCGCATGAGTTACAAAAGCATTTCGATCCGCTGTTCCCGGTAGCCAAAGGCACGGAAATACGCTGGCTGGAAGCGGGGCAATTCTCTGCGGATTTTTTGTATATGACTTTGTTTAAGTAGATGCTTTTGCCAAAAATAGGTGACATATGCGGCACAAGTTTCCTTCTCCGATCGTCATTGCGAGGAGGAACGACGAAGCAATCCCCGACTGTGCAGGTCCAATTGAAAAGCATTACTGATCTGCATAGTCGGGGATTGCCACGCTATCGCTACCCATGACAGAATTGAAAAATGTGTCATTTCACCTTCACAGTCCCCGGATTTTAAAACTCGCAATGACGCGCGGACAGATACGAGTTCCTAAAATCAGCTTTTCAAAAACATTTTAACAGTTTTTGATGTTGAAGCACCAGTATTTACCTATTTTTCCATTATGAAATATATAAAAATTGCCCTTATTGTATTGCTGTCGACCACCGCTGGTTTGCAGTTAGCACAGGCAAAGGCTACAGCAACTATACAGTTGCCACCGCCGCCGCCTCGCCCGCCTGGTCCGCGCCCACCAGGGCCGCCACCTCGTTATCATCATTCCCGTTATCACCATTATCATCATCATCGCCATCACACCATACATATCCATTTGCCGCCACCGCCGCCACTGCCGCCAAGGCCACCGCGCCCATAAAAATAAAAAAGCCACAATATTGTGGCTTTTTTATTTTTTGTCATTTGCTTCTTACCGATTTGTCATTTCTTCCTCCGATTGGAATGACATTTATAGAGATGATTATCCTAACAACGTCTTAAAATATTCTCCCGTATAGTCTGCCGAGTAATGCACAATATTATCTAAATAACTAAACTCAGCAGGCTCATGAGTGGTGGTTAACACCACGCATTTCATATGGGCATTCATAGCTGTTTCTGCGCCTTTTGGTGTATCTTCAAAAACAAGGCAATCTGTTGGGTTTACCTGTAAAAGATGGGCCGCATTTATAAAAGTTTCAGGGTTTGGTTTGCTCAACTTAACATCATCCGCGCTAACTATCGCTTTAAAATAGTGTTGCAGGTTTAAGTTATCCAGTACAAAATTTATGTTGAAAGGTATCGCCGCTGAACCTATCGCCATTGGGATGTTGCGCTCATAAGCGGCATCCAATAGTTCCTTTAATCCCGGCAGGAGGGTTAAATGGGGCAGAAATTCTTTCTGATAACGCCTTTCCTTTTCAACAGAGAGGTCATCCATCTCAGCCTGCGTAAACCTGTCCGGTCCAAACACCCTTACCAGCACTTCCTGGTTCTTGCCGTACATTTCCTTCTTCACATCGGCCCAGTTCAGGTTGGCACCCAGGTCATTGTTAAATAATTGCTGCCACGCACGGGTATGAAATTCCATATCGTTTATCATGGTGCCATTCAGGTCGAAAACGAGTGCTTTGGGGATAGTCATAATGTAGATGTATTTATGTTTGGCGTAAAAGTAGGCATGCTGCACATTATTCAAAATGTACAGGCAATAATATTACGCTGATATTAGATGAATAAACTGGCCGTATTAGTGCCTTGCTCTTTTCTTCAGTACGCCACCGGCAGCTTCTTTAATGGTGCTGGTGAAAACAAAGGCTTTAGGGTCGATATCATGTACCAGGTTGCGCAAGCGCCTCACCTCTAAGCGGGTTACTACGGTAAAAATGATATCTACGGGCTGACTCACATCAAAGCTGTCTTTTAAAAAGCCACGCTCACCTTTGTAAACGGTTATGCCTTTGCCCATTGTCATTACCAGTTGCTCTTTTATAGTGGCATTCTCGCCCGATATAATAGTTACACCAGTATATTCTTCCACGCCCTCTATTACAAAACTTATAGTGCGCGATGCGGTGTAATAGGTAAGTATAGAGTATAAAGCAGTAGGCAGGCCAAGTTTTATAGCAGCTATTAAAAAAATGATGATGTTGATGCCTAATATGATCTCGCTTATGGTAAAGCTGATGCGTTTACCAGTGTACAGGGCCAATACCTCAATACCATCCAGTGCGCAACCGCCTCTTATAGCAAGGCCAACACCTATGCCCATAAAAACCCCACCAAAGATGGATACCAGTAGTTTATCTGAGGTTGTTTCGGGATAATGCACGTACAACAGACACAACCCTAACCCAATTACTGCCGCTGAAGTTTTAAAAGCAAAGGTTTTATTGATTTGGAAAGCCCCCATTATAATAAAAGGGATATTGGCTATGATAATTACATAAGCAATGTTAAAATGGTATAGCTCATGTAACAGGAGGGATATACCGGTAACACCGCCATCAAAAAAATTGTTGGGTATTAAAAAGCTTTTTAAGGCAAACCCGCTTGATAGGATGCCTGCAATTGTATAAATGGTATCGGTTAGCCAATGTGGCAGTTGTAACCTTTTCATTTGTGAGGTAAAAGATCGTTAGATGTTTTAAATATGGTGTGCCAGCCCTGCATTTAGTGCAGCAAACAGCACTATTTTTCGCTAATATATCAAATGTTTTATACTGATGCGTGGAGCAGGCGCCCGAATTTTACAAATTGTGCGCTACGTTTTTGTTTTACAGTGTTTTACAGAACTGTGATATTTGTTTATTAACGTTTAAATTGCGTACTTAAACAATTATTACAACCCGAATTATTTGGATAGGAACAGATAAAGGGCTTTGCTCGTTTGATCCTGCAACGGAAAAAATAACACATTATCCCTACATGCTCGACGGGGCACCGAGGACTAAAGCTGATATTGGTAAACTTGATGATCAACGGGTGTTATCGCTTTATGAAGATCATGAACAAAGGACAATGGCAATGGTATCCCAGATAATATTAAAGAAAAAATAATGCAGCCGTTCTTCACCACCAAACCTACCGGTGAAGGTACGGGCCTGGGGCTGTCATTAAGCTATGATATTGTAGTGAAGGGGCACGGCGGCAAAATAGATGTAGAATCAAAAGAAGGGGAGTATACCATATTTACAATTACCATTCCTGGCTGAACTTAATAGCAACATCAGCGCAAATACATTATATTAGCTAAAAAATATCAGGGCATGCAATTCTTCTACTACCTCGCAGCTTTTCTACTTATAAACCGTTTAGGTAAATCACTTAAGTTTACCCCACAAAGTCTTAAATGGAAAACAATGATCTCCTACGGGCAGTGGGGGATTTTAATAGTTGGTATACTATTCTCTGTCGAGCTTGGTGGTTTTACATGGGTTAATACCCTGTCAGGTAGTGCCGTGTTACTGGGTTTGGTTTTATTTATTGATAAAGAGGATGATTTTAAACACTTTAAATCATACCTGTTTGCGCACTACCCCTTAATCGCGGTAGGTTTTATAACCGGAATAACCCAATTAATTTCGATTGATTTTTATGAAAAAAATGATGAATACTTTGTAATAGCCACGGTAGCAGCCTTTATCTGGATCTTTGGTCGTTGGGCAGCATCAAAAAAACAGCGGGAAGAAATAAGGATTGTAGGTGCCCGTAATGCCGAACTGGATATACTGGTAGCCCAGCGAACGCAAGAGCTAACCAAACAAAAAGACGAACTGGAAAAAACCGTTAGCCTGCTGCAAACCACGCAGGAGCAACTGATCCAATCCGAAAAATTAGCTTCATTAGGTGAGCTAACCGCCGGTATAGCTCATGAGATACAGAACCCGCTGAACTTTGTAAATAATTTTTCGGAAGTAAGTGTTGAACTGCTTGATGAAATGGAGCAGGAGCTAAATGATGGCAATACTGAAGAGGTGATAGCGATTGCCAATGATATTAAGCAAAATCTGCAGAAGATCCGCCACCACGGGCAGCGTGCTGATGGTATTGTAAAAAGCATGCTGCAACACAGTCGCGCCAGTACCGGGCAAAAGGAGCCTACGGATATCAATGCGCTGGCCGACGAGTATTTCCGCCTGTCGTACCACGGTTTAAGGGCGAAGGATAAATCATTTAATGCGGAACTGGTAACTAATTTTGATGTTACTTTGCCAAAAGTAAATGTATTACAGCAAGACCTGGGCCGTGTACTGCTTAACTTGTATAACAACGCCTTTTATGCCGTACAGCAAAGGCAAAAAGCAGCCGGAAGTGATTATAGGCCCGAGGTAAAAGTAAGTACGGCACTGGTTCATAAATCTCTGCAAATAACAGTTGAGGATAACGGAACCGGGATACCGGAATCTGTTAAGGACAAAATCCTGCAGCCATTTTTTACTACCAAGCCTACTGGCGAGGGTACAGGATTAGGATTGTCGCTCAGTTATGATATTGTGGCAAAAGGGCACGGTGGAAAAATTGATATCGACTCGAAAGAAGGAGAGTACACAAAATTTATAATAACCTTGCCAATTGGGTAAAATGTTATTTTAATTCAACTATAACCACCTGTTACTTATAATTTGCCCGGCCTGTAGGTGAATTTGAATACAAAAGTTCTTACGGGG